>ERZ773187.181-NODE-181-length-65126-cov-15.052712_pt1 | contig 65126 bp, 58 predicted proteins | sample MGYA00511242_ERZ773187 | MGnify/ENA primary metagenome ERZ773187 (study PRJEB29015, sample SAMEA2737744) | human gut metagenome | biome: human gut; feature: human-associated habitat; material: faeces | place: China | collected 2012 ...
CCTACAATTTTTGAAGCCAACTTTTAGTCGACCCTATCTAATTGCGGATTACCTATATAAACCAAAGGACCGGTATTCAACACCAACTGAATATCGGTCCTTTTTTATTAATAGTATTCTTTACAATATTCAATAAATTCCTTTTTGATGGGATGCAGAATCTTTCCCTTCTTATATACTAGAGCAATTGGATAATGGAGATCATCTTTTAAAGGAATCATTTTGATATTTGAGTTTTCGAATTCCTGATACACTTTTTTAAATGAAAGAGATATACCTACATTTTCTTCCACAAAACTGAACATCGTACTTGTATGAGGCATTTCTACAGCAATGTTAGGTTCAAAACCTGCTTGTGTACAAGCTTCATAAAAAATTTCATATCCACCAGATCCTTTTTCTGGAAAGATAAATGCTTCATCTTTTATATCACTCAATTTTATTTCAGACTTTTTAGATAATGGATTCAATGATGATACTACTAAACATAACTCATCATCAATCAACGGGCATATCACATAATCGGAATGATTCTCTAATAAATCCGTTCGAATTAAAACAAAATCGAAGTCATCAATATGATCGATGGCATATCTGGCATTGCTTTCTTTAATATGAAATTCTAGATTTTGATGGGATAAAGAAAAATCTCTTAACATTTTAGGAATGTGATATGGCGACAAAACGCTCATACATCCTAAGCGAATGGTATTGGGTTGTAGTTCAACTAATGCACAATCATACATTTTTAATATAGACTTGGCATATTTATAAAACTTTTCACCTTCCACAGTTAAAACCGTTTCATGCATAGTACGATTAAATAATTGCACACCTAATTCATTTTCCATTTTCTTGATTTTCTTTGAAAGTGTACTTTGCGACATGTTGCATTCATAGGCAGCTTCTGTAAATCTTTTCTTGTCACTTAACACTACAAAACATTTTAAACTTTCAATTTCCATCACCATCACCCTATTCCATTTTGGAATATCTTAACGCAAACATCGAATTGTTTGCAAGAACTTGTCTTTATATAATGCATATATTGATTGGAGGTAAGACAATGCCAAATTATATGAGAAGAAAACTTATTGTTTATTTAACTGGAATTTTAACCCTTGCGGTTGGATCCAATTTATTTTTAAACGCTGCACTAGGAGTAGCTCCATCTTGTTCTTTAGCACTGACGTTCACTTTTCTTCTTCCAGGCAGCTATGCACTTTTTAATTTTATTGTGAATACTTTGATTTTAATTCTAGAGGCACTCATTGCGCGTAAATTTGGAAAAACACAAATCCTCCAATTCATTATCACTTTCATTTATTCCTACTTAATCAAACTCACATCATTATTCTTAACACATATACAACCACATACGTTCTTAGAACAAGTTTTATTAGCTATATTAGCCTGTATTGTCATGGCTCTAGGCATCACATTAACAATTCATTCAAATCTTACAGTCATGCCTTATGAAGGCTTCATTGGTGCACTAGCATTTCGTTTAAGAAAGGACTTTGGAAAACTTAGAGTAATCATTGATGTAACATTTACTCTTGCATCAATCGTTATATCCTTAATTTTATTGCATAATATTAATTCTGTTGGTTTAGGTACAATCATCGCATCATTCTTAACTGGCAGTGTAGTATCCTTTTATGATGTCTTATTCAATAAGAAACTAAATAATTATCTTGGTATAGTTGTTTTAAATTAATCCTAAAAAGACTTGTCTAAATATTTTTGATTCATCTCAATATGTTCTTTCATCAATTGTTCAGCCAATTCTTCATCTCTTTCTTTAATCGCATTTGCGATTTTTTTATGGCTTAAAATTGTATGTTCTTTTAAAACAGCATGTGTGACATCTATTAAAGAACGAATGTTCGTAGTTAAAATTGGTATCAAATTTTCTACCACTAGATTTCTACTCGAATTGGCAATTTTTGTATGAAATTCTACATCTAAATCACTATAATCTTCATCATTTAAAATGGCAATTTCAATTTTATGACTCAATTCAATAATTTCTAAAATCTCAGAATCCGTTGCATTCCGAGCAGCCCATTTAGCGATAGAAGGCTCTAACAATAATCTTACATCCATTGAGTCTTTAACAAGTTTATTCTTATTATTAATAAAAGAAAAGCCTAATGGATCTTCTACAACTCCTGTTTTTTTAGCAACAAACGTACCAACTCCACGTCTGATTTCAACAATATTTCTTGAAACTAAAGATTTGATAGCTTCACGAATTGTTCCTCTGCCAACGTTCAATTCTTTCATCAATTCTTGTTCACTAGGCAATCTTTCGCCTGGAAGTAATTTTTTTGATTCAATTAAATCAATTATTTTGTCCGCCATTATTTGCGGTAATGGTCTTTTATCTAACATATCCATACCATATTCACTTTATTTATATTTCATCCTTCTAATAAGCTGTAAGTTCAAAGTATAACTGACTTTCCATTTGACACATGATGTCTTATACTTAATATAATTGTATCTTTTTATTTTTTTATAATCAATCAAAAAAAAGCCAAATCATTAAGATTTGACTTTCACCTTTTTATTCAAATGTAGCGATTACACTTTCTTTAGCCTTAACCTCTTGATCAGATACAAATTTTATATTCTTTGCGTTACCAGGGTTTAATAAAACTAGCATAATCACGTCTTCATAATTCATTGCCTTTAGTTTGTCATGATCAAAAGTAATTAATAGTTGACCTTGTTTTACTTTTTGTTCTTTTGTTACTTTACAACTAAAAACTTTTTCCGTTAAATTCACTGTATCTAATCCACAATGAATCAATATTTCCATACCATTATCCAATGTTAATCCTACCGCATGTTCTGTACTATCAAATATGGCAGTCACTTTTCCATCACAAGGAGCATATACTTCATTTCCCTTTGGTTTAATGGCAATACCATCTCCCATCATTTTTTGTGAAAACACATCATCGTTTACCTGATCGATTGAAATCAAGTCACCACTTATATATGCTTTCAAATCATTACTATTTTTTCTTTTCTTAAATAAAAACATGTTTTACACCTCCAAAAAAAAACTTTATAATTATAAAAGAAGAAAGGATGTTTCCCTTGAAATTAAATTTAAATATTCCTCTAAATTCTTTATCAAATAAAGAACTTAACATTTTACAATATATTCATGATAACGAAGATAGAATCAGTACCATGAGCATTCAAACATTCGCAAAAGAAATTAACTATTCTACATCTACAGTTTTACGTTTTTGCCGAAAGCTTGGCTTCAGTGGATTTCCAGAATTAAAATTTTTCTTGCGTCGTCAAGAAGAAGAATCTTCTAAAAATGTTACTAATTATTCCGTTCAATCGATTAAAAAATCCATTATCACAGATTTAGAAGGTACAACTAGCTTAATGAATACCGAGGACCTTTTTCAAATTGCCAAGTTACTATCAAGTAATACGCCTGTTTATATTCATTCACCTGCTGGTTTAACTGATATTTCCGTTGATTATTTAGAGAGTATGCTGTTTATATCAGGTTGTCAAAATATATACAAATCTCCTGCAGCTAAAATGACACACCACTACATTCAAACTCTTGATAAAGGTAATATTTTTATCTTTATTTCTAGCTCAGGTAAATTTGAATCTACACTAAACTTAGCTAAAGAAGCAAAGCTTCATGGCATGATTGTCATTTCAATTTCTTCCATTGAAAATAATGATTTAGCTGAAATATCTAACTACAATATCCGTTTTTTTTCTAAAAAAACGGAGAATGAAGGTGCTGATTCAACTTCAAGATTTTGTACTTTCTTTGTATTAAGTGTATTCATCGAATTTTTCAACGAATATAAGAAAGGAATAGACCATGAAATCATTTCTTGATACAGTAGATGTTAACAATTTAACTTCTAGTGAACAAATTATTTATCAATATTTTAAAGATCATTTAAACAATATCGTTTATTTATCTCTAAGTGATATTTGTAAAGAATTATATGTATCCAATGCAACCGTTATTCGATTCAGTCAAAAGCTAGGTTTCAAAGGGTTCAATGAACTTAAATTCCAATTAAAAAATGAGCTTAATCTTACAAATAAATCTACAAATGCATGGGATACCATTCCACATCGCACCTCTATTTTAAAAGATTTTATTGACAATATTGATGATAAAATAATCGAACAAATTTGTTCTGAAATCAAAAATCATAAATCTATCTATATTTATGGCAGAAATATGTCAAGCTTACCTGCCAAATATTTACAATCTATGTTAAATACAATGGACATTCCATGTATTTATATAGATTGGATTGATTTTTTGTCTGCACTTTCTAAATCATTTCCAGACAATGCTGTTCTTTTCATTTTCACAAATTATGGAGATAAATCTATATATGAGCCCATTGTAAAACAATGTCATGAACGACACGTGAAAATCATTTGGATTTCTAGTACAGATTTAGATTCTTCTTTATTAAGTTCGAACGACATCTATATATCAACTCACGAAGCAAAATTAGAAACGCCTCCATTATTAACAAAATTAACATCTTTTCTATTAGTACAATTTATCATTGAATATTTGCGTCATAATATAGATAAGCAGGGAGCTTAAAATACTTCCTGCTTTTTTAGTTTAATATTTTAATACTTCACGAACGGCATCTGCAATTTTTTCAACTTTAGGTCCATAAATAACCTGAATATGAGTATCACTAGGTTTAACAATACCCATTGATCCTGTTTTCTTTAACATATCCTCGTTTACAGCTGCCATATCTTTAACATCCACACGAAGTCTAGAAATACAGTTATTAACAACAACGATGTTATCTCTTCCACCAAGTCCTTCAATAATTGTATTTACTGTATTAACCATTTTTTCATCTAATGACATATTACTAGAAGCATCATCATCTTCATCTGATACATCAATCGAAATATTTTTCTTTGATAAATACCATTTAAATACAGAATAGTAAATGACTGCATAGAATACACCGACAACAATAACCCAATACCAATTAGATCCTGGTTGGAATACACCCCAGATAAAGAAGTCAATAATTCCTCCACCTGTATTACCAATGATTACATTTAAAACTGTCATCAACATGAATGAAATACCACCCATAATTGAATGGAATACAAATAATGCTGGTGCAATGAACATAAATGAGAATTCAAGTGGTTCTGTAATACCTGAAACAAAGCTTGCAGCAACGCCGGCAATCATCAATGCTTTGACTTTTTGTTTCTTTTCGGCTGGTGAAGTTTGATAAATAGCTAAAGCTGCAGCTGGTAAACCAAACATCATAAATGGCATTTTACCTTGTCCTAAGAATTGAGTATATGGTTGTAAATCTTTTAAAGGAACTTTATCAACAAATTGTAAGAAGATATTTAAACATCCTTCTACTCCTTGGAATGTTCCACCTAATGGAGTTGTTCTAAATAATGAATTTAATACGTGGTGAAGTCCAGTTGGAATTAATAATCGTTCTAAAGTACCGAAAATAAATACTCCAAATGCACCAGCTGAATGAATCAAATCACCTAAGCCATTGATTCCTACAGAAATAGGTTCCCAAATTAATGGCATAACCAATCCAATACCAGCCATAGTTACAATAACAATTAATGCTACAAATCGTTTTCCTCCATAGAAGGCAATTGCAGCAGGGAATTGTACTTTATGATATTTATTATGTAGCCATGCCGTTACTAAACCGGCAATAATACCTGCAGTGGCTCCCATATCTACAGTATCAACACCCAAAATATTAGAAATTTTCATTGCACTAAAGTCCATGACTCCAGTTTGAATCATACAGCTAGAAGCTACTAAAAATGCGTAATATCCTAAGAATCCAGCAAAAGCTGCTACACCTTTATCTTCTTTAGCTAATCCTAACGCAATAGAAATTGAGAATAAGACTGGCATTAAAGTAAATACAATACCTGATACCTTATTTAAAGTTGAGATAATAAATAAAGGCACACTAGCAGCTAAGAAAGGTAAAACTTCCTGTACTTGCGGTTTCATTAATGCACTTGATAAACCTAATACGATACCACAAGCAGCTAATGCAGCAATTGGCATCATCAAACTTCTTCCTAAATCAGAGAAGAATCCCATTATTTTATTTTTCATATACTTTCCCAAAAATTTTCTTTCCCATTTTAAAATAAGACTCTCATAAACACAAATTCTATATTATATATCATGAGAGCCTTACATAATTAGTTATCTTATTTCAATTCAGGCCATTGATCTCCATTAGCTTCAATCAATGCATCTAGAATTTTTCGTGCTTCTTTTGCATCATTGATCAATCGGTTCAATGTAAATGCTTCAAATGCCTTTTGATATGAATGTTCATAATATGCATCTACTAATAGCTTTTCACATGATACTTGCTGTACTAATAATCCTAAATAGAATTGTGGAATATTTCCTACACGCAATGGTCTTGGTCCATTGATTCCTAATTCACATACTACTTCTACCATTGCATCATCTTGCATGTTCGCAATGGCTCCATTGTTTTCTACAATCAAAATGAATCTTCCTAATGTATTGAATGCGATGGCTTCTGCTACTTTGATCATCATTTCTGCATGTGCATCACTGATTGCGTGGAATTTGTCTCCTAGTTTTCCTGCTTTAATGACTTCTTCACATTCTTTGAACACTCGCTTTTCACGTCCATCGATGACTTCATCTGCACGTGTATAATTTGGATTTAAATGACTTGCCTTATATTCTGGATATAAATAGTATCCATCATATGTATTTGGCAAATAGTCTGGGAAATCTTCCATCATCGTTTGTACAAATCCATATGTTTCCAACCATGATTTATCACGTTGTTCTGCATCTTGTGGTAAGAATCCCTTTACTTTTACAATCTTACGAATCTTTGGTAATAAATCTTCCCCTGTTTTACGATCATACATATGTGTAAACCATCCATAGTGGTTCAATCCAAAGTATACTGGATCTAAATCGTTCCAGTCGCAGCCTAATAATCTTGATGTTGAACGTACGACGTTTTCTGGTTGGTCACAGATATTCAAGATCTTCTTGTCATCTGGGAATTCTCTTCTTAAGCATTCTGCAACAATAGCTGCTGGGTTTGAGTAGTTTAAGATCCATGCTTCTGGTGAATATTCACGAATTTGGTGAATAGCTTCTACCATGTCTACACATGAACGTAAGCCGTAGCTCATTCCTCCTGCACCACATGTTTCTTGTCCAATCTTTCCAAAGCTCAATGGAATGTGTTCATCTTTTTGACGCATGTGAAGTCCACCTGCACGCATCTGCATAAAGATAAAGTCCATGTCTTTATAAGCTTCAGCAGGATCTGTTGTATATGAGAAATCCAATTCTGGATATCTTTCTTTAAACATGATTTCTCCATATTGTCCGATTGGTTTCTGTCTTTCTCCATCGATATCGAACAATACAAGTTTATTCAATGGGAATTCTTCCTGCATACGAGCAAATGATTTTAAGAATCCTAATGTATAAGTGCTTCCTCCACCTACGATACATACGTTATATTTTTTCATTTTTTGTTCTCCTTTTTCTTTCGTTTAAAATGGCCATTTTTTTACGAATTCAATTTACACTCATAATATAATTCACAATTTTACAAATGTAAACATTTTCGTGCCTGTTAGGTTTATATGTGTAACGATGACAGTTATTACATATATAGTAATTCTTTACATTTACTTTATTTAAAGCTTTTTGCAAGAAAAAAAAGCACAAATTGTGCTTTTATCAAGAGTTTATAAATTGTATTAATCTTTCGATTTCTCTAAAATCCTTTATGACTAACATATTATTTTTTCTGCATAATTATTTTTCATTGAATCAACAACTACAATTTTCTTTGCACCTGCACGTTTTGCAGCTAACAAGAAAATACTTGGATCTGGCTTTCCGGGAATAACGCCATCATTATATGCCACATTATTTATATCAAACCAATTATCTAAATCAAGGTGATCAAAGAAGAATTTAACATTTGGAAAAGCCGAAGCCGTTGCGATATTTCTATCTATTCCCTTTTTTTTAAATAGTCAAGAAAATCAACCAATCCTACAGCCAGTTTAAAATCCGGACTTTACAAACACATCTTTCGATAAATTACTTCTTTTTCTTCACCAATTTTTAATGCTTCTTCAGGACTACACTCAATATTCAAAAAATATTTGAAAGTGTCTATAATGTTTTTTCCATGAACATACTTTTGAAATTCATCCTCTAGAATAGGCCGGTTTATTTTGGTTTCTAAATACTTTCTCTAAGAATTATTTTGAATATCTCCATCAAACATCATTGTTCCATTAAAGTCAAAAATACAATTAATCATTCAATCTCATTTCTTTTACTTTTTCCTTTGCCTTTTTCGATATTTCTAATGCGATATTTTTTGATTCACCCGTATAACTTTTTGGATCTAACATTGAATATATTTCTTCTTCAGAATATATCGATAATATTCTTTTATCTTTTGATAAAACTTCAAAATAATCTTTTTTATCTGTTTCAGCTAGAATGGCGTCTTCATATACAATTTCATGTGCTTTTTCTTTACCAATAACTTTTGCCAAAGACATCATAACGAACTCACTATTATCCAATCCTTTATTAAGGTTTGCATTAAATAACATTCGATCTTCATTCACAATAATATCTCTAGTTAATTCTTCTGCTCGTATTAATATTTCTGTCATTAACTCTGTAGCCTCTTCGATAAGTCCATCAAACAACATATATGAACTTGAATCAGCCTCGAACATTCGGCTCGCGCTATATAATGCAGGCGTTATTAAGCTATACAACTTTTGTGAATTTGCGATAATACCCTTCGCTAGCTTTGGGTTAATCTTTTGAGGCATCGTTGAACTGCCAACTGTCCCTTTTTGAAAAGGTTCACTAATTTCGCCAAATTCTTCAATACCGGTATAATAAACTTCTTCTGCCATTTTATGGAAAGTATTCGCCACCAAAGAAAGTATCATTAAATATTCAGTTTTATGCTGCGACATATTTCGACTAGGCACTATCATTTCATTCATGCCTAGTATTTCTGATACTCTTTCTTGAACCAAACGCCCTTTTTTTCCTGTGGAATTAAATGAGCCAACAGCTCCACCCATCATCACTTGGAAGATTCTGGATTCACTTTGTTCCATACGTTCAATATTGGTCAACAACTCGTTTGTCCATACCGAACATTTATATCCATAAGTAATGGGAATGGCATGCTTTCCATGAGTTCTTCCAGGCATTACAGTTTCTGCATATTTATCGGTTAAATCTGCTAGATGATCTAATATATCCTTTAAAAACGAATACATGACTTGATAAACATGTTTTAGTTGAAGCATTTGTGCTGTTTGTTGAATATTCTGTGTCGTGCATCCATAATGAAGATATTTTCTACCTTCTTCATTTAATATTGGTAAAACAGCCTTTAAAAATGAAACAAAACCATGACCCACGACTTTCTTATTTTTCTGCATTAATGCATAATCAAAATTTTCAATAATTGCCTTTTGTTCTATTTCTAAAGCTGCACTTTCTGGAATCAATCCAATCTCAGCCTGTGCCTTAGCTAAAGCACGTTCCACCTTAAGCCAATAGTCATACTTACTCTTTTCACTCATTATTTCTTTTATGCCACGATCATCTAAACTACTTTTTGAATCATACAATGCTCTCATAAGTAAATATACCTCCTTTTTTACTTAAATTAATGTTGTTTCCCTGCATTTGACTGTACATTATTTCTTCTTTTTCCTGTCATATCCAAAACTTTTTATCGAAATATTAAAGTCACCTTCATCATGGTATCGTCGCATTAAATTTTTGTTCTTCCTTTACAAATTCCATTATTCTATGTCCAATAATATTTTCATATCCCATAGTACAACTCATTCTATCATCATAGAAAAATAAAATTGTGATCGCAATCCATTTCAAATATTACTTTATTATTCTTTCTTAATACATCCATTTTCTTTCCTTCTAAAGCACCATGAAAATATAAGTAAACTTGTCCATAAGGAAACTTTTCATTTAATTTTTCAATCACTTTTGTGCATATACAATATCCTTTTTCAATTTCAACTTAGTTATACCATAATTATTCTTTACAATTACTTATATTTTATAGCATCACCTAAAAATAAATCTAGGGATCTATAGGTTACTGTTGTCATAACATTAGTCACCTAAATTAATCCCTAGATTATTGTTTATCCTAACTTTTATCCTATATTAAATATTATTTCAATTCAGGCCATTGATCTCCATTAGCTTCAATCAATGCATCTAGAATTTTTCGTGCTTCTTTTGCATCATTGATCAATCGGTTCAATGTAAATGCTTCAAATGCCTTTTGATATGAATGTTCATAATATGCATCTACTAATAGCTTTTCACATGATACTTGCTGTACTAATAATCCTAAATAGAATTGTGGAATATTTCCTACACGCAATGGTCTTGGTCCATTGATTCCTAATTCACATACTACTTCTACCATTGCATCATCTTGCATGTTCGCAATGGCTCCATTGTTTTCTACAATCAAAATGAATCTTCCTAATGTATTGAATGCGATGGCTTCTGCTACTTTGATCATCATTTCTGCATGTGCATCACTGATTGCGTGGAATTTGTCTCCTAGTTTTCCTGCTTTAATGACTTCTTCACATTCTTTGAACACTCGCTTTTCACGTCCATCGATGACTTCATCTGCACGTGTATAATTTGGATTTAAATGACTTGCCTTATATTCTGGATATAAATAGTATCCATCATATGTATTTGGCAAATAGTCTGGGAAATCTTCCATCATCGTTTGTACAAATCCATATGTTTCCAACCATGATTTATCACGTTGTTCTGCATCTTGTGGTAAGAATCCCTTTACTTTTACAATCTTACGAATCTTTGGTAATAAATCTTCCCCTGTTTTACGATCATACATATGTGTAAACCATCCATAGTGGTTCAATCCAAAGTATACTGGATCTAAATCGTTCCAGTCGCAGCCTAATAATCTTGATGTTGAACGTACGACGTTTTCTGGTTGGTCACAGATATTCAAGATCTTCTTGTCATCTGGGAATTCTCTTCTTAAGCATTCTGCAACAATAGCTGCTGGGTTTGAGTAGTTTAAGATCCATGCTTCTGGTGAATATTCACGAATTTGGTGAATAGCTTCTACCATGTCTACACATGAACGTAAGCCGTAGCTCATTCCTCCTGCACCACATGTTTCTTGTCCAATCTTTCCAAAGCTCAATGGAATGTGTTCATCTTTTTGACGCATGTGAAGTCCACCTGCACGCATCTGCATAAAGATAAAGTCCATGTCTTTATAAGCTTCAGCAGGATCTGTTGTATATGAGAAATCCAATTCTGGATATCTTTCTTTAAACATGATTTCTCCATATTGTCCGATTGGTTTCTGTCTTTCTCCATCGATATCGAACAATACAAGTTTATTCAATGGGAATTCTTCCTGCATACGAGCAAATGATTTTAAGAATCCTAATGTATAAGTGCTTCCTCCACCTACGATACATACGTTATATTTTTTCATTTTTTGTTCTCCCCATATTATTTAAAATATTTTCCCCAATAATCTTTATTTGCTTCAATCAAATCATCTAAAATTGCTTTCGCTGTATCTGTATCCGTTACTGTTCTATTTAAAGCTAACGCTTGTAATAATTTTGTTTTATCTCTTTCAAACAATCCATCTACAGTTAATTTTTCATAAGCATATTGATTTTCCATCATTCCCTTATAGAATGTTGGAATTGGATCTAATGCTAGTGGCTCTACTCCATTTGCACCTACTCGACACGCAACTTCAACCATCATGTTTTCATCCACATTTGGAATTACACCTTTATTCTTAGTAATAATCAAGAAGATTTCATTTGTGTTATTAATAATTGCACAAGCTAAATCTACAATGTAACTTGCATGCACGCCTCGACCAGGCTTAATTTCATATTCTGTTCCTTTTAACTTTCCTAATTTAATTACCTCTTCCATCATTTCGTAGCAACGTTTTTCTTTTCCATCCATAACTTCATTTGCACGAGTATAGTTAGGATTTGATGTTTCTACAACATGTTTTGGATATAAATAATATTTTAAGTATGTATTTGGTAAATATTCTGGATAATCCCTCAAAATATTTGCCATAAATTTATATGTTTCGATCCAACTAGGTTCCATAGTATGTTCATCTACACCACTTAGTTTAAATAAGTCTTCCCCACTAAGGATCAATTCTTTAATTTTTGGTTCTAAATCTTCACCTGTTTTCTTATCATAGATATGAGTAAACCATCCAAAGTGATTCAAGCCAAAATAGCGTGGTTCAAAATCTTTACGACTACATTTCAAAATATTTGCATATTGATCCATGATAGCAATTGGCATATCACAAATGTTTAAAATTCGATGATCATCTGGGAACACACGTTTTGTTGCTTCAGCTACAATAGCTGCTGGATTTGAGTAATTCAAAATCCATGCTTCTGGTGAATGTTTACGGATCATTTTTACTAATTCAATAATATCTGGGACACTACGAAGTCCATATGCGAATCCTCCAGCACCACAAGTTTCTTGTCCTACACAACCATGACTCAAAGAAATCTTTTCATCTTTTTCACGCATTGGTAAACGGCCTGCTCGAATTTGCATTAGGGCAAAGTCTACATCTTTAAAAGCAACATCAGGATCTGTAGTATATGCGAATTCTTCCAATTCTGGATAGTATTCTCGCATTAATATTTCACCATATTTTCCCATTATTTCTTGTCGTTCTGATTCTGTATCATATAAACAAATACGACGAATTGGGAAACGATCTTTGTTATCGGCTAACATTGCCATTAAATCTGGATTACGGTGGCTTCCACCACCTACAATTACAACATTATATTTTTTCATTCTATTATCTCCATTACATAAATAAAAGCTTAACCATTAATTAAGTCACTTTAGTTGTCAAGGATCTAATAATAGTTAAGCTTCTCTTCTTTCTAATTATTTATTATTTTAATTCAGGCCAGAAATCTTTATTTGCTTCAATCAAATCATCTAGGATTTGTTTAGCAACTTTTCCACTTGGAACTGTTTTACTTAATGTAATTGCTTGCCACATCTTTTGATAACTATGTTCAATCCAAGCTTCTACAACTAGTTTTTCAACACATACTTGTTCTGTCATCAATCCACGTTGGAATGTTGGGATTTCTCCAATCTTTAATGGTTCTGGTCCATTTGAACCTACCAAACATGGAATTTCTACCATGGCAGTTGGATCAAAGTTTTCAATAGCTCCTTCATTAGGAACAATTAACAACATTCTTTCGTGTGTATTAAATTTCAATGCGCATGCTAAGTCTACGATAAATGAAGCGTGAACTCCAGCCGCAAATTCATTTCCTTTTGAAGTGCCATTTTCAACAATGGCTTTTGCCTGTCCAAATACAGTTTTTTCACGTCCATCCATAACTTCGTTAGCACGAGTATAATTTGGATCTGAATGTTCTACTACAAAGTCTGGATATAAGTAATATTTTAAATATGTGTTTGGAATTGTTTCTGGATCCAATGCATATACATCTTTTGCCTTTGTATATGTTTCAACCCAAGATGGATCTCTGTGTTGGAATTCAGGCGAATTATTTGCGTATCCCATTTCAGAAATGTGTTTCTTTAAGATTGGCATTAAATCATTGCCCTCTTTATCTTGGACTTGTGTCCACCATCCAAAATGGTTCAAACCATAATAACGGATTTCCATGTCTTTACGAGTTAATTCTCTACCTGTTTCATCTTTAATAATTGAACACATATTTGTTTCTAGACCAACTGGCATATCACAAATATTGATAATACGATGTCCAGGGCGCAAACGACGAGTTGCTTCGGCAACGATAGCTGCTGGGTTTGAGTAGTTCAACATCCAAGCATTTGGTGAATATTTTTCCATGTAATCTAAGATTTCAATAACTGGCCCAATTGAACGCATACCATAAGCCATTCCTCCAGGACCACAAGTTTCTTGTCCTACAACACCATATTTCAAAGGAATCTTTTCATCCATTTCACGCATTGCATATAATCCAACACGAATGTGTGCCATAACAAAGTCAATTCCAGTAAAAGCTGTTTCTGGATCTGTTGTCCAATTGAATTCAATTTCTGGAGCTTTTTCTTTTAACATAATCGCACAAGCTTCTGCAAGTTTATCCTGTCTTTCTGCATTATTATCGTATAAAGTGATTTTAGAAATTGGGAAACGATCTTGGTTTTCTACTAACATTAATACGATTCCTGGTGTAAAAGTACTTCCTCCACCTGCAATACAAATAGCTGATTTTTCTCTCATATCTATTCCTCCTAACATGCTATTTTCTTTCGACAACGATACCTTACCACCAAGAAAAAATAGAAACAATAGTTCAACGCGATTCGGTATTTGAGTGCACTTTAAGATGTTTTTTCCATAATATGTAATTTTTTCCAATTGACTGTAAACGCTTTTATGATTATATTATATTGTTAGGTGATTTTTATGAAACTTGATGACTTAGTAAATAAATATTATAGTGATTTGAATTTAAATGATTTATATATCTGGAGATATATACTTGGACACAAGAAAACTTGTGAAAACATGTCCATTTCTGAATTAGCAGAACATTGTAATGTTTCAAAAACAAGTATTTTACGATTCACACAAAAAATTTCATTAAATGGTTTCAGTGAATTAAAATTTTATTTAAAAATGGAAAACAACGATGAAGATACGATCAATCAAGATTTAATTAAAACAATATGTAACGATTATTGTAATGCCATTCAATATGCTGAAAACCAAAATTATCAAAAAGCCTGTCAAATGATCTATTCTGCAAATCATGTTTTCGCATATGGAACCGGTGGTGTTCAACAGCATGCGATTCAAATTTTAAAAAGATTCTTTTTCAAGTTAAACAAATCAATAAATATTGTTTATGGTTCAAATGAAATGGATTATTTGGTTAACAATTTAACAAGCGATGATTTAGTTATTGTTTTTTCAGTTCAAGCCAGCCAACAATCAGATGTAGAATTTGTGCAAAAATGCAAAGAAAAAAATGCTAAAATACTTTCTCTCACTTTATTTCTAGATAATCCAATCGCAAGAATCTCAGATGAAAATTTATATTATCTATGTTCTCATAGAGACTTCTCCATTCATGGAAGACATTTTTCTCCTACAAGTATGTTTTATATAACCGTTGAAATATTATTTCTTCAATATGCTATTTATTTAGAATCCATTCAATAAAATCATCCCTAAAATTGGATATAATTCCCGTTTTAGAGATTTTTTGTTTTTTGCATATATAATATTGCCTAGTGGAAAGAGGCTATATGAATAAATTACAATTACTAATTACAGATATTGATGGAACATTATTAAACACGCAAAAACAAATTTCTAAACAAACATTAGATTATTTAATTCATTTGCAACAGAACAATGTAGTTATTGCTCTATGTAGCGGAAGAATTCCTGCAGAGTTACAATCATTAGTAAATCAATTGCAATTGGATAAATATGGCGGTTATATCATTCATACGAATGGTGCAGGTATCATAAATTGTAAAACTTTAGATTCTGTAAATTTTTCTCCTCTCCATTTAAATGAAATGCAAGAATTAACAGACTTAGCTAAAAAAAATAATTTATATACGATTGTTGAATATAATGATTCTTATGTTGTGGAATGTAGTACATTTGTCCAGTTTAAAAGAATTCTTACAAAATTTTTTTGGCCAGAATGGCTACGTTTTAAAAATCCTGTCCTGCGGCAATTTAGATATATGTCAACACACTCTACAAGAGTGGCCGATGTAATTACTACAATTAATGCTCCTGTTAATAAACTATGTTTTCGCGGTGCTACTAGAAATGTGAATAAATTTGAAGAGTACATATTAGCGCATAATCATACATATAATGGTTTTCGTCTGACAACAGGTTGTATCGAAGTAAACCATGCTAGTGTTAGTAAAGGTGTTGCAGCTAAGCATCTGGCAAATATGCTTAATATTCCACTTGAAAATACGGTTGCCTTTGGCGATAGTGCTAATGATCATGCTTTATTAGAAACTATCCCTAATAGTGTTGCGATGGAAAATGCAGACTCTACAACAAAAGCCTTGGCAAAATACACAACCAAATCAAACGACGAAGATGGTATTATTTACTTTCTAAATGAATGGAACCCAATCAATCTTTAATTTGTATGGATTTTTTTCCACTTTTTGAAATTTATACATTTATTAGGTAAACATTTATTGTTACCATAGTTCCATTGTATTCCTGTTATTTTTTTTCTATAATGATAGCGTTAACAGAATAAAACAAAGTTTCAAGGAGGATATAACAATGTTTAATTTTTTCAAGAAAAAGAATGATAATAAAAAATTAGTGGCTTATGCGAAAGGTAAATTTATACCTATCACTGATGTTCCAGATCCAATTTTCTCAGAAAAAATGATGGGTGATGGTGTAGCAATCTTAGTTACAGGAGATACAATTTATGCTCCTTGTGATGCAAAAGTAGCGATGGTTGCAACTACATTCCATGCAGTAGGTTTAAACCTTGCAGATGGAACTGAATTATTAATTCATATCGGTCTAGAAACTGTCAATTTAAATGGAAAAGGATTTACGCCATTAGTAAAGGCAAATGATGAAATCAAAAAAGGACAACCAATCATGAAAGTTGACTTGAATTTGATGAAAGAAAATAACCTAGAATTGTATACACCTTTGGTTGTATTAAATCATGATTCGCATCCATTTAAAGATATTCATACTGAAGATAACATTGAAGTTGGAGATGATTTAATCCAATTAGATTAAAAATGAAGAGTGACTATTTCTCACTCTCCATTTTTTTATTCTTATAAATTTGATATTTTATATAAAATATTTCGGTAAATATAAACAATGAACTAAGTAATCCTACTGTGCGTCCATTTCCTGGCAATTGATATGAATGGGATGAAAAATACAAAGATTCTGTACTTAATGTTGCTAACGTATTATTTTTAAATTGTGTCACAGAAATTGTTGGTATATTTTTTAGCTTCAACTTCTTAGCTAAATCGATAACCGTATCCGATTCTCCATTCAAAGAAATAATCATCATTACATCACTCTCTGTTAAATTATACATAACATCTTCAATATCATATTTACTATCAAAATAATGAAAGTATTCTCCACCATTAAAGAATAGTCGATAAATTTCTTTTGCCGCATTTAACTGTATGGATCCTGATCCAAATATAAAAACTCTTTTAGCATTATAAATATATTCAAAAGCACTATCCATATTTGCATTTTTCAAAGATTGTGCTGATTCTGAATAATTTAAACATAATTGATTCAAGTAATCTTCTTCTTTTGTTTCAAAAGCAGGTTTATCCTTTTCGAGTTTTAAATACACTTTTAATTCACTGAAACCTGATAAGGATAATTTTTTTGCGAAACGAATAATGCTTGTTTTAGAAACATTACAACATTTAGCCAATTCTTCAATTGTATAATTACATGTTTTAGATTTATTTTTTGAAATATAATTCCAAATATATAAATCACTATCATTTAGATTTTCATAGTATTTATTAACTAATTCATCAATTGTCATAAATTACATCCCCTGATCTGCCTATGTATTATTTTACCATAATTTATTTAAAAACAAAAAAAGCTCTAAGCCCTTTCATTTAGCAGGTAAGATGACATAAATTTATTTACAATGTCAAGTACTTCTTTATTCCAAAATTCAGCACCACTATGTCCTGTATCTAGAATTTTATAAATCTGTACATCTTTTTTACATTTCATCAATTTATCATATAATAATACACTTTGATAAAATGGAATACTTTTATCCATATCTCCATGCAGAATCAAAACAGGAGGAATCATTTTATCTTTTTCAACATATTTCATCACTACTGTATCCAGACTATTTTCTCTTGTGACAACCTGTCCTAACAATAATCCTTCTGGACAGTCTTTTGTATTTTGTGAATGCTGTCATCAAAGCCGTATGAGCTCCTGATGATGTTCCCCACAAAATCAAGTTATTCGGGTCAACACAATATTCATCCTTGTGCTCAACCATATATTGGACAGCATATTTTGCATCTATAATTTGTGCTGGAAATAATGCAACATCACTAGGACGATATTCTACTATCGCAACGACATAGCCAAGTTTTGCGATTCTTCCCAATTGCACCAGTTCTTTCCCTAATGTTTGTTTATGTCAGGCCGAGCCTTGCACAAATACAATTGTTGGAAATTTTCTTGTTTTATCCTTATCTTGTGTAGGTAAAATTATGTGTAGATGCAATGTATAATTTTCAACTTCCCTATACACAACATCACAAATTGTCATACAAGAAGTTTCATCAATATGCGCTTGCAATGTCTTCATTCCATTTCTTTGAATCGTACTACGAGGAAAGATGTCCTCTGTATATTTCATTTAGTACCTCCTCATTATTTCCATACCACAACCAATAAGATTCAAACATTGAATGGTTGCATTTATTAAATTGGATTGTGCATGATCCATAGCTTCCTTTAAATCACAACATTTTTGAACACATGAACCATATAATAAATTTTCTGTATTTTCCAAAACAACACTTCCACCAATAGAAAGTACTGGGATATCGTATTTAGCACCTAATTTTTGCATACCCTCAATGACTTTTCCATATTGACTTTGTTCATCTATTTTCCCTTCGCCTGTAATAATTAAATCAAAATCATTCATTTCTTCTTCTTTTTCAATTTTTGAAAGCATATAATCCATGCCTGAACAAATTTTTGCATCTAAAAAAGTTACAAGTCCAAAGCCAAGTCCACCTGCTGCTCCTGCACCCTCAAAATCATTTAGCACATATCCATTTGATTTGCATAATTCAAAAAATTGCATATCCAGTTTTTCTAACAATTCAATTTCTTCTGCATTAGCACCTTTTTGTTTTCCATACATATGTGCACAACTATTCTGCCCTAATAAGGGGTTTTTAACATCTGATAGAACAATAAAGTTAGCATCTTTGATTTTAGAATCAACATTTGTTGCATCTATTGTTTTCATTTTAAATGCATTATTAATATAAGGTAACACTTCGTTTCCTTGTGCATCTAAAAATCTATAGCCTAATGCAGCTGCGATTCCTATCCCGCAATCATTTGTACCACTGCCGCCAATACCAATCATTATATTTTTAAAGTCGAGTTCTAATGCCTTTTTTATCAATAACCCTGTTTTATAAGTATTTCTTCCTAATATATCCTTGTCAGAATCATCCATGATTCCATTTACACTTGCCATTTCAATAATGCAAGTATCCTCTTTTTCATTTACTCCAATTTCTACCGTTTTACCTTCACAATCTACAGTTATTTTATGCCCATAATTATATGTATAAGCATCTACAGTTCCTTCGCCACCATCCGCAACAGGAAAACATTCAACATTTGCGGATTTAAATACTGTCATTACACCTTTTTTTATGCATTCATTTGCCTGTACAGAAGTTAATGATCCTTTATAAGAATCACAAGCCACAAATACATTTAATTCCATGGTTTTCCCCTCTTTCTTAAATTAACAATAATGAACAGATAATAGGTATACTAAATAAACACATTACCGTTGTAATAAATACGCCTTCGCTTGCTAGTTCAATATCTTTATTGTATAAATTCGCAAACACAACTGTATTTGTAGCAGCTGGTAATCCAAATGTGATTGTTAATACAGCTATCAATATTGCATCATTGCAAATGAGTGATAAAAACAAATAGCATAAGATAGGAAGCAAAAACATTTTAATTAAAATATTTATATAAAGACGAACATCTATTTTACGTACATCAATTTCACATGAGGCTAAACTACTTCCAATAATCACCATTCCTAAAGGAGTTGTTATGCTACCTAAATAAGAGCCAGACTCAATAATTAAACTTGGTAAATGTATGTCTAATATGCATAGTGAGCACGCAATCAATGCAGCAACAATACATGGATTTAAAATACTTTTCAATGCTTCATTTTTATTAAATCCCATTCCACTCATCAAATAAATACCATATGTATAACATAATATATTACTTGGCAGTTGAAACACTGTTGCATAAATAAGGGCTTCCGGCCCAAAAATCGCATTAATAACTGGAAAGCCTATAAACCCAGCATTAGGAAATACATACATAAAACGGTACACGCTTGCTGTATTTCCAAAACGAAATAATTTTGTGACAACTAAAGCTAATATAATCACAAATATATGAATAATCGTACATACATAAAGTACATTAAAAATATCATAATTATTTTCGAAAGGATTTCCGTTTGCCACAGAACTAATCAACAAACCTGGTATACCAATCGTCAATAATAGTTTAGATATGCATTTATTGTATTCTTTATTTAATATGCCTAGTTTATTAATCAAAAAGCCAATAGCCATTAAAAAGAATAAAACCGTAAGCTGTTCTACAATTATTTTTAAATCCATAACTGTCTCCCTAAAAAAATAAGCTTATAGGAATCTATAAGCTTTTAATTATCTTACTTTACGCAAAGAACATAATTCTTGCTAATAACACATCAACGAATAAATATCCTGCCAATACTACGAAACTACCGGAAGTCCCTTCCACAAATTTCTTGAAACTTAATGATTTCCAAGCACAATTAAATGGCTCATTATATGCATCGTGTAATTTGTATAGAATGAATACTAACAAGAAAATATAGAATGTATTCAACATGCAAATTTCACCAATCAATAATATGAATAAATTACGATAAACAACCGAAGGATTTTGAAATTCATTGGCTTTTTTTCGCATATTATCAATCATAAGTCCTGCAAAAGGATTGATAAATGCTGCAATCATATTAATCAATGTATAAGCATCTGTTTGGATATATCCATAAATGTCTCCACCTTGCAATTTCATATATAGATATGCAAAGTATAGGAAAGGTGAAGCACAACACACAACCACACCAAATAACATAATATTATTTACTTTATTCATTTTATTACGCATAGCCGTGCTAATCTTTTTATTTCTTTTCATACAATCACCTTTCCACTTTTTAATTAATCAAGTAAATTTTCAAATTCTTCACGAACACTAGGAACACTTAATCCAACAATAATTTGGACAGCTTTTCCTTTGTGTACTAAACCATGAGCACCTGCTTTTTTGAATGCACTCATATCAGCTAATAAACTATCATCTTTCAATGTTAAACGTAAACGAGTTGCACAGTTAGTTACATCTTCAACGTTGTCTTTACCACCAACTAATTCCAAGAATTTTTTAGCTTTAGCAGCATCTCCACCTTCAACTTCGATGCTTCCAGTAGGATCATTGCTTGTATCCTCTTCAGCAGCTTTAGCAGCCTTATAATCTTTCTTAGACATCAACTTAGCTTCTTCTTCATCATCTTCACGTCCTGGTGTTTTCAAATCGAATTTCTTGATGCAGAAAGAGAAGATGAAGAACCAAAGAGCTGTAAAGATCAAACCAACAGCGATTTGAGCAAGAATTTGTCCCATGTGGTTTTTAGCCATAGGAATCCAGTCTAATGCTAACCAGTTAATTAAACCAGAAGAGAATTCACCAGAAATACCAACAACAAAGTATTCAATTGTAGCTAATGTAGCAGCTAGTACTGCGTGAATTGGCCATAAGAATGGTGCAGCAAATAAGAATGTAAATTCAATTGGTTCAGTGATACCACAAAGTACAGCTGTTAAAGCAACAGGAAGCATTAATCCCATAACTTCTTTTTTCTTGTTTTTCTTTGCAGTAGCATAGAACGCTAATGAGATACCTGGAGCAGCAAAGATTTTTGAGTGTCCATATAAAGCGAAACGTCCAGCTGGGAATAATGTAGCTAATGATTTGCTAGATGCTGCATATTCAGATAAGTTTAATGCCCAAGCAGCTTTAATTCCACCATCAACTGCAATTGATTCATATGCAAATGGCATGTAAACAAAGTGATGTAAACCAGTAGGAATCAAAATACGTTCACAGAATGTAAATACCCAAACACCTAAAGCTCCAGATGCCATGAAGAATCCTTGAAGTGATTTCATACCTGTTTGAATAATTGGCCATACACAGCAGAATACAACTGCCAATGCTAACATTACAAAGAATCCAATAGCACAAACAAAACAAGAACCTTTGAAAACACCTAGCCATTCTGGAAGTTTAGTATCAAAATACTTGTTATGTAAATATACAACAATACCAGCAACAACTAAAGCACCAACCATGTTAGTATCTAATGTTTTAATACTAGCAACTAATGCTAAACCTGTTCCATTACCTGCTTCTATGGAATAATCAACTCCAAAAGCAGTTCCCCAGTTTGCTAAAATAGCAGCGATAAAATAGTTAAAAGTTAAATATAGTAGCAATGCCTCCATACAAGCACGAGCTTGCTGTTTTTTTGCCAAACCAATAGGTAAACTAACAACGAAAAGTAATGGAATCTGTCTAAAGATAGTCCAAGCTCCTTCCTTTACTGTCCACCATACTTTGTACCATGTAGTAGTAGCTTCTGCAATTGATCCCACAATTACTTCACTAGTTAATACAGTGGTAAGTCCAACCATAATTCCAGAGAACGCAAATAGTAATACGGGTGTAAACATTGCGCCACCGAATTTTTGGATTTTTTGCATCATATTTGTTTTTCTCCTCTCCAAATTAAGTCTTTTAAATTGTGCACATTTAAGACAAGTGAATAATAACATTGGTTGCAATCGCTTTCAACACGTATGACGTGTGTTGTATCGATTTATAAAAATAGAGAATTGTTCCAAATTTTGGAAAAAATTTCAAGATTTTCCTAACTATTGAAACTCACCTTATTTCTTCTTACACTATATATTATCAAGGAGTAACACATATGAAATTAATATTTTTAGATGCAGATGGAACACTACTACATAGTGATGGACATATTCCTGAAAGCACAATTTTAGCTTGCGAATTAGCACAAAAGAATGGACATAAGATTTGCTTAGGTACTGGAAGACAAGTTGTTGAAATCATTGGAGATTTAAAAAAAATCAATTTTGATGCTTGTATTTGTGGTAGCGGCTCTACTGTTATTGTTGATGATAAAATCATTCATGACAGTAATTTTGTTCATAAAGAGAGTTTTCAATTAAAAAAATATTTCTTTGAAAATCAAATTCCATTTATTGTTGAAAACAGTCATGGTTTGTTCTCTACGCAAAACGTAGTGGATTACTTAAATGGCAATCTAGACAAATTATGTTACAATCTGTCTCCAGAAGAAAAAGCTAAACACAGTTTAGCTTTGGTCATTCAACAAATTCATGTTGTCAGTACTAAAGAACTAGAAAAATGCCCCATTAATAAAATTGCTTTTTTAAACTCTCCTATTCCTATTGAAGTAATAGTAAAACAATTTAATCAAAAATATGATGTAATTCCATCAACATATCCACCTTATGGAAAAATGAGCGGTGAAATCACACGTAAACATATCACAAAGGCAAATGGAATTGATATTATCGCAAAATATTTTGATGTTTCCAAAGAAAATATTATTTCTGTTGGAGACAATTATAATGATCTACCAATGTTTGAAAAATCTGGTTATTCTATCGCTATGGGTAATAGTGTTGACGAAGTAAAAAAACAAGCTGATTATGTAACAGATGACATCTTACAAGATGGTATTTATAATGCCTTTAAAAATTTAAATATTATATAGGAGACTTACTTATGAAAAAAATATATACATTTATCCCTTTAAAAACAGAACACAAAAAAATATTGGAAAGTTCATCATCGAATTGTGAATTCATCCATTTAGGTTTAATCAAACCAACTCTTGAACAAGTTAAAGATGCAAATGTCATCATTGGAAATATTCCAGTTGATATTCTTAAAAATATTCCAGACTTAGAGTTTGTACAACTTAACAGTGCCGGTACCAATGGATATGCCGACAATCCAGATTTCCCTAAGAATGTAGCACTTGCCAATGCATCAGGAGCTTATGGAGTTGCGATATCAGAATGTATTCTAGCTGGTATTTTAACTTTGATGAAACATATTCCTAGCTACATCAAGAATCAATCCAACCATGAATGGAAAGATGAAGGAAGTGTTAAATCTATTTATGGATCAAATATTCTTGTATTAGGTTTAGGTGATATTGGAAAAGAATTTTCTAAAAGAGCCTATACGATGGGTGCACATATTACAGGAATCAAAAGGAATGTTAAAGATAAACCAGAATATATAGATAAATTATGTACAATGGATTCACTATATGATGAATTAGAAAAGGCAGATATCATTGTTTCAAGTCTTCCTGGTTCAAAATCTACATATCATTTATTAGATGAAAAAGCACTAAATTATGTTAAGAAACAACCCATTTTTGTAAATGTAGGAAGAGGAACTTTAATTGATTCATGTGTACTAGAAAAAGCACTAAAAGAAAACATATTCTCAGGTGCCTACATTGATGTAACAGATCCTGAACCATTACCCAAGGAATCAAATTTGTGGAACATAAACAATTTAATTATCACACCACATGTAACAGGTGGTTATCACTTAGAAGAAACATTGAATCGTATTGTACAAATTAGTGCTACAAATATTAAAAATCATTGTGAAGGAAAAGAAATTATAAACAGAGTGAAGATAGGATAAATATTATGTTTAATTTATTTAAGAAAAAGGAGAAATCAAAAAGAGAACTCCCTTCTGGAACTATCCGAAAAAGATATTATTTTGAAGGAACAGTTCAAAATATAGGGTTTCGTTTTGAAATCCAAAAGCGTGCAAAACCTTTAGGAATCACTGGATTTGCACAGAACAATGATGATGGCACAGTAACTGCCGAATTACAAGGAAGTGAGAAAGATATTGATAAAGTAATTACAGATCTTCAAAATATCGATCGTATTCAAATTGACTTTATCAGTGAAAAAGATCTTCCTGTTGATTATTACGAAAAAGATTTCTATATTTTATATTAAAATCAGTCCACCAATATATGATGGACTGATTCATCTTGAAGATACTTTTCTTGTTTTGTTTGTGCTATTGATCATATCTTCAATATAAGAATAACGAATATATTATCTGTATTCAATTATAATAACGACATATATTATAAGAAAAACGTCAAAAGGAGTTTGAATTATGAGTTTACAACGTTCGGGTTTACGAACCAATAATGAATCTATGCAATTAGAAGCACATGGTACGAATGAATTTCCTTGTGCCGCTTATGAAATTAATACAGCTAATAACCAAAATCACATTGTAGATTTACATTGGCATGAAGAATTTGAAATTATTTATTGTGCCAAAGGAACTTTAAATTTAAGAATCCCCTCTAAAACATACGTCATTGAACAAGATGCTATAGCCATCTTAAACACAAATGTGATGCATTATATTATTTGTAGCAACGACGCAATTCTTCAATCTTTTGTTTTTAACTCAAAATTAATTACCGGAACTTCTAATTCTTCATTCGCAAAAAAATACATTGTTCCTTTGATGAATTGTAAAACTTTTGATTGCTATATATATCACGACAAATACGTCGAATTATTTAAAGATGCTTTTTATTCTATCAAAGATGAATCTTTTGCCTACGAATTTATTGTACGAGATAATTTGAGTCAAATTTTATTAGATCTTTACACACAATTTGAAAAAAAATTTGATTCCATTCCATCAACGTTAAATACAAATACACAGCGAATTCGTACTATGATTTCTTTTATTAAAACAAATTATGCATCTCCTCTAGATGTGCGACAAATCAGTGATACCGTAAATATCAGTCAAAGAGAGTGTCTTCGATGCTTCAAAAAAACACTTCAAATTTCTCCTATACAATACTTAATTCGTTATAGAATCATTAAAAGTGCTGAATTATTAGTAGATAATCCAACTAAAAATATCGATCAAATTGGTTATGAATGTGGTTTTGAAACGCCTAGTTATTACACTCAACTATTCAAAAGATATTATCATTGTACACCAACAGAATTTAGAAATAGTCAAAAAAAAGAGCGTAATCTTTAACAAAAAGAAGTTACGTTCTTTTTAATACTCTTTATCTAGATAAGTTTGTGCTCTTAGAATTCATGATTTTAAATACATCTTCTTCTGTTACCACATTAAAATCATGTTGAATCATAAGCTTTAATACACTCGCACTGATTGCGAAATCGACTGTTTTCTGTGGACCAAATCCATTGATTAGTCCATGCACAAATGCAGCACCATAGGCATCTCCTGCTCCCACAGCTTCTAAGCTATGTACTCTATGAATTGGACTTTGGTAGAACTTTCCATCTACATAATAGATGCCCATCCAATCTCCTTCTTCTACAGTATGCATATTTCTTAATACACTTGTCACACTCTTCGCATTTGGAAATTGACGAGTAATTTCTAACATACCCTCTTTATAAGTATCAATCTGATCAATACCTGTAGATAAGTCTCCATCAAAGGCTTGGATGCCTAGTGTTGCTTCAAAATCTTCATCATTGGCAATACATACATCTACATACTGCATTAAATCGCGCATGACAACTTGCGCTTGTTCTTTAGACCACATTTTTCCACGATAGTTCAAATCACAAATCACTTGAATATCATTTTCCTTACAATATTTCAAAGCACTTCTTAATGTATCCTCAACATATTTAGATACAGCTGGAGTTACGCCTGAAAAATAGAAAACATCACCTGGCTCTAAGATATTTTCCCAATGATATTCGCTTGGCTGAGATAGTGAAAAAGCACTAAATGCACGATCATATACAACGTTTGTACTGCGAATATCACTTCCCTTTTCAAAGAAATAAATTCCTAAACGATCGCCTCCACGAAGCATATACTCTGTATTTACACCATAATGACGAACTTCACTTAATGCAGACATCCCCACTGGATTGTTTGGTACTTTAGATACAAAAGCACATTTATCTTCATACATCGCTAAACTTACAGCTACATTGGCCTCTGCACCACCATAACTAGCCTCGAAACCATCGCTTTGCATAATACGCAAGTTTTCAGGTGTTTTTAAACGAAGCATGATTTCTCCAAAAGTTACTACCTTCATAATATATATCCTCCCTAAACATTTCTATTATAGCATTTTCTTTTAAATTATGTGGAATTATGGAATGTGTAGCACTCTACTTGCGAAAGTGCTAATAAGGTGTATAATGTAATAAATTTCATAAGGAGGAACACTCATGAATAAACAAAAAAAGCCTCTATATCGATATTATACGATTATATTGATTGTCATTATGGCTTTAAACTTTATCGTATTCCCTATGTTTCAACAATCAAAACTTGAAACAACCAATTACTCCGATTTCTTAAATAAGATTGAAGAAAAGAAGATTGATACCGTTCAAATCGAAAATCACAATATTTTTTACACTTTAAAGAAAGACTCAACAGACAAGACCTATAAAACAGGTGTTATGAATGATTCAGATTTAGTCAATCGATTGGATAAATCTGGAGCTAAGTTTGGACAAGTCTATCAAGAACAAATGAATCCTATTCTATCGAGTCTAATTTCCTTTTTCTTACCACTAATCATTTTCTGGGCATTTGGATCATGGATGTTTAAGCGTATGCAAAAGAAAATGGGCGGAGATGATCAAATGTCATTTTCACAAGGCTCTGGTTTTGGTCTAGGCAATCTAGGAAAGAGCAATGCCAAAGTCTATGTTGGTGAACAAACGGGAAAAACATTCAAGGATGTAGCTGGACAAGAAGAAGCGAAGGAAAATCTACAGGAAATTGTGGACTTCTTAAACAATCCAGCTAAATATAAAGAGATTGGTGCCAAAATGCCAAAAGGAGCCTTGTTAGTAGGTCCTCCAGGAACTGGTAAAACACTACTTGCCAAAGCCGTTGCGGGTGAGGCTGGCGTTCCCTTCTTCTCGATTTCAGGTAGTGAATTCGTAGAAATGTTTGTCGGTAGAGGAGCTGCCAAAGTACGTGACCTATTCAAACAAGCTCGTGAAAAAGCTCCTTGTATTGTATTCATCGATGAAATTGATACCATTGGTAAAAAACGTGATGGCGCAGGCATGAATGGTAATGATGAGCGTGAACAAACATTGAATCAGTTACTTGCCGAAATGGATGGATTTGATGGATCCAAAGGCGTCGTATTGCTTGCCGCCACAAACCGTCCTGATTCACTAGATCCTGCTTTAACGCGTCCTGGTCGGTTTGACAGAAGAATTCCTGTTGAACTTCCTGATCTTGCCGGTCGTGAAGCCATTCTTAAATTACATGCCAAAGATATCAAATGCTCTAACAACATTGACTTTAACGTTATCGCTAGAGCTAGTGCAGGTGCCAGTGGTGCCGAACTTGCCAACATCATTAATGAAGGAGCTTTATTAGCGGTTCGTGACCATCGTAAAACAGTGGTTCAAAAAGACTTAGAAGAAGCCATTGAAATCGTTATTGCGGGTGAACAAAAGAAAGGGGCTGTGATTTCAAATCGAGAACGAATGATTGTTTCTTATCATGAAATTGGTCATGCTCTAGTCGCTGCCAAATGCAAAAATACGGCTCCCGTTCATAAAATCACAATTATTCCTCGTACAAAAGGTGCTTTGGGATACACTATGCAAGTAGAAGAAAACGAACAAAACTTATTATCAAAAGAAGAAGCTTTCCAAAAAATTATGGTGTATACAGGTGGTCGTTGTGCTGAAGAATTAATTTTTAATTCAATCACAAGTGGTGCGAGCAACGATATTGAACAAGCCACGAAACTAGCCAGAGCCATGATTACACGATTAGGAATGTCGGATGAATTTGGTATGACAGCTTTAGAAACAGTAAACAACCAATATTTGGGTGGCGATACATCTTTAGCTTGTTCAAATGAAACAGCGACTAAGATTGATGAGGCAACCATCGCATTAATTAAAAAAGCACATGATGAGGCTTATCAAATTCTAGAAGACAACAAAATGAAGTTACATGAACTTGCCAAATTCTTATATGAAAGAGAAACAATTACGGGTGAAGAATTCATGTATATCTTAAATAAGCCAGCTGAAATCCCAGCACAAACAAAGAAAGATTAAGATGTGTGTAATGCACATCTTTTTTAAATATAATGTATTGCGAGTTTTTGCATTATATTATATTTTGTTTGATAAAAGTTTTATCAAATTGTATAATTTTAATATAATGTATTGCGAGTTTTTATATTACTTTATAATAGGAGGATTTATGGAAATTCAAAGAAATCTATATTTACAAAAATTGATTGCTTGTCAACATGACGGACAAATCAAAGTCATCACAGGCCTGAGAAGATGCGGAAAATCGTTTCTACTTTTCCATCTTTTTAAAAATTATCTATTAGAAAACGGCATTGATAACCAACAAATTATCACTTTTGAATTGGATCAGATGAAAGACATTCAATATCGAAACCCCATTGAACTTTCAAAGAAAATCCATAATATTGTTGATAATACGGCACAACAATATTATCTATTCATTGATGAAGTACAAATGTCCGATGAAGTAAATAATCCTTATAATCCAAAAGGAAAAAAAATTTCTTTCTATGATATGTTAAACGACTTAAAAGAACTATCAAATTTGGATATTTATGTAACTGGCAGCAATTCTAAAATGCTTTCTAATGATATCTTAACGGAGTTTAGAGGTCGTAGTGATGAAATAAAAATTCATCCTTTCTCCTTTTCGGAATATTATTCATTTGTTGGTGGAGATAAAGAGGAGGCATTTGATAATTATTCGTTTTATGGTGGAATGCCTTTTCTACTCACAAAACAAGACGAAACCTCCAAGATTGAATATCTAGAAAACTTATTTAAAGAAGTGTATATTCGAGATATTGTAGAACGCAAACATATTGAAAGAGAAGATATTTTAAGTTCTATTATTGATTTATTATGCTCGTCTGTAGGTTCTTTAACAAATCCATCTAAAATCACTAAAGCTATCAATTCCAAACAACAACGCAGCGGAAAAGATATTGTTTATCTTCCCACAATTAATAAATATATTGATTTTTTAGAAGATTCTTTTCTTTTTAAAGAGGCTATGCGGTTTGATGTAAAAGGAAAATCTTATTTAGATTTCCCAAAAAAATACTATTGCGAAGATATAGGATTGCGGAATGCAAGAACCGGCTTTCGACAAATTGAAATGCCGCACATTATGGAAAATATCTTATACAATGAATTAATCATTCGTGGATTTAAAATCGATGTGGGCGTGGTCTACGAAAACATTAAAACGGAAAAAGGAAACTATCGAAAAGTAGCTAGAGAAATCGACTTTATTATTCAAAAAGGAATGAAAAAATATTATATTCAATCCGCTTATGCAATGGAAAATGAAGAAAAAGTATATTCTGAATCACGTTCACTAAACATTACTGGAGACAGTTTTCCAAAAATTATTGTCAGAAGAGATATTCGTAAACGTTTTTATGATGAAAATGGAATTTTAAACATTGGCCTAATTGATTTTTTATTATCAGACAATGTTCTTTAATATAATGTATTGCAAGTTTTGATATTATGTTATAGCAAATGCAGGGTTGAAAGCCCTGCATTTTTAATATTCTTCTTTTAAAAGAAAATCAGCCAAGTATATTATTTTTACATCTTCTATATTGCCTGTTGATAATTCATCTAAAGTAACCACATATTTTGGGTAATTATCTCTTATTTCTTCATCACAAACATCTAATCTTGTGCGTAATACATATAATAGAAGGATATCATTTACTCTTCATCCTTTTTGCATTGTTTTAAAGCATTTATTAATTTAGTTTCATCTAAAGGCTTAGCCAAATGCATATTCATACCTGCTAATTTACTATTCATTATGTCTTCTACAAATGCATTCGCACTCATCGCAATGATTGGAATTGTCTTTGCATCCAATCGTTTTAAAGCACGAATCTTTCTTGTCGCATCTAAACCATTTAATTTTGGCATCATGATATCCATAAGAATAAAATCAAATTCGTTTACTTCACTCTTTTCAAATAAATCTATAACTTCTTGACCATCTTTTGCACATACAACCTGAATACCATTACGTTCTAACATATATTCAACGATTTCCATATTCAAGTCGTTATCTTCTGCCACAAGCACACATAAACCTTCTAACGATATTTGTTGATTCCTATTATTTTTGTTTTCAATTGATCTTCCTAACTTAAAAGGAATCTGAATATAGACAGTTGTCCCTACTCCTTTTTCACTTTCCAATTGAATATTTCCATGCATATACTCCACAAGCTTTTTGGCAATAGACAAACTTAGACCTGTACCTTGATATGTGGATCTACTAGAACTATCTTCTTGCGCAAATAAATCAAAGGCATGTTGAATAAAATCTTGACTCATTCCGATTCCATTATCTTTACATCTAAATTCTAAAAGCGATGTCGAATCATCTAAACATTTCTCATTCATCCATACATGAATTTCTCCATTTTCTGGTGTAAATTTAACGGCATTTTGTACAACTATCGATAATATTCGTGAAAGATATATTGGAAATCCCCTAAAACTTGAATGACTCAATTGACCTTCATACCAATCCAAAACATATTGAATGTTCTTTTCTTGTGCTAATTGTTGTGCAACAATATTCATGTTTCCTACTAATTTAGTAATATCAAAATCAACTTCTTCCTCTGTGAAATGATCACTTTCTAAATCATTCATATCCAAAACATCATTGACTAAAGAAATCAAATAATTTAAAGACTGATGAATCTTATTTCGAGTAGTTTTTTGTAACTCTAAATCCTTGGGATTTTGATCTGCAATATGAAGCATACCCGCAATACCATTTAATGGCGTACGCATATCATGAGACATACTCTGTAAGAATCGAGTTTTTATTTTTGCCTCACGCTTTGCCTGTTCTGCTTCAAAGAATAAATTTAATTCTTTACGCTTTGTTTCACTAATAATACGAATTGTCGCAATGGCTTGAATCGCTTTTCCGTTCGCATTTCTTTTGGAAGCAATAATACGCAATTTATGCCAGTTGCCATCCGCCATTCGATATTCCGCTAAAACATCTTTTTCTTTTTCAAGTCGTGAAGTTAATGTTTCTATATTCGCAAATTGATGAATGATATTTCGATATTCCGGTGCAACATCCTGTTCACATACATCAAACATTTTTTCAGATGCACACCCCGTTTTAGGAATAACGTCACTTCCAGTAATTCTTTCATATGTATCTGTTTCAAAATCAACTTTATAAATTGAACTATAACTTTTCGCAATTGCAGAAATCGTTTCATTACTCCTCTTTATTTCCTCTAAAGCATTCTGTAACCTTTTCTGCGTCGCTTTTTCTTTTTTGATAATATCATCAATATAACGGAACCCGAGTAATACGTGACACGACTCTTCATCTTCACTCACCTTAACAACTTTCGTTTCAAAATATTGATGATTCTGCGCATTTGGATAACAACGATAATTCTGCGTAAGACTCACTTGTGTTTTCAACAAAGATTTTAAATTATCACGGGAAAACCACCATAAAAACTCAGGCTGCTCATCTTTAGGAATATAACGCATCGCATATTGATAAGCATATTCATAAAAATCTTTATACCCTGAACAACTTTTTATTAATTCACTCGCATTGGTTTCATTCTGAATATGAACAGGTTCAAATTTACCACTGTTAACTTCCAAATAATAAATAGCCGTAAAGTCAGAGCTTAGACTTTCTAGAATTTGTTCTTCTTCTACCAATCGATCATTTCTTTCTTTTTCATGCTCAACAATGTCATTCACCAATTTAAAGCCTAATACAAAATCATCTGTATCCTCCGATATCTGCGCAAAACAAGCCTGGAAATAATCTATTTTTCCATTAAATTTTCTTTGAAAAACAACCGGATATACTTTTTCTGTCTTGATTCGTTCACGAACAACACGATAATTCATATTTCTTAAAAAATCTTCTCGATCTTCTTCACAAACATATTCTGAAGCATATTTCTCCATGCTCTTTTGATAATTATTTTCTTTGGCAAACTCCTCAATTGCTTCTTGAGCAATATGATCCCCTTTTTTTGTTTGTTGATACAATTCAACCGTTAAATCATGATTGATTACCCATACCGTGACATATTCATGACTCAAACCAGAAATAAAACGCTGTTGAAGAAGGTTTTTTTCTTTATGTTTGTGAATATCGATAAGGAATCCATAAACACTTACTATCTTTCCTTTTTCATTTAAAACAGGCTTTCCAATGGCACGATACCAACGATACTGTTGTTCTTTGTTTTGAAGTCGAAATTCCGCTTCATAGGTTGCCTCAGAATCTTTAAGAATATGTATCTCTTTCAATTCCTCTCTTACCCCATCCACATCTTGTGGATGCATATGCTCCCACAATCTCACAAATGGAATTCGCGCCTCATTTGTGAGTCCATAAAGCATTTTAGACAGACTTTCACTACCTATAAATTCTACTGGTTTTTCATTATCATCAAACTGAATACGATAACGAGCCTCACCTAACTCACCGTATAACGCATCTTCACTGTCTTCGTTTGTATAAACCCATACAGAAAGATTTTCATCACTATCTGAATATCGACTGATTTTTAACCGAATTAACGTTCCATCTTTTTTTCGATATGAAACATCCACTTGATTTCCAGAAGCCAAAACATTATATACGTAATCATAGTCTAAGACTTGATCAATCACTTCACGATAATCACAAGATACATATTCATCTCGATACAATCGCATCGCATCTGAATATAAACCTTCTGAGACTTTGGCATAAGCACGAAATGCTTCTGGAGCTAAAACATCACGAAAACGACCCGTACTTCGATTTAAAATATAGACACCCATATACTTAGGTGCAATCAATCTTAAAAATTGTTCCGCATCTCTTTTCTCTTGAAGAAGTTGATTCATAGTATGACCTCCTCATATTGATACTTCAATTATAAATGACTATTTAATATTTTAAAATCGAAATCTAACCAAAAAAAAGGAAGCTCAACGCTTCCTAATCGCATAAGTCATACAAATCTAAAATCAATTGTTCTGTCTTATCCCAGCCAAGACAAGGATCCGTGATCGACTTTCCATACACATTACCATCTGTTGGCTGATTTCCATCCTCTAAATAACTCTCAATCATCAAGCCCTTTACCAGCTTTTTGATATCTTCCGATTTACTTCTAGAATGCATAACATCCTTGGCAATACGAATCTGTTCTAAATATTGTTTATTTGAATTCGAGTGATTACAATCTACAATACAAGCCGGATTCTTTAAATCTGACTTTTCATATAAATGAATCAACTCCATCAAATCTTCATAGTGATAATTCGCATGTGCATGATTGAACTTATCCACATATCCTCTTAATATTGCATGAGCTAGTGGATTCCCATCTGTCTGTACTTCCCAGCCACGGTATACAAATCTTTGATCGGCTTGCGCTGCCACAATAGAATTCATCATGACTGTAAGATCTCCACCTGTCGGATTCTTCATTCCTGCAGGAATTCCTACACCACTAGCCACAATACGATGTTGTTGATTCTCCACACTTCTTGCACCGATAGCTACATATCCCAATAAATCCGATAAATATGCATGATTTTCTGGATACAACATCTCTTCTGCACAAGTAAAACCAGTTTGTGTTACAACATCTGTATGCAGTTTACGAATCGCAATGATTCCCTTCAACATATCCTCTTTGGAGTGAGGATCTGGCTGATGCAACATCCCCTTATATCCAACACCCTTTGTACGTGGTTTATTTGTATAGACACGTGGAATCATAAAAATCTTATCTTTTACTTTTTCCTGTAAAACAGCCAAACGATTCATATAGTCTAAAACTGCATCTTCGCGATCCGCACTACAAGGACCAATAATTAAAATTAAACGATCATCTTTTCCAGTAAAAATATCTTCAATTTCCTGATCTCTTTGTTTCTTAATTTTTTGCACCTTATAAGGTAAAGGAAATTCCTTTTTCAAATCTTCTGGAGTTGGTAACTCCTGTATCTTCTTCATATCCATATTCAACATCCCTCTTTAATCACCCTTTGACAATACCATATTCCTAGATGTTTTTCAAAAAAAAGAAAGATGAAGTCAAACTCCATCTTATTTTAGTGATTCAACAAATTCTTTGATATGTTTAGCATCCAAACCATAATAATCCAATAAATTTGCATAACCATTCCTTTATCGGTATAATACAAATAGAGAAAAGCTACTGGAAAAGCAGTGGCTGCTCTGAAATCAAATTAATGCTGAAGCACTAATCTTTTTCCATTGTCACTGGTGATTAGTGCTTTTTGCATTTTTCTATAATAATCAATGTTACTTTTAGTATTTCTACTATGGCAAATAAGCACATAGCAACATCAATATGCAGATATATATACATAAGCTTTCCTCCTGAAAAAAATAGAAGGATCTACTTACCTGGAATTCAAGATTCAAGGCTTCAAAACTCCTTAACAAGAGGCAACCACCAACCACATCCAGTAGCCAATTTTTATTATAAAGATCCAATGTGAAAACATTATTAAATCCGGTAAATTTTTAAAAAATTGTTTTATATACACAAAATAAATCACCCAGTTATATCAGATGTCTCAAAAGGAAAAAAATCATGATAGGTTACCAAATTCATCTAAGGTAAATTAGGTATGCATGATTCTTAAAGAATTATTGACACTATTTATATCAATTAAATACTTAGATGAGTTTGGTAGCCTATTATGAAGGAATTGTTTTCGAACTAGAAAAAGGACACTTATTAAAATGTCCCTAATCGATATTCTAAGATATAATCATCCATGATGAACCCATTCCCTATATCTGTCTGTACAGAATCAATCCATTGAAAACCAAACTTCTCATATACAGCTAGACTATGTTTATTATATTTGTTGCAAGTCAAATAAATAGATGGGTAACAATACTTTTCGGCTTGTTTCTTTACATATTCAAACATTTCAGTCGCATAGTGCTTTCCTCTAGCTGAATCCTTTAAATACAGCTTTGACAAGAATAAACGATCTGGCTGATTCTGCAAACCAATATATCCAACTAACTTATCACCTTCATATACCTTATGATAATGATACTGCTGATGTTTTACTTGGTCTTGCATGGCATCAAAGCTCTGAAACTGTTTTACCATATAATCAATTTGTGCTTCTGAAATGATTCCAGGAAAGAATTCATGCCAAATCTTTTCGGCAAGAATAGCTACTTCTTTTAAATCATCCTCATTCTTACACTCTACAATATTAATACTTTTCATAATGCACCTTCGAACTATCAAATTTATCTTTTACAACCTCTTCTTGATCTATATATCCAAATGAAATCATCCACATTGGAACAATTCCTTTTGGCAATTTAAAATATTGGTTTAAAGCCAAATAACGCTCTTCATTCGGATACACACCCAGCCAGCATGAACCAATACCCAAACTTTTCGCTTCAACCAACATATTCTCTGTAGCCGCTGCCAAGTCTTGTTGACAATAATCCAAACTATCATTCTTATTTTTATCCGCACAAACAACCATTCCCATAGCTGCATTTTTTAGAAAGGATGCATAGGGTGTCATTTGACTTAAATCCTTTAATGTATCTTTATTCTCAACGACAATAAACTGCCAAGGCTGACTATTTCTAGCACTAGGTGCACTAAATGCAGCCTTTAAAATTAAATCGATCTCTTCTTTTTTTAAAGATTCTTGTTTATATTTTCTTATACTCGTACGATTAAAAATTGCATCCATACTCCTTACTCCTTTTTTCTGTATTATATCACCATTTTGAAAATTCGCTTTCATTATATAATGACTATTCTTTTCTTTGTGTTACAATACAAGCAGGAGGATTTAACCATGTTAAAATTTGAACCATTCTATCAAGAATACGAAAGAACATTAGATGCCTTCTCATTGGCATTCTCAACCATTTATTTTGAACAAATGACAATTGCACCAAAGAAAGGAATTCCTTATTCAAATGAAATGTTGTCTAGACTATCTAAACAAGCATTCATCATTGAAAATGATCCAGAAACCATTCAAAAGATCAAGGAATATGCAAAAACATTGCCAGAAGGAAGTTTGGAAAAGAAAGAAGTCGACTATCGTCTTGAAGCCTTAGCACAATCTGAAAACATTCCGAGTGATGTATATGCGAACTATGTCAAAGTCAAAGCCGATAGTGAACTTGCTTGGCATGAAGCTAAAGAAGCAGATAATTATGAGCATTTCAAACCTCATTTACAAGCAATCATGAAAGAGACTTTACACCTTTTAGAATATGACCCTAAGTTTAATGGAAACAATGCGTATGATGTATTGTTAGACCGTTATGAAAAAGGAATGACACAAGAAAAATATGATGCATTCTTTAATAATGTGAAAGAGAAATTAGTTCCACTAATTCATGAAATTCAAAACAAACCACAAATCAATGATGACTTACTTCATGAAACTTATGCAGTGGATCGCCAAGAAAAATTTATGGATGTTATTTGTGACTTCATGAAAGTAGATTTTGGGAAAGTATACCTTTCAACGACAGAACACCCATTTACAGATTTCTTCTCAAGCAACGACACTCGTATCACAACACACTATTATCCAGATCAATTCTTAAGTGCTATCCTTTCAACTGTACACGAATATGGACATGCTCTTTATGGACTACAAATGGATCCTGCCTTTGAAGGAACCATGCTAACACAAGCTGTTGGTTCGGCTGCGCACGAATCGCAATCTCGTTTCTTAGAAAACCACGTTGGTAGAAGTCATGCATTCTGGCAAGCAAACTATAATCAATTAGTAAATTTATTCCCAGAATTTAAAGATGTGTCTGTTGACGAGTTAGTCAGCATGATCAATAAAACTGAATGTGCTTTGATTCGTACAGAAGCGGATGAATTGACATACCCATTACACATTATGGTTCGTTATGAAATCGAAAAAGAAATTGCGAAAGGCAACATAGACTATGATAAGCTTCCAGAACTATGGGCCGATAAATACGAAGAATATTTAGGTGTTCGCCCTACAAACTATAAAGAAGGTGTCTTACAAGATATGCACTGGTCTACAGGCTATTTAGGATACTTCCCAACATACGCATTGGGTAGTGCATATGCTGCACAATTGTATGCAACAATGGAAAAACAATTTGATGTAGAAGAAGCCCTACTAACAAATCATTTTGAAAAGATTACAGACTGGTTAAAAGACAATGTACACCATTATGCTGCAAGTAAATCGATGGCTGAAATCGTAGAAGAAGTAAGTGGTGAACCATTTAATCCTGATTACTACACAGATTATTTAATTAAGAAATACAAGAAATTATACAATCTAGACTAACATTAAGAAGTGAGTAACATCACTTCTTTTCTTATTGACAAGAATGGTTAGATTGGTTAGTATATAGGCAGAAAGGAGCACTATTTATGATATTTCAAGAAACTGAAACAATTGAATTAAAACGCATAGTGGTGGATGATTTAAAGAAAGAAATTATTGCCTTTGCGAATTGTCATGGTGGAAAGATATACATAGGTGTTAATGACGATGGTACAGTTTGTGGCCTTGATAACCTTGATGAATCTGCTTTACAAATCAGCAATATGATTCGAGATTCTATTAAACCTGACATCACTTTATTTGTTCGTTACGAAACATTATGTATCAATAATAAAAATGTGCTTATGTTAGATATTCAAGAAGGCTGTGAAAAGCCATATTATATCGCAAAAAAAGGATTACGTCCTGAAGGTGTCTATGTTCGCCAGGGATTTTCTAGTGTTCCTGCCTCAAGCTCCTTGATTCGTAAAATGATAAAAGAAACAGATGGTGATTCTTTTGAACAAATGCGTTCTTTAGAACAAGACTTAACTTTTCTTTATGCTAAGACTGAATTCGATGAATCAAACATCCCATTTAAAGAAAAGAACTTAGGCATTCAAAATCAAGATGGTATATACACGAATTTAGGACTACTTTTATCGGATCAATGTAAACACACAATTAAAGTTGCAGTTTTTGATTGCGAAACGCAAAATATATTTCAAGATCGAAATGAATTTACCGGTTCATTATTCAAACAAATGCACGAAGTATATTCTTATATCGATTTTAGAAATCAAAAACATTCTAGTTTTTCAGGATTGAAAAGAATCGATAAAAGAGATTATCCAGAAGTAGCCATTAGAGAAGCTTTATTGAATCTAATTGTTCATCGTGAATATTCATATAGCGCAAGTTCCTTCATTCGTATATATACAGATCGTATTGAATTCACTTCAATCGGAGGCTTATTAAAAGGAATCACTTTAGAAGACATTCAGCTTGGTATTTCTGTTTGTCGAAACCCAAAACTCGCAAATATCTTTTACCGATTAGAACTCATTGAAGCTTATGGTACTGGCATTCAAAAGATTATTGATTCGTATTCAGAATCTGAATTCAAGCCTCAATTTGTGACAACAGAAAACGCCTTTAAAATCATTCTTCCAAACCTAAACTATCAAAAGAAAAACAATAAAATTCAGGAAGATATCGTTGTATATGATTGTCCTGAAAACAAAATATTAGAGTTTGCGAAAACACATACCCAATTCACCCGTAAAGATGTTCAAGATACCTTTAACCTTTCTCAAACAACTTGTGGACGCATTTTAAATAGAATGAAAGAAGAAGGTCAAATCAGTCAACATGGAAAAGGAAAAAATACATTCTACATTCTAAAAGAAAAGAAGTGAGTCAAATCACTTCTTTATTTATACTCAAATAAACCATCATTCTTTTCTTCCATAGCCTTGATGATATGATATACAAATTCATTATAAGGCGTTGGAATATTTAGTTCTTTTCCCATCTTCATTATTGCACCCGAAAACATATCAATTTCCGTATGCCTTTTGGCATCCAAATCCTGCAGTGTAGAATATCTGGCCGTTTTAGGCACTGCACTACCACGTGTAGCACTTGGATCAGCCTTTGACATATCAATACCTTTAGCTTTTGCGATAGCCTCTAATTCATCCTTTAATCCAGACTGTATAGCCTTCATATGATCACTATCCGAGTAACATCCAACACCAGCTCCAAGAATAGCTTGAGGTAAGTTTTTCGTTACATTTAAGCGAAACTTGCTCCATATTTCTTCCTGAATATATGAAGTTGTTCGATAATGTAGATTACTTTGACCAAACAATTTATCGATTTCCTTATTTTCTTCTAGCACAATTCCAATCGTTGTTTCTGGATCAAATACATATCCTAAGCCTTCTTTATGACTTGCAACTTTAATCAATGAATACACCATATGCTGCATACCAATTTGATTTCCAATAATTTGTTCACTATCCACACCATTCATTAAAGACATGACTAAAGTATGTTCATCTACGATTTGTTTAATATCTTCTAAAGCATCTGATAAAGCATTGTATTTTAAACATACAATGAGTAGATCTACACCATGTGCTTCTTTGGGTGTTAATACTTCTGGATGATACATGATATTGTTGATTAAACAACCATTCTTTTTTAATCTCTCATTTCGTTCATCTTTTGCGATAACACTCAATTGTATATCGCACTTTGATAAGCTATAAATACAATAGGAGCCAACAGCTCCCGCACCGAATATCGCAACCGTTTTAATTGTCATGTACTTCACTCTTTTCTTTTAAATGAACATGGTACTTTTCTTTTACATAAAGCCCCAACAAGATTCCAACTACATATAGAGAAATATCCCCTAAATCAAATACGCCTCTATGAAAGATCAACTGCATAAATTCACACAGAAAACCAATGAATACAGAAACAATGAAGTTTTCTTTGTTTGATGAAATAAATAATCCATTCACCCATGGCATAAACATAAAGTATCCAATATTAAATGCGAATACGATCCACTCTGTCCAAGAACCATAATAGATTTCTCTAAGACACGCAAATGGATTCAACTGAATAATACTGATACCTTGATCATAGCGAATTAATAGGGCAATAATTAAAAACAAATAATACGCAAAGAAAAACATGGCTCGATGTTTTACATTCCAGTTTTTCGTAAAAAACATCAACGCATCATATATAACGACCAGTTCAATGCACCATACAACAAATTGAATTAGATACCATCCCATGCCAAAAATTTCCATTAAAACAGCTGTGACGTAGTAATGAATGAACAAGGATAAAACTAAACTTAAAATTAAGTATCTCCAATTTTTCATTTTAAAGTCCCCTTATTTTCTTTATATTATGACACACCAAACTTTAAAATTCATTAAAAATCTAAAATTGAAGCATCCCACCCCATATCGCGATAGCCTTGTTTACAACGTTCCATATACGAGTCACTCGGTTTACATATTGGAAAACGACTATACATTTGGTAGATAAAGCCCGTGATTGTTTCATTGTTTTCTAATAATACCTTTTCATCAAAACAATCATATAAGTATGGATAGTCTTCATATTCATCTAAACTCTTCTTATCATTTTCGCTCACATCCCATACGGCTACTCGTACAAAATCCCCTTTTTTCTTATCTACTGTAAGATAAGCTCGTCCAGGATTTCCACGATATGTAAGTGTATAGTTTTCAAGTCTTGCCAAAGACACAAACTTCGCATCTTTACATCGTTGCTTCATTTCTTCTTTGTTTAAATTACTTCCATATGCGATATAATACATATCTTCCCCCTAAAGAAAATAGGATGACGAATCATCCTATAGTTTACTTTCAATATTTTGCATCAACATTGCCTCAGGCATATATCCTGAGAATGCTGCAGCTTGTTGTCCTTTTTTAAACAGAATCATTGTTGGAACAGACATAATGCCAAATCTTTGCGCTAAATCTGGACTTTCATCCACATCCACCTTTACGATTTTTACTTTTCCATCTAATTTATTTGCGACTGATTCAAGTACAGGTGTCAACATTTTACATGGTCCACACCAAGTTGCGAAGAAGTCGACTAAAACTGCATCTTCATTCATTAATGCGTTAAATTCTTCTGTATTTACAATTTTCATACAAGGTTCCTCCTTATCTAATTCCATTCTATAACAAGCCTTTGCGTAAGTCCATTTCTTTGCCCGCCAACAAAGCATCAATGACTTTTCCAATACCATTATTCATATTGGTTTCCGTAACTACAGTAGCTGCATACTTGGCTTCATCCATCGCATTCCCCATAGCTACACCAATACCTACTTGTTGAAGCATCTTCAAATCATTTTGTGCATCTCCAAAAGCCATGACCTCATTCATGCTGATTCCAAGTTTCTCACAGATTTTCCACAATGCACTAGCCTTATTGACATGTTTTGGCATAATCTCTAGCCAATCTGGACCTATCAACAATACATCATAATCACTTAAAGCTGCTTTAATTCCCTCAAAATTCTTTTCAAAGAATCTAGGAGAATGCACCATAATCACTTTATTGATATCTTGCGTCAAACGAATTTCTTCAAAAGGCAAATCAATAAAATTACGATTTTCTTTGCCATCCTTCAAGCCATAATCATCTAGCTCTCCAAAAATAGCATTTTTGACTTTTTTCTTTACACGATTCAATGAAGATATGTAACTATAAAAATCGTATCCACATTGAAAAATTCCTTCGACACCAAATTCCTTACAAACTTTCTGTATTTTGATTCCATCTTCTGTTGTTAAAACATCATCCAAATCATATTCTTTATTTTCAAAATCATATATAATCTGACCATTTACTAATGCCAAAAAATGATTTCCATTCTCTAATCCTAATGGTTCATATACAAATTTACATCCGTTTTTATCTCGACCCGACGCAATCACAACGTGCATACCTTGTGCCATCGCCCTTTGAATCGAATTCACCGTTCTTGGATCCATTCTTTTTGATTCGTCTAAAAGTAAAGTTCCATCTAAATCAAAAGACAAACACTTTATAGTCATAATTATTTATCCAGTTCTTCTTGATATGAGAACAATTTTGTACAATATTCTCCATTAAAACATGCCAAGCATAAACCAACGCCATGCGTAGCTTCCTTCATTTCTTCTTCGGTCATAAAACGTAATGTATCCGCATGAATGTAGTCACGAATTTCTTCTACACTCATCTGAGCACCAATCAATTGATCCTTTGTAGAAGTATCTACACCATAGAAACATGGACTCGTGATGACTGGACTAGCGATACGAACATGCACTTGGGTAGCTCCTGCATCCTTCAATAATTGTACAATTCTTCTTGAAGTCGTACCACGTACAATCGAATCATCAATCATAACAATTGATTTTCCTTTAACCACGCTAGATACAGGACTTAATTTTAATCGAACGCTACGATCACGCATTGCTTGTGTAGGTTGAATAAATGTACGTCCTACATAACGGTTTTTAATCAATCCAGTTTCAAATGGAATACCCGCCTCTTCTGCATAACCAATGGCTGCTGATAAAGATGAGTCTGGAACACCAATAACGATATCCGCATGTAAATCTTTATCTTCTCTAGCAAGAATAGATCCTGTAGCCTTACGGAACGCATGTACATTGATACCTTCCACTACACTATCTGGTCTTGCGAAATAAATGTACTCCATTGCGCACATATGGTTATCTGTATTTGTTGAATAAAATTCATGTTTCACAATACCCTTATGGAACTCTACGATTTCTCCTGGTTTTAAATCCACACTTTCATAAATTCCCATAACTTCAAAAGCACATGTTTCACTACTAATTACATAGCCATCTTTACTTTTGGCATAACTTAAAGGTCTTAAACCATGACGATCACGAACCGCATAAATAGTATCCTCATTCATAACTAAGAAAGAGAATGCACCTTCAATACGATTTGCAGTCTTCATAACACGTTCTTTTAAAGTACCTTTTTGTTTCTGAATCAAGTGAAGAATAATTTCACTATCACTTGTTCCCTGGAAAATAGCCCCTTCATTTTCAAGTTCAATACGAAGCTCTTTTTCGTTAACAATCTGTCCATTATGAACGATAGCTAAACTTCCATTATGTCCCTTTGATACAATTGGCTGAATGTTTTCATTTTCCTGACCACCAGCTGTACTATAACGAACATGCCCAACTGCTAATCTTCCGACCATAGAATCTAATTTTTCTCTTTGAAAAACATCTACAGTCAAGCCTTTTCCTTTTTGCAAAGTGATATTTTCGCCATCTGAAACGGCAATACCACTCGCTTCCTGACCCCTGTGTTGCAAGGAATGCAAACCATAATACGTAATACTTGCTGCATTATCTACGCGATATGCACCAAACACACCACACTCTTCATGAATTTCACCAAACATAACTGATCTCCTTTGCCACAACATTATATCATGCATATAAGAAAAAATGGACAACTTTTCGTCATCCATTCATTTCTTTTAAGCGTTCTTTTCGATTTAGATATAAAACACCTATTTTATACACACTTGCCATTGTGGGAATCCCTAAAAACATACCTGGAATACCGGCTAAAGATCCAAAAATCACAACAGTCATCATGACATAGATTCCTGGTAATCCTACTGAATTTCCAACGACATGTGGATAAATCACATTACTTTCGATTTGTTGAAGAATACATAAATATAATAAGAACCAAAGAGACATAATTGGACTTACAGTAAATACCATAAACATACCAATCGCCCCACCAATATAAGCTCCAATCATCGGAATAATATTAATAACTCCAACTAATGTTCCAATCATAGCCGGATATGGCATACGTAGTATAATCATACCCAATGTACATAGTGTCCCTAGAATTGTTGCCTCAATACATTGTCCACCTATAAAAGAACTAAATGTTTGATTAATAATATTCAAACACTTATCCATTCTACGTTTCACAATTTCGCTTAGATATAGATTTGTTAAACGGTGATACAACTGAACAAATCTTTCCTTCTCTAATAAAACATAGATTGCGAAAATAAACATCAACACAAAATTGAATACACTATTCACAATAATGGTTACAACATTAAATGTCGTACCCACAACATTGGTAACACCGGTTGAAAGAACATTAATACCGGATTGAATCAAATTTTTCCAGTTGATATCTAAGTTATTAATAGATTCCGCAAGCTGTGGATTGTTCTCAAATAAATTCACCAAAAATTTCTGTGTATTCTCAAAATACTTTGGCAACACAGCCACAATCACTCCAATGGCTTCACTTAAGGAAGGAACAACGAGTGTAATTAAGAAATACACAAAAAGAAAAATTAAAATCAAAGAAAGAAGTAGGCTTGTTGCACGTTTCCCCTTCTCCATAAAACCTAAGCGCTTTTCAATCTTAGCCATAACCAAGTTAATCACAAAAGCCATCATGGCTCCAAACACTAAAACTCTACATGCATTCCATAATATAGATACCATAGAAATCAATGTATCCAATTTAATCAATCCAATAATGATGATTGTGATCCCAAATATATATATCCATAAATTTCTTTTCTTCATAAGCACCTTGCCCCCTTATACTAATACATACGCGCTAATACATACGCGTATACTTTTTAAATAATTTGTCATTTCTTTCTTCCGTACCATCACAGTTTAAAGAAGAAAAAACAGGTACTTCTACGTTGTGTTGGATCAAATATTCGGCACATGCCACATTAATACATTGTGCAATGAAAGAATTGGCCATACTCGATGTTGGACAAAGTTTGGCGTCCAAGCCATCAATAGATAAAGCACAATCTCCAACTTCTCCACAATTATCAATGACAATATCTGCTATTTGGTACAAATTCTTTCCACAAGAATGACGAGAAGATTGAGCAGTTGTATGTTTCATACTTGTGATGGCGACTACATGTGCACCATGATTTTTAGCTTCAAGTGCAAGTTCGATTGGATAGGCATTACGCCCAGAATTGGATGCAATCAAAACGACATCACCACAAGATACTCCATATAAATCCACTAAAATTTTGGCATAACCACTAAGTCTTTCAATGTTTGAACTCTTTGTCGGATGCTCCGTCATCGTAAGTTCACTTGTCAAAATGGGAACCACAAAAGCGAAACCACCCGCACGTGCATACATCTCTTCCGCCATTGTATGGGAGTGGCCACTTCCACTTACGAAAAACTTATGACCTTCCATAAAAGCTTGAGCCATTAAATGACCAGTTTGTTCTAATTTTTCCGATTGTGTTTCTTGAATCTTTTTAATGATATCAAGACACACTTCAAATACTTCTTTCATATTATTATTTCTCCTTGATATGCATATTTCTTTATATTCATTATACAACAAAAATAAAAAACAGCCATTAAGGCTGTATATTGACTAAGTGGTGCCGACTATAGGAATTGAACCCACAACCTACTGATTACAAGTCAGTTGCTCTACCAATTGAGCTAAGTCGGCATGATTTATATGGTGCAGAGAAAGGGATTTGAACCCTCACGCGATCTCTCGCACTGCCGCCTGAAGACAGCGTGTCTGCCATTTCACCATCTCTGCGACTGAGTGTATTATACTAAAAAAACAAACTATGCGCAACCAAAAAATGTGACCTTTTTAACAGTCACATTTTGCATATATATCAATTAGATTCAATAAGATTTCCACATTCTTTTCCATCGACTGAACGGGAACATACTCAAAACGCCCATGCGCATTTTCGTATCCCGCTGATAAGTTAGGACAAGGGAGTCCTCTATGAGATAAGGCTGAGCCATCGGTTCCTCCTCTAAACGGTTCTGTTTGAGGTGTTAATCCTACACTTTCAATGGCTTGTTTCAAATATGGAATCATAAATGGTACTTGATCAATCACTTCTTTTAAATTACGATATTGAATTCTTTGTGTAATATTTACGGTACCTTGTCCATACTCTTTATTTAACATATCCACAATCATTTTTAATGTGTTATTACGTATATCAAACTGCAAGCTATCATGATCACGAACGTTGATTTCAATCTTGGCATATTCACAATCCCCATTAAAACTCACAACATGATAAAATCCTTCTCTTCCTTGGGTATATTGTGGCTTTTCAAGTGCCGGTAATTTATTTAAGAATGCATTTCCAATATCCACCGCATTTTTCATAATGCCTTTTGCGGTAGCTGTATGTACTGAAATACCATGAATCTCAATCGTTGAAAGGCTCGCATTAAACGTTTCATCCATATAATAGCCCAAATGATCTCCATCTAGTGTATATGCGATTGGCGATTTAAAACGTTCTAAATCTAAATTTTTAGCAAGTCCACTCACTTCTTCATCCGGCGTAAATGCGACAGAAATAAAATTATGTTTGATTTCTGGATGTTTTACTAAATACTCCAACAACGTCATAACAGCTGCAATACTTGCCTTGTCATCCCCTCCAAGTAGTGTTGTACCATCCGTTAAAATCAAATCCTGACCAATATATTGTTTCAGATTGGGAAATACAGATGGTGACATAATAATATTTTTTTCTTTATTTAAAATAATATCATTTCCATCATAGTTTTCTAACACCCAAGGCTTCACATCTTTACCACTCGCATCAGGAGCTGTATCCATATGTGTCACAAAACCAATGGCTCTACCCGTTTTTACATTCGCTTCTAAAGATCCATATACTACACATGTATCTTTATCATAATATACATTTGTAGCTCCAATTTCTTGAAGCTCTTCATAGATAACACTAGCTAAATCATGCTGACAAGATGTTGTTGGAACACTTGTACTATGTGGATCGGATTCTGTATTGATTCTTGCGTATCGCATCAATCTCTCTTTTACTTGTTCATAAAATTCTGTCATACGAATTCTCCTTTTTTGATTATTTTATTCTTATTCAAACAGAAATGAAAGACTGGAATTAAAAAAAGGTACCTACGAGGATGTAAGCACCATTATAAGTCTATGCTTTTTCTACTTCTTATATATGATAAGTCCATTGAAATATCCATTTTCTTCAAATGAATAAGTTTGAATATATGAAAATTCTTTGAATAGTTTACCAAACTCAACACATTGTTCTTGTGATTCAAAAACAACTTTAATCACATCTTGTAGTTTAGTTGAACAACCTTGTATACTAAGAACACTATTTTCTTTAATTTTTTCACAGACCACATCAAATAAGCATAGATACAAATTGATTTGTTCATCATATTTAATATTTGAAAAAATATCTGTTGGAAGATTCATCGAAAGTTTTATGTGTTTATTTTCTAATTTACTTTTGTATTCATTTAAAACTACAGACATTGCGATATTATTCGAATAAATCTGATTAAAGTTTTCCAATACAATTTTTTCTATTGCATCTATACTTTGTGCATATTCTGTCTGATTTTCAGATTTTTCGATCCTGCTTTTTAATGTCGTGATTTCATGCAGTAACGAATGCATGAAATTAAAATTCGATTTATAGTTTCTATCCATCATATCAAATTTTATAGCATTAAATTCATTCTCCATCTTTTCTAATTTCAGTTCTTCTTTAATCTGTAAATTGTGAATAAAGCCATATTGAATTAAAAATGAAATGAAGATTAGAATTGTTAAAAAGAAGAAAACATTCAAGAATATTTGATTCTTCTGTAGGATTTCACGATAATCTTTGTAACATAAAGCAATCCCCAAAAGGAAAATAACCGGAAGCAACACAATGTATGTAAACTTGATTGTATTCTTATCATGATAGAACTTTGATAATGTAAATCCTATTGTATACGAAATAATCTGTGTTGTTAAAATCACAATTAAATATGTAGATGAATGTACATCTATTGGTGCACTAACAACATTAAAAATTTCTAAAAGCAGAATCGATACTAATTCTGAAATCGCAAAAATAAAATAAACAAAAATAAAGTAAATCAATTTTTTTGATATTTTACCTTTGTACATAAACACAATGTAACATAGATTCAAAAGTAGAATAATCCACCGACTATGAAATGTCATCCCATTCTGATTTAAATACCACTGAATTAAAACTACTGTTACGTATGTTGGCAAGACAAATTTATTGTTTTTGAATTCACTAAAAGACCTGATAAAAAGTGTTAAAAACAATAAATTTAAAGATACTGATATGAACATCATAATGATTTAAATAAAGATCTATAATAATTGTCAATAAAGGTCTTTTTATAAAATTTTGACAAAGGAATTTTCTCATTGTTCGATAAGAAAAGATCTCTTTCATCTTTACTAATACCAGAAATATATTTAAGATTTACCACATAACATTTATAAGGTTGCGCAAAGCCATATTCTGTTAATTTTTCAATCCAATATTTCAAGGGGTAACTTGTTTTTATTTGTACTCCATTTAAAAAGTGAAGTACAGTTGCACGATTTAAAAATTCAACATAGAGAATCTTATCATAGTGAATTTTATATGGTGCAATTTTAGAATCATAGAACCCCATATATTTTTGAAATGTCGCACCTAGTACATTCTCCATTTCTTCATTAAATATATTTTCATCAATTGGTTTTAAAAAATATCGCTTGGCATCGATAGAATACCCATCAATTAAATACTGTGAGTATTTAGAAGTAATGATGATCATTAATTCCGGATAAACTTTTCTAAGTTTTTTAGAAAATTCAATTCCATTATTATTTCCGATTTCTACATCCAAAAATAATATGTCTACATTAGAAAAGGTATCCAAATTCTCATTTAATTTTAATTCAATATTAATCTTGTGATCGATATTGCGTTTATTAAAATAATGGATGCATAACTTTTCAAGATCTTTAGAATCTTTTAAATCATCATCAATTATCAATACATTCAACATAACCCTTTCCCCCTAATCTGTATGAATGAACGTGCAGAAAGTTGCTTCAAAGAACAACAAAAATATAACTGAAAAAATAATATTAAACATATTTAACCGGAATTATTCATGAAAATGTTTAATTTTAATATTTGTTAAATCTCTTAATCCCTATGAGAAAGCAAAAGAAACTATATATTCGGAAGGTTAAAACTCTTTTATATTAATTATACGTGTTATATGTACCAAAGTGATTCTTTATTTTAAAAGTTAGAAATTTTTATAAAAACCACCTGATTTTTTTTGCGTTACCTTTCTGAACTAAAAGCTTTTCTATTTGTTTTGCTTGTTCTGAATTTGTATCTATAGGAAAATTAACTAGACAATTTCCTTTTGTGACGATGCATAATTGATTATCAAGAAAAAAGTATTTTACCATATCTTCATATTTAAAATTTAAACTTCTTTTTTCTCCCTCAACTAGCCATTCGTCTTCTTCAAAAACAATTGCTTCTGGAAATTCATCTGTATCTCCATACATTATTCGTACTCTTTCAAAGGTATTTTTTACCCTTTTCTTTGTTATAATGATACAAACAATTTGAGAACAAATTAATAAGCTTGATATAACTATAAATAAGGCAAGAAGAATATCTTCGATACGTAAGGTTCCACAAAAGAATCCACAACAAAAAATGGTGATGGGAGTAAATATTAAAATGAAAATTAATAATATTTTATTAGTATAGAGTGAAACATTTTTTTAATACATTCTCTACCATATTTTTTGTCATAATATATTCTATTTTAATCATATTGAACCCCTCTCTTTTTTTTATTTTCTACCACATCTCTATTGGTTTTGTATCTGAACTAAGTTGGTTTACACTATTTGGACAGTTGCTTTGCATTTCCTGATTCAAGGATTCATCTGTAATATCGATTGGATAAAGATAAATCATGTTTTCAGATATATATGCCGTATATTCCGCATCATAATCATAAACTGGAATCAAATCATAAAAATTCTCAATACTTCTAGGTTGAAGGGTGACATTCACTTGCGATCCATACATTTTTTGCTCAGCCACATATGTACCAAGGATACCTGTATTCCCGTTTTTATCTAATTCTAAAAAGGTTTGAATTTGATATCCTTTGGCATTGATATCTGCATTACTGAAATACTGTATTGCATCTAATGATTCATTGTAGTTTGTATTTTCATCAAACTGTACATCTTTGAACAATTCAGGAAGATTTACAAAATCCGTCTTTGAATAATCTAAATCAAACTTCTCTTCAAATTCTTGAATCAAAGTTCTTTCTCTTTCCATCATTTCTTTTAAAAATGGTGTATCGTCAAATAGAAGTGAACCGTCATTTTGAACTGTTATATCTCCTGAAGCTGTGATTGTGTCAAAATATAAAGGTCCATGATAGATAACATTCATATAATCCATAGAATACTTCTTATACTCTGTATCCGTCGATTGAATCGTTAGTTTTTCATTATTAATGGTTTGATCATCTTCGATTGTCTGCAGATCATAGATGTATGTGATTCCATCTTCTTGAAAACCATAAGAAACGGTGGCATTTTCTTCTATATTTTGAATAAATATTCTAGGATGATCTTTTACATTTTCCTCTACGGATATTTTCCATTTTCCTTCTTGATAATCCTTATAATCCAAAGCCTGTGCTGTTACATTCCAAAAATCTTCCGGTACTTGATTTTTTATTCCATTTATCAAATATAATACAAACAAAGAAAATACAATACCTATCACTACTATTATTAATATAATTGTCATTTTATTTTTCTTATTTCTTGATATTTTCCTCATGTCTTGCACACATCCTTGCACACATCTTTTATCCACAGTCTTAATATATGGATTATTTATATTATATAGTCATTTTATAAAAATTTTATTCTTGATGAACAAAAGGTCATTTTTTTGAATAACACGTTAATAAAAGACATTGATTATACGTTTATTCTCAGAAAAATACAATAGATTAGGTATTGAAAAACTAGAAGACATTCAACTAATCAAATATGAAGTTTAACATTAGAAAAAGACATTGTAATTTAAAAACTATCCTCTTATTCATTTTTATGTCCTTTCATTCATATCTAGTCAATATTTAAAATAATAGAGTATACTTAAATTAGAAAGGCAGGCACTTAACTATGAAAAAATTAGCTATCGCAATTACCAGTCTACTTTTAATGACTGGATGCTCTTCTACACCTACCATTACAAACACAAATAATATCAAGGAGTATATTCTAAAGGATAATGTAGCTTATGATTCATTCTCTTCATATAGTGATTCAGATACAATTATTCGTTTGCCAAATGGAGAATATATACATGGGACAAAAGAAGTGAATGGAAAATATTATGATAGTGATCAAGATTCAGGGGCCATTCAGGCAAAAAAAGCTAAATATTATGCTTTACTAGCTATGGATGTAAATAACTATTTAACTGAAGAATTTGAGGGATTCAATGATTCAGATGAGGTTTTCTATAATAAGAAAAATGGTGGCTTCACAGATGCATCTACAGTCATGGATGAAAATGGTAACGAAAAAGACTTAGCCAATAATCCAAATTATGATTCTATGACAGTAAAAGAATCAAAAGAAAAAGAATACAATCGTTTGATCCAAGAAGATGCTAAAGAAGAAAAGAAAAATCTGTCTTCTCCAGTAAGTGAATTAAACTCATTATTGCCAAAAACAGATTCTATTTCACGAACGGTTTTCAACAAAAAGAATAAATATGCCATTCATTATTATGAAGTAGAAGAAAATGAATATTTTGACTACATAAAGAAAATAAAGGAGAAAGGTTTTGATTCCATGGATCCAAATTCTCCTGAAAAATCTTTTTTAGGAGTTAACAACGATTATATATTAGTCAATATACACTATGATGCAACAAATAAAATCCTTGATTTAGACATTCGAAGACAATAAGCTTTACTCACCAAAAGTCCAGACAACATTAGATTGTCTGGACTCTTTTTTGATGAAAGCAAAAAAAGACTGGAATTTTCATCCAGCCTTTGATATTAGAATAATCCTACGATTTTACCATCTTCATCCACATCCATGTCTAATGCACTTGGATGTTTTGGAAGTCCTGGCATTGTTAATACTTTACCTGTTAGAGCAACAATGAAGCCAGCACCTAAACTTGGGCGTAATTCACGAACTGTAATTCTAAATCCTGTAGGACGACCCATTACTTTACCATCATCTGACAATGACATTTGTGTTTTGGCCATACAAATTGGTAATTTATCCCATCCTAATTCATTGAACTTCGCAATTTGTGCCTGTGCTTCTTCTGTAAAATCAACACCATCTGCACCATATACTTTTTTGGCAATGGTTTCTATTTTTTCTTCAATAGTCTTATCTAAATCATATAAAGGAGCATAGTTATTTTCTTGATCACATAACGCAACGACTTTGTTGGCTAAATCAATAGCGCCTTCTCCACCTTTTGCCCATACTTGGGATAATGACATTGGGTGGTTGTTTTCTTCGCACCATTTTTCTAATGCTGCTACTTCAGCCGGTGTATCTGTCACAAATTCATTGATCGCAACAATGTATGGTAAACCAAATTGTTGTACTGTATCAATGTGTTTTGCTAAATTTTCACATCCTGCAAGCATAGCCTCTACATTTTCTTCTTTTAAATCTTCTAAGGCAATTCCACCATGTTGTTTTAAGGCACGAATTGTCGCAACAATCACAACCGCATTCGGTTTAAGATCAGCCAATCGACACTTGATATCCAAGAATTTCTCAGCACCTAGATCTGCACCAAATCCAGCTTCTGTAACTGTATAATCTGCAAGTTCTAGACATGCTTTTGTGGCAATGACAGAGTTACATCCATGCGCAATATTCGCAAACGGACCACCATGAATCAATACTGGATTATGTTCAAGAGTTTGAACAATGTTAGGCAATACGGCATCTTTCATAACCATAGCCAATGCGCCTTCAATGCCCAAATCATGTACATATACAGGCTTATCATCATAAGTATATGCCACAAGCATTTTTCCAAATCTTTTCTTTAGATCCATTAAATCATCCGCCAAACATAAAGCTGCCATGATTTCACTTGCGACAGTAATATTAAATCCGTCTTTACGTTCAACTCCATTGGCTTTTGCACCACAACCAATGGTAATATTACGCAAAGTACGATCATTCATATCTAAACAACGTTTAAATGTTACTTTTTCAGGATCAATATTCAATTCATTTCCCTGATGAATCACATTATCTAAGCATGCACTAACTAAGTTATTAGCTGTTGTAATCGCATGCATATCTCCAGTAAAGTGAAGGTTGATATCTTCCATTGGTACAACTTGGGCGTAGCCACCACCTGTAGCTCCACCTTTTAATCCAAATACAGGACCTAAACTTGGTTCACGTAAAGCCATCATCGTTTTTTTACCTAAACGATTTAAGGCATCACCTAAACCAACAGTTGTCGTACTCTTTCCTTCTCCAGCCTTAGTAGGATTAATAGCTGTGACTAATACTAATTTTCCATGAGGATTATTTTCAATAGATTTTAAATAATCAAAAGACAATTTAGCTTTATATTTTCCATAATGTTCCAAGCTATCTGCAGGAATTCCAATTTTTGCGGCAACCTTTTCAATTGGTTCCATGACACATTCTTGTGCAATTTCTAAATCTGTTTTAGCCATTTTACATATCCTTCTTTCCAATATCATTTCTGTGAAATAAATCTTTACATTGAATCTTTTCTAATTCTTTATATGTATGATCAAATGCAGTCTGTAAGTCATCTTCTAGAGTAACGACCATTAAAACACGGCCTCCATCTGTTACCAATCCTTCATCTGTCATTTTTGTTCCCATGTGGAAAACCAATCCATCTACATCGTCTACACCTGTAATCAAAGATCCTTTTGTAGAGCTTGCAGGATAGTTTGTACTAGCTAAAACAACACCGTGACTCACTTTATCTGTCCATTTTAGTTCAACTGGTTTATTATCCATTAAATCTAAAATAGCTTGGATAAAATCACTTTCTAAACGAGGCAAAATAACTTCGGCTTCTGGATCTCCAAAACGTGCATTGAATTCAATTGTTTTAATACCTTTTTCTGTCAACATCAATCCACCATATAAGAATCCAGTGAATGGAACACCCTCTTTAACCATAGCACTTGCCATTGGTTTCATAATTTCATTCATGGCTTCATCGATAATTTCAGAAGTAATCTTCTTAACTGGACTATAAGATCCCATACCACCTGTATTTGGGCCTTTATCTCCATCAAATACACACTTGTGATCTTGGGCTACTTCTAAAGGTACAACTCTTTCATTGTGTACTAGACAGATCAAAGAAAATTCAAATCCAAATAAACATTCTTCAATCACAACCGAATTATTTTCAATCGCAAAGGCAATGTCCAAGGCTTCCTTAGCCTGTTCTAACGTAGAAGCTACTGTAACACCTTTTCCAGCTTTTAAGCCATCTTCCTTAATAACAATAGGAGCACCTTGTTCTTGTACGTATGCCCATGCAGATTCTAAATCATAGAATGTTTTATATGCAGCTGTTGGAATATTGTATTTTGCCATGATTTTCTTGGCAAAATCCTTACTTGATTCGACCTGAGTTGCTTTTTTATCTGGCCCAAAAACCTTTAGGCCTTCTTTTTTTAACGCATCTACAACACCTAGAGCTAAAGTTGCCTCAGGACCTACGATGGTTAAATCTACATTTCTTTCTTTTGCCAAAGCGACAAGACCTTCTACATCATTGTCTTTCACATTGACACATTCTCCAATTTTTGCCATTCCAGGATTACCTGGAGCACAAATCAACTCATCACATAAAGCTGAACGTTTGCATGCATACGCAAGCGCGTGTTCACGTCCGCCCTTACCGATAACTAGTATTTTCATTGCGTTTTAATCTCCTTTTTCTTTACCATTCAATCATAACAGAAAAAAGTCCCTAATGGGTCTTTATTCACAATTTTTTTAAAAGAAAAAAGGTAGAACATTATATTCTACCCCCTTTGTTTTCTAAACCTTTAAGAATTGTGCTACATCTAGCACGAAAATTGTGGCTCCACCAACAGTAACTTCCACAGGAAAACTTGCATAACGGCCAATATCATAACTAGCTGTACTAGGTACAATTTCCGTTCGCTTACTTGAATATTCCTTGATGATATCTATAGCTGCTTCCACTTTTTCGTCTTCACAACCAATAATCAACGTTGTATTGCCTGCGCGAAGGAATCCACCAGTCGTCGCCAATTTAGTAACAGAAAAACCATTTTTATTTAGTGCATTACTTGCCACTGGACTATCGTCATTTGATAAAATTGCTAGGATAAGTTTCATAGTGCTTCCCCCACCTTTCTAAGGTTATTATATAAGAATTTATGCGCAACTACAACAAGAAAAAAGAACCATAATCTTTAGAACAATTCCTCTTATTTCATGTATAATAGATATAGAGTTTAAAAGGGGTTAATTATGTTTATGGAATTTAATTTTTTGTGCACAAAAAAAGACTGTATCCTATCTTTTGAGGGTCAACTATGACAAATAAAAAAAGAAAAGATACTTTCGGAAATGGCTTGATTGCTTTTTTATTTATATGCATGATATTTTTGATGGGTTATGCTTTTAAAAATCCTATATTATTATATTCTACAAATCCAGAAGTAGAGATCAATCATGAATATGATCCAAAGACAAACATTCAACAAGTCTTCTATCATTCGGATTCTAGTGTTCAAGTTTCAAGTGATATCGATACTAAAAGAGTAGGTAATTATACAGTTACTTATCAAATAAAAGACTATAAAAAAACGTGTAGAGTCTCAGTAAAAGATACGAAAGCGCCAAAGCTAAAAGTTAAAACGTACACCACCGACTTAAAAGAAGATGTGAAACCCAATTCTTTTGTAGAAAGTGTTGAAGATGATTCAAAGGTTACCTTATCTTTTAAAAATAAAGTGACTAAAGATGAAAAACAAACAGTGACGATCATAGCTAAAGATGCATATGGAAATTGCACAATGAAGGATACGACACTTACGTTAAAAAAAGATACTGAAAAACCTGTTATTAGTACAGATCCAATTAATGTCTATACAGATTCAAAACCGAACTATAAATCTTATATTGAAGTAATGGATAACTTAGATTTAAATCCAAAGATCAAAATCGATTCTTCAAAAGTAAAGACAAAAAAAGAAGGCACTTATAAATTAACGGTTACGGCAACGGATCGTTCTGGCAATAAGGCTAAGAAAAAGATTAGTGTCGTTGTTGAGAAACCTACAAAAGTCGTTTATCTAACATTTGATGATGGTCCAAGTGAAAATACAGATAAAGTCTTAAAGATACTAAAGAAATATGATGCGAAAGCTACATTCTTTGTGACTGGAAACAATCAAAAATATAATGATTCCATTCGAAAAGCAGAAAAACAAGGAAATACAATTGCACTTCATACATATACGCATGATTATGCGACAGTCTATTCGTCTACAGAAGCATATTTTAATGATTTACAACAAATACGTGATATGGTTAAACAAATCACAGGAAAAGCTCCAAAATATATTCGTTTCCCTGGTGGTTCAAGCAATATGGTTTCTGCCAACTACTCTCAGGGTATTATGTCAAAACTTGATAGTATGGTGCATGAAAGAGGTTATGAATATTTTGACTGGAACTGCTCAAGTGGGGATGCCGCTTCAAACAGCGTACCTGCTCAAACAATCGTCGATAACTCAACGAATTGTAACTATGATCAAATTATGTTGTTGTTCCACGACTCAAGTCCTAAAACTTCTACAGTTGAAGCTTTGCCAGACATTATTGAAAACTATAAAAGTCGTGGTTATGTATTTAAAGCGATCAGTGATGATACACCAATATTCCATCATGGAGTCAATAACTAAGTCAGCAAATTGCTGGCTTTTTTTATGCAAAAAAATCGAAGGAATTAACCCTCGATTACTGCTTTGTAGTACTTTAATAGATCTTGCATCAATTCAATACTTTCTTCAACCTGATCTTCATTCATCACAACAACTTTTGTGTAGTTATGTAAAAGTATAGGTCTAGAAACATTATATGTTTCTGCCAAATGATTGACCCAATCCTCTGCTTCTAAGCCTTGCTGCTTTGTAATAACACCTTCTGATACAATTACACCTTTTACATCTGCAAGAGATACGGGAACACTCCATTTGACAAGTCCTGCATGACATGCATATTTTTGCGGTTTATTTGATTTTAAAGCTCCTGTATAATTTTCAAATGTACATTCATCACATTGGCGTAATGCAGATGAACTTGTTTTTAAACATTTACAAAAGAAATTCTTTTCCTTTGCACTGCTAATTTCTGTCTCGTCTTGCACGAAATAGCATCTTAATCCAGTAATATGGTAATACGCATCCATTACCTTTTTGATTGCTTCTTCAGGCAACATAAATAACACCTCAAATCCTTTTCCTTCTTTAATTAAATCACTTTAAGTGATTGATTTCAAGCATATTGTAAGCCGTTTCAAACGCTTTTTTGTAAATTAAAACCAGATGTTTCCACCTGGTTTCTTGAATTATTAAATTCCTTTAATTTCATGAAATGCATGCTGTGCTGCAATGGCACCATCGTTACATGCCGTAATAACCTGTCTTAAATTTTTGTCAATGACATCGCCCGCTGCATAAATTCCTGGAATTTTTGTTTGACGATCATCATCGACTAGAACATAGCCACGCTCATTTAATATACCTAAATCTTGTACACAATCCGTATTTGGATCTTGTCCAACATAAGGGAAGATACCTGAACATTCTATAACTTGTTTTTCATGAGTATCCACATTTTCAAGTTCAATACCGGATACTTTTCCTTCTAAACTAAGAATTTGAACAGGAATATGCTTCTTAATGACATGAATCTTTGCGTTCTCTTCAATTTGTTTTTGAATATGTTCTTCAGCTCTAAATACGTCTCTGCGAATCACAATCGTTACACTGCGTGCAAGCCCGGCAAGATAAATCGATTCTTCTAATGCCGAGTTTCCTCCACCAATCACTACAACCTCTTTATCTCTAAAAAATGCACCGTCACAAACTGCACAGAAAGAAACACCATGTCCTAGATTTTCATTTTCCCCAGGAATATTCAATAAACGTTCTTTTGTTCCTGTCGCAAGAATGACAGCTTCCCCTTTCACAACATTCCCATCGCTTAAATATACATTTTTGTTTTCATCGATTTTATTGACTTCACCATACGCATATTCAGCTTGAAAAGATGTTGCCTGTTCAAACATATCCATTGCGAGCTGTGTACCTTCAATATCTTTTATACCTGGATAATTACTGATTTTATTTGTCTTAATCAATTTTCCACCAGGCGCTCCATTTTCTAATATCAAAGTTTTAAGTCCTGCCCTTGAACCATATAATGCTGCGCTTAAACCAGCAGGGCCGGCACCAACTATTACCAAATCGTATTGTCGCTCCATATGCGATCCTCCTTACATAATGATACTAACTGCATTAAATCATCGATAACCTTACATGGATGTGCTTTGTCTAAAGCTTCGCGTTGTTTTTCATCTACACTAAACCCTACAGAATAGGCAGCCATATTTTTTGCGGCTACAATATCCGCAACATTATCACCGACATAAATACAATCGTCATGACTAGTATGTAATAAGTTGCATACTTCAATCAAGCCAGATGCACTTGGCTTCGGTTCGGGCAAATTTTCTTTTCCCAATACAACCTTGAAATAGCCGTCTAAACCAGCTTGTTTTAGTCCTCTTTTCACAACTTCAATACGCTTATTTGATACTACCGCACACTGTATATTTTGTTCTTTTAATCCCTCTAACATTTCTTTGGCATGAGGCACTTCCTTTAACAGATCTTTATGCAAAGATTTATTGATTACTTGATAACGATCAATAATACTTTGTACCTGATCTTCTGGGAAATACTTTGAAAAAGTTACTTCTAGCGTTGGTCCAAAGAATGAATACAGTTCTTCATTTGATAATTCATAATCGGGTTTTAATTCTTTAAAAACTCTTCTAAATGTTTCAAAAACTAATTGTTGTGAATCAATCAACGTTCCATCCAAATCAAACAAAACAATCGGTTTCTTTTTCCAGTGAAAAGCTTCATGAAATACGCCCATTAAGCCAAGACAACCAACAACCATTAAAGCTAAAGATACAAGTTGAGCTGTGCGAAGGCCAAATACCATTAAAGAATCTGTTCGCATTCCTTCAACCACAAAACGTGTAATTCCATACCATACCATATACATAAATCCGCAATCACCGCGTCTTTTATACCAGTGTTTGCGGAAAATAAATGTGATAAACAAGAATCCTAATAGATTACATACACTTTCAAATAAGAAAGTAGGCATACGATAGGCTCCATCAATAAACATTTGATTTTTAATAAACGCTGGATAATGCGCAAAGAAACTCTCAGATACAATCCCACCATAGGCTTCTTGATTCATAAAGTTTCCCCAACGACCAAAGGCTTGTGCCAATAACACGGTTGGCATAATCAAATCAAACATTCTAAGAAATGAAATGTTGCGTTTCTTAAAGAAGAATAAACTAAATATAGCTCCTGCAATCAAGCCTCCATGTATGGCCAAACCACCATTCCAAATGGCTACAATTTCATTTAGGTGTGAAGAATAATAATCCCATTCAAAAATAACATACCATGCTCGAGCTCCCAAAATTCCAATAAACAACATAGGAACTACATAATCGTCTAGAACTTCAGGTGCATACCCCCATTTTTTCATTGTTCTTTGACATAGTAAATAGGCACACAATGCGCCTGTTAAAATTAAAACGGCATACCAAGCAATTTCTAAAGATCCAAAAGAAACAAAAATTCTAGTGTTCGGAAACAGATGCATCGAATTCCTCCTTCTTATTCTCAGAGATTTGTGCTAGCACTCGCTCTTCAAATTCTTTAGCTGAATCTAAGCCATCTTTCAACAATAAGAAGTTTGTCACAGCCGTTTCAATAACAGATGACATTGGACGTCCTTGAGAAACCGGAATAGTCATCTTTAAAATTTTGATTCCTAAAATCTCATTGTATTCTTTTTCTTCAATTCCAACTCGATCATATTCATAAGAATCATTAAATGGTTCTAGATCAATTTGAAATTCAATTTGTGTTTCATGGGCAACAGCTCCTACTCCATACATACGAGAAACATTGATAATTCCAACACCTCTCAGTTCCATGAACCCTTCTAACATAGGTGTCGTTCTTCCTACCAAATCATCGTGTATTTTGTAACAATCAATACGATCATCACCAACTAATTGATGGCCTCGTTTGATAAGTTCCAAGGCAATTTCGCTTTTTCCCATACCACTTCGACCGGTAATCAATACACCAACCCCAAATACACGCACTAATTCTCCATGAATGATTACAGATTCTGCAAGACATTCATCTAGATAGTTTGTGATACTAACGATTGCGTGTGATGTTTGATGTTCTGTTTTAAATACAGGGAAATTTTTACGTTGTGCTATCTCTTTTAAAACAGGAGGACACTCATGCCCATGCGCAACCACAATACATGGTGTACTATCTCCTGTCAAAAATTCAAAAGAACGACGCTGAGAAATTTCATCCATCTGCTCTTCGATATATCCTATTTCTTTATCTCCAAGTACGACAAGACGTTTTGTTTGTGTGTCTGGAAAATATCCAGCTAGTTCTAATCCAGGGCGATTTGTATCTGCCAAAGTCAACGGACGATTTAATGAGTCTGAATCCCCAGTCACAATAGTCCACATGAATTTTTTAGCTAAATCACGAACAATTACTTTTGCCATGGTCTCCTCCTTTTTCTAACATTGGTTTTAAATATTGACCTGTATAACTCTCCTTACATGCAGCAACCTTTTCTGGAGTTCCCGTACAAATCACAGTTCCTCCTCCTTGTCCACCTTCAGGTCCCATATCTATAATTTGATCTGCACATTTGATCACATCCAAATTGTGCTCTATAACTAATACTGTATCACCGTGTTCTACAAGACGTTGTAGAACATCAATCAATTTCTTTACATCATCACTATGCAAGCCTGTTGTTGGTTCATCAAGCACAAATAATGTTTTTCCTGTTGCCTTCTTTTGAAGTTCACTTGCCAGTTTAACACGTTGTGCTTCACCACCAGATAATGTCGTAGCACTTTGACCTAACTTAATGTAAGAAAGTCCTACATCGTTTAATGTTTGTAGTTTATGTTTGATTTTTGAAACATTGCTGAAGAATTCCAAGGCTTCTTCAACCGTCATATCCAATACATCCGCAATCGTCTTACCTTTATAATGGACTTGTAGTGTTTCTTCGTTGTAACGCTTTCCACCACATTGATCACAAGGTACATAAACATCCGGTAAAAAGTGCATAGAAATACGTAAAATCCCATCGCCTTGACAAGCTTCACAACGTCCACCTTTCACATTGAATGAAAAACGTCCTTTATCATAACCTAACATTTTAGCTTCTTTTGTCTGCGCAAATAAATCACGAATATCATCGAATACACCTGTATATGTAGCAGGATTTGAACGTGGCGTTCTACCGATTGGATCTTGTCCTATTTCAACAATTTTATCAATATTTTCGATTCCTTGAATTTCTTTACATGCCCCTGGCTTAATTCTTAATCGTCCTAGTGCATGTTGTAAACCATGTGTTAATACTTCTGTAACTAATGATGATTTCCCACTTCCTGAAACGCCAGTGACTACAGTAAATGTACCAAGTTTAATAGTTACATTCACATTTTTCAAGTTGTTTTGACTCGCTTTCACAATCTTTAGTTTCTTGCCATTTCCTTTGCGACGCGTTGCCGGTACTTCAATTCTTTTACGTCCACTTAAATAAGCTCCCGTAATTGAGTTTTCGTTCTGCATAATTTCTTCCGGTGTTCCTGCCGCAACGATTTGTCCGCCATGCACACCGGCACCAGGTCCTACATCCACAATATAGTCACTTGCCCGCATTGTGTCTTCATCATGTTCAACCACAATTAATGTATTGCCTAAATCACGCATATCTTTTAACGCACCAATCAAACGATCATTGTCTCTTTGGTGTAAACCAATACTTGGTTCATCCAAAACATACATAACACCAGTTAAGCGGGATCCAATCTGTGTTGCCAAGCGAATACGTTGCGCTTCTCCACCTGATAAAGTGGATGCTAAACGATCAAGAGTTAAATAACTAAGTCCAACATGATTTAAAAATGAAAGACGGTTTTTAATTTCTTTAACCACCAACTCTGCAATCTTAGCTTGTGTTGGAGTTAATTCTAACTGATCCATAAAATCGATGGCTTCACTAATACTCATTTGCGTCCATTCATAAATGTTTTTTCCACCAACAAGTACAGATAGTGCCTGTTTATTTAAACGTGCTCCATGACATTTTGGACATTGGGCATCTGTCAAGAAAGAACCGTACCATTCTCGAGACATCGTTGAAGTAGTTTCCATATATCTACGTTCAATCATAGGGCAAACACCTTCAATGTATTCTAGCTTTGTTGAGACGATTCCTGAACGAGAATTCAACTGGTATGCGATTGGTACATCTGAACCATATAATAAATAGTTAAGCTGCTTTTTAGGTAAATCTTTGATAGGTGTATCCACGTCTATTTCATAATATTTAATAAGCGCATGAATTCTCTGCCATTCTAGATTTTCTGTATTTACAATATTTTTATAATAATGAATGCCGCCTTGGGCAATTGATTTGGTATCGTCCGGAATCAACAAAGATAGATCTACTTTCTGTGTAATACCTAGCCCTTTACATTCTGGACAAGCTCCAAAAGGAGCATTAAATGAAAATATTTTAGGTTCTAGTTTAGGTACAGAAAAACCACACACTTTACATGCATAATTGCTTGAAAATAATGTTTCAGAATCATTCGTTAGTAAAATAGCTAAACCATCGCTTAATTTGAGTGCAGTTTCTAATGAATCATGAAAACGCGAACGATCATCACTCTTTACAATGCGATCAACAACAACATCAATTGAATGTTTCTTGTTCTTATCTAAAGGTTCAAGTTCTTCAAGATACTTAATTTCTCCATCAATACGAACTCGAATATAGCCTTCTTTCATTAAACTTTCTAAAAGATCTTTATGTGATCCCTTTTTACCTTGAATCACTGGACTTAAAATTGTACATCTAGTTTTATCAGGTAGTTCCATGATTTTATCAATCATTTCCTTAATTGTATTTCCAGTAATAGGAATATGGTGATCAGGACAATAAGGGACACCTATACGTGCATATAATAAACGTAGATAATCATAAATTTCGGTAACTGTTCCTACAGTTGAACGTGGATTATTAGATGTAGTTTTTTGATCAATTGCGATGGCTGGTGATAATCCATCGATTTGATCAACATCAGGTTTTTCGCTATTGCCAAGAAATTGTCTAGCGTATGCGGATAGAGATTCCATATATCGACGTTGTCCTTCAGCATAAATGGTATCGAAGGCTAGAGAGGTTTTTCCACTTCCAGAAACGCCTGTCATAATAACTAATTTATCTTTAGGTATTTTTAAACTTATATTTTTAAGGTTGTTTTCACGAGCACCTTGTATTGTTATATACTTTTGGTCCATAATAAACCTCCTATGCACTTTATTATACCATAAACATCTATTCATGATATGTGAAAAAATGTGCAGGGAAAAAAGCCAAGTCTTTATTTACTTAGACTTGGCTTTTGAATATAAAAGGCAAAAAAAAAGGACCCGGCAGCTAGCTATCTTCGCAGGGGCAAGCCCAA
>ERZ773187.185-NODE-185-length-64457-cov-10.395190_pt1 | contig 64457 bp, 68 predicted proteins | sample MGYA00511242_ERZ773187 | MGnify/ENA primary metagenome ERZ773187 (study PRJEB29015, sample SAMEA2737744) | human gut metagenome | biome: human gut; feature: human-associated habitat; material: faeces | place: China | collected 2012 ...
TGCAGGGGATCGCCTTTGCCTGTCTTTATCCGATCATTGATGCGCTGTTACGGGGGGATGCACCGTCACTTCTCAACTGGGCAGTGGCCTTCAGCGTTGCTGCGATTGTGACGCTGGCGCTACGTTGGTATGGCCTGGGCTTTGAATACCGCGGCCATCTGGCGCAGGCTACCCATGAGTTACGTCTGCGCCTGGGCGAGCAATTACGCCGCGTGCCGCTGGAGAAACTCCAGCGCGGACGGGCAGGGGAAATGAACGCTTTGCTGCTGGGCAGCGTGGATGAAAACCTTAATTATGTTATTGCGATAGCCAATATTTTGTTACTCACCCTTGTTACGCCATTGACGGCGTCGCTGGCGACTTTGTGGATAGACTGGCGGCTGGGGCTGGTGATGCTACTGGTCTTCCCTCTGCTGGTGCCGTTTTATTACTGGCGCCGTCCGGCGATGCGGCGACAGATGCAGATGCTGGGGAAAGCGCATCAGCAGCTGAGCGGTGATATCGTTGAATTTGCTCAGGGGATGATGGTATTGCGTACCTGCGGTAGCGATGCCGATAAAAGCCGGGCGCTGCTGGCGCATTTCGATGCGCTGGAAAACTTACAGACCCGCACTCACCGTCAGAGCGCTGGCGCGACGATGTTGATCGCCAGCGTCGTAGAGCTGGGTCTGCAGGTGGTGGTGTTATCCGGGATCGTCTGGGTGGTGACGGGGACCCTGAACCTCGCCTTCCTGATTGCCGCCGTCGCGATGATTATGCGCTTCGCAGAACCGATGGCGATGTTTATCAGCTACACCTCGGTCGTGGAACTGATCGCCAGCGCCCTCCAGCGGATTGAGCAGTTTATGGCGATTGCGCCGCTTGCCGTCACAGAACAAAGCGAGCTGCCGGAACGTTACGATATCCGTTTTGATCATGTCAGCTATCGCTACGAAGAAGGCGACGGGCAGGCACTCAATAACGTTTCTTTGACGTTCCCCGCAGCCAGTATGAGCGCGCTGGTGGGCGCCTCTGGGGCAGGCAAAACCACGGTCACAAAACTGTTAATGCGCTACGCCGATCCGCAGCAAGGACAGATTTCTATTGGCGGCGTCGATATTCGCCGCCTGAGGCCAGAACAGCTCAATAGCCTGATTTCTGTTGTTTTCCAGGATGTCTGGCTGTTTGATGACACGCTGCTGGCGAATATCCGTATCGCGCGCCCACAGGCGACGCAGCAGGAGGTGGAGGAAGCCGCCCGCGCGGCGCAGTGCCTTGAGTTTATTTCCCGTCTTCCGCAAGGCTGGTTGACGCCAATGGGTGAGATGGGTGGGCAGTTATCGGGCGGCGAGCGCCAGCGGATTTCCATTGCCCGAGCGTTATTGAAAAATGCGCCGGTCGTCATTCTTGATGAACCGACCGCCGCGCTGGATATTGAAAGCGAACTGGCGGTACAGAAAGCTATCGATAACCTGGTTCACAATCGGACGGTGATTATTATCGCCCATCGTTTATCAACCATCGCCGGAGCGGGAAACATCCTAGTGATGGAAGAGGGGCGCGTGGTTGAACAGGGCACTCACGCGCAATTGCTCTCCCGTCATGGACGTTATCAGGCGCTGTGGCAAGCGCAAATGGCCGCGCGCGCGTGGCGCGACGAAGGGGCTTCTGCGCCTGGAGAATGGGCTCATGAGTGACCTTCAGTCGAATGTGAAACCGCTGACGTTAACAACCGGGCGGGTGATTTTTTCTATTGCCGGCGTTTATGTGACGCAGAGTCTGGTATCGGCGCTGTCTATGCAGTCCTTACCCGCGCTGGTGCGCGCTGCCGGCGGATCGCTGGCGCTTGCTGGGGCGACAACGCTGTTTATGTTGCCCTGGGCGCTGAAGTTTATTTGGGCGCCGTGGATCGAGCGCTGGCGGCTGCCGCCCGATAGCCCGGAGCGCCGTTCCCGCATGTTAATCCTGCGTGGTCAGGTCGCGTTAGCGGCGCTCCTGATGATGGCCGCAGCGATCGGCTGGTTCGGGCGAGAAGGGGGATTTCCCGATACGCAAATCGTGGCGTTATTTGTTCTGTTCATGGTGGCAGGCACGGTCGCCTCCACCATTGATATCGCCAGCGACGGTTTTTGCGTCGATCAGCTGACCCGCGCGGGTTATGGCTGGGGAAACAGCGTGCAGGTTGGCGGTAGCTATCTGGGGATGATGTGCGGTGGCGGGGTGTTCCTGATGCTGTCGGCGGCATCCGGCTGGCCTGTCGCCATGCTGATCATGGCGCTGCTGATTATGGTGTTGTCACTCCCGCTGTGGCGCATTACGGAGCCGACGCGAACGGTGACGGTCCCGCATGTTCCGGCGTTAGGTTATGCGCTAAGGCGAAGACAGGCGCGTCTGGGCTTACTGCTGGTATTGATGCTGAATTCCGGTATGCGGTTTGTGCTGCCTCTTCTGGCGCCGCTGTTGTTGGATCATGGGCTGAGTATGTCAGCGCTGGGTGCGCTGTTTAGCGGCGGTAATATTGCGGCGGGCATAGCAGGAACGCTGGCCGGCGGATTACTGATGAAGTACACCTCACCCGGCAGAGCGCTGTTGACGGCTTATGGCGTCCAGGGGATCGCACTGCTGGCGGTGGTGGTGACGCTGATGATGGCGCCGGGTCATCTGCTGCTGCCCGTTCTCCAGTGTCTGGTCATTATCCAGTCCATTTCGCTGGCCTGCGCGCTGGTCTGTCTTTATGCCACGCTGATGTCGCTTTCATCACCCTTACAGGCCGGCGTCGACTTCACCCTCTTTCAATGTACTGACGCGGCAATCGCCATTCTGGCTGGCGTTGTCGGCGGCATTGTGGCCCAACATTTTGGCTATGCGGCCTGCTTCCTGTTTGCCGGGATATTCACGTTACTGGCGGCGTGGGTTGCCCATATCCGGCTGCATTCGGCAAGCAAACTGATGACCAGCTCAATTGATTGAACCGGGAATAACACAGAGAGGTAAGGGATGAAAATCAGTGAATTTTTACACCTGGCGCTACCAGAGGAACAATGGCTGCCGACGATTTCTGGCGTCTTACGCCAGTTCGGAGAAGAAGAGTGCTATGTCTACGAGCGTCAACCCTGTTGGTATTTAGGTAAAGGATGCCTGGCACGGTTGCACATTAATGCCGACGGAACGCAGGCGACATTCATTGATGATGCCGGGGAGCAAAAATGGGCGGTGGATTCCATTGTCGACTGCGCGCGTCGTTTTATGGCGCATCCGCAGGTGCAAGGGCGTCGGGTATATGGGCAGGTTGGGTTCAACTTTGCGGCGCATGCGCGGGGGATTGCCTTCGACGCCGGCGAGTGGCCGCTGCTGACATTAACCGTTCCCCGGGAAGAGCTTGTGTTTGAAAAGGGAAATGTCACCGTTTATACGGACTCCGCTGAGGGATGTCGACGTCTGTGCGAGTGGGTAAAAGAGGCCAGTACAACCACGCGAGGGGACTCCATGGCTGTGGATACCGCCCTCAATGGTGAGGTGTATAAACAACAGGTGGCGCGCGCCGTTGCGGAGATCAGCCGGGGCGAATATGTCAAAGTGATTATCTCGCGCGCCATTCCGCTGCCATCGCGGATTGATATGCCCGCCACGCTGTTATACGGGCGGCAGGCAAACACACCTGTGCGCTCGTTTATGTTCCGTCAGGAAGGACGCGAAGCGCTGGGCTTTAGCCCGGAACTGGTGATGTCAGTGACGGGCAATAAAGTGGTCACTGAACCGCTTGCGGGCACCCGCGATCGCATGGGAAGTCCGGAGCAAAATAAGGCGAAAGAGACAGAGCTGCTGCACGACAGTAAAGAGGTGCTTGAGCATATCCTTTCTGTCAAAGAAGCTCTTGCTGAACTGGCGGTGGTTTGCCGGCCGGGCAGCGTGGTGGTTGAAGATTTAATGTCGGTCCGCAAGCGTGGCAGCGTTCAGCATCTGGGGTCTGGCGTGAGCGGTCAGCTTGCGGAAAACAAAGATGCCTGGGATGCATTTACCGTGCTGTTCCCGTCGATTACCGCCTCGGGTATCCCTAAAAATGCTGCTCTGAACGCCATTATGCGAATTGAGAAGACCCCGCGAGAGCTCTATTCCGGCGCAATCCTGCTACTGGAAGATGCGCGCTTCGATGCGGCGTTAGTCCTGCGTTCCGTATTTCAGGACAGTCAACGGTGCTGGATACAGGCGGGAGCAGGGATCATTGCCCAATCTACGCCGGAACGTGAACTGACGGAAACCCGGGAGAAATTAGCGAGCATTGCGCCCTATCTCATGGTATCGGAGTGATGGCTAAGCCGTTCCGGTCGTCCCTCCGGGACAAGGGCGGAAGAGTGGCGCCGATGGGCGATGTCATCGCGACTGGTCACCGGCTGCTGTCGATTAATCCCTGATGGATGGCCTGGCGCTTGTTATTACCGTGGTACGGCCGTCTGCAGGAAGCCACTTCCCGCAGAACTTTTCTTCAATTCCTTTCAGTCGGTCAATGAGATGACGAGTTTTATTGGCGGTCGAACTGACCTGTCCGGATTTGACGACGCATTTTTCCGATGCTGAGGATGACATCAAAACGCAGCGGGAAAATTTTCACGCTAGCTTGTTGAATCAACGCGATATAAGGATTCATAAGGATACGCCAAAGCAAAAAGCCCGCTTAAGTTTCCTTAAGCGGGCTTCTTAAATATGGCTCCTCTGACTGGACTCGAACCAGTGACATACGGATTAACAGTCCGCCGTTCTACCGACTGAACTACAGAGGAATCGTGTGAACGGGGCGCATATTAACGACGGCGCATGACCTTGTCAAAGACAGAATCACCCGAATCTGTTTGATTGCTGACAATTTCAGCAATGGCGATGCGTTTGCGCTGTTTTCCATCAATGCGCACCGTTGTGGTGCACATATACCCCTAATGGAGCATAGCGTAATCCGCTTACCGGGCAAATAAATGCTCTGTTGCTATCAGAATCGCTTATCACGCCGCCTGGCGCGGCCTTTGCACCGTTGCGAAAAAACTGGCAAGCAAATTGCAAAACCTCTGTAACTCAATAGCCAGCGTTGGTACTGGCTTTCCTTACAGGAGGCAAAATGAACTTAAGACGACTGAAGTATTTTGTGAAAATCGTCGATATCGGCAGTCTGACTCAGGCTGCTGAAGTCTTGCACATCGCACAACCGGCGCTGAGCCAGCAGGTGGCGACCCTGGAAGGCGAACTGGACCAGCAGCTGCTGATTCGGACAAAGCGCGGCGTGACGCCGACCGAAGCCGGGAAGATTCTCTACACCCATGCGCGCACAATTCTGCGTCAGTGCGAGCAGGCGCAGCTGGCGGTGAATAACGTGGGTCATACGCTCAGCGGCCAGGTCTCGATTGGCCTTGCGCCGGGGACCGCGGCTTCTGCCATTACCATGCCGCTGCTGCAGACGGTCCGCAATGAGCTGCCTGAAGTGATGGTCTACCTGCAGGAAAGTAGCGGGACAATCCTGAACGACAAATTGCTCAGCGGCCAGCTGGATATGGCCGTGCTCTACGAGCGCTCGCCGGTTGCTGGCATCATCAGCCAGCCTTTGTTGAAAGAAGATCTTTATCTGGTGGGAACCCGCGATTGCCCGGGCCAGAGCGTCGATCTGACCGCAGTGGCGGAGATGAACCTGTTCCTGCCGCGCGATTACAGCGCAGTACGTGCGCGAGTGACGGAAGCGTTCACCCTGCGTCGTCTGTCGGCGAAAATTATCGGCGAAATCGAATCCATTACGACGCTAACCGCGGCGATTGCCAGCGGAATGGGCGTCACCGTGCTGCCTGAGTCCGCGGCGCGATCGCTGTGCGGTGCGGCAAACGGCTGGATGGCGCGGATCAGTACCCCATCGATGAGTCTGTCGTTATCGCTGAACATGTCGGCGAAGGGCAGCCTGTCGCCGCAGGCACAGGCGGTGAAAGAGATTCTGCTTTCGCTGGTGAGTCGTCCTTCGCTGGAGAATCGTGAATTGTTGTTGGTAAGTTAATCTATATTCCCGAAAGGAATAAGTTGCTGGTTTTTATTATTTGTTAGTAAGGACAACAGACTTTAACAATAGAGCATATGTTATGTCTGATAGCCCGGAGGAAAGGGTGAATTTCCAGCAACTAAAAATTATTCGTGAGGCTGCCCGTCAGGACTACAACCTGACGGAAGTCGCAAATATGCTGTATACATCGCAATCGGGCGTGAGCCGTCATATTCGTGAACTGGAAGAAGAGCTGGGGATCGAGATCTTCATCCGACGCGGTAAGCGTCTGCTGGGGATGACGGAGCCGGGTAAAGCGCTCTTATCCATTGCCGAACGCATTCTCAATGAAGCCAGCAATGTCCGCCGTCTTGCCGACCTGTTTACCAACGATGCCTCCGGTGTGCTCACGATTGCGACGACTCATACCCAGGCGCGCTACAGCCTGCCGCCGGTGATTAAAGCTTTCCGGGAGCTCTTTTCCGATGTGCGGCTGGAGCTGATTCAGGGTACCCCTCAGGAGATTGAAGCGCTATTGCATAACGGTGGCGCAGATATCGGTATCGCCAGTGAACGTCTGAGTAACGATCCGACGCTGGTGGCTTTTCCCTGGTTCCGCTGGCATCACAGCCTGCTGGTGCCGAAAGATCACCCGCTGGTGCAAACCACCCCTTTAACCCTGGAAGCTATTTCCCGCTGGCCGTTAATTACCTACCGCCAGGGCATCACCGGGCGCTCGCGTATTGATGAAGCCTTTAACCGTAAAGGGCTGATGCCGGATATTGTCCTTAGCGCACAGGACTCCGATGTCATTAAAACCTATGTTGAGCTCGGACTCGGCGTCGGGCTGGTGGCGGAACAATCGGGCGATGCCCGGGAGTCAGACACCTTCACCCGCCTGGAAACCCGGCACCTTTTCGATGCCAATACCGTCTGGTTAGGGCTTAAACGCGGGCAGCTGCAGCGTAATTACGTCTGGCGGTTTATCGAGCTGTGCAACGCCGGGCTGTCGCTGGATGAAATTAAACGCCAGGCAATGGAGCCGGAAGAAGCGGCCATTGATTATCAGATTTAAAATGCCATCGCGGTGGCGGATAAAGGAACAGCGGTCCGCTGCCACGAGGAGGTGAGAAAAACGCTATAATTCATTCACGATTGTCGCGACTGAGGAAGGGAAATAAATGGTGCGGCGTGTGAAATGGTTTTGCTCTCTTTTAGTTATTCTCTCAAGCCAGTGTGCGCTGGCCGTCAGTTATCCGCTGCCGCCGGAAGGAAGCCGCCTGGTGGGAAGCCCGCAGCGGGTTACCGTACCGCACAACAATACGCAACCGTTGGAGGCCTTTGCGGCGCAATATGGCCAGGGGCTGAGCAACATGCTGGAGGCCAACCCCGGCGTTGATGTCTTTCTCCCGAAGTCGGGGACAACGCTGGTGATCCCGCAGCAGTTGATTTTACCTGACACGGTTCGCGAAGGTATTGTGGTCAACGTTGCGGAAATGCGCCTCTATTACTATCCGCCGGAAGGCAACACCGTTGAAGTTTTGCCGATTGGCATCGGCCAGGCGGGGCGCGAAACGCCGCGCAACTGGGTGACGACCGTAGAACGTAAGCAGGAAGCGCCGACCTGGACGCCAACGGCTAATACCCGGCGTGAATATGCCCGCCGAGGTGAGAGCCTGCCAGCATTCGTTCCGGCGGGGCCGGATAATCCAATGGGACTGTACGCAATTTATATCGGCAGGTTGTACGCGATTCATGGCACCAATGCCAATTTTGGTATCGGGCTGCGCGTCAGTCAGGGATGCATTCGCTTACGTAATGACGATATCAAATATCTGTTCGATAACGTCCCGGTTGGCACTCGCGTGCAGATTATCGATCGGCCGGTGAAGTTTACCGCAGAGCCGGACGGTAGCCGCTGGGTGGAAGTTCATGAGCCGCTATCGCGTAACCGCGCAGAATACGAATCTGACAGAAAAGTGCCGTTACCCACGACCACAGGCATCCAGGCGTTTGTGAAGGGGGAAGGCGTCAATGTGATTCGGGCGGAGCAGGCTCTCGAACGACGCTCCGGAATGCCGGTCAATATCAGCGAGGCCGGCACGCAAAGTCATATCGGGAGCTAGCGGCAGGAACACGCTTCTTTTGGGTCCTTTGTTGCATAAGGCATCACTGACCTGCGGTTTTTTCAGATCAAAATTTAGTCTCCGGTATTATTTATGGCAGGCCAGGGCCAGAAGATCGCTCTGGCCTGTCATTTTCAATAAATTATCTATTTTATCAATGTAATACAGATCATTTTACAACCACTCATACCCACCACAAAGCATGAAACCCGTCTCTGTCAGCCGGGAATGTCTTCATTTGTCATGCCTCTTTGAAGCCACTTTCTTTCGCGCCTTAGCGGGATCATTTCCACGAATATCCCCCTGTTCATTTCGTGACCCGACTCCCATTTTATCCATTTTTCAAATGGTCACTCTTGCTAACTATGTGGCGAAGTGTATTTTAGCATATAACTTCACAAATAATTGTGAAGAAGAAAAGTACATCACAAACCTGTTTTGAAGGATCCACCCTTATGTCCGAACTGAAATTTGCCACGCGTTTAAACTCTTTTGCCTCAGGAGCTAACCTCTACTGGCCGGATCTTCAGGGAAAACCCTCTGTACTGCAGATGATTGCTCGTGCCGGTACGGTTAAGGGGTTAACCCACCTTGATCTGAACTACCCGCAACACATCACGACGGATATTCAAATGCTGCGCCAGGCCATTGAAGATGCGGGGCTGGCGGTCAACGGAATGCAAATGCGCTGGGATGCACCGCAATTTAAAATCGGGGCATTTACAAACCCTAATCCGCAGATCCGCCGCGAGGCCATTGAACTGACAAAACGCGGGATTGATGCCGGACGGGAATTTGGTTCCCGCCTGATGACGCTCTGGATGGGGCAGGATGGCTATGACTATTGCTTCCAGGCCGATTACAAAAAAATCTGGGACGATGCGGTGAGTGCGGTCCGCGAAATTGCCGAATATGCGCCGGACGTTGATATCAGTATTGAATACAAACCGAATGAACCGCGGGCTTACAGTATTTTCCCCAATGCCACGACCTGTTTGCTGGCGGTAGAAGAGGCGGGTTGCCCGAACCTGGGTATCACGCTCGATTTTGCTCATGTGCTGTTTGCTAATGAGATCCCGGCCTACGCAGCCGCGATGGTCGCTCGCCGTTCACGCCTGCTGGGGCTTGATCTCAATGATGGCTGGGGGAAACGTGACGATGGCTTGATGGTGGGGTCGGTAAATCCGCGTGCCACGCTGGAATTCCTCTGGCAGATGCAGAGAGATGGTTATCAGGGCGCCTATTACTTTGACACCTTCCCGGATGCCAGCGGTCTTGATCCGGTTCGTGAAGCTGAAATCAACATTGCTACCGTTACCCGATTGCTCAAACTGTGTGCCCGGCTTAATGATAATGATGAACTGACCTCAGCCATCAGCCGTCAGGATGCGGTGGCCTCTCAACGAATCGTCAATGACATCATGCTAGCCAGATAGTGGCAAGCATTAGCAAAAATAAGAAAGCGTTCCCTACGTGACAATAGAAGGCTGAAAAATGAAAAAACTCATACTCTCTGTACTCGCCTCTTCTTTACTGTGCTCGATGGCTTATGCCGCTGATTTAGCCCCGCTGAAATCGGATACTGAGCCCGATCGCACGGACTGGACCCAGCTCAGCAGCAAATATGGTCCAATGCCGAAAGTCGACAGCAAACTAAAAATAGGCGGCGTATCAAAAACGCTGACCAATGAATACTGGCGTTCACTTGGCGAAGGTTACCAAAACGTCGGTAAAAAATATGGTTTCACCGTGGCTTATCAGGCAGCTGCAAATGAGGACGATCAGCTGGGCCAGTTATCAATTGCGGAAACGCTTATCTCCCAAGGGTTTAATGGTCTTCTGGTATCACCCCAGACCGATATTAACCTTGAGCCCGCTCTCGAAAGTGCCACCAGTAAAAAAATTCCCGTGGTCAACGTTAACGATGCCGTGATGCCAAATGCTCCGTATTACGTGGGTAATGTGCAGAAGGATAACGGTGTACGGGTGGCGAAATGGTTCATTGAACATCATCCGCAGGGCGGCAAGGTCGCGGTGATCGAGGGCCAGCCAGGAGTCTATGCTGCCGGTCAGCGTACCAGTGGCTTCAAAGAGACGCTGCAGGCCAATGGCAAATTCAATATTGTCGCCAGCGTGCCGGCGAACTGGAGTCGCGAACAGGCGTTTAATGCCGCCTCAACCATTTTACAGCAGCATCCCGATCTGATTGGCTTTTACGCGAATAACGACACCATGGCGCTGGGGGTCGTGGAAGCGGTTCGTTCGTTGAATAAAGCCGGGCAGGTGGCCGTCTTCGGTACCGATGGTATTTCAGATGCTTATGCCTCGATTAAACGCGGTGAGCTGACAGGAACGGTGGATAGCTTCCCGGTGCTGACGGGGGAAGTTGCAATGGAAGTTATGCTGCGTCTGATTGATGGTCAGAAAATCTCCCGCGTGGTCTCGACGCCCCAGGCTTTAATCACCAAAGAGAATGCGGACGCCTTCTCAACCAAAGATAACGACAAGCTGCGTCAACTGCTGGCTCAGCAGTAAGCCAGGCGGAGGGTGTATGGAACAGTATCGCTTAATGATGCGTGGAATTAGTAAAACATACGGTAATGCGGCGGCATTGCAGGACGTGGACTTTGCGGTCAAACCTGGAGAGGTACATGCTCTGATTGGTGAGAATGGCGCGGGAAAATCCACGCTGTTAAATATTCTTTCAGGTGTACGAGAGGCCGATAGCGGTGAGATTAGCGTCAACGGGCAAACCGTTCAGATGAAGAATCCGTTGAGTGCGCGCCATGCCGGCATTGCCATGATTCATCAAGAATTACAGCATGTTCCGGAACTCTCCGTCGCGCAGAATATGTTTCTTGGCCGACCGCTAACCAAAGCAAAAGGTCTATGGGTGGATAAACAGGCTCAGCTGGAAAGAGCTGAGCTGATCCTCAAGCAACTGGATCCGACAATCGATCCCAATGAGCCGATCAAGAACCTGAAAGTCTCACAGCAGCAGATTGTGGAAATAGCTCGCGCCATGCTCGACGATGCAAAAATTATCGCGATGGACGAGCCGACATCCAGTCTGACTCCGAGAGAGTTCGACCGGTTGGCCGAGCTGATTTCGGATCTGAAAGCTATGGGGGTATCGCTTATCTATGTTTCTCATAAGATGAACGAAATTTTCAAAGTCTGCGACCGGGCCACAATTATGCGGGATGGCAGGCAGGTTGGGGTGGTGAATATTTGTGATGAGGATGAAGAGAGCATCGTCTCAAAGATGGTCGGGCGCAAGATTGAGAAACTTGAGCACAACTCATATGTGACCGAGCGCGAAGTGCTTCGCGTAGAGAATCTCTCTCGGGGTGGCGCTGTGAGCGATGCCAGTTTTACCGTCCGTGCGGGTGAGGTGCTCGGTATTGCGGGTCTGGTCGGAGCCGGGCGTACGGAACTGATGAAACTGATTGCCGGTATTGATAAGCGCAGCAGCGGCAACGTGTTTGTTAACGGTAAGGCAGTACGCAATCACAACGTCACTGCTGCCATCAGGTCCGGTATCGGCCTGGTGCCTGAAGACCGCAAGAAAGAAGGGATTATTAAAGAACGTGCGGTGAAGATGAACATGGCGCTGCCTTCAATGCGTAACTTCACCATTTCGGGAATGATCAGTAAAGTTAAGCTTAATCGGGTGGCGCATGAAGTGATGAGCGATTTGAAGCTACGACCACTGAACATTGATAAAACGATTGGCACATTAAGTGGAGGTAATCAGCAGAAAGTTATTATTGGACGCTGGGTCGCCGCAGATGCTCAGGTTTTTCTGTTTGACGAGCCAACCCGGGGAATTGATATTGGGGCAAAATCAGAAATTTATAATCTGATAGAAAAACTGGCCCGTGCAGGCAAAGCGATTGTTGTTGTCTCTTCAGAGATGACAGAGATTATTCGTATTTCTGACCGCGTACTGGTTATGCGTGAAGGGAAGATTACTAAAGAACTGAAAGGTGATGCCATCACGGAAGATAATATTGCACGCTCTGCCATTAAAGATGTCGAAGAGACCATTTAAACTTCTTACCCGTATTAATTTGAAAGGCCATAATCATGATTTCACAAAGTAATTCCCGGCCCGAAAAGCTTCGTGCACTGCCGTTTAAATTTAACCTTCGCGATGCTGGAACATTAATTGGTTTGCTTATTATCATTATTACGTTTTCTTTTCTATCACCGGTGTTTTTCACCATCCCTAATTTGTTGAATATTTTACAGCAATCATCCATTAACGCATTAATTGCGCTCGGGATGACTCTGGTCATTATCTCCGGAGGGATCGATCTTTCGGTTGGTCCGACCGCAGCATTATCGGCGGTTTTAGGGGCAACCATGATGGTAGCCGGCGTCCCCGTGCCGCTGGCCATTCTGGCAACGCTGGGAATTGGGGCTATCTGCGGCGTCTTTAGCGGTTCGCTGGTTGCCTATGCCGGATTGCAACCCTTCATTGTTACCCTCGGGGGGCTGTCGTTGTTCCGTGCTGTCGCGCTGATTTATACCGGCGGCAATCCGGTATTTGGCATCCCGACGGAATTCCGTAGCCTGATTAACAGTGAAATCTTTGGCATTCCAACGCCTATCGTTATTGTCGCCGTTATTGCTTTAGTGCTGTGGACCGTCATGAATAAAACGCCGTTAGGAGAATATATTCTGGCTGTTGGCGGCAATGAAGAAGCCGCTCGCGTTGCCGGCGTGCCGGTGAAAAGAACCAAGGTCACGGTATTTGTTATCTCAGGAACCCTGGCCTCTCTGGCCTCTCTGATCTTGATTGGCCGGTTAGGCGCTGCGGAACCAACGATTGGCAATCTGTGGGAACTGGATGCCATTGCCGCCGCGGCCATCGGTGGGGCTTCACTGATGGGAGGGAAAGGCAGCGTTGTAGGCACAATTATTGGCGCGATCATTCTCGGCGCATTACGCAATGGTTTGACGTTACTAAATATTCAGGCCTTTTACCAATTGCTTGCTACTGGTCTTATTATTATCATAGCTATGTTGATTGACAGAGCGACCAGAGGCAAGTAATGAAGCAAGATCCACGAGCCATTGGTGCTCAAATCCGTATGCGACTGCCCCAGCTGACACCCTTAGAGCGACGTGTGGTTGAGGCGATCATCGCCCGAACAGATATTACTGAGCAAACCTCTCTAAAAGAAATTGCCCAGGAGAATAATGTTTCAGAAGCGATGATTGTCAAAATAGCCAAGAAGCTTAACTTTTCAGGTTTTAGAAACTTCAGAACTGGCTTGATTTATTATAACCAGTCTGAAGTGGCAAGTTTACACGCGGAAATTGAGCCTGATGATTCATCGGAACAACTGTTGTCAAAAGTATTCAGAACATCGATTCAGGCTATTGAAGAGACAATGTCTATTCTGGATATTGCAGAGTTTGACCGCGCTGCGGACATTATATTCAAGGCTCGACATATTGACTTATATGCTGTCGGTGGTTCTGCCACGGTAGCACGTGACTTATCCCACAAGCTTTTAAAGATTGGTATTAAGTCGACGGTCTATGACGACGCCCATATTATGTTGATGTCCGCTGCGGTGCTATCTGACGACGATGCTGTACTTGCAATCAGTCACTCTGGCGCAACGCGTGCCGTTAACGATCCGGTAAAACTGGCGGCACGCAATGGCGCTAAAGTGATTGCGATTACGAATTATGCCGAATCGCCTATTGCGCGTAATGCGCATGTGGTACTCAATTCAACGTCTCAGGGATCGCATTTGCTAGGGGAAAACGCCGCGTCACGCATTGCTCAGCTCAACATTCTGGATGCATTGTTTGTGGCCATTGCGAAGAAGGATCTGAAGCAGGCGGAGAAGAATTTGATGAAAACCCAGCATGCGGTTCAGGACCTGCGAGAATATTAACTATGGGTAAAATTGTTGTGGCGGGCAGCCTCCATTACGACATCATGCTGGATGCGCATCATCGCCCGGAAAAAGGTGAAACGGTAATGGGCACGGGCTGTGCTTACAAGTTTGGCGGTAAAGGGGGCAATCAAGCCATATCCGCTGCTCGTGCGGGAGGGGACGTCATTTTTATTGGTGCGGTAGGGGCTGATGCGCAAGGGGCGTTTCTTCTGCAGACGCTTCGTGATGCCGGAGTCAATATCGAGTCAGTCGCCAAAATAGATGAGATACCTTCCGGGATGAGCGTGGCGATTTCTGATGTCGATGGTGATTATGGTGCGGTTGTCGTCTCAAATGCGAATCAGCATATTCCGGCAAAACTCTTTCAACGGGGTGACATCTGGCAAGATGCCGGAATGCTGGTTCTACAAAATGAAGTTCCGGAAACGATAAATCTATGTGCGGCCATCGAAGCCAGCAAGCGGGGGATTCCGGTCTGTATCAATGCGGCGCCGGCCAGAGAACTGAGTCCGCAGCTGGAAAGCTGCATCACTTTGCTGGTGGTTAATGCCATAGAGGCGCGTGATATGAGTGGCGTGACGGTGAACGACCTTTCTTCAGCTCTGGAGGCCGCTGAATCATTGGCTAAACGTTTCTCTCAGGTTGTTGTCACTGCCGGCGAACATGGTGTCGCGTTTTGTGAAGCGGGCATTGCAGGCTCGACGTTAGCCGCCAGGCGGATAACGCTGGTGAGTACTCATGGCGCTGGTGATTGTTTTATGGGGGTTTTATGCACCAGCCTGATGCATGGAGAGGCGCTTCGCGATGCGGTATTTCGTGCGAATGAAGCTGCCGCCCGCCATGTCTCTCAACCCCGGGCATAAACAGGTCTTCCGCCATCCAGAGCCTTTTGTATGGCAAAACTAACAGCTGATTTGTCTTCAGAAGAAGGCTGAAAAGCAAAAAGCCCGCTTAAGTTTCCTTAAGCGGGCTTCTTAAATATGGCTCCTCTGACTGGACTCGAACCAGTGACATACGGATTAACAGTCCGCCGTTCTACCGACTGAACTACAGAGGAATCGTGTGAACGAGGCGCATACTACTGGCCTGGCATTTTTGTGTCAACACTAAAATTAACTCACTGATTCAAATGGCTAAATTTAAGTCAACCCGTTGTTTTAGTGCACAAGGTGTTCGTCATCTGTATCTAGCCGGCCATTCTCACGTAATCTTTGTAAGGGATCCTGGCGATAGAAATGGCAAAAACGCTGCCAAAGAGCCGGAAAGCGCGGGGCAAACAGCTCTGGTGCGCTAAAGAAATATTCGGATAACACGGCAAAACACTCGGCCGGGTCGGTCGCCGCATAGGCGTCAATACTGGCGGCGCTCTCGCCAACCAGATCGATCTCATCCTGAATGTTGTTCATCGCCGCGTGGAGGTCGTGCTCCCAGCCGGCGACTTCACGTAACGGAATCAGCGGCACGCCGCTGGCGCGATCGCCATTGCGCATATCCAGCTTATGTGCAACTTCGTGCACGATAAGGTTGAAACCAGATGCATCGAAAGAGTCCTGAATATCCAGCCAGTTCAGGATGATTGGCCCTTGTTGCCAGCTCTGGCCGGACTGGACAATCCGTTGATTGTGGACCAGACCAATATCGTCTTCCCATTCATCATCAACCACGAATGGGGCAGGGTAGATTAGCACCTCGTGGAAGCCATCCAGCCACTCAATGCCAAGCTCAAGAACCGGCAAACAGAACAGCAGGGCAATGCGGGCGTTTTGCAGCGGAGTGAGTTCAAGCCCTTGCAGGGCAACCAGGCGTTTTTGTTGCAGAAAGCGTGCCGCCATCTGCACCAGTTCCTGCTGCTCTTGCGCAGAAAGATTGGCTAAAACAGGAATGGCAAGCGCGTGTTCCCAGGGCATTTCTGCGTTGCCGGACTCTTCATCTACTTTCCAGGGCCATTTAAACATCATATTGCTCGCAAAGTCGTCACTTGAACTGAATTAAAGAGACAGGAACTATTAAAATGCCAAAGAACCTGGCATTATAGCAACCTCAACAGCGGAGAGATGCCGGAGCGGCTGAACGGACCGGTCTCGAAAACCGGAGTAGGGGCAACTCTACCGGGGGTTCAAATCCCCCTCTCTCCGCCACTATTCAAACACTTACGTCAATTCCTTTCAACGACCCGCGTCACACACTTCTATTGTGTTGGTATAACGGAGCGTCGCAAGTCCATCAATCATCATCCTCTGATTTCTCGTCGACGGGAAGGGCTTACCTCGAGGATATCCGAATGCTTCCTGCTGGCAGAAGATTTCTCTCCTCGTCGCTATAGATGAGAGAAGGGGGGGTTGCTGACGTTAAGGCAAGAGCAGGTGGGCAGGGCAGAAGTCGAATCTGAAAAACAAAGCCCGCACGCGGCGGGCTTTAAAACGTAAATTGCATCAGAACTGATAGGTAATACCGACAGCAAACTGATTGTCTTCGGCGGCACCAGTTACGATGCTGTCTTTGTGATCGATCAGGTTAAATTTGTAAGCACTGTAGACATTGAAGTTTTTGTTGAAGTAGTACCAGGTACCCAGCTCGATATAATTCTTCATTTCGGCAGTCTTGTCGCCATTAGTGCCGAGATCTTTGCCTTTTGCATAAACATAGCCGAGAGAAGGGCGCAGACCAAAATCAAACTGGTACTGAACAACGGCCTCGATATTCTGCGTTTTGTTGGCGAAAACGCCATTTTCCATTGGCGTCATATTATGCGATTCGGCATACATCACCGCCGTGTAAAGGCTATTGGCATCATACTTGGCGGCTAAACTCCAGACTTCTGCGGTTTCACCTTTACGATCTGCCGCCTGCTCGTCGGTACGGTCTGAATTGCTGTATGCGGCGGCAAAACCAAATCCATCGATGTTGTAATCGACTGACGTGCTATACCCGTCACCGTTAGCTTTCAAACGATCGCGGTTATTATTTTTACCCTGATATTGCAGTGCGATTGTCAGGCCATCAACCAGGCCGAAAAAGTCGCTGTTACGATAAGTGGCGACGCCGTTGGTGCGAGCCGTCATAAAGTTGTCGGTTGCTACCAGGCCATCGCCACCCCATTCGACCAGCATATCGGTGTAACCCGCCGCGTCATAAACCAGACCATAGTTACGACCATAATCAAATGAGCCGTAGTTGGCGAATCTTAAACCAGCAAACGCCAGACGCGTTGCGCTACCCTGTTCGCCTTCTGGTTTATCGGCTTTGATGTTGTATTCAAACTGTCCATAGCCGGTCAGATCGCTGTTAATCTGCGTTTCACCTTTTACGCCGAAACGGGCATAAGTGGTATCTTTGGAGTTATTGTCACTGTTGTTGCGATCGGTGTTGGTGAAAATGTGTTCACCCACCATTTTGCCGTAGAAATCCAGCTTGTTTCCGTTCTTATTGTAGATTTCTGCTGCATTGACGGTTCCGGCCACTAATAATGCCGGAATCAAAAGTGCCAGTGTTTTTCTTTTCATTATATATTCCCTTTTAATCATCATTAATATGAATAGGTGTGCGTGTTGCAAAAAGCAATTTCATAGTATCGGCAAGGTTCAATTTTATTTAAAATAAAAATGTAAATAAATTATATCCAATATTACAAAATGTTTCATTTTGAATTTTTATATTAAAAATTTATCATTTTGAAATGATGTATTTTTGTGGTTTATTGTTTTTAATAACAATATGTTAGGTGTTTGTGGTGATGTATTCATGTCATTAATTTAATTATCATAAATTATGAGTGTCATTTAAATGATTTGGGTGGGTTATTTAATTCTCGGATAATGCGTGATGCTGCAATGTGCGTGCGGATTTATACGGGCTTTGAGGATGGAGAAATATCTCTCCGCTATACGAACGGTAGTGAGCCAGCGTGCTGGTTATTATTATCCGCCACAGATTTATGGCGATGGATAATAAATCCTGTGCTGCAGTGGCACGTAAGTATCGCTATCTCGCGATGGTTAAAAGCGCTTGTTCACCGGAGGACGGTGCTGTTTCGTTATCTTTTTCACAGTATAATGTGACGTGCGTCACCTTTTTTGCCGGGTGCCGCGGTTTCGTTGTCAGTTAAAGGAGAGGAGTTAATGGAGCAGAAAGCGAAACGAAGCCCGGGTGGGAAACTTGCCCTGTGGGTCTTTTATGCCTTTTGTGGTTACTTTCTGTGGGCAATGGCGCGCTACTGGTGGGTCGTTGGCAAAATAGAAAGTGTCCCCGGTGCGACAATTGACGGCGATCTGGGATCGACGTCAGGTAAGTGGCTTGGCGCTCTGCTCGGGTTCCTTGTGCTGAGCGTGGTTGGCGCTATTCTGGGGGCGATAGCCTGGTACACCCGCCCTGACCCCAGGATGCATGAACAACACGATTAAAGTTGCTATGCTCAACGCTGACTTCTCTCAGAGGAACGCGTATGCAACAACTAGACTGGCAGCAACGCTTTGAAGCCTGGCTTGCGGGACATCTCACCCAGGGCGACTCCGCCCACGACATTTCGCACTTTCGTCGCGTGTGGGGAACGGCGCAGCGGCTGGCTGAAGAGAGTCAGGCCGATCGCCTGGTCATTCTGACCGCCTGTTATTTTCATGACATTGTTAGCCTGCCGAAAAACCATCCCGAGCGCAGCCGCTCCTCGGTGATGGCGGCAGAAAAAACGCTGGCTATTCTCCAGTCGTCATTCCCTGATTTTCCGCACGACCGCTATCCAGCCGTTTATCATGCGATTGAAGCGCACAGTTTCAGTGCCGGTATTTCACCACAAAGCGCGGAGGCGAAAATTGTCCAGGACGCCGATCGGCTGGAGGCGCTTGGCGCAATTGGTCTGGCCCGCGTCTTCGCGGTCTCCGGGGCGCTGAACAACATCCTGTTTGATGCTGACGATCCCTTTGCTGACCAGCGTAAACTGGATGACAAAAAATATGCGCTGGACCATTTTCAGTGCAAGCTGTTGCGTTTACCCGACACGATGCAAACGGACAAAGGCAAAGAGATGGCGATACACAATGCGCGCTTCCTCGTGCAATTTATGGCCAAGCTTAGCGCTGAACTTCGCGGCGACCCGCTGTCGGTCGATGAGGCGGTTTTAAGGCGCTTTGAGCCACTGGCCTGAAACTGCCCGCATGATTTATGGTAATCTCTGCAAAATTGTCCGGGCTGGTTGAGGGTATGCCGCAAAATTTATCGAAGGAAAAGAGCCTGTTGTTGCCTCCGGAACCTGCCGGGGAAGAGGCTCAGGCGCTGTTACGCCAGCTGATGGCAATATACGATGTGAAAACGCTGGTGGCATTTCTGCTGGCAGTTGGCGATCGCCACTGGAGCCCGGCGATCTTAAAACGCGTGGCGTCGGTTGAGCGGGCGGCTAGCCGTATTACGGCCAATGAGTATGCCCGTCTGGCAACGCTGCTGCCGCCACCGCCGGCCCACCATCCCCGTTATGCTTTTCGGTTCGTCGATCTCTTTGCGGGAATCGGCGGGATCCGCAGCGGCTTTGAGGCGATCCGCGGGCAGTGTGTTTTCACCAGCGAATGGAATAAGCACGCGGTGCGCACCTACAAAGCCAACTGGTATTGTGACCCGAATCAGCACCGCTTCAACGAAGACATTCGTGATATTACCCTCAGCCATCGCCCGGATGTCAGCGATGAACAAGCCGCGCAGCATATTCGCGAGACCATTCCTCCCCACGATGTTCTGCTGGCGGGCTTTCCTTGCCAGCCTTTTTCGCTCGCCGGGGTATCGAAGAAAAATGCGCTGGGCCGGGCCCACGGTTTCGCGTGTGAAACCCAGGGAACGCTGTTCTTTGATGTGGTCAGAATTATCGCCGCCCGCAGGCCTGCCATCTTTGTACTGGAGAACGTTAAAAACCTGAAAAGCCATGATAAAGGACGGACATTCCGCATTATCATGCAGACGCTGGATGAACTGGGTTATGAAGTCTCCGATGCCGACCACAGCGGCGCCGACGATCCGAAAGTGATCGATGGACGTCATTTCTTACCCCAGCACCGCGAACGTATTGTACTGGTGGGCTTCCGTCGCGATCTCCAGCTGCACGACGGTTTTACCTTGCGCGATATCTCAAAATATTACCCGACCGCGCGGCCGACCTTTGGCGATCTGCTGGAACCGACGGTGGATGCTAAATTTATTCTGACGCCGGTGCTGTGGAAGTATCTGTATCACTATGCGCGCAAGCATCAGGCGCTGGGCAACGGGTTCGGTTACGGCCTGGTTGATCCGCGCAATCCTCAGAGCGTGGCGCGCACGCTATCCGCACGCTATTACAAAGACGGAGCCGAGATTCTGGTCGATCGCGGCTGGGACCGCCCGTTGGGCGAACAACACTTCGACGATGCGCAAAATCAGCTTCGTCGTCCGCGCCGGCTGACGCCGCGCGAATGTGCGCGGTTGATGGGGTTTGAAAGCCCGCAGGGCTATCGCTTCCGCATTCCGGTTTCCGATACCCAGGCCTATCGTCAGTTCGGCAATTCGGTGGTGGTGCCGGTGTTTGCGGCCGTCGCGAAATTACTTGCGCCGCGAATCGCGCAGGCCGTGGCGCAGCGTGAATCCGAGGATGAAGCCGGTGGACGTCCACGATAAAGCCACGCGCAGTAAAAACATGCGGGCGATTGGCCAGCGCGATACGGCGATCGAAAAACGCCTTGCCGCGCTGCTCGCTCAGGCCGGATTTACGTTTACCGTTCAGGATGCGACCCTGCCGGGGCGGCCGGATTTTGTCGTGCCAGAGTACCGCTGCGCTATCTTTGCCCACGGCTGTTTCTGGCATCACCATCGTTGCTATCTGTTTAAAGTGCCCGCAACGCGCACGGCGTTCTGGCTGGAGAAAATTGGCAAGAACGTCGCGCGCGATAGCCGCGATATCATGCGCTTGCAAGAGCAGGGGTGGCGGGTGCTGATCGTCTGGGAATGTGCGCTGCGCGGGCGACTGAAGCTGAGCGATGAGGCGCTGACTGAGCGTCTGGAAGAGTGGATCTGCGGCGGCGGTCACCGCGCGCAGATCGACACGCAGGGCATTGGCGAGCCAGAGCTTACTTCTCCACCTCACAAGGCGTAACTTCAGCTCGGGCGGGGAACAGGTATTTCCCCAGCGTGACCAGCACCACGGCAAAAATAATGACGCCCAGCGCCAGCCACTCGATGGACGAAAGGCTCTCTCCGGCAAATCCGGTCCCCAGCAGGACCGCCACCACGGGATTCACGTAAGCGTAGCTGGTGGCGACGGCGGGGGTAACGTTACGAATTAAATACATGTAGGCGTTAATGGCGATAAGAGAACCAAAAATCGCCAGATAGGCAACGGCAAAAATACTGGACCATGACGGCATTTGACTCAGGGTTTCGCCGGTCGCCCAGGAGGCGACCGCCAGGACCACGCCCGCGGCGAGCATTTCAATCGCCCCAGCCATCATGCCCGTCGGAAGCTCAATTCGGGAGCCGTAAACCGAACCAAATGCCCAGCTCATTGAACCGATAAGGATCAACAGCGCCCCCCACGGATTACCGCTCAGATTCCCGCCGCTGTTAAGCAGAATGATGCCCGCCAGACCAATAGCAATCCCCAACCACTCAATCTTGCGGGTGGTGATACCAAAAAAACGGCTAAAGCAGAGCGTGAAGAGCGGCACGGTCGCCACCATGACCGCCGCAATGCCAGAAGGCACATGCTGGTGCTCGGCCAGGGTGACAAAACCATTGCCGACGGCCAGCAGCAGGATGCCGATCAGCGCCGCATTGAGCAGAGGCCTGAGCGGTGGAAGCGAGTGGCCGGTTGCCAGCAAATAAGCGAGCAGTAGCCCGCCGGCGGAGAGAAAACGGATACCGGCCATCATCAACGGCGGCCAGCTGGCAACGCCAATGGCAATGGCAAAATAGGTCGATCCCCAGATGATATAAAGCGCAAACAGGGCGCCGATAAGGGGCAGAAGCTGGCGGGTAGACATACGTCCTCACGACGGTACAGAGATAGAAAGGAGACATATAGTAAACGTGAAAACTACTGCGCTGGCGAGCGCTTTAATTGATCGATAATTGTTAAATTTATATTGACTCCGCGCATCTCTGGGCGAAAAAGCACTTTTACCTCATACTTATGCGGACATGGCCGCTAAGCGTTCAGGCTGCGGCTGGACGCCAGGGGATTAACCCTCAATAAATGAAGGAATACAATTTTGGCAGGAAGTAGTCTTTTAACGCTGTTGGATGATATCGCCACCTTGCTTGACGATATCTCCGTGATGGGGAAACTGGCAGCGAAAAAAACGGCCGGCGTACTGGGAGACGATCTCTCTCTCAATGCTCAGCAGGTGACGGGCGTACGGGCCAATCGTGAGCTCCCCGTTGTCTGGGGCGTTGCAAAGGGATCGTTGGTCAATAAAGTGATTTTAGTGCCGTTGGCCTTACTGATCAGCGCGTTTATTCCCTGGGCGATTACGCCATTGCTGATGCTGGGCGGCGCATTCCTGTGCTACGAAGGCGTTGAGAAAGTGCTGCACAGTCTGCAGGCGCGCAAACACAAGGAAGATCCGCAGGCCCGTCAGCAGCGTCTGGAAGCGCTGGCGCAGCAAGATCCGCAGGCCTTTGAACGCGATAAAGTGAAAGGGGCGATACGCACAGACTTTATTCTGTCCGCTGAAATCGTGGCCATTACGCTGGGAATCGTGGCCGATGCGCCGCTGCTCAATCAGATTCTGATTCTCTCCGGGATTGCCATCCTGGTGACCGTTGGCGTGTACGGTCTGGTCGGCATTATCGTGAAGCTGGATGATATGGGCTACTGGCTGGTGAAGAAGAGCAGCGCGCTGGCGCGCTGGGTCGGTAACGGGTTACTGGCGGTTGCGCCGCGCCTGATGAAGCTGCTCTCCATCGTCGGGACACTGGCGATGTTTCTGGTCGGCGGCGGCATTATCGTACACGGCATCGCGCCGCTTCATCATGCGGTTGAACAGTGGGCTGGTGAACAGTCCGCCCTCATCGCCTCACTGCTGCCGACCGGCGTCCACCTGGTGCTGGGCTTTATCGTCGGTGCGGTAGTGCTGGCGGGCGTGAAGGTTATCAGCGGCTTTCGCGCTACGGCAGAGTAAAATCGCCCGGCGATTATGCAAAATTGCTCAGCTTCGTCTATGGTGAAACGGTTTCTCCCAGATGACGGACTAAAAAATGGTATTGTTGGTCAGTGATGAAGTGAGGCGAAAAAGCGGAGGGCCGCGCATGGTTGTGACGGGCTTCGCCAGCGGAATGGTCGAGTGTCGTTGGTACGACGGTTATGTCGTTAAACGCGAGGCGTTCCGTGAAGATGAGTTAGTGCGTGGGGAAGGGCAGCGACAGAAGAGTGCCTGACCCCTATAGCGCCCGGCAAAAGCCGGGCGCTTTGTCGTTATGCTGCTTAGTTAACCAACAGGGAGCGTTGATGACGTTTGTTGCTTTGATTGTACTGCGAGAGAACAATGGATAAACCACTGTGGGTAAGAAAACTTCGCCGCGTTTCTCGCCCGGGACATGTGGTTAATTATTGTTTTGTCGCAGTACTCTTTTTTTCTACGCTCCTGATCTGGCGCGAAGTGATGGTGTTGGAAGGGGCCTACGTCACCAACCAGCGCAACAATCTTGAAAACGTCGCCGATGAACTGGACAGTCTGCTGCTGTTCAACATCGACAGAATGGTGTTTTTTCGCAACGGGATGCAGTCGGCGCTGGAAACGCCGCTGGATTTTGAGATTTTGCGTAATGCAGAACAGGAATACATGAGCAAACGCCATGAACCGATCTGGTCCGTGGCGTTACATAACCGGCGTACTCTGCCGGTGTATGGCGTTTCCGATGACTTTGTCGACAGTCAGAGCTCGCTCTCGCGCAACGATGCCCTGACCGGTAATGAGCTGATGGCGGTTCTGGAGCTGGGGTATCTCCTGCGTCTGGTCGAGAATAACCGCGGATTTAACGAACGCATGCTGTACATTTCGCGCAGCGGTTTTTTTACCAGCACCACGTTGCCAAAAAACGCGGTACAGGCCCAGACGTTATATACCCATGCGATCGCCGCCCCGTGGTTTACCCGGCAATCGCAGCGCAATAATCCCGGTCGCGGCGTGTTCTGGCAGACCGTTCTCGATGAGCATGCGCAAAACGACGATCCGGTAGTGACGGCCTCCATTCCCCTTGATTTCCGACATGACTGGCTCGGGGTGCTGTCGATGGATTTTTCGGTGCGAGAGATGAAAGCGTTTCTGGTCAGCGCCATTAAGGGGGGCCAGGAGGGGGAATATCAGCTGTATGATAGTCGGCTTAACCTGATTGCTTCCTCGGCGTCGGGGAATGTACTGACCCTGTTGTCCGCCCGTGAACAGGCGATGCTTAGCTACGCGTTTTTGCATCAAAACCAGGGGGGGATTCGTTTATTAACGCGCTATATCAGCTGGCAGAAATTAAACAACTTTGATGGCGTGCTGCTGAGGATCCATACGCTGCAGGAAGGCGTGCGCGGTGCTTTCGGGACCATTACTATTGCGCTGACGCTGATGTGGCTACTCTTTACGCTGATGCTGATCATCTCCTGGCTGGTGATTCTGCGGATGGTGCGTAATATGAGTGTTTTGCAAAAGTCGCTGGAGTGGCAGGCCTGGCATGACGCGTTAACCCGCCTGTTGAATCGCGGGGCCTTATTTGAAAGGGCAATCGCTACCACCAGAATGTGCGAGCGGACGGGGCGGCCGATCTCGGTGATCCAGCTCGATCTCGATTACTTTAAGAAGGTGAATGACCAGCACGGGCACCAGGCGGGCGACCGGGTACTGTCGCTGGTTGCCAGTACCATCGCGAGCAATATCCGTGAAGGCGATCTGGCTGGCCGCGTCGGCGGTGAAGAGTTCTGTGTTGTGATGCCTGACACCACCTTACAGGTGGCAACAGCCATCGCCGAACGTATCCGCATCCGCATTTACAGCCGTGAAATTCTGCTCTGCAACGACACCAGTTTGCGGATCAGTGCTTCACTGGGGGTCAGCAGCAGCGATGATTGTGCCGGATTTAATTTTGAAAACCTGCAGTCAACGGCCGATCACCGGCTCTACCTCGCCAAACAAAATGGACGCAACCAGGTCTGCTTTAACGATTTGCCGTCGTGCGCTGGTTTGCGGAAATGAGATTTATCTTAAAAAAACACCCGTGGCCAATGCGCGATCGGAGAAAAAAGAACGCAACAAACCCTTGCGCCATCAGCATTCTGGGAGAGTGACAGAAAGTTCATCCCATTTCTCAATTATTTTCTTCATGAATAGCTCTTGTCATGCAAAATAATTGAGGATAATGTTTTCCCGCAACGGATATCCCGGTGTAACGAATTTTCAAGTGCTTCTTGCATTAGCAAGTTTCATCCCGACTCCTGCGAGTCGGGATTTTTTTCACCTGTACCTAGCGGTTGATCTCCGTGACGCTAAAGTCATGAATATCGAGTTCAAACGCTTCCGCTAGTTCGCACCAGGTGTGATAGTCGCGGCCATCAACGCTGACGTGATGCGGATCGTCGCGCGAACGCCGTATCTCGCTCTCGCTGATTTCATTAATCGCCGCCAGCAGGGCATCAACATCGACATTCACCCCGCGACTTCCCGCATATCCACTATCTTTGGCGGTTTTCATCATGGCTACCTCGCTTGGCTCAGATCGTGCCTGTTTAAGTATAGGCAAAAAATCACCGGATGGTCGGCGCGGCATCAGGGGCCGTCGTAATGGCGGATGGTCGATAAAAACGCCACTCACCGGGCAGGGCGCTGCGCAGCGGGCATTTTTGTTCTACACTGGCTCAAAAATAGAGGAGATAAGTTATGCAGGTGAACGATCGTGTCACGGTGAAGACCGACGGTGGCCCACGTCGATCGGGTGTAGTTCTGGCAATAGAGTCGTTTAGTGAAGGGACAATGTATCTGGTTTCGCTGGAAGACTACCCGCTGGGGATCTGGTTTTTTAACGAAGCAGGGCATCCGGACGGGATCTTTGTTGAGAGAGAAGATTAGTTCGTAAGGCATCTGAACTGGCGGAGAGCACCGCCAGTTTTGCCTGCGCCTGGTTCAGCGCAGGTTAACGTGTATTCCGCTGGTAATGTTTTCCGCCAGGCGTACGATATGGTAAATCACCTGTTTATTGTGGGTCTGAATTTTCTTTTTAATATTTCCTTTATGCGACGAAACCGTCTTTGCCTTGATGTTCATCTGGCTTGAAATCTGCGCTGTACCATAGCCCGCCATCCACATTTGCAACATATTCGATTCGGTACGACTGAGCGACAGTGTCGGTATATTGATACGGGCGCTGCTGTAGTTATCGTATTTAAGACGATTACCCAGAATTTCATCAAGGTCTTTTGGCGTCAGCGATTTGGAGCTAATAAGTAAATTCTTGCGCACCAGCAGATAGCGATCGAAATGAATGTTAGCTAACGACATAAAGATAACAAATAACGTCCCAGGGTGCTGGGTAATGATATGCCGGATAAGCTGATTGCTGTCCGGATGATGAATAAAGCAATCTTCATTGATAAATACCACTGCCGGATGCATGAATTCACAGGCCTCTTTCAGGCATTCCACAGAATGTACTTCACTAATGTCGCGCTTTTTTATTCCCCGGCTTGTCAGATACCCGGACAATCCCAGCCGGGTATAGCTACACAAATCCATGATAATCGTTGACATGACCCATCCTCAATCAACACGTAACGATAATTTATCCCTCGCCGACAAGCGCGATGAAATCCATTTAAGTGGGTAATAAAAACCCGGTTCAGCACAGGAACCATCAGAGAGTCTAAACTATTCCGTAATATTGCCCATAATTTGCCAGGAATACTCCCAAAGTAATGTGTGGCCCGGGTTATGTGAGGGAATTAAAAGCAAAATTGCCTCTTTTCCAGAGAGCGTGGGCCACAAATAATAAATATTTTTAGGATTTTCCTTATGTTGATTGCGTAAATAGCCAGCGCTTTGTCATCGGCCCTTCATGATCGTTATTAATTAATAATGCGGCGGTCGGCTGCATTTTTTCCTGGAGCGACGGTGGCGTTTTGCGTACGGTCATGTTGGCAAGTTTGACGCCGGTCAACGGCAGGGGTGGCGGGCTTAACGCTTTAATGCCACAATACTTTTTTATCGGTTTGTGGGATGGATGATGAAAAAGTTAGTGATTGTCGGTGCGCTGTTGATGCTGGCCGGGTGTGTCCAGGTTGATAATTACGATACCGTCGTTAAAGCGCCAGCGCCCGCCGGGTTAGAGGGATACTGGCAGTCAAAAGGCCCGCAGAGCGAAATGATGAGCCCGGACGCGATTGCCAGCCTGATTGTGACGAAAAATGGCGACACCCTGGATTGTCGTCAGTGGCAGCGCGTCATCGCCACGCCGGGTAAATTAATGCTGCGTGACGAGCAGGTCTATAACGTCACCTCCAGACTCGATGTTTATCCTGTTGAGCGCTCTGGTAATACGCTGCAATACGATCGCATGACCCTGACTCGCGTTGACCGCCTGACCGCCGAGTGCGAGCAGGCGTGGAAAAAAGCCGCGGCAGGGAAAAGCGTGAACTAATGCAGGTGCGGGCTGAGGCAACGTTCAGCCCGCGAGCTTCCAACGACTACAGCACCTCCTCAATGACCCAAACGCTGACGCTTCCGCCGTTGCAGGTAAAAGTGCCGCAGCCTTCGTCGTCGGTTTCTACCACCTCCTGGCGATTGCCCAGAAAATCTTTCCAGCGCTTATTGCCATAGTTGGCGCCCAGCGGCAGCTGCTTCTCTCCCTCATCGCCGTTAGACAATACAACGACGCATCCCGGATCTTCATCGGTGCCGCTGCGGCTGAACGCAATGCAGTTGGGATGATCGAACCACAGCGTCTGGACGCCGTGGGCAAAACGCTGGCGGGCATCAATCAGTTCATGCAGTTGCTCAATAACCGGCATCTCAATGGCATAGGTCTGGCCATCACCACCGGTATCTTCATAGCTGGCGCCGAAGAGGTCGGCATAAAAAACCGAGGGGACGCCGTTTTCGCGCAGCAGAATGAGCGCATAGGCCAGCGGTTTGAACCACGGTTCGACGGGAGCCTCCAGCGCCTGCAAGGGTTGAGTGTCATGGTTGGTCACCAGCGTAACGGCATGAAACGGGTCGCTTTCAACCAGCGTGCCGCTAAAAATCTGGCTCATATCGTAGTCGCGCCCCTGACGTGACGCCTCGTGAAACTTCATCTGCAAAGGGGCGTCAAACAGCATCGTTTTACCGTCGACGCGCTCAATATATTGCTGGAGCTTATCAACTTCATGCGACCAGTACTCCGCCACGATAAACAACGGCTTTGTCGCCACTTCCTGGACGTGGTCAATCCACGCTTTATAAAACCATGCGGGAATATGTTTAACCGCATCGAGACGAAAACCGTCGCAGCCGGTTTGCTCCATAACCCAGCGGGCCCAGTACTTCAGCTCTTCGGCGACCGCATGATTGCGGAAATCAATATTCTCGCCCATCAGGTAATCGAAATTACCCATCTCATCATCGACCTGATCGCTCCAGCCTTCGCCGGTATAATCGTTAACAATTTTAAAAACGCCGTCCTCGTCGGGATTCTCGATGTGATCGACGCCGCTGAAACATTTGTAGTCCCAGATAAACTGAGAGTACTGCCCGTCCCGGACCGGGAAGGTGTAGCGTGTCCAGGCTTCGCACTCGATAATCTCCTCCGCGATTTGCGTCCGGTCCTGCTCATCGACGCGCTGCACGCGAATATGCTCTTTCTCATCTGCGCCCATCTTGTGGTTGACCACCACATCAAGCAGCACCGCAATATCGTGCTGGTGAAGGGCCGCAATGGCGGCAAGGAGCTGGGCTTTATCACCATATTTCGTGGCAATGGAGCCTTTTTGGTCGAACTCGCCGAGGTCAAACAGATCGTAGCTGTCGTAGCCGACGGAGTAACCGCCGGACGCCCCTTTGTAAGCCGGCGGTAGCCAAATCATGTTAATGCCAATTTCATTCAGGTTCGGGGCCAGGGCTTCGACTTCGCGCCACAACTCGCCGCCGGCGGGGTAATACCAGTGAAAGCACTGCAGTAACGTGGGGTTTTTCATCTTCCATGCTCCAGACGTCATCAAGCTGACCTTTGCAGTATGAGATATCTCCAGCAAATCCGATCAATTTTGGCTCTCTTTTCGCTATGTCTTAAATCGCTGCATATATAATATTTCGGAATAAGATGTAGCGTATAGGTGTTGGTGAGCGAAACTAAACGCCTTACACTACTGGAAAATATCACTTATCAGGGGCATCTATGAAATTAGCACTTCTGGGTCGTCAGGCGCTGATGGGCGCGATGGCTGTAGTTTTAATGGCCGGCGTCAGCGCAAAATCGTTTGCTGCGGAAAATCTGCTCGGGCAGATTAAAGAGCGCGGGACGCTGCGCGTAGGCCTGGAAGGGACCTATCCGCCGTTCAGCTATCAGGGCGACGACGGAAAGCTGACTGGTTTCGAGGTTGATTTTGCTAATGAACTGGCGAAACATCTGGGCGTGAAGGCCGATCTGAAACCGACCAAATGGGACGGCATGCTGGCTTCCCTCGATTCTAAACGTATTGACGTGGTGATTAACCAGGTCACCATTTCCGACCAGCGCAAGCAAAAGTATGACTTCTCTACCCCCTATACGGTGTCGGGTATCCAGGCGCTGGTGAAAAAAGGCAATGAAGGCATTATCAAAACCGCAGCGGACCTGAAAGGTAAAAAAGTCGGCGTCGGTCTGGGGACCAACTACGAAGAGTGGCTGCGCCAGAACGTCCAGGGCGTAGATATTCGTACCTATGATGATGACCCGACTAAATATCAGGATCTGCGCGTGGGCCGTATTGACGCGATTCTGGTCGATCGCCTGGCGGCGCTGGATCTGGTGAAGAAAACCGGCAATACCCTGGCGGTGACCGGCGAAGCGTTCTCCCGTCAGGAGTCTGGCGTGGCGTTGCGTAAAGGCAACGAAGACCTGCTGAAAGCGGTTGATGGCGCGATTGCAGATATGCAGAAAGATGGCAGCCTGAAAGCGCTGTCGGAAAAATGGTTTGGCGCTGACGTGACGATGTAACGGCGGGCGGTGAAAAAAGGCGCTATTGATAGCGCCTTTTTTTATTTCGTACGCCAGTGTGTGCATAATAAAGATAACTCAGTCAGGAGGTACCATGTCACTGCAAAATTTAACGCGCTTCCCGCGCCTGGAATTGATTGGCGCGCCGACGCCGCTGGAATATCTACCGCGCTTGTCCGATCATCTGGGCCGCGAGATTTTTATAAAACGTGACGACGTGACCCCGCTGGCGATGGGCGGCAATAAGCTGCGTAAGCTGGAGTTCCTGGCGGCAGATGCGCTGCGTGAAGGTGCGGATACGTTAATCACCGCCGGCGCGATTCAGTCGAACCACGTTCGTCAAACGGCGGCGGTGGCCGCGAAACTGGGTCTGCACTGTGTGGCGCTGTTGGAAAACCCTATTGGCACTCGCGCCGAGAACTACCTGACCAACGGTAACCGCCTGCTGCTGGATCTGTTTAATACTCAGGTTGAGATGTGCGATGCGCTGACCCAACCCGATGTTCAGCTGGAGGAGCTGGCAACCCGTATTGAAGCGCAGGGCTATCGGCCCTATGTCATTCCGGTGGGGGGCTCAAATGCGCTTGGCGCGCTGGGCTATGTGGAAAGCGCCCTCGAAATCGCTCAGCAGTGCGAAGGCGCCGTGGAACTCTCTTCCGTGGTGGTCGCCTCCGGGAGCGCGGGTACTCATGCCGGACTGGCCGTAGGACTGGAACAGCTGATGCCAGGGGCTGAGCTGATTGGCGTCACCGTATCACGCAAGGTGGCGGATCAGTTGCCGAAAGTCGTTGCGCTTCAGCAGGCGGTGGCGAACAGTCTGGAGCTCCAGGCCAATGCGGAGATTAAGCTGTGGGATGACTATTTTGCGCCGGGATATGGCACGCCGAACGACGAAGGAATGGAAGCCGTGAAGCTGCTGGCGCAGCTGGAAGGCATTCTGTTGGATCCGGTTTATACCGGCAAAGCGATGGCCGGGTTGATTGACGGCATTAATCAGAAGCGCTTTAAGGATGAAGGGCCGATTTTATTTATCCACACGGGTGGAGCGCCGGCGCTGTTTGCCTATCATCCCCATATCTAAAGCAGAACATACAGAATGCAAGAGAGTATCCAACTGGTTATCGATTCCGCGCCTTATCTGCTGAAAGGCGCGGTGTTTACTTTACAGCTGAGCATCGGCGGTATGTTCTTTGGCCTGGTGCTGGGCTTTATCCTCGCTTTGATGCGGATGTCGCCTCTGTGGCCGGTGAAATGGCTGGCGAGAATGTATATCTCCATCTTCCGCGGTACCCCGCTGATTGCCCAGCTGTTTATGATCTATTATGGTCTGCCGCAGTTTGGTATTGAGCTCGACCCGATCCCGGCGGCGATGATTGGCCTGTCGCTTAACACCGCGGCCTACGCGGCGGAAACGCTGCGGGCGGCGATCGCCTCGATTGACAAAGGGCAGTGGGAAGCGGCGGCCAGTATCGGTATGACGCCGTGGCAAACCCTGCTCCGGGCGATTTTGCCGCAGGCTGCGCGCGTGGCGCTGCCGCCGCTCTCCAATAGTTTTATCAGCCTGGTAAAAGATACCTCGCTGGCGGCCACCATTCAGGTTCCGGAACTGTTCCGTCAGGCGCAGCTGATTACCTCGCGCACCCTGGAGGTATTTACTATGTATCTGGCCGCATCGCTGATTTACTGGGTGATGGCGACGGTGCTGTCCTCGTTGCAGAACTATTTTGAAAACCAGCTGAATCGCCAGGAGCGTGATCCAAAATGAGTGCCATTGAAGTCAAAAACCTGGTGAAAAAATTCCACGGCCAGACGGTACTGCACGGTATCGACCTCAATGTCCAGGAGGGGGAAGTGGTGGCGATCATCGGCCCCAGCGGCTCCGGTAAAACGACGCTGCTGCGCAGTATTAACCTGCTGGAACAGCCGGAAAGCGGGACCATCCGGGTGGGCGATGTGACCATTGATACCGCGCGCAGTTTCAGCCAGCAAAAAGGGTTGATTCGCCGCCTGCGCCAGCATGTGGGTTTCGTGTTCCAGAGCTTTAACCTGTTCCCGCATCGTACGGTACTGGAAAACATCATTGAGGGGCCGGTTATCGTCAAGGGTGAGGATAAAAACGAATCCATTGTTCGCGCCCGGGAACTGCTGGCAAAAGTGGGGCTGAACGGTAAAGAAAACAGCTATCCCCGCCGTCTGTCCGGCGGGCAGCAGCAGCGTGTGGCCATCGCGCGTGCGCTGGCGATGCGCCCGGATGTGATTCTGTTTGATGAGCCGACATCGGCTCTCGATCCTGAGCTGGTTGGCGAGGTGCTGAACACCATTCGCCAGCTGGCGCAGGAGAAGCGCACGATGGTGATTGTGACTCATGAAATGAGCTTTGCCCGCGATGTCGCGGACCGCGCTATTTTTATGGACCAGGGGCGTATCGTCGAACAGGGTGAGGCGAAAGCGCTGTTTGCTAACCCGCAGCAGCCGCGCACCCGCCAGTTCCTTGAAAAATTTCTGATGCAGTAATTTTTACCAGCTCGCGGCGGCCGTCCCCAGCGGCGAGGGCGGCCGCGACCAGACCACCGGTGTTCCCGCCAGCTGTAACGGAAAGCGCAGACGCTCAGCCAGGCCGAAAGCTGACCACTCCAGCGCCGGCTGGAAATCGCCCCGCTGCGGTTCACGAAAAGAGAGGGGGCTTTCTGGCGTGGGATATTGCATTAAGCATGTCGCCACCCGAGCCAGCGACAGGTGCGCGCGGTAACCCTCACCGCAGGTCGCACGACGATAAAGACCTTTGAGTACCGCGGCAGCCATTAAATAACCGGTGGCATGATCCAGAGCCTGAACCGGCAGAGGCACCGGTTTATCCGCCAGGCGCCACTGTTGACCGGCTGCGGCAATGCCGCAGGCCATCTGCACCAGACTGTCAAAACCGCGGCGGTTACGCCATGGACCGCTCCATCCCCAGGCATTCAGCGACACATCGACCAGCCCTGGTCTGAGTCGAGCCCGGGTTTCGCTATCGAATCCCAGGGTGTCCAGCGCATCGGCACGGTAGCCGTGTACGATAACATCAGCCTGAGAGAGCAAATCTATTAAACGTTGCTTATCGATTGCTGTTTTAATATTCAGTCGTGCGCAGCGCTTGCCGAGCGTGATTTCCTCTTCGAGCGTCGGCTCATACCAGTCTGGCGGATCGATCCGCAGCACCTGCGCACCGAGGCCGGCGAGCAGACGGGTGGCCACCGGTCCGGCAATAATCCGCGTCAGATCGAGAACCCGAATGCCGAGCAGCGGCCTGCTGCGAGATAAACGCCAGTCGACGGGGGAGCCAGACGGTAACGGTGTTTCGATCAGCAGCGGTTCCTGACTGACCGCCACGCCCTGCGGGTGCGCCTGCCATTGTCGGGCGCTGCGCATTGCCGCCGCACAACCGCCTGCTTCGACGACCGCTTGTTCAAGCGCCTCAGCCTGCCACTGGCTAACCGCGGACGCCAGAGAAGCCCGGGAGTCATGTTCACCTAAAACGCGCGCCATGGCACGACGGTGGTGATGTGCGTTGGTATGCAAACGGATCCAGCCTTCCTCAGTCGGGTAGTCGCCGGCCAGGGGATCCCAAAGCGACTGGGGCGGCCGGTTTACAGGATACAGGCTATGATTAAACCAGTAAGACGCGAGGCGTCGGTCGACCCGGATGGGCGAGGGAGAGCCTGAGAGTTGTGCCAGTTGACCGCCCGCGACGGCAATAGAAGCTGAGGCAAAATCGGTGACGGCAAAGCAGGAACGCAGCGCCCCCGTCTGGGTAAATTCGACTTCCGGGGCCGGGTGGGAACTAAAGGCCTGCCATAGCCGGGAATATATCGTGTTTAGCGATAATGGATCCGACATACTTTTCTCCGGTAACGGGTGAGGAGCGCCAGTCATGGCCTAATAAGTGCGATGCATACGATATTTTATACATATAAATAAGATTTATGTGTTAGTTTTCTGTATTTCTAATAATGATTATTACTCAGGAGTTATTTGGTCGGTTATGAGGGACATTGATTTTTTCAGCTGGCGGCGGGAAATGCTGCAACAATTTCAGTCAATCGCGACGGGAGGGGAAGTTTATAATCTCCTGCAACAACAAACGGAAGGGCTGGAATATGACTATTTTGCGCTTTGCGTACGCCACCCCGTGCCTTTTACCCGGCCCAGGATTACGCTGCAATCGACCTACCCGCAGGCGTGGATGACACACTACCAGGCGGAGAATTATTTTGCTATCGATCCGGTATTGCGTCCCGAAAACTTTCTCCGTGGCCATCTGCCGTGGGATGACAGACTCTTCCGCGATACGCCGGAATTGTGGGATGGCGCGCGGGATCACGGGTTGAACAAGGGGGTTACCCAGTGTCTGACCTTGCCTAATCATGCTCAGGGGTTTTTGTCCGTTTCCGGCCGCAGCCGCAGCGCAGGGCCGTTTCATGAAGACGAGCAGGAGATGCGCTTAAGAACGCTGACCGAGCTGAGCCTGCTGACGTTACTGCGGCTGGAAGATGCGATGGTCATGCCGCCGGAAATGAAGTTTAGTCGTCGTGAACTGGAAATATTGAAATGGACTGCGGAGGGAAAAACATCGGCTGAAGTGGCGATTATTCTCTCTATCTCAGAAAATACCGTTAATTTCCATCAAAAAAATATGCAACGAAAATTCAATGCGCCAAATAAAACGCAAATCGCCTGTTATGCAGTGGCGACCGGTTTAATTTGAGCAGGTAGGGTGTTCTGCGTGTCAGACGTGGGGACCGGCTGTGCTGAACTCACAGCCGGTTGACTGTTACTGGCGGTAAGCTTGTTTAATTTGCTTAACGGTGCTGGAGAATACGGCAGCCTGAGCCTCATCTTCCATCTGCGTGATCTGTTTTTCCATTTTAATAATCACCCGACCCGCATCCGCCTGGCCCATTGCCTGGAGCATCAGCGTCAGCAGCGTTTTCAGGCAGGTCACTTCCTGCGCCAGTTCTTGATTATTTTCTGCAGTGGAAAAATCTGGAGTGCTCATCGATATCCTCGTTTGCTATCGGCGCTTTTGCGCAATACTAAATGTTAAGGCGGCGCAGTATACCACAAGCGACGGGAAAAAAAGGAGCGCGTAATTTGTGTCCTCTCATCAGAGGTGTAGGCGCATTAATTGCCTGAATAATACGTAATCTGCCCGCGCATCGCAGGTTAATTTTTGCGGTAGTGTGTTTTCATCGTTAATTATTGTTACATATTTTGTTTCGTATTTTGCCCTGCGGTATCGCGGCGCCCTGCGGGTGTTTTTGTAGGGCAAATGTTAAAAATGAAGCGTAATACAACTTACTGTTATCTATAAGTTTCCACTTGCTGTGCAGACAAATTGACATATCCGGGGAAGAAACTTTCCGTAGGGCATTTTTTTGCCTTTTAAAGTGACGAGAAAACCCGGTAATATGTATGAGATAAGCTATCCGTAGCGTTATCCCTAATTCTGGAGATTATTCCTTTGATCAACGTCCTTCTTGTTGATGACCACGAGCTAGTGCGCGCAGGGATACGACGCATTCTGGAAGATATAAAAGGGATTAAAGTTGTCGGTGAGTCCTGCTGCGGCGAGGATGCGGTGAAATGGTGCCGCGCCAATTCCGTTGATGTTGTTCTGATGGACATGAACATGCCTGGAATGGGTGGCCTGGAAGCCACGCGCAAGATTGCGCGTTCCATTGTCGATACCAAAGTGATTATGCTCACCGTGCATACCGAAAATCCGCTGCCGGCAAAAGTGATGCAGGCTGGTGCCGCAGGTTATCTTAGTAAAGGTGCTGCGCCTCAGGAAGTGGTGAATGCCATTCGCTGCGTAGCGTCCGGCCAGCGTTATATTGCTTCCGATATCGCCCAGCAAATGGCGCTTAGCCAGATTGAACCGGAAAAGACAGAATCGCCTTTTGCCAGTTTGTCTGAACGCGAATTGCAGATTATGCTGATGATCACCAAGGGTCAGAAGGTGAATGAGATCTCAGAGCAGCTAAATCTGAGTCCCAAAACCGTGAACAGCTATCGCTACCGGATGTTCAGTAAATTAAACATCCACGGTGACGTCGAGTTGACCCACCTGGCCATTCGACATGGTCTGTGCAATGCGGAGTCGTTAGCAAGTCAGTGAGTGATGTTTTTGACGCAAAAGCTTTCCTGAAAACGGTAACCAGCCAGCCGGGCGTCTATCGCATGTATGATGCTGGCGGCACCGTCATCTATGTTGGCAAAGCAAAAGATCTGAAAAAAAGGCTGAGCAGCTATTTTCGGAGCAACCTGGCTTCGCGTAAAACCGAAGCGCTGGTGGCGCTGATTGCGCAAATCGACGTGACCGTAACCCATACGGAAACGGAAGCGCTGCTGCTGGAGCACAACTACATCAAGCTGTATCAGCCGCGTTATAACGTGCTGCTGCGTGATGACAAATCCTACCCCTTCATTTTCCTTAGCGGTGATACCCACCCGCGCCTGGCAATGCACCGCGGGGCGAAACACGCCAGGGGCGAGTATTTCGGTCCTTTCCCGAATGGTTATGCGGTTCGCGAGACGCTTGCACTGCTACAAAAAATTTTCCCTGTGCGTCAATGCGAGAACAGCGTGTACCGTAACCGGTCGCGTCCGTGCCTGCAGTATCAAATTGGCCGCTGCCTGGGGCCCTGTGTGTCAGGCCTGGTGAGTGAAGAGGAGTACGCGCAGCAGGTTGAATATGTGCGGCTGTTCCTCGCGGGTAAAGATGATCAGGTGCTGACGCAGCTCATTGCCCGGATGGAGAAAGCCAGCCAGGCGCTGGAGTTTGAAGAAGCGGCGCGCATTCGCGATCAGATTCAGGCCGTACGCCGGGTGACCGAGAAACAGTTCGTCTCGAATACCGGGGATGACCTCGACGTTATTGGCGTCGCCTTTGATGCGGGCATGGCCTGCGTCCACGTTCTGTTTATTCGTCAGGGCAAGGTTCTCGGTAGCCGCAGCTATTTTCCGAAAGTGCCCGGCGGTACGGAGCTTGGCGAAGTGGTGGAGACGTTTGTCGGCCAGTTCTATCTGCAGGGCAGCCAGATGCGTACCCTGCCGGGAGAGATTCTGCTCGATTTTAATCTTGGCGATAAAACCTTGCTGGCGGATTCCCTCTCTGAACTGGCGGGGCGCCGGGTGAACGTCCAGACGAAACCGCGCGGCGACCGGGCCCGCTATCTGAAGCTGGCACGTACCAATGCGGCCACGGCGCTCACCACGAAACTTTCCCAACAGTCGACGATCCATCAACGTCTGCAGGCCCTGGCTACCGTACTGAAACTGCCGGCCGTTAAACGTATGGAATGCTTTGATATCAGCCATACTATGGGTGAACAGACGGTGGCTTCCTGCGTGGTGTTCGACAGTAACGGGCCACTGCGTGCCGAGTATCGACGTTACAATATTACCGGCATTACCCCGGGCGATGATTATGCGGCGATGAACCAGGTTCTGCGCCGCCGCTATGGTAAGGCAATAGAAGAGAACAAGATTCCTGACGTTATCCTGATAGACGGCGGTAAAGGGCAGCTTGGGCAGGCGAAAAGCGTCTTTGCCGGGCTGGATGTGCCCTGGGATAAACAGCATCCTCTCTTATTGGGGGTGGCAAAAGGTAGCGATCGTAAAGCCGGGCTGGAAACGTTATTCTTCGAACCAGAAGGCGAAGGGTTTAACCTGCCGCCTGATTCGCCTGCGCTGCACGTTATTCAGCACATTCGCGATGAATCCCACGATCATGCCATTGCCGGGCATCGTAAAAAACGGGCAAAAGTGAAAAGCACCAGTTCACTGGAGACTATCGAAGGGGTAGGGCCGAAACGCCGCCAGATGCTGCTGAAGTATATGGGCGGATTGCAAGGGTTACAGCAAGCCAGCGTCGAGGAGATAGCCAAAGTACCGGGTATATCTCACGGTCTGGCAGAAAAGATCTTCTACTCGTTGAAACATTAGGGGCTCTGTAGCAACATAGGGCTAATTTTTACTTCTAACAGATAGTTACCTGTCACTATGCAATTTAATATCCCTACATTGCTTACTCTGTTTCGCGTCATCCTGATACCGTTCTTTGTGCTGGCGTTTTATCTGCCTTTCGTCTGGGCCCCTTTTGCCTGCGCCCTGATCTTTTTTGTCGCTGCCGTTACCGACTGGTTTGATGGTTATCTGGCCCGCCGCTGGAATCAGAGCACCCGTTTCGGCGCTTTTCTTGACCCGGTTGCCGATAAGGTGATGGTGGCGATTGCGATGGTGCTGGTGGTTGAGCACTATCACACCTGGTGGGTAACCCTGCCGGCCGCGACCATGATTGCCCGTGAAATTATTATTTCTGCGCTGCGTGAGTGGATGGCCGAACTGGGCAAACGCAGCAGCGTGGCGGTCTCCTGGATCGGGAAAGTGAAAACAACCGCGCAGATGACGGCACTGGTGTGGATGCTGTGGCGACCAAACGCCTGGGTAGAGTCGGCCGGAATCGCCCTGTTCCTCGTGGCAGCGGTGCTGACGCTGTGGTCTATGCTGCAGTATTTGAACGCCGCACGCGGAGATTTGCTTGATCAGTGATCGTTTCGCCGCAAATTTCAGCAAACGACACAAGGATTTAAAAAATATCGTTGACTCATTTCGCCAGGTAAGTAGAATGCAACGCATCGAACGGCAGCACAGCTTGCCAGACGATAACAAAATCAAGTGATTAGCAAATTTGCTTGATAATGCGGGAATAGCTCAGTTGGTAGAGCACGACCTTGCCAAGGTCGGGGTCGCGAGTTCGAGTCTCGTTTCCCGCTCCAGATTAAAAACATCGGCAGATGCGGGTGTTTAAGTATTAAGGCGCGTTAGCAAAGCGGTTATGTAGCGGATTGCAAATCCGTCTAGTCCGGTTCGACTCCGGAACGCGCCTCCACTTTATATCCCGAGCCCGGATGGTGGAATCGGTAGACACAAGGGATTTAAAATCCCTCGGCCATAGGCTGTACGAGTTCAAGTCTCGTTCCGGGTACCATTGGGATAAAAACCAATAAAATCAATGAAAAGCAGTGTCGTATAAAACCACCTTCGGGTGGTTTTTTATTGCCTGTAATTCAGGCCAGTGGCAGCAAAATGGCAGCAGGGTGGCGGCGCTGCTTTTCTCCTCGACTACCTGACCTCTTCACGATTATCAAAAGGGTTTAACGCAACGGCAGCATCAAGATGATTGGGGGCGAAATGCGCATACCTCATCGTCATCATGATCGTACTGTGCCCGAGTATCTGCTGAAGCACTAAAATATTCCCCCCACGCATCATAAAGTGACTTGCGAAGGTATGGCGTAGTACATGGGTACGCTGCCCCCTTGGCAACTCAATAGCGGCTCGTGCAAGCGCTGATTTGAATGCTTCGTATGCTGGAGTAAAAAGTGCTCCGCGTTTTTTGGGTAGCAGCTTCTGTAGCTGTTCAGAAATCGGTACAGTTCGATTTTTTTTGCTTTTGGTCTGCGTAAACGTCAACCGGCCAGGCAGAACCTGAGATTGCTTTAAATCCTGCGCCTCGCTCCACCTTGCGCCGGTCGCCAGGCATATCCGCACTATGACCCCCAAATCCTTATTTGCCGATTGATCGCAGGCCGACAAAAGTCGCACTATCTCCTCATCGTAGAGGAAGGCCAGCTCCTGATCCCCCTCCTTGAATTGCCTGATGCCCGACAGTGGGTTATCGCCCTCCCATTCACCCAACCGCTTCATCTCTGAAAAAACCGCGTGCAGGTACGACTGCTCGCGATTTACCGTCGCCTCACTGAGTTTCTTTTTGCCTTTCTGATTCCACTCACCGGCCAATCGTTTTTCACGATAAACCGCAAATGTATTTTTATCGAAGCGAGACGCGAGGGGATCGCCCAGGCGCTCGCAAATCGCCAATAACTTCACCTTGCGTTCATCCCCAGATGTTAGCGTTTTGCCGTGCATTTCGTACCAGCGCTCAACGAAAGCAGAAAGCGTCACCGCGCTGTCGTTTACCTCCTGACTAGTTGCGTTGTTCATGGTGCGGCGCTCAAAAGAGAGCGCCTCGCCTTTGGTAGCAAACTGCTTACGAATACGCTTTCCGTCACGACCATACGGAAAGCACTGGCATAACCATTTTCCTGATGTGAGCTTACGAACGGTCATAATTGAACAAATCCACAAATTTAGGCACTTGCTCTGATTTCCTCTCCCAGTAACACCCAGACTGAAGCAATGATATGAAATCATCTTGGGTCATTGAGAGTGTACTTGTTGTTATCAGGCGTTTTTTGGTCTCGTCTGGAGTCAAAAGCTCAACCGTAACAGTACCCGGATCATATGATTGGCTTTCCATGAGGATTGGTGCATCAGTTAGTTTTCTGGGGGTAATTAGACGATTAGGGTTGAAATCACCAGTAAAGCTTCCTTCAAATGATGCGATGGTCTCGTAACCGGAGAAACAGTCAAATTGTATTTGCAATACCATCGCATGAGGTAATGTTAAAAACTCACTCCAATCTGTGTAGCCTAATTTGTCACTATAAAAAGTATCGCCGCGCTGGAACTGGTAAGACGTTCCTTGCGTCCATACATCATAGGTGTTTTTTTCAAATGTTATTTTAGTTAGTTTAATGTCTAGCTTGCTTTTGAATACTTCTTTGATTGCGAATTTCCATCCGGCTGCATAGCCATCAATAAAGTTTGCAATAAGGGCGGTGCTTCTACGAGGCTCTCTTAACGTTCTAAATGTAAGGGATAGTGCTTCCAAATCTTTTTTCAGCGAATCTACTTCGGAAGTGATTTTCTCTTCATGAATAACATCTAGCTCAGGCGCTTCGTAGGGAATCTCACCAGTCTCTATAAAGGCGATGAACTGTTCTTTGCTTATGATAAAGGCGTTTCGAGCCCTTGCCTCTTCAATCTTCCTCCACCCCATATTATCCCCTACGCAAAGGAAATATAGGTTTGCAGAAACACCGCCTTTAACAGATAAGTTGTTATTCTTCGCTAATTCGGTTAAATATGCTTTGTCAGCCTGCTTAAAACCAGTAAAACAGATTTCTAAATTATTTCCTCTTTCCAATTTACGACTAGGGCGTGGCTGCGTTTTCGGTACGATGGATTCTTTGTCCAAAGTAGCATTAAGCAATTCATCTTCCGACATGAACATTTTCAGAACTCGATCTTTTCTAAAAGTCCTGAATGCCTTTCGATTAATAGAGTAGCCTTGGAAAAACTCATCTCGCTCAACTACGCGAGTTACACTTTGCCGTGACACCTCTCCTTTGACATTGATGTAATGGAAGAAAGCATTTTTATCTTCATTGATAAGAGATGAATCAAACATTTATCACTCCTTTATTTTTTTAATTGGCTCTAATTCTGTGAATTAATCGTCACCAGTTTTTACTCGTGGCTTTGATTGCGCAAACGCATCACCAACCGCCTGTATGTTTAAGCGCGCCGCCTCATCCATCGCGCGGTAGTTTTCTATGAGTTTTTTTTCTTCTTCGCTTTCCGTGACCATGCCATCTGGTTGGAGGGTCCGTTGCCCAGTAAGTACATACAATATATCAACCCCGATTTTTGCCAGTGCCGAGAGGTATTTTGCATCTGGTGATCTCTCATCTCGTTCGTAGTAGGCCTGAGAACCACGTGACTGTTCTGCCAGTTTGGCAAAATCTGTTTGATTTAATCCGAGTTTATCCCGCTCCTCGCGAAGCCTGCTTCCGAATGTGGACATAAATTGCTTTCCGATCTTGACTTGATTACGTTCGTGATCAAAACTAACTCACACCAACAACTAGCAGATCACAATATACCACTATGACACAAGCACATCATATCCAGAGGTCTCGTACGCCTAAGAATAGCGTCGCCGGTGGGGCGCTACCGTTAAGGCTCTCCCCAGAAGAGCGCGCAGCCATTGAGGAAATGGCAAAAGCCGAATGCCGCTCTGCTTCAAACATGATTCGTATCGTTTTTTTGCGTGGGCTTGAGGTCATGAAGCCTGGGCAAGAGGCACACCCAGAAAACTAGACGTGTACCGGGGTGAAACATGTCAGGCGTAACTATCAATTTAAACGTTGCCGCGCCTTATTTATCTCTAAAGGAGTATTCCAGGATTACGGGTATTCCGTTTGAGACATGCCGGGGCATGGTGAAGGACGGGCGGATCATCATCCGACCAAAGGAGCTTTCGGGGGGCAAGGTTGAGGTAAATATGATCGCCATGCTCAAGGATGCCATCGCGAACAGTTAATAGAGGCAGGGAATGAATAAACGCTACTCAAAACACGGCAAGTATGCGGGAAGTATTCATATCGTGGCGGGCGATAACTTACCTAAAGTCGTTTGGATAAATAAGCACGCTGGAATTTGCTGCGGCTTCACCATCCGCGTATTACCGCGCAGGGTAGGCAAGAAGCGTTATCAAATCATGAAAGATGGTGATTCTTTCGGAATTGACTTTGCGTTATCTGAAGCACGCAAAACGATAGATCGTATTATTAATAACAACCGCTTCACCATTCATTAAATAACCGAGGCAGAAAATGAAAAGAGAATACGCAGACAAAATTAACTCACTACTGCAATGCTTCCATTTCAATAAAGAGTTTCTGGAATGGAACCACGATTATTCACTTCAACTGTTGCGTCACGGCGCTTCCCACCTTTATCACTTCGCCATGCTCCAGGGAGAGACAGACAAAGCCACTTTGGAGGAACTCCGCAGCATTATTACCACCCTCACCAATGGCGAGATCCCTGAGCCATACGATTTGCTCTCACTGGAAGCCGAACAGCCAGAGCCGATTGACCCAAAAGGAAGGACTATGATGTTTGCTAATCCGCTGGCGGTATCAGTGGAACTTACGCCGGAGATGGTACAACAGCTGAAAGAGACAATGGCGAAAATGGCGAATATCCCCCACAGAATGAGAAAGCCAACTCTCTATCCTCAGGGATAGGGGGCGAGCCATGTTCAACAAAAAGAAAGCCGGAGATAATCCAAATGACTACCACCGCTGATTTACTGGCTTTGCGCCAGAAATTGAGATCAGAAAATAATTCTGCTACAGGGACGAGGACTGGTTTCAGTGCCGATCATATTTACAGCCGATCAGGTGCCGCTATTTATCCGGCAATATTAAGTGATATTAACGATAACGGGTTTGAGGTGAGATGTATTAGAACGGGTGCTGTATTTACCATTAAACCAAACGGATCCATATGTCACGGACTTATTAAGTCCTTAGAGCGCGAATGGTTCGGCACTAGCAGTTAATTAAATTAGTTCGTTGATTTATTAACGGCATTCATTTTGCCGGGGATTCGCTTTGCCTTTTTCAGGAGGTCGCATGTCGATCAAGTCAATAAAACTGGATGGCGGAATTAGCGATCCAGAGTTTGTGGAAATAAGCGCCAACGCACGGAAACACGAGCGCGCTCACGTCCTTGGCATGCTCCGTGATTTTGTCGGTCAGCTGAAAAAGGAAAGCGCCACCCCGGAAGAGATTTATTCATCAATCGAACAGTGGGCCAACGCCCGCGAATTAACCATCACTGAGGAAAGCAAACAATGAACCATTTAATGATTGATATTGAAACGCTCAGCACCCAGCCGAATGCGGTAATTTGCGCGATTGGCGCAGTCTTCTTCGAACCGTCAACCGGAAAAATCGGCCCTTCGTTCTATCAGACCATTGATCCGCGTACCTCGCAGAATCGTGGCGCTCACATCTCCGCCGACACAGTGATGTGGTGGCTCCGGCAGGATAAAGAACCTATCAGCGAGCTGGTAGGCGCGAAGTCGCATGAAATTGAGGTGATGCTGGATTTTGCCAAATTTATTGAAGGCACATTCCCTGAAACCACGAAAAAGAATCTGAAGGTCTGGTGCAAGGGCGGTTCGTTTGATTTTCCGATCCTCAAATCTGCATTTGAGCGCTCATCGCTCGAAGGCGTGCCTATGCTTCCGTGGGGCTACTGGAATGAGTGCTGTTTCCGATCGCTGCTAACCGTGGCCGGTGTTATCGGTTACGCCCCCCACCCGCGACGCTCAGTCGCACACAACGCTTTAACCGACGCCATCTATCAGGCCGAGCAGGTTTGCGAGATCTGGCAGCGCCTGACTTCCCCGCACCTCGAATCATTGTGAGGGCATGACAATGATTAAATCACCCATCAAATGGGCGGGCGGTAAAACCCGCGTCATGCCGCAGCTGCTGAAGCATCTGCCGAAAGCCGATTGCCTGATTGAGCCGTTCGTTGGCAGCGGTACCGTGTTTATGAACACGGAATACCGCCGCTACGTCCTCTGCGATAGCAACCGCGCGCTGATCAATTTCTTTCTTGTATTGAGGGATGATACAGAGCGCCTGATAGCGGTTGCCCGCAATATATTTCGGGACGGTAACAAAGCAGATAAATATTACTCCGAGCGCGAAAAATTCAATTACATGTCATGGTATGAATCAGAAAAGGATTGCCGATCGACATTATGGGCGGCGTCCTTTTTGTACCTGAATCGCCACTGCTTCAACGGTCTTTATCGTACAAATCTGGACGGCGGTTTTAATGTGTCATTTGGCCGATATAAACAGCCATATTTCCCCGAAGCCGAAATGCGCTTATTCGCCGAAAAAGCGCGGGATACCAACGCGCTATTTCTTTGCAATGATTTTCGCACTTCTATTCCGTACATCGCGAAGAATCGCCCGGACTCAGTAATTTACTGCGACCCCCCCTATATCCCGGCAAGCAAATCCGCCAATTTCACCGCATACGGCAAGCCGTTTACCCTGGACGATCATCGTGCTCTGGCTGCAACCCTGCTCGATGCTCATCGCCAGCACGGCACCCGCGCGGTGATATCCAACAGCGATACCCCGGAAACCCGCGAGATTTATTCCGCTTTCAACCTCCACGCCTTCAGCGTTCGCCGTTCCGTTAGCGCCAAAAGCCGCGACATGGCCGGTGAAGTGATCGGCGTGATTCCTGATTCAGTCGACTGCTATACGCGTAGTTGCGCTAGCTGCGAAGACGTCGAGGAATGCTTAGCGCCGACAGAGATTTGGATCGGGTTTGATATGGCCGCCGGATTTGATAACGGGGAGCCTTTCTGATGAACACGCTTGATGCCGTTGTGACGCGAATTCTGGACGTTCGCCCATATCGCCATTTCTGGGTCGTCGAGGTGGAGGTGCTGTGCTACGGCGATTACAGCAACACGATCATCATCCGCGATAGTGAAAAAGAAGCCCGCCAGGTTAAACCCGGCGACACGGTAACGATCTGAGGTACCGCAAATGAACGAAGAAACCAATTACCGCCGCTTCTGGCGCAATACCGTGATCTGCTGCGCGCTCTGCTCACTGCTGTTTTGGCTCCCGATGGGCTGTCTCGCCTTTCGTGTTTTCTCTGTGGTGTGGGAGGCGCTGTGGTTGCTTATTACAACGAAATAGACCCTCACGCAGCACAGCACCTGCGCAACCTTATCGACGCCGGCCATATTGCGCCGGGCGTCGTTGACACCCGTTCAATTGAGGATGTAACCCCCAATGACCTTATCGGATTCAATCAGTGCCATTTCTTCGCCGGGATCGGCGGATGGTCGCTTGCCTTACGCCGCGCAGGATGGCCAGACAGTCGCCCGGCATGGACAGCATCATGCCCATGCCAGCCTTTCAGCGCGGCAGGCAAAGGACTTGGGTTTGCTGACGAGCGGCACTTATGGCCCTCCGCACATTGGCTTGTCGGCCAGCGCCGCCCTGTCGTGGTTTTTGGCGAGCAATCTGGCAGCGCTGACGCAGCGGACTGGATCGACCTTGTACAAGCTGACGTGGAAGCCCTGGGCTATGCCTTCGGGGCGGTTGCGTTTCCGTCTGCGAGCGTCGGCGCGCCGCACCAGAGAGACCGCGCTTATTGGGTGGCCGACGCCGGCCGCGAACGAGTTCGAACCGAAGGACTTGCAAAGGCTCTTGGAGAGAAGGGAGAAATTCGCGGCCAAGCATGGAAACAACGGGTTTGGCCTGACACTAGGGCAGGCGGTGCATCTGTTTGCGGGCTGGCCGACACCGACGGCAACGGACGGGAAAGGCGGTTATCAGGGTGGACGAATCCGCAATGGGAAGCTATCGACGGACAGGCTAGATGTGGCTGCGCAGCTTGCGGGCTGGCCGACGCCGACCACGAGCAACGACCGCTCGCCATGTCCGCAAGAGGCTATGCGGACGTATCGCGACAATGGAACAAAGATTCAGAAGCGGCTTCAGGATGTAGCTGCGTTATGCGGCCCGGCCCGGTTAACGGCTTCTGGAGAGATGCTGATTGGCTCCACGGCCGGGATGGATGGTGGAGGCCAGTTAGACCCGGATCATTCCCGCTGGCTGATGGGATTCCCGCCAGAGTGGGAAGAGTGCGCGCCTACGGAAACGCTATCAACATTGAAGCGGCGGCAGCGTTCATAAAAGCGTATATGGCGGCGGAACAATGACCGCCGCATCAACTGCACCTCACATCGCGCAGCCAGCTCGCGCTGACGCCACCCGGTATGATTACGAGTGGCAGAAGCCGAGACCTGCCATTTATGTTGATAAGACTCCTGCTGTTGATCTGGTTGAACTTGGTCAAGAGAAGGAGTTTTTGGCGTGGGTAAAAGTCACCCTTGCGCCGCTACCTCGCTTTATTCGCCTGCGTCTGGCTTCCCGCGTCGACAGCATTCACACCATGAAGGGCAGACACATCGCCCGCCTGGCGCTGCGCGATATCATCCGCAGGGATCTGCCGCCTATCAATATGGTTAATGAGCAATATGCTATTGCGATGACCGATGAGGCTAAATCTCAGGCCGATACGGCATTTAAGGGGTTAAACCCGCTTTATCACACGTTTAACACCCTGCATGGGCTGGTTGAGCGCTTTAATCGCCTGCCGGATTTCACGCCGGAAGATGTCGAGCTGCTGGCGCAGGATATCGCCATCTATATGCGGTCTGTGCTGAGTGAAGTTCACGAAACTATAGAGACGCAGAGTGATCGCAAATATGCCGGGTACCTTTACACCGAAGCGGCCATCCTCGCGCGGCTTTTCTTCCTGACGCCACCGAGCTGGGGAAAGTATTGTCGCGGCGCGTTGTTTATTGACGAAGCTACTACCGGCATCAGCAAGATGCTGGATGATCGCTACTGGCACCGCAACCTGAAAAAGTACGCCACGCGCTGGCGCGAGCATCTGCACATTGCTTTTGGCGATGTGAAACGGGGTGCTGCACCGTATTGCAGCAAGCACCACGTTGACGAGTGGGACGCCAGGCGCAAGCGCAGCCGCGCGATCATGGCCCGCCTTGAACTGGAAGACCAGGATACCAAAGAGCGCATTTCACTTATCGAGCAGATCGATAAGAGCATATCTAACCCGGCGTTGCGCCGCGTTGAACTTATGACCCGTATCGGCGGCTTTGAGAAAGTCGCCACCGAAAGCGGCTACGCGGGTCAGTTTTTTACCCTGACAGCGCCATCCAAATACCACGCATATACCGTATTCGGTCATCGTAATGCCAAATGGAACGGCGCCAGCCCAAGATCCACGCAGCGCTACCTTAATCGGGTATGGCAGAAAATCCGCGCAGAGCTGGCCCGCCGCGAAATCCCGGTTTTTGGTCTGCGCGTGGCCGAGTCTCACCACGACGGTACGCCGCACTGGCATGGCCTGCTGTTCTCTTTGCCGGAACATTCCGCCGAGCTACTGGAAGTGATGGAAGACTACGCCACCCGCGAGGACGCGGAAGAGTTACAGGGTAAGCATGGCAACCAGCCGCGCTTTGACATGAAGCCTATCGATCATGAAATCGGCAGCGCCACCGGCTACGTGGTGAAGTACATCAGTAAGAATATTGATGGCTATGCGCTCGATGGTGAAACTGACGACGAGAGCGGCCGGCCACTCAAAGAAACATCTAAACATGCTACTGCCTGGGCTTCATGCTGGGGTATCCGTCAGTTTCAGTTTTTAGGCGGCGCGCCGGTGTCTGTCTGGCGCGAGTTGCGCCGGTTCCGCAATCAGGAGCAGGCCGACAAGATAAACCCACTGTTTGCCGAGCTACACCGCGCGGCCGATGCTGGCGACTGGCAGCAATACACTCAATTACAGGGGGGCGCACTGGTTGCCCGCCGCGATCTGCCGCTGCGTATCTGGTACCAGCAGAAAGACGAGCCGAATGATTACGGTGAATATCGCGACCTCATCAAAGGCCTGATGATGCCAGCCGTTCAGATCCCCCCCATTGAAACCCGCCTGCATTCCTACTCAATCGTAAGGAAGAAACCGGAGGTTTTAGACGACTCCGGGCAGGCAGTTGACTTTGATTTTGACCTTCCGGGCGCGTCTGCGCCCTCTAGGACTCGTGTCAATAACTGTACCGAGGTTAAAAAACGAACAAATCAGCCCCCCGGATCACCGCCATTAATGACAGTGCCAGCTGAGCGGGAAGAGCCTGAACAGTTCGAGATCGGTCAGTTAACACGCGAACAGCGAAAACAGGCGTTTGAAAGCATCCATAACCACAAACCGCAGCGGCATAAATCCCCCGCCGATGAGTTTGAGGCGCTGGCGTACAGCATTACCGTCGGCGACTGTACAGAATTTGACACCCGCAGGGCAGAAAGTTATCTCAAGGCCGCCCAGGAGATTAGGCGGAGAGAACAGGTTTTATCACCGGAAATCGCCGGACTGGCGGGCTTAGTTCAGTCATGGGCGAAAGTGAAGAAGGTGCTGATCAGTAAACCGCAGGCTATACAGCTGGCGCGCGGTAATGAAGTGACGGTGCTGGATACGGTATATCGAGCGCATCCGGTTACGGGTGAGTTGATCATTGCAGGCGTTGATAAACCGTGGCGCAAAACTCTTGCAGATCATAAGGCCGGCGAGCTAGCGGCTCGCTGGAAGAAGGCAGCTAAACGGAAAAATGAGAGGTAAACATGAAGCATTTCAGCACTAAAGCAATCAGATCAGTTATCGCCGAAATGAACCGGCAGGACGAGAAATGGGGAGCTGACCGCGATCAACATCCGTTCGTCTGGCAAACCATTCTTAGCGGAGAGGTCGGCGAATTCAGCCAGGCAATTTTACATGATGAATTTGGAGGCCATAAATCAGGAACGGCACGCGAAGAGATGGTGCAGATCGCCGCCGTCGCTCTCCAGATTATCGAATATTACGATCGCCGCTGCGCGCCTGCGGCGGAATCTGAACAAGTTCACCCGGCGCTCGCCATGCCGGCCATCCCGGCGGGGCGTGAAAAAATCGGCGGCTGCGACTGGCTGGACTGGAATCAGCTGTCAGCGCTCGGTCTTATTGTCCGCATTAACGCAGAAATTCTTCACCCGCTTGGACTGGCAATTTTCCGTGATCCGGCTTCCGGCATCTCAGCGGGGGCCATGATTTCGCCAGATGGTAAATGGGAGTATGCGCCTGATGTTATTGATGGGCTGCGGGTAAGACTCTCCGATCACTCAGGAAAGCACGGTCACTTTTGACCGTGCTGGCCATTCTATCGAGCACCGCCATTTTTGGCGGTGCTGCAGGTGTTATTTTTTGGGGAGCGAGAAGGCTATGAGTTATCTGGGAAGCAAAGCGGCCAGCGGTGTTTATCAAAAAATCATCGCTGAAATGCCGCCGCACGATACCTACATTGAAACGCATTTAGGCGGCGGCGCGATCATGCTGCGCAAACCTCCGGCAAAAGTGAATTGGGGGATCGATATCGACCCGCAAACCATCGAGGCGTTTAACCAGAGCAACCCTGATTTTCTGGATAGGATGGCGGACACCCTATTTATTGATGTTGGGGATGCCGTCGAGTTCTTGTGTTGTTTCGATTACGCCTCCGCCGGCCGCGTCTTAATTTATTCTGATCCGCCTTATCTCCATGAAACGCGCTCCAGCTCCGCGCGCTATCGGCATGAGTACACCGTTGGTGATCATTACCGCCTGCTGGGATTACTCTGCTCGATGCCGGAAAACGTGAGCGTAATCGTATCGGGGTATCCTTCTTCGGTTTATGACAACGCCCTGCCGCGCTGGCGCAGCAAGGAGTTTCAGGCCATGACGCGCGGCGGCGTTCGTACAGAGAAAATCTGGATGAACTACCCGGAAGGCCGGGCGTATTCGCACGCGTTCGCCGGTAAAGACTACAACGATCGCTATCGGATTAAACGAAAAGCGCAGAGATGGAAGGAAAAATTTGCAGCGTTACCACCCGCCGAGAGGTTGGCGATCATGGTGGCGCTTGGTGAGGTCGAAATTTGATTACGTTATTTAATGGAAGAATGATTGTTGTGTGGTTGATGTTTGCCACTAGTATTGCTATTGTCTATTCATTGTTTGATGCTTGTTTGAGTCTAAATAGAAATCTAATGGTGAAAATATGTTAAATAATCAGGATTATGCTTTCATTAACAATACAGTAAATTCAATTAAATCAACAATGATCAGCCTTGCTAGTGAGTACGGCCCTGATTATTGTTCAGATTTTCTGATTACGTTCGAATCAATTAAAAACAATACGAGTCGGCTACGACTAACGGATGTGACCATTAACGAATACATATCGCTTATTCGTGGTCATAACATGAACGTTCAGAGCCATCCACAAGGATTGCTGGTACAAGCTCACGTTAGCTCGATTTTGCTGGCTCCGAATGATGCTGTGGCCCTATCGAATTCTCTCCAGATGTTTCGTGGCCGCGCAGCCCTCAACGGCGATTACGAGAACATCTAAGCACGAAACGAAATGGTTTTCTATCGCGCAAACTTGCACAAATTTGCACAATTTTTGAAACGATGTTTTTGCTATGCAGCGCCAGCACTGGCGGGGCATGGGCAGTCTGCGCAGAGTGCACAAAAAGAGGCATGTTTAGCGCGCAGGCGAGGCGGGGGAGCAAGCGCGCGCTTTGGGGGTAGGGAAGGGGTCGGTATACCTCGCCAAAAGCTGCCTGCCGGGCGCGCACTTTCGCGGTGCATCCGGCGAGCGCGTAGGAAAAAGCCCGCCAGAGTGGCGCTGGCTGCGTCTGGTTGGTGATATGACATTGAAGTGTTGCAGGTTGGCCGACATGGCCAGGAATGGTGATGCTGCAGGTCGGTACTGCACCGCCGGGAATGGCAGTGCGGTACCTTCAGATCACTTCGGGGTTTCCAGCAGGGCGTAAGGGTTGAAGCGGATCACCTCTTCACCGAGCCAGTCGTTAACATGCTTCATCGCTTCCATGACCGGTGTCAGTTCGTTGACCGCGAATACCCTGGCTGCCTTCTCGACGTCGCCGAATGATCCGTTGCCTTCAGGTATGGCGCCCATCAGTTGCGGCGGCACGCGGTGAGCCGCAAGCATGTCGTCACGCGTGGAGGACTTCACACCCACAAACTCATCCTTTGCCGATATCTGGCTGAAGGGCAGGATCTGCACGGCATCTTTGCCGACACCGGGCGCACTCAGCAGGATGTTTTTAAATGCCCCGCCGCGCCGGGTATCGGTCAATGTCTTCTTCAGGTTCTCCAGGCTTTCCCCGTCAGCCACTGCGCTGCTGACGTAGACAATACAGCCGGCATGCGACCCGTTGTCGTAGTAGAGCTTGCGGAACTTGTCGGCGGAGTGCGCCAGGTTCGCCGACAGCAGGCCGGCGAAATACTCCGGCATGCCGTAGATCTCCTGGTGAATATCCGGGTTGATCACATGGCACACCGAACCGGTTTCGAACGGGTGGTCATCAAGGCCAGACTGAATAAACCAGTAGGTGTCTAGGTCGGAACCGCGCCGGGTGTACTTCGCCAGCGAGTTACGAAAGCCCATTGGCCCATTCAGGCGGTTGCGCCGCATCTCAAGGTACGCATTGCCGAACACAAACCAGTCGAGCGCAAAGGCGCTGAACGCCTGGCGCGATAACAGTTTGTGCGGGATAAAGCATCCGGCCAGCACGTTACGCTTGAAGAACAGCGCCGACTGGTGCCAGCTCGCATAGCCGAACTGGCGGGCCAGTCCGTACCAGCTGATCGGCGTCTCGTAGTACCGGCCATTATTGGCGCAGTACATGTTATCCAGCAGGTCATGAGCACCGGTCACCGGCCACGGGCCGTCGAACGTGAACGCGCTCAGGCCGGGGGCCGACTTCAGCGCGTCGGCGAGGTCGGCTTGCTCTCTGGCATACTGCCTGCCGCGCGGGGATTTTCGTCTGCTCATCAGTACTCCATAACAGTCATAGTGTTTCCGCCTTCCTGACCCAGCGGCTCGTTAACGGTGGCGAGCATGGTCGCCCAGGCGAGATCGCCGTGACTCACGCCCCGGGCGCGGTCGGTGTCGTAGGTGATGACGCCGCCGGGCGTGACCACCTTGCGCACGGCACAGAAAGCGGTGATGAGGTCGTATTCGCCGCGGTCATACTCCCAGCGGCCAGCGCGGATCAGTTGCAGCATTTTCAGTACCAGCATGCGCTTGCTGGCTGGCGAGAACTGGTAGCACACCGCCGCAGGGAAACGCTTCCTCACGAGCTGATAAACCGCCTCACCAATGCCGCTGCCGTCGATACCGATGTGTTGCACGTTGTAGCGTGTGAGCATGTTAATAATCATGGCGGCCTGCGCCTCAAACTCCATGCCGCGTACGCGAATGGTTTCAATCGTGCGGAACTTGCCGCTGGGGATCAGTGGCGCCGCGTTAACAGAGATGGCCCCGCTGTCGCCTTTGCCGCTGGAGCCGTTGGGGTCGTAGCCAATCCACACCGGGCGATCGGCCATTGGTCGCATGGCGTAAGGTTTCCAGTCCGGCCACTCGTCGTAACCGTCTGCGCCGCAGCTCAGCAGCATGTTGTAGTCAAAGGCGGTCTCACCGTTCTTGATGAAGGTGCAGGCGTAGAGGTTGTCATACTCTTCCGGGCTGTTTTCTTCGCGGATTTCGTCAATGTCAGTCAGATCCCAGCCGTTATCGACCGCATCCTGCAACGTGACGATCTGGCGCCAGATTTTGTCCGGGCACATCAGCCCGCTGTTAAGCGTCTTCCAGGACGTGTCGAACTCCACGCGCTTACCGTGGCTGCGGCCTTTGTTGAAGGCTTCACCAGACCAGAAGGGGTACGCTTCGTGACTCTCTGCCGATGGCGTGGAGAAGTAGGTGCGCGTCAGTCCTTTCAGCGTCGCCATCGCACCAGCCACTTTCTTCAGGTTGGCAAACTGCCCGACCCAGAAAAATTCGTCAAAGTACAGGTTGCCGGTGTATGACTGCGCGGTTGCGGCTGACGTGCCGAGAAAGTGCAGCTCCGCGCCGTTGAACAGCTGGATCATGTCACCGCCCTTTAGCTCAACATCAACTTCAGCAGCAGCGGCACGAATGAAGCTGCGGAACTGGTACGCCTGACGACGACTCGCCGACAGGAAGATCTGGTTGAGCTGGTGCTTGTATTTCACGTCACCCGTTAGCGCACGCAGCAGCGCCTCGCGGGCAAAGTACCAGGTCGCGCCGACCTGCCGGCTCTTCAGAATGGCCCGGTTACGGTGATGAAGGTTTTCATACCAGGTTTTTTGGTGCCAGTGCAGTGAGTCGATGATGCTGGCACGCAGCGCGGAGATCTGCGCCTCTGAAAAGAAGTTTTGTTTCTTGCGGATCTTCTTCTTCGGCTGCGTCACTGGCGTGCCGTTATCCAGCTTTTTGAGCTGTCGGGTCAGCAGGTCAATTTCCTTGAAGTCGCCCCCGGTCTTTGTGTCCTTACTGGTGAGCTGGATCAGTCGTGCATCAATGGACGTCGTGACGCGCTGAACTGGCGGCGTGCTGTCCCATTCGTCACGTTTTTTCCATGAGTAAATCGTATTCTGATTGATACCCATCAGGCGCGCGATTTCCGCCGGGGGGTACCCCTGCCAGTAGAGCTGCCGTGCCCGCAGCATGATGAATGCTTCTTCAGTCGCCATTTGTCCTCCTCGCTTCCTGCCGGGGAGATTAACCCGCGCGCGCGTGCCCTTTCGCCCGCTTTTGGTTGTCACAGTTCCCTCACAACAACAACGCGTTGAGCGCGTGCGGCACCGCCTGCCATCATCACCGGGAACTCAACCAGATGAGCAAAAGAACATGGCTAATCAGGCAACCACCCGCAAGAAATTTAAGGTCATGACGTCCGGAACAACGGTCGATGGCCGCAATGTCACCCGCGCACAGCTTCATGCGATGGCGGCAGCGTACAACCCGGCAGTCTATGGCGCGCGCGTCAACATTGAGCACTATCTTTCCCCGTTCCCTGACAGTGTATTTAGCGCTATGGGGGATGTTGTTGCACTGTCCGCTGAGGATATCAACGAAGGCCCACTGACCGGGGAGGCGCATCTCTTTGCAGAGATTGAGCCCACTCAACGCATGAAGGACATGCTGGCCGACGGCAAGAAGGTCTATTCCAGCACCGAAATACACCCCAGCTTCCCACTGACGAAAGGCCCGTACCTTATGGGGCTGGCGATGACCGACACCCCGGCAAGCCTGGGTACCGATAAGCTGAAATTCACCGCTGAAAAGCGCGCCGAGATCATGCGTTTCAGTTCGCAGGATGCAGAAGTCACCTTGTTTACCGCTTCTTTTGAGGCCGAACTGATGCAGGAAAATCAGAACCGTAATGATTCAGGTAAGGAATGGTTCTCCCGCGTGATGGGCATTCTCGGCAAGGGTCAGAAAACCGACGATCAGCGTTTTAGCCAGGTGCATCAGGCTGTTGAGGTCGTGGCGCAGTCTCAGGTTGATCTTGGCGAGCAGTTCAGCACCTCCGAACAGGAGCGCCAGCAGGACAAGGCCGCCATTCAGAAGCTGACCACTGACCTTGCCGCACTGCGCCAGCAGCTTGAAGGGACGGACGGCAACTTCAGCCAGCGCCAGCCAGCGAACGGCGGCGCTAACGCGCAGCTCGCTGACTACTGATATCCATAACGAGAGAACCCGCACATGAGAAACTCCACCCGCAGGCACTTTGACGGCTACGTTGCCCGTCAGGCGCAGCTGAACGGCGTCACCGCCGCCGCCGTCGCGGCGCAATTCAGCGTTGATCCGACCGTGCAGCAGCGCCTTGAGGCCGCAGCGCAGCAGGATGATGCTTTCCTGAAACTGATCAACGTCTTTGGCGTTGAAGAGCAGATCGGGCAGAAAATCCTGATCGGCAGCAAAGGCCCGCTGGCGGGCGTCAACAACAGCACCACCAACCGTCGCAATCCCGGCGCTAACGACCAGATGGACGCGTACAACTATCTGTGCCGTAAAACCAACTACGACTACGCCGTAAGCTATGCGCAGATGGATGCGTGGGCGCATCAGCCGAACTTCCAGCCGCTGATTAGCTCGGCGATGGCCCGTCAGATGTCGCTCGACCGCATCATGATCGGCTTTAACGGTACCAGCTACGCCGACCCGTCAGACCGCGCAGCGAATCCGCTGTTGCAGGATTGTGGTATTGGCTGGCTGCAAAAAATCCGCAACGAAGCGGCGCACCGTCGCATTACCGGTGTGACGATCACTTCGCGCAACCAGAACAACGCCATTGTCGCCGAGGGCACCTACGGCAACGTAGCGGCTGCGGTCTATGACGCCAAAAACAGCCTCATGGATGAATGGCATAAGCGCAACCCTGACAACGTGGTGATTTTGTCCGGTGATCTGCTGACAACCAGCAATTTCCCGACCATCAACGCCATGAGCCAGACCAACCCGAACACCGAAATGCTGGCCGGTCAGCTGATTGTGGCGCAGGAACGCGTAGGCAACATGCCGACCTTTATCGCGCCTTACATGCCGGGTAACGCCATCCTCATCACGCCGTTTAAAAACCTTTCGATCTACTACCAGCGCGGCGGTCTGCGCCGGACGATCAAAGAGGAGCCGGAATACAACCGCGTGGCAACGTACCAGTCCTCGAACGATGACTTCATCGTGGAAGACTACGGCGCAGTGGCCTTTATCGACGGCATCACCTTTGCCGAAGCACCGGGCGGCGAGTAACCGCGCACTGGCGGGCTTCGGCCCGCCGTCAATCGGGGAATAAACAATGCTGACACCGGCACAAAAACATTTTCAGAGGGTCATGGCCGAGCGTCATGGCAAAACAGACGAGCAGTCCGATACCGCGCGGACGGCGCACGAGCAGATCATGCATCGGCTACGCATGGATCAGAGTGCATTAAAGCGAGTGCAGTCTGACCAGGCGAAAGCGGCGATGAAACGCCAGTTGCTGCCGCATTACGAGGGCTGGATCGAGGGCACGCTCGACGGCGACAGCGGCCGACAGGATGAGGTGATCGTCACCCTGATGGTGTGGGCGATCGATGCCGGTGATTACGCGCTGGCCGCCCGCATTGGTCGCTATGTCGTCACGCATGGTCTGCTGATGCCCGACCGCTTCAACCGTACCGCCGCAACCGTTCTGGTCGATGAGATTTGCGATCCGATACTGGTGCAGGTCAAGGCAGACGATACCACCGACGTCACACCGTATCTGGCGGTGCTCGATGAGGTCGCGGACTTTACCGCAGGCAGCGATATGCCCGACGTGGTTCGCGCCAAGCTGTGCAAAGCACGAGCCTTTGCGCTGCGTAACGGCACAACCGAAGAGCAGACCACCGCGCTGGCACTGTTGCGCCAGGCGCTGACGCTGGATGCGGGCGCCGGGGTGAAAAAAGAGATTGAGCGACTGGCCCGCGTGGTTAAGAAAGCGGCTGCACAGACAGGTACTGACGGTACCGATAGCACCGATGGTTCAGATGGCGGAAAAGGCACCGAAGGCGCTGGCGATGCTGGCGGCGATACCGCAGCGGACGGCGCAGGTGCAGGCGAAGCTGCAGCATCGTCAGATCCGGTGGTAGCGGACAGCGCCACAGCGACCAAAACCACCCGCAAAAGCCCAACCCGTAAACCGGCAGCGCGCAAAACAACAGCGAAAAAAACGCCTGCCGCCAAAAAATAACCGACTTGCGCCCCGTGCGCTGGCGGCGCGGGCGGAGATCTGCAACGCATTGCGTTTACTTTTCTCCGTCCGCTCACCGCCACCTATTCAGGAGACGACGCGATGAGCCTTGTAGCCGGTCGCACTGTTACTCCCTCTTCGGAGGATGTGCCGGACACTGACGACGGTGGCGAGAAAGTCACTGCCGGGAGTTTCTGGCCGGAAATCGCCCTGAGCGATGTGCGCATGGAGATGCGTATCAATGGCGCGGTGACCACCTCGCGCCTGAAGCAAGCCGTTATTGAGGGGGTATCCCACACCCTCGATCAACTGGCTGACTGGCAGGCCGTCCAGCTGGCAGCGGGTTACACCCAACTGGCCGACGTCCCGGCGGTCGAGGTGAACGGCGAAAGCGTGAAGGTTCATCGCTACCGCCGTGCGGTATTCAGCATCGCTCGCGCGCATATCCTCGGCACTAACCGGGACGTGGACACCACCGGTGACGCGGGCGAGAAACGCGCCGTCGCGCTGGCTTCACAGGCCGATGATATGTGGCGCGATGCGCGCTGGGCTATCTCCGACATTCGCGGCACCGTGCGCAATACAGCGGAGGCGTTCTGATGAAAGTCAAAGCATTGCAGGGCGACACGGTAGATCTGTTATGTCAGCGGCACTACGGCACCACGCAGGGCGTGACTGAGGCAGTGCTCGCCGCTAACAAAGCGCTGGCCGGTCAGATCTTTCTCGACGCCGGCCAGGTGGTGGAGCTGCCGGAAATCAGCGCCACCGCGACACAGGAGACCGTGCAGCTATGGACTTAATCAACCGCATCTGGAATGGCGTGACGTACTCCTGGTCAACGCTGCTGACCAGCATCGGCGTGATGACGCAAAAGGACTGGCTGGCCGCCATCGGCGTGCTGATCGGTATCGCTGCCGCCGTGTTCGGTGAGCTGCATCGTCGTCGCATGGCGCGCATTCAGGAGACTAACAACACGTTGCTGAACGAACTGATCGACGCCATCCGCGACGACACCGAGAACCGCCAGGACGTGAAAGAGCTTATCCGCAGCATCCGGGGAGCGCAGCGATGAAAAAACGCATTATTGCCTGCTCAACCGCCGCGATCATCTCGCTGGCCGCCACGCTGTGGCCGCAGGCGCTGCGAACCAGCCCGGAAGCACAGCAGAAGATGGCGAAGTACGAGGACTGTCGCAAAACCCCGTACTACTGCCCGGCGGGCGTGCTGACGGTGGGGATCGGCTCCACCTCAAAGGTGGAAAATCGCCAGTACGCCGAGGGTGAGATCGCCGAGCGCTGGGTTAACGATTTAATGCGTGCCGAAAAATGTACCAACCGTGAGTTTAACGGCGCCGCTGCACCGCAGAAGGTTTTTGAAAGCATGACTGACGCTAATTTTAACGTCGGCTGCACCGGTCTGGGTTGGTACACCAACAGCAAGAGCCAGAAGGTGCGAACCACTCTCTGGCGCCACGCGCAGGCCGGTAACTGGCGGGGTGTCTGTGACCGACTGACGGACTTTGTGAACTCCAGCGGCAAGCGATCGCAAGGACTGGTTAACCGCCGGGAAGATTTCCAGGCGTGGTGCCTGTCTGATCCGGCGCTGAAGGGGGCGAAATGAAAGCGATAGCTATTCTTGCCATCGTGATGTTTGCCCTGCTGATTGCCGCCGTCAGCGGCCTTGCGTGGCAAAGCCATAAGCGCGAACAGGCAGAGAAATCACTGACCGACACCCGCAAAGAACTGAAACAGACTGGCGATGTGCTGACCGAGGTCAGGGCACTACGCCATGACGTCAATCAGGTTGAGGCCAGGCTGAAGAAGATAAACCAGCAGCGCACCGTAACGGGAGAGCGCCGACGTGAAAACATCAAAACCGCACTGGCCGGTAACGACTGTGCCGTTGCTCCTTTGCCTGCTGCTGGCGCTGACAGCCTGTACCAGCGAGCCGAAGAAGTCAGCGCCGCAGATTATTCAGGAGCCCTTACCCGAAAGCCTGACGGCAAAAACTGACGTCCCGCCGCCGCCGGCCAGGCCGATGACGTGGGGCGGGCTGGCTGTCTGGACGGATTCATTACTTGACGCGCTGGATACCTGTAACGCCGATAAGGCGGGGATCCGTGAGCTGGAACTACGGCGTATCGCCAGGGGGATAAAGTGAAAAAAGCTGAACTGCTGCGTGCCGCGCTGATCGCCGGTAACACCTGGTGCAAAGCCAACCCGGAACAAATCACGGTCTGGGTGGAGAAGGGCCATATCCAGATCGAAGCGACCGGCGAAGCGTCGTTCATGTACCACTACACCATTCAGGTGCTGGCGATGGATTTTCCCGGCCAGATTGATGATCTCATGCTGCCGCTACTGGCGTGGGTATGGCAGCAGCAGCCCGATCTGCTGCTGAATCCCGACAATAACCGCAAGGTGGAGTTTGACGCCGATATCGTCAATGACGACGTCGCCGACATTCTGTTTAAGGTGCCTGCCTGGGAGCGCGTGATAGTGGAAATCGTGGACGGAAAACCCGTCGCGAAACATCTGGCGGAGTCGCGTCCGCGCTTTAACGGTGGCGAGTGGGAGATGGTCTTTGATCCGGAGTCCGGGGGCGCGCTGGTATGAGCAATAACGACGCGTTGTTTCAGCAGCTTGACGAGGTGTTTGCGACCATCCTGGCGGGCATGTCTCCGGCCGGGCGCCAGCGTACCGCCCGCAGTATCGGAACCACACTGCGCCGGAGCCAAAGCCAGCGTATCGGCAGGCAAGAGGCGCCGGACGGGGCGAAGTACCCGCAACGCAAACAGCGGATACTGCGTGCGCAGGCGGGCATGCGTTTTATCTGGCAGGGGGAAACCCGCCAGTTGCGCAACTGGCGGGCCACTCGCGGACGCCACGGGCGCATGCTGACCGGCTTTGATATCGACAGAGGGGATATGCGCTCGTTTTATCGCGAAGATATTGAACGCTACCTCGATATCAGCTTCAGACCAGCCAGCCGGAATACGACCAAACGAGAGCAGATGTTTCGCCGTCTGCGTACCGCTCGTTTTCTTAAAACCAGCGCCACGCCTGACGGTGTTGAGGTGGGGTATTCCGGCGTGGCTGCGCGTATTGCCCGCATCCATCAGTTCGGCCTGCGCGATAAAGTCAACGACAGCGGCGCGATGGCGACGTATCCCCGCCGCGAACTGCTGGGCCTGAGTAAGGCCGACCGCATGGCGATAGCCCGTCAGGTGATCGACTCGCTGGGGGTGCGCTGATGGATCTTGCTGAGTTGATTCGCCTGCTGGAGAACATTGTGCGAACCGGCACGGTGACGGAGATCGACGAGGGCAAATGGCGCGTTCGCGTGCAAAGCGGTGAACTGGAAACCACCTGGCTGCGCTGGAACGCACAGCGCGCCGGTGCGTTTAAAGTATGGGTGCCGCCGTCCATCGGCGAGCAGGTCTGGTTCCTGTGCCTGGGTGGCAATACCGACGTCGCCTTTATCGGCGGCAGCCTGTACAGCGACGACAACCCGGCACCAGGCGCGTCGCGCAACGAGATGGTGGTGACGGCGCCGGACGGCGCAAAGTTCTGCTATGACGCGGAGGCGGGCGCATTGCAGGTGAAGGGCATTAAATCCGCCGTGGTTGAGACATCAGTCAAAATTACGCTGGATACGCCGGAAGTGGAGTGCACCAACCTGCTGACCACCAAAAAGCTGAACGTCACAGACGGCGGTGAGATGCGCGGTGATATCACCCACAGAGGCGGCTCACTCTCTTCTAACGGCAAGGTGCTCCACTCCCATAAACACCCTGGCGACAGCGGTGGGCAGACGGGGGAGCCACTATGACAGAGCGCTATCGCGGCATGAATGCCGCAGGCACCGGGACCCTGACCGACGAGGATCATGTGTGGCAGTCGGTTAACGACATTTTGCTGACGCCAGTCGGAAGCCGCCTGATGCGCCGAAATTACGGCTCACTGTGCCCTGACCTGATCGACAGCCCGCAAAACGACGTCACACGACTGCAACTGATGAGCGCGGCGGTGATAGCGCTGGCGGCGTGGGAGCCGCGCATTGTGCTGGATACCATCAACGTGACGTACTCCGCCAGCGGCGCCGTGACCGCCGCACTGTCCGGCATGCTGACGGAAACCATGGAAAAAAGCACCCGCGCGGTGACATTAAGGGGCGCTAACAATGCCAACGATTGACCTCTCACAATTGCCGAAGCCGACCATTATCGAAGAGCTCGACTTCGAGGCGATCCTGATTGACGTCAAAGCGCTGATGGTGGCGGCATTTCCTGCTGATCAGCAGTCAGCCGTTGCCGCTGCGCTGGGTCTGGAGTCAGAGCCACTAAACATCATCGCCCAGGCGATGGCGTACCGTGAGCTGCTTTTGCGCCAGCGCATCAATGAGGGAGTCGCGGCCTGCATGCTCAGTCATTCGACTGGCGACGATCTGGACAATATCGCGGCCAATCTGGACACGGAGCGACTCACTATCACGGCGGCGACAGACACTACCGACGCGGTGACGGAAAGCGACGAAGCGCTTCGCCTGCGCGCACAGGCGGCATTTGAGGGCATGAGCGTCGCTGGGCCATCGGCTGCCTATGAATATTTCGCGCGCAGTGCCAGCGGAAAGGTGGCAGATGTTAAAGCATCCAGCCCGGCACCGGCGGAGGTGGTCATTGCGGTACTGTCTACAGAGGGTGACGGCACCGCATCGCCGGAGTTGCTGGCCGACGTCGCAGAAGCGGTAAACGATGAGGAAGTGCGCCCCCTGGGGGATCGGGTCACGGTGCGCAGCGCCGAGATCGTCGATTACGAAATTAACGCCACGCTCTATCTGTACCCAGGGCCGGAGTCAGAGCCGATCATCAACGCCGCCGACGCATCGCTGCAAAAATTCCTGAAACAGAACAACAAAAAAATCAGTCGCGACGTCGCGCGCTCCGCCATTTCTGCGGCGCTGCACGTCCAGGGGGTACAGCGAGTGGTGATCAATTCACCCGTGAACGATATCAAAATCAGCGACGTTCAGGCCGCCCGTAATATCGGTTATCACATTGAAAACGGCGGAACGGATGAATAGCACGTTACTGCCGCCGTCCTCCACTGCATGGATGCGCAGCACAGAGGCCGCCACGGCGAGGCTTTCCGGGATAACCGTCGCGATACGCACGCTGTGGACGCCGACCGCCTGCCCGGTTGATTTACTGCCGTATCTGGCCTGGGCGCTGTCTGTCGATCGCTGGGATAAAGACTGGCCGGCGGAACGAAAAATAGCGGTTATACAGCGCTCGTACTGGCTTCACCGCCGTAAAGGCACTCGCGCAGCGGTACGGCGCGTGATCGAGGACATGGGGTTTTCTGCCACGTTCGCCGAGTGGTTCGACGTCGGCGATCAGCCGGGAACATTCCGGCTTGAAGTGGATGTTAACGAAGTCGGGCTGACACCAAAGACCCTGGATGAATTAAACCGCCTGATTGGTGACGCAAAGCCAGTCAGCAGGCATCTGGCGCAATTAACCATCGCGACCAGTTCAAAAGGTACGGCATGGACAGGCGCCGCTCTATGCGACGGCGAAATTATTACCGTTTATCCGGCTGGGTATCAGCCGGACGAAAGCATTCACTATGACGGCATAGCGTATTACAACGATAACTATCATTACTCAGGGGATTAACTGAAATGCCTTCAATCACTGAAAATTCACAATGGGAAAATATTATTCCCTTAATTACCCGCGCGGATAAAGTAGAGGGCGGAAGTGCGGGCCTGATTAATGTCCAGACCCGTATACTGGCCGACCGTACCACGTACCTGAAGGAGCAGCTCGACGCCTATAATGGCCTGCTGAAATCAGGCGACCTGCCATTTACCGATAAAATAGCGGCTCAGAGCGCCATCACTGCCGGAAAGATACCTGATGGCGGGATTTTCTCCGTGCGCTCAGATAATCCTCTCTACTGGGCGGAAGAGTGCAAAAACGTATCGGGAGTGGTTATTTCAACCGGGAAGTATTTACCCGCTGACCAGGCGTTGCGCCGGTCTAATATTCTGTTTGATGCGTTTAATGAAAATTCAGCTTCGGATCTGAAGTTCGGGGGATGGGACTGGTATCGCGGGGCAGCAGTTACATTCAGCTCATCTGATGCTGATATCCCGTTGCCGACCCCGGTGGCTCAGTATTCTGGCGTATGGTCTGCTGACAAATACTACGACCTGGCTCGTTTACCCGTCAGGGCTGGTGATCGGCTCACTTTTTCCGTGCTTGCGTGGTTTCAGAATGCGGGATCTAAATTTCATATTTTCTGGATGGCCGCCAATGGTGCTGTGATTTCATCTAAATCACAACTGGCGTTATCTGCCGGAATTAACACACCTGTATTAACCGATATTATTCCTGCTGACGCCTCATACGTCAGGATCCGCGTGGAAAATACCACCACAGGCGCTTTTAAGGTCGGCGCTTATGCCGCCTCCCGTGGCGTTATCCCGCCGGAGTTTGTCCGGGCGTCGCCGGATAAGGTTCAGATGTCTGCGATCATTTCATCAGGCGTTGCTGGCCTGGTTTCGCGAGTCGATGCACTTCAGGGTGCAATTTCCGTCGGTTATGCCTACGGCGCAGCATGGCAGGCCGGAAAGTTCATCAACCCGAACACGGGCGTGGCAACAGATAACGCCGCACTAAACTGCGCTTTCGTACCTCACCGGGATGGTGATGGCTGGTTAGTTACAGCCCTGGTGACAGGGGCAGCGACGGCCCTTGCGGTCTACATGAATGCTGCGGGCACTGTGCTGGGTGTTGAAGGGCGAGGAACGGTCACGCCACAGCAGTTTACAAACTACCGCCTGAATGTCCCGGCAGGTACGACACAAATCGGTATTACAGGCCGCAATTCAGCAGAAATGGCAGTGAAAAAACTGGCTGTTGTTGAGACTGCCGGCGTGCTTTCCAGTATTGATTCTCTTGATGTTCGCGTTAAAGCTATGGAGGACGCGATGGTATATGACTTTGTTAAACAGGATGTTGCGATTACTGCCGGGGCGTATATCAATCGTGCGAATGGTTCTATTGTGGCGAACAGTGCGTTTGATTGTGCCGTGTTCAGTTATACGACGGGAGACCGCTGGAAAGTCACGGCCCGCGTGAACGGCAGCGGGGTTTCGCTGGCGGTGTATATGAACAGTGTCGGAACGGTTATCGGTACTGAGGGTGCTGGCACGACGGAATCGGTGGACTACACCGACTATGAACTGACGCCGCCCTCAGGTACGGCAAAAATCG
>ERZ773187.187-NODE-187-length-64453-cov-9.227616_pt1 | contig 64453 bp, 71 predicted proteins | sample MGYA00511242_ERZ773187 | MGnify/ENA primary metagenome ERZ773187 (study PRJEB29015, sample SAMEA2737744) | human gut metagenome | biome: human gut; feature: human-associated habitat; material: faeces | place: China | collected 2012 ...
TGCCCCGCCGGATGCTGCCCGTCCAAAATGCAAAGCAGGCCGGACATCCGTCCGGCCTGTCTTTATTCCTCCGGGAGCAGCTTTCCCGTCTGGGAAAACGCCTCATACTGCCGCTGGAGCCAGCTCTTCAGCTCCTCCACGCCTGCGTCATCCCACGAAAAATCGCGTTTCTGCACATCGTCCGCCACCTCGTAGCACAGACGGCTGTAGACCGCCGTGTGCAGCATATTCGCGTCGGCGTCCCGGTCGAAGCGATAGCGGAAATCGCCGATGGAGCCGGTATAGACATATGCCCGATAGAACCAGTGCGGGGTCAGGCACGCAAACTGCGGATGCATCCTCATTCCTCCTTCCGACTGTCCCAGTATAGCACGCGCGCCGCCCGCTGAACAGCAAAAAATGGTTTTCTTCGGCAAAAAAATGTGCTATGCTTGCAGTAAGCCTTGCAAGCAGGGCGCAAGTATGTTATCATGTCTGTAACGTTTGGAACGTTACGTTCAAAGCTTGGAAAGAAGGTTACTCTATGGAATACGCAGTCAAGCGCATCGGCGTGCTCACCTCCGGCGGCGACGCCCCCGGCATGAACGCGGCCATCCGCGCCGTGGCGCGCACCGCCACCCGTCTCGGGATCGAGTGCGTCGGCATCCGCCGCGGCTGGAACGGACTGATTAACGGCGATATTCTGCCGCTCGATGCCGGGAGCGTGCGCAGCATCATCAACCGCGGCGGGACTATGCTCTATACCGCCCGCAGCGAGGAATTCCGCACGGAGGAGGGGCAGAAGAAGGCCGCCAACACCTGCAAGCTGCTCGGACTCGACGGCATCGTCGCCATCGGCGGCGACGGTACGTTCCGCGGCGCGCAGGATCTGTCCCGCTTCGGCGTGTCCGTCGTCGGCGTTCCCGGCACGATCGACAACGACATCGTCTGCACGGACTATACCATCGGCTTCGATACCGCCGCCAACACCGCCGTCGAGTGCATCGACCGTCTGCGCGATACGATGCAGTCGCACGAGCGCTGCAGCGTCGTGGAGGTCATGGGCCGCCACGCGGGGTATCTGGCGCTCTATGTCGGCATGGCCGTCGGCGCGACCGCTGTTCTTGTGCCGGAGGAGATGTTCGACTTTGAGGCGCACGTTGCGGAGAAAATCCGCCGCGCCCGTCTCGGCGGCAAGACGAACTTCATGATCGTCGTGGCCGAGGGCGCGGCCAGCGCTGTGGAGGTCGGGCGGCAGATTCAGGAGGAGCTGGGGCTTGACCCGCGCGTCACGATTCTTGGGCACATCCAGCGCGGCGGCTCCCCGACGGCGAAGGACCGCGTCATGGCCACGCGCATGGGCTATGAGGCCGTGCATCTGCTGGCGGCGGGTAAGACGAACCGCGTTGTCTGTGCCCGCGGCGACAGCATCGTCGATGTGGACATCAACGATGGGCTTGCCATGCACAAGACACTCAACTCCGAGGAGTACGAGGTCATGGAGGCCATGACGGGGATCTGATGCGCCCGCACGAGGGAGGTTATCAGCAAAATGGACGGACAGCATGTCCGTCCATTTTTTGCTGCCGAAGGCAGATCGAATCCCCATAAAAGCAATCCTCCATCCACATTTCCCTTGCCGACCGCCTGCGCGGCGGGTATAATGGAGGAAAAAGAGACAGGAGGGCCTCTAGGATGGAAATTTATGTGATGGACGCGTTTTCCGACCGGATATTCGGCGGAAATCAGGCCGGTGTCGCGCTCCCTGAGCGCGAGCTGCCGGACGGGACGATGCAGGCCGTTGCCGCGGAGATGAAGCACTCTGAGACGGCGTTTGTCCGCCTTGCGCCGGACGGCGTCCACCTGCGCTATTTCACCCCGGCGGGCGAGGTCGACCTCTGCGGCCACGCGACGGTCGGGAGCTTCGCGCTGCTGCGCGCGCTCGGAAAGATCGGCGACGGGATGCACACCGCCCACACGCGCGCGGGGACGCTCCGCGTGGAGGTCGCGGGCGGCACGGTCTGGATGGATATGGCCCCGCCGAAGCTGCTGCAGACACTGCCGCAGGACGCGCTGGGAGAGCTCTACGCCGCGTACGGCCTGACGGAGAGTGACCGCCCCGCGGAGCTTCCGGTGGAGATCATCTCCACGGGCCTTGCCGACATCATGATGCCCGTGCGCGACCGGGAGACGCTCCTGCGCGCCGTGCAGGACGAGACGGCGGTAACGGCACTCTCGCGGCGCTTCGACGTCACGGGCGTGCACATGTTCTGCCCTGGGGACGGGTGCGTCTGCTGCAGCAACTTCGCCCCGCTCTATGACATCCCGGAGGAGTGCGCCACGGGCACCTCGAACGGCGCGCTGACGTACTACCTCTACCGGCGCGGTCTGGTGCGCCCTGGCGAGGAGACGCTCTTTATGCAGGGTGAGCACATGCACCGCCCCTCGCACATCCGCAGCCGCCTGCACATTGCCCCGGATGGGGCCGTGACCGTCCGGATCGGCGGTCAGGCCGTGATGAGCCTTGCGGGGCATATGGACATCTGACGCCGCGCAGGCGGGCTTGACACGCGGCCTGCTGCCGCGCTATAATAAGCATAGAAAAGGGCGCTGCGATAAGCGGTTGGCTCCGAAAGTTTAGATTCCTAAAGAATAGAAACCGTCACTTGGCAGAGTGGCGGTTTCTTTTTTATAAAATTTTCAGCACTCCTCCAGTGCATACAGCGCAATACCCGTCAGATTTTCGTTCTGAAAGTGCTGCAGGCCGACGTAATAGTCGAGCAAAGCCACAATCTCGCTGTGGCCGAAGTTCGGCACCATCTCCCACACGGTCTTCGCATTGGGGTCGACGCGGTAGACATGCCCCGTCTCCAGCTCATATGCGCAGGGCTGGCCGCGTGTCTCGGCGTAGCTGCCGTGATTGCCGACCTGGATAAAGCTCGCAATCTTGCGCTGGATCCGGCCGCCCGCGAGGATCTTGAAATAGCCGCCCCCGCCGCCCGCGCAGAATACGTAGTTTACCCCGCGGCGGTGCGCCCGCTGGAGCATGAGAAACAGCCGGAAATCCCGGAAGTTGGTCAACACAACGTGTCCGACACCCTCCAGCCGCAGCGCAACGCACTGCCTGCGGCGCAGCGCCGCGAGACAGGCCTTCGTATGGAACCCCTCCGCCGGGTACGGAATTCTTCTGCAGCGGTAGCCGTCGCCGTCATAGGAGCGCACGGTGACCTCCTCCGTGGGGAAGGGATCCTCGTCCGGGAGCACCATCATGTAAAAGTCGCCGGCGAGCAGCTCGCCCACCTCGTTTTTGTATTTGGGCCGCCGGTGCCAGAAAAACATGGTGGATTCTCCTCTCTAAAGTCTCACAGAGTTCGCGGCTCGGGAGCCGCGAATAGATTGCAATCAATTTTTGCACCGACATGCGCGGGGCAAAAAATACCTTGCACGAAACGGAGTGTCGCAGGCCGGCCAAGGGCTGACCAAGGTGCGGAGTGCAGTGAAATTTTCTTTGTCAAAAAGGCGCGGCCTTTTTGACAAGCGTAAGCAGCCGTCCGGCTCGGGCGGCTGCTTTTTCTCTTATTCGTTCTCGCTTGTCTCCGGGGTCTGCGCCGCTTCACGCTCAGCCTCCAGCTCGCGCTTGGCTTCGGCAAGCACCTTGCGGTCGTGCTTCGTGGTGAGGGTTTTCTCATCGAACTGCGCGAACATGTCCGGACGGCGGGTCATCGTGCGCTTGTAGCTCTCCTTTTTGCGCCAATCGGCGACATTGCCGTGGTGGCCGCTGAGGAGCACTGCCGGAACCTTGCGCCCATGCCACTCCTCGGGGCGCGAATACTGCGGATACTCCAGCAGCCCGTCCCAGTGGCTCTCATCGGTGTAGCAGCTCTCCTCCGGCAGGACGCCCGGCACCATCCGGCACAGGCAGTCCGCGAGCGCCATGGCCGGGATCTCGCCGCCGGTGAGGACGAAGTCGCCCATGGAGATCTCCTCGTCGACGCACTCGTCGATGAAGCGCTGGTCCACGCCCTCATAGTGGCCGCAGACGAGGATCAGGCGTTCATAGTTCGCCTTGAGCTCCTTTGCGATCTGCTGGTTGAAGACCCGGCCGCAGGGGGAGAGATAGATCGTGTGGACGCGTTCGCCCGCTTCCTCGCAGATGTGTGCCCAGCAGCGGTAGAGCGGATCAGCCTGCATGACCGCCCCCCTCCCCCCGCCGTAGGGGTAATCGTCGACCTGCATCTGCTTGTTTGTGGTATATTCCCGGATCTGATGGGTCACAATCTGAATATAGCCGCGCTCCTGCGCCCGGCCGATGATCGACTGCTGCATCATCGCGTCGATCGCGTCCGGGAACAGGGTCATGATGTCAATTCTCATCGGTCGCCAGTCCTTTCATCAGGTGCACGCGCATCACACCCGCGTCGGGGTCGACGGACGCGATGAACACCCCCGGCACCGCCGGGATGAGATATTCGCGCGCGCCCTTCACCTGATAGATCTTGTGCGCGGGATAGGTCAGCACGCGGTCGACGCGGCCGAGCTCCTCGCCGCTCGCGTCGTCGAGTACCGTCAGCCCCACGAGCTCCTCGTCGAAGTACTCGCCCTCGGGCAGCCGGGCATCCTCACGGCGGATGGAGACGACTTTCCCCTTCAGGGCGAGGGCGGCATCCATATCCGTCACGCCGGGCAGCGTGAGCAGGACGACGGACTTGTGGACGCGGCTCGAGAGCACGCGCACCGGCTCGCCCGCGATATAGAGTGTGTCAAACGCGGTGAGAAAGCCGGGGTCGCAGCCCTCGGGGTTCAGCTTGACCTCGCCGCGGATACCGTGGGCGTTGACGATCCGGCCCACGGGAATAAATTCAGGACGCATGGTTTTCGCTCCTTTTGGCGGAAATTTCCCATTTATTATACCGGAAATCTTCCGGTCATGCAAGAAGTAATCACTCTGTTTTCCTTTGTATCCCGCAAGTAACTTTCTGTTACCGTTTTTCCAGTTCTTTCCCGACGGCGAATGCGGAAATGGGGCATTTTTCGCGGCCGGTGTGGTGCTGTAGGTTCACATAAAACCGGAAAACTTGACAAAAGTGGGAGAGAATGCTATACTGCACCCATGTTTTCAATTTGTAACTATTGTTACAACTGAAAACGGGCCGGAGCTTTTGGTCCGTGCCCGTGCCATATTTGGCAGAGAGAAGAGGTAAATATGAAGAAGATTCTGAGCAAGGGCCACACCCGGGGCAGCCGCTGGATTGCGCTCCCGGTTCTGGCACTGGCGGTGCTGCTGAGCATCGTGGTCGCCTGGTGCATGGAACCTCCTGCGGAGAATGCGGAGCTGATGTATGTCTTTGTAGACAACGACGATCAGGTTCACATCATCGACCGCGAGCACCAGATCGCCTACGAGACCGAATCCCTGCAGTTCCACACCGACACGAGCGCAGCCGATCTGCAGATCCTGCTGCGCAAGAAGGAAAACGTCACCATCACGAAGGATGGGGAAACCTTCACCGCCGCCGCGCGCCGCGAGACGGTGGAAAACCTCCTGCGGCGCATGGATCTCGAGCCCGACGCGGGCGAGATGGTCGCGCTAAGCGTGCAGGATGACGGCGTACACGTCGACATCGTGCGCGATTTCTACCACGACTGGAACACCGAGGCCGTCGTCCCCTACGAGACGGAGCGCCGCTCGAACCCCCTGCTGGCCAAGGGAACCGAGCGGGTCGTGCAGGAGGGCAGCGACGCCGTGGTAACGGAGACATACCGCGACACCTACGAAAACGGCGTCATCGTCTCGACCGATCTGGTCGGCACGACGGACGAGGCCCCCGTCACCGAGATCGTGGAATACGGCACGATGGTGACATCCGTCTCCCGCGATGACCGCATCTCCTCCGTCCACTACAATGACGACGGACAGGGCGGCTATCTGACGTTTGTCTCCGGCGACACGATGGCCTTCTCCTACAAGACCATCTGTAATGCCACCGCCTACTCCACCAAGGGCTACACTGCCTCGGGCTACCGCACCGAGATGGGCAACATCGCCGTGGATCCGAGCGTTTTCCCCTACGGGACGCGCTTTTTCATCCAGACGACGAACGGCTCGTGGGTCTATGGCATGGCCGTTGCGCGCGACTGCGGCACGAGCATCAAGGACAACAAGATCGACCTCTGGTTCGATGAGTACAGCACCGCCTGCAGCTGGGGGCGCCGTGACTGCACGGTCTATGTTCTCGGCTGAGAAAACCGCATTTGCACCCCCGAGGGGCGATCCGGATGGATCGCCCCTCGGATTTTTTGTGGGTGCGGCTGGTTTCCGGATTTCCGGTGTGCCTTCGGCGACATACTTTTTGCCAACAGCGGCAAAAAGTATGCAAAAACGCCGCCAGAGGCAGGACACGCCGATTCGACCGCCAATCTCACTTCAGACCAACCTACTCCCCCGTATATCCCAGCGCGGCAGAGAGCATCCGCCCGGCCGCGGTGACCTGCTCGACCGCGCGGTGGAACTCCTCTGAGTGCGTGCTGCGCAGCATGCCGACGATTCCCACCGTGCAGCGCACCGCGCCGTCTACGCCATAGACCGGCGCGCTCACTGAGCGCAGGCCGATCTTATACTCGCCGTCCTCGACGGCGTAGCCCTGCCGCCGCACCTGCTCGAGCGATGCCAGCAGCTGCGCCGCGTCCGTGACCGTGTGGGGCGTGTATGCCGTGAGCGGCCGCCGCCCGAGCAGCGCCTGCGCCTCGCTCTCCGCGAGCGCTGCGAGGAACACCTTCCCCTGTGACGTGCAGTGCAGCGGCAGCCGTCCGCCGACCTCCGACACGACGCGCAGACTCCCGTGCCCCTCGACCTGATCGAGCGTCATCACGCGGTCGCCCTCGCGGATGGAGAGCACCGCCGACACGTTCACCTGCGCCGTGAGCTGCTCGAGATACGGCCGCGCCAGCCGCGGCACGTCCCACGCCCGGCTCACCCGGCAGCCGTATTCAAACAGCCGGATGCCGAGACTGTACCGCCCGTCGCGCCCCTGCGACACCATCTCATACTCGCGCAGTGTGTTCAGCAGGCCGAAGGCCGTGCTCTTCGGCAGCTCCTGCAGCCGCGCGATCTCCGTCAGCGACAGCGGCTCGCCCCGCTCGCTCAGCAGCTGCAGCAGCTCCATCGCCTTGGCGACCGACCGCACGGTTCCCCTATTCTCCAAGCTGCACCCCCCCTTTCTTCTCCCATTGTACCCGCCCGTGCGCATCTTCGTCAAGAAGTTATCGGTATTACCGAACAGATTTTCGAAATTGCCGCACGCCCACCTTGCAAAATGCACGGCGGATTTGCTATAATAAGGTAGTATTTTCAGAAAAATAACGAGGACACGCCATGCGGGACACTTTCGGCCGGAAAATTACATACCTGCGCCTGTCCGTGACCGACCTCTGCAACCTCCGCTGCCGCTACTGCATGGGCGCGGAAGGCGTGGAGGAGCGGGCGCACAGCGAGATGTGCTCGCTCGAGCAGCTGCGGGACATCGCGGCCGCGGCGGCCGCCTGCGGCGTGCGGAAGATCCGTCTCACCGGCGGTGAGCCGCTCGTGCGCCGCGGGATCGTCGACCTGTGCCGCATGCTGCGGGAAATCCCGGGCATCGAGGAGCTCTGTCTCACGACAAACGGCGTCCTCCTTCCCGCGCTGGCCGCACCGCTGCGCGCGGCGGGTGTCGACCGCCTGAACATCAGTCTCGACACGCTCCGCCCCGACCGCTTCCGCGACATCACGCGCGTCGGCTCGCTCGCGGATGTGCTGCGCGGGCTGGAGGCCGCGGAGAGCGCGGGCTTCCGGAACCTCAAGCTCAATTGCGTGCTCCTCGGCGGCGTGAGCGACGACGAGATCGCCGACTTCGCCGCCCTGACGCTGACGCACCCGTGGCAGGTGCGCTTCATCGAACTGATGCCGATGGGCACCTGCGTCGGCTGGGATCGGGCGCACTTTCTGCCGTCGGACGCGGTGCTCGCACGCTGTCCGCAGCTGCGGGAGGTTGGGACGCAGGGCGTCTGCCGCGTCTACCGCCTGCCAGGCGCGCGCGGTACGGTCGGCCTGATCTCCCCGATGAGCCACCGCTTCTGCAGCGGCTGCGACCGCATCCGTGTCACGGCGGACGGGCGGCTCAAGCCCTGCCTGCACTCATCCGAAGAAATACCGCTCGCGGGTCTTTCGGGTGCGGAGCTGCGCCGCGCGGTTGAGCGCGGCATCGCCGCCAAGCCGCAGCGCCACCACCTCGCGGAGGAGGGGCGCTCGGGCGCCGGACGCGGCATGTATGAAATTGGAGGATAACGCCATGGAACTGACACATTTTAATGAGCAGGGCCGTGCCCGGATGGTGGACGTGTCCGAAAAGTCCGCGACATACCGCACGGCGCGCGCCTGCGCGACCGTCCGCATGGCGCGCGGGACGATGGAGCTCATCCGCGCCGGTCAGATCGGCAAGGGTGACGTCCTCGCCGTGGCGCAGGTTGCGGGGATCATGGCCGCGAAGAAGAACGCGGAGCTCATCCCCATGTGCCACCCCCTCCTGCTGACAAAGGCGGACATCACCTTTCAGGCAGAGGACGAAGCGCTGCACATCTTCAGCGAGATCCGCTGCCGTGGCGAGACGGGCGTGGAGATGGAGGCTCTCACGGCGGTGAGCGTCGCGGCGCTCACGGTCTATGACATGTGCAAGGCCGTCCAGCGCGACATGGTCATCACCGACGTCCGCCTGCTCTACAAGGACGGCGGAAAATCCGGAATATACGAGGTGAAGTGATATGGCGCAGGTTGTCTCTGTAAACATCAGCGAGAAAAAGGGCATGCGCAAGCACCCCGTCCCCTATATTGACGTGCGCCTGCGCCACGGCATCGTGGGCGACGCGCACGCGGGCGACTGGCACCGCCAGATCAGCCTGCTCGCCGTCGAGAGCGTCGACGCCATGCGCGCGGACTGCCCCGTTCCGCTCGACAGCGGCGTTTTCGCCGAGAACATCAACACCGCCGGCATCGACCTCAGGCACCTGCCGGTCGGGACGCTCCTGCGCGTCGGCCCGGCGCTGCTGCGCGTGACGCAGATCGGCAAGGAGTGCCACAGCGACTGCGCCATCCGCCGCACGGCTGGGCGCTGCGTCATGCCGACGGACGGCATCTTCGCCGTCGTCGTCGAGGAGGGGCGGATCAAAGCGGGCGATGAAATCGCCCTTGTGGAGGAATCTGTATGAAGCTCATCAAAACCGAGGACGCCGTCGGTCATGTGCTCTGCCATGACCTGACGCAGATCATCAAGGATCAGTATAAGGACGCGCGCTTCCGCAAGGGGCACGTCGTCACACAGGAGGACATCCCTGTGCTGCTGTCCATGGGCAAGGAGCACCTCTATGTCTGGGAGATGACGCCCGGCATGCTGCACGAAAATGACGCGGCCGAGCGCCTGCTCGCCCTCTGCGGGAGCGAACACATGACGCGCACCGCCGTTAAAGAAGGCAAAATTGAGCTGCGCGCCGACTGCGATGGCCTGTTTCTCGTCCGCTCCGAGCGCCTGCTCGCCGTCAACTCGCAGGACGAGGTCATGATCGCCACACGCAAGGGCGGCACCGCCGTCCGCAGGGGCGACAAGCTCGCGGGCATGCGCGTGATCCCGCTCATCATCGAGGAAGAGAAGCTCCGCCGCGCCGAACAGGCCGCGGGCAGCGAGCCGCTCCTCTCTCTGCACCCCTACGTCCGTAAAACCGCCTGTCTCGTCGTGACGGGCAACGAGGTAAAAAAGGGGCTGATTCAGGACACGTTCTCCCCCGTCGTGGAGGAAAAGCTCGCGGCCTACGGCATCAAGACCATCAAGAAAGTCTATTCCGGCGACGGCGTTGAGGCCGTGCGCGACGCGGTGCTTGCCATGCGCGCGGAAAAGCCCGACATGATTCTCTGCACCGGCGGCATGAGCGTCGACCCCGATGACAACACCCCCGGCGGCGTCCGGGTCTCCGGCGCGCGGATTGTGACCTACGGTGCGCCCGTCCTGCCCGGCGCGATGTTCCTGCTCGGGTATTTTGAGGACGGGATGCCCGTCATGGGTCTGCCGGGCTGCGTAATGTACGCGGGCGCGACGATTTTTGATCTGATGCTGCCGTATGTGGCGGCGGATGTTCCCGTGACGCGCGCGGATGTGGCCGCCCTCGGCGAGGGCGGGCTGTGCCTCGGCTGCCCGGAGTGTCATTTCCCGATCTGTCCGTTCGGGAAGTAAGGCTGGGTATTTTGCTTCTATTGGGCATAGGCGGCTGCATCGGCGTGTCCGTCCTCCCGCGGGTTACTTTTCCTGCGCGGGAAAAGTAACCCGCGGGAGACATACCAGCCTTATATTGCACCCACCATTATTCTCCGCGCAGAATTACGTCTACACATCCCGCACGGGATTTTGGAAATACAACCCGCCCGCGGCGTTTTCTCGCCCGCTCCTGTATCGCCGCGGCTTCCGATGATCCGGCAAAAACAACCAGACATGAAAGGAAGAACAAAACGATGAAAAAACTTGTATCCCTGCTGCTGGCGCTGGTCATGGCGCTCTCGCTCGTGGCCTGCGGCAATGACGCCAAGCCGAGCGCCGACGGTAACAGGGTCACGCTGACCGTGTTCGCCGCCGCCTCCCTCACCGAGTCCCTCAACGCCATCGGTGAAAAGTACATGGCCGATAACCAGAATGTGACGCTTGTCTTCAACTATGACTCCTCCGGTACGCTCTATAAGCAGATCAAGGAGGGCGCCGTCTGTGACCTGTTCATCTCCGCCGCCCCCAAGCAGATGAACCAGCTCGACGGCACGCTCAAGGATGACGCCGAGAAGAACCCCGACGGTCTGGACATGCTCCTCGCGGGCAGCCGCATCAATCTGCTGGAAAACAAGGTTGCCCTCGCCGTCACGGACGGCAACCCCAAGGGCATCGACAGTTTCGATAAGCTCGCCGATCTCCTCAAGAGCGTCGATGTGAAGCTCGCCATCGGCAACGCGGACGTCCCCGTCGGCCAGTACACCCAGAAGATCTTCAAGTTCTATAATATCGACGAGACCTCCGTCGCCGACAAGCTGACCTACGGCGCGAACGTCAAGGAGGTCACCACCGCCGTCAGCGAGGGCACCGTCGACTGCGGCATCATCTATGCCTCCGACGCCTACTCCGCCAAGCTCACCGTCGCCGCCACCGCCACCGCCGACATGTGCGGTCAGGTCATCTACCCCGCCGCCATTCTGAGCGGCTCCACGAATCAGGACGCCGCCGCGGCCTTCCTGAAGTATCTGCAGGGCAGCGAGGCCTCCGCAGAGTTCGAGAAGGTTCTCTTCACCCCGCTTTCCAAGTAACCCACCACTCTCCGGGACGTCGGACAGAGCGCACCGCGCCCTGTCCGGCCCCGTGTTTTTTCAGGAGGCCCCTATGGACTGGTATCCCCTTCTCAACTCACTGCGCATCGCGGCCATCTCCGCGGTCGTGGTATTCTTCGCCGGGATCGCCGCGGCGTACTACATCGCCAAGCTCCCGCGTCTGCTCAAAGGCATTCTCGATGTCGTGCTGACGCTGCCACTCGTCCTGCCGCCCACGGTGGTCGGCTATCTGCTGCTGCGCGTGCTGGGGCCGAAGCGGCTCATCGGCGCGTGGGTGCTCGAGACGTTCGGCATCCGGCTCGTCATGACGTGGTGGTCGGCCATCTTCGCCACGGTCGTGGTCGTCTTCCCGCTCATGTACCGCACGGTGCGCGGCGCGTTCGAGGCTTTTGATGAGACGCTGGCCTATGCCGGGCAGACGCTCGGCCTGTCCAACACACGGATTTTCTGGCAGATCCGCATGCCCAACTGCCGCCAGGGCATCATCGCCGGCGCGGTGCTCGCCTTTGCGCGCGCCCTCGGCGAATACGGCGCGACGAGCATGGTCGCCGGATACACCCCCGGCAAGACCGCGACCATCTCCACCACGGTCTATCAGCTCTGGCAGCTCAACAACGACGAGCTCGCGCTGAAGTGGGTGCTCGTCAACGTCGGCATCTCGGCGGTCATTCTGCTGGTCGTGAACATGCTGGAGCGGAAGAATCTGCTCACCGCCGCCAGCCGGGGAAGGAAGAGCGCCGCATGAGCCTGCTTGTGGACATTGAAAAACGGCTGGATACGTTCACGCTGCGCGTGCAGTTCGAGGCTGAGCACGGGGCGACGGCGCTGCTCGGCGCGTCCGGCTGCGGCAAGAGCGTGACGCTCAAGTGCATCGCGGGCATCATGACGCCCGACCGCGGCCGCATCGTTCTCGACGGCGAGACGCTCTTTGACAGCGAGCGCCGCGTCAACCTCCCGCCCCAGCGCCGCTGCGTGGGGTATCTGTTCCAGCAGTACGCGCTCTTCCCGAACATGACGGTGCAGCAGAACATCCTCTGCGGCATCCGCACCGGCTCTCGCGCGGAAAAGCAGCGGGCCGCGGCAGAGCAGCTGCGCCGCTTCCGGCTCGATGGGCTGGAGAAGCGCTATCCCTCGCAGCTCTCCGGCGGACAGGCGCAGCGCGTCGCCCTCGCCCGCATTCTCGCCTCGCAGCCGCGCGCCATCCTGCTCGACGAGCCGTTCTCCGCGCTCGACAGCTATCTCAAGTGGAACCTCGAGCTGGAGCTTTCGGAGCTGCTCGCGGACTTCGGCGGACCGATTCTCTGGGTCAGCCACGATCTCGGCGAGTGCTGCCGCAACTGCCGCCGCGTGTGCGTTATGGAGCAGGGCCGCTCGGGCGAGATGACCGACATGGCCGCGCTCGTCCGCCGCCCCACGACGCTCGGGACGGCCAAGCTCGCGGGCTGCCGCAACTTCTTCCCTGTGCGCGCGGTCGAGGGCGGCGTCCTCGTCGAGGACTGGGGACTCACGCTCCCGCTCACCGCGGCGCAGGAGTGCGCGACGCTTGCTATCCCGGACGGTGCGATCAAGATCGGCACGGGAGATCTCGCCTGCACCGTGCGCCGCATCATCCCCGACCTCGGCTGCAGCACCGTTCTGCTCCAGCCGGACGGCGCAGCGGCGGACAGCCCGCCCCTGCTCACTGCCCTGCCGGAGGGGCTGAAGCTCCGCGAGGGCGAGCGGATCACCTGCGCGCTGCAGCCTGAGCAGCTCCTGCTGTTTTAAAGACGAAACCCCCACCCCGGACGGACTGAAACCTGTCGGGGTGGGGGTTACTCTTTGCAGAACTGCGGATGTCTCCGGCGGGGAACTTTCTTTCACCGGCGAAAGAAAGTTCCCAAAGAACGCCGCAAGAAGCCAAGGTTTCTTGACTTCCTAAGCGCGCCGTGCACATTGGGCAATTGTTTTAGTGCGTCCCACACGTTTGGGGGATTTTGCAAGGGGCCAATGTTGTAGTATCGTCTGTCCTTCTGCGCCGCTGCCGCTGACGGTGCAGCAAGTAGAGACGATTCTAAACTTAGGTATCGTGCTACCGAAAATCCCGCAAGCCGACCACCTTGGTCTTGGCGCGCTTTTGGTTACTTTTCCCGCGTGGGAAAAGTAATCCGCCGCAGGCCGGACCAGCCGATTCCACCACCCATCTCACAAGAAAAAAAGACAGCCCCCACAGGAGCTGTCTTTCGATCTCTTTGCGCTAGGCGCTCAGTTCGCCTTCTCCATCCGGAAGGCATACTGCGCGCCGTCGGTGATGTTTGTCGCGTCTATGCCGGTCATGGCGTACTCGCCGTCGATATAGAACGCCCAGTACACCCCGTCCTTGTCATAGTCTGCGGTCATGCCGTTGACGGTCTTGACATACAGCCCGTAGCTGCTCGCTTCGCCCGCGACGACGTGGAGCTTCAGCAGCGCGTCGCCCACGGTCTTCTCGTCCGTGTGAACGGTGAAGGTGACGGCCTTGCCGTCCTGATCTGCGACCTCCGTGGTGAAGGTCTTGCTGCCCTCGCCGATCTCAGCGCCGTCCGCGACGGGGATGGCGGGGTTCATGGGATCGTCCTTGGCCGCCGTCTGGCCGCAGGCCGTCAGGCTCAGCGCCAGAACAAGCGCCGCGAGCAGCGCGGCAATGTGCTTTGTTGTTTTCATGTGGTTTCCCTTATAAAATGATTCTATTCCTCCACCTCGTGCAGCCCCAGCAGCAGGTCGCCGCGCTCAACGGAGACGGTGATGGGCCGCCCGATGAAGTGGTTGCTGCAACCGAGGGGAAAGTCCGGCGTGAGAACGGCGTTCTCCACCGAATAGTGCGCGCCGCGGATCGTGACGCCCGCGGCCATCTCGCCGAGACAGAACACGGAGAGGATCCCGTCCGCACGCGCCGGGAAGGTGATCTCCCCTTTCCCGCAGACGGCGGTGTAAATCTCGCCGTTTCCGTAGAGCCAGCCGCGCGCACCGCGCCGCGCAAGATACAGCAGCGCCTGATAGTTCGCGACGGTGTGGTCGCTGCGCCGTCCGCCCGTTCCGCCGTAGAGGTGGAACTCCCGGCAGCCGCGCTCGAGCCCCTTCTTGATGGCGAGCATCATGTCGGTGTCGTCCTTTTCCACCGGGACGCGGAGAATGTGGTCAAACGCGGGTACCTCGCCGAGCGAGTCGAAGTCGCCCAGCAGCAGATCCGGCGTCAGTCCCGCGCTGCGGCACCAGCGCCAGCCGCCGTCGGCGGCGATGACGTAGTCCGACACGTCGGGCTTGCTGCGCAGTCCGTAGTAACTGCCCGCGCCGAAAATATAACAGGCCATGAGACAGAGCCCTCCTCTCTTTGCCTCCCCAGTGTACCATACTTTGCAGCTCTTGACAAACGGTAATTCCTGTGCTACGATGAAAAAACAATCCAAGGGGCGCTGGCGCATGCCGGCTGAGATGTGACGTATTGCCGTCCGATCCCTCGAACCTGATCCGGGTAATGCCGGCGTAGGAATGCGACCATAGAATCGAAGGGTTTTCCGCATTGCGACGCCTGCATGGCTCGCCATGCGGGAATTTTTTTTGTTTTTGGAGGAACACACATGAAAAACAGCAAGACACGCATCATCTGCGAGGCCGCCATTTTCATTGCCATGGCGGAAATTCTCAGTCTGATCAAGCTCTATGAGTTTCCGAACGGCGGCTCCATCAATCTGGGGATGCTGCCGATCATCCTGTTCGCCGCGCGGCACGGCTGCGGCTGGGGTTCGCTCGCGGGTCTGGTATTCGGCACGCTCGACTACCTGATCGGCAGCAAGTTCTCCATCGACTGGACAACCATCATCTGCGACTATTTTCTCGCGTTCACGGCGCTCGGCTTCGGCGCGGGTCTGTTCGCCCGGCGCAGGTGGAGCGTGTTTTACGGCACGGTCATCGGCGGCCTGCTGCGCTTTCTGGCGCATTATCTGGTCGGCGCGCTCGTGTGGGGCAAGTACATGCCCGACGAGTTCTTCGGCATGTCCATGACCAGCCCGTGGTTTTACTCGCTGCTCTATAACGGGAGCTACATGCTGCCGGACATCATCCTCTGCGCGGTGGTATTCGCGCTGCTGTACCGCCCGCTGAAGAAGTATTTCACGGGAGCCGACCTCATCGCGGCCTGATTCTGTCCACCTTTCCGGCTCCGTCGTCCGTCACGGGCGGCGGGGCCGGTGAGCGGAAAAAAGTTTTTCAGAAAAACGCAAAAAAACTGTTGACAAATCCTGTCAGATGCGTATAATAGTATTTGTTCGTCAGGAACACAGCGGGATTGTGTAAAGGTAGCACAGCGGACTCTGACTCCGTATGTGAGGGTTCGAATCCTTCTCCCGCTGCCAAAAAGCTCTGTATTCTTTGGAATACAGAGCTTTTTTATTGATTGCCACAGCAGGCGCATAAGGAGATGATGCAGCATGATCTTTTTTACAGCAGATACGCACTTTGGACATAACAACGTGATCCGCTTTTGTGACCGCCCCTTCTCCTCCGCCGCGGAGATGGACGAAGTCATGATTCGGAATTGGAATGCGCGTGTAACCGGCGGCGACACGGTGTATATTCTTGGTGATATGTTCTTCCGCAGCACCAATGCAGAAGAAATCCTGCAGCGACTGAAGGGCAAAAAGCGGCTGATTGTCGGCAACCACGATGGCTCCTGGATGACAAAATTCGATTACGCAAGATACTTCCTCAGCGTGGACAAATTTCTGGAAACCTCGGACGGACGGCATACGCTCACCCTGTGTCACTATCCAATGCTTACCTGGAAGCATGCCATGCGGTCATATATGATCCACGGGCATATTCATAATGACACAAGCGCCGACTTTTATCCGCTGATCGCCGCGCGGGAAAATGTTCTGAATGCCGGCGTGGACATCAATGGCTTCCGGCCTGTCACCTTTGAGGAGCTGCTGGAAAATAATCGCCGCTTTAAAAAAGGCAGCTTTTATACCGGCAGTCTGTAACGGCATCATGCTGCTTTCGCACTGCATCTCCCCGGCAGAGACCTCTGCCGGGGAGATTTTTCCGCCGAAAAGGTTGACAAAACCGGCCTTTGCGGCTATAATCATCGGGTAAAAAGCCGAAATGGAACAAAATCGGAGGTGAATGTTCATGGATCTTTGCGGATGTACAGGACGAAACCGGGCATGCGGTGCGCGGTCATATCGGTGCGGAATGTGGGCGTCCATGGACATGGAGTAACCACATTCCGCTTCGCTGTGTCCCTCTTTCCCGCCGCATCAGGTGTCTTGCCGTCGCAATCATCTTGACGCGGTGTATTTTTATGCCCATTTTCGGGCGGAAGGAGGACACAACATGAAGAAGAATCTGCTTTTTAAGAAGAATTACGCGGTCGAGCTGGTGCGCGCCATCCGCGGCGCGCAGGGGGCCGCGCAGCTGCGAACGCTCCTCTCGGACTACCACGAGCACGACATCGCCGAGGCGCTGACGCACCTCACGCCCACCGAGCGCGGACGCGTCGTCGCCGCGCTCGACACGCACACGCTCGCCGACATCTTCGCCTATCTTGAGGATGCGGCCCCGTACATCGGTGAGCTGCCCGTCGCGCTCGCGGCGAAGGTCATCTCCTGCATGGACTCGGACGACGCGCTCGACGTGCTCGAGAGTCTCTCGCCGGAGAAAAAGCGCGCCGTCGCGGCTCTGCTCGACAGCGGCGCGCAGGCGGACGTTGCGCGCCTGCAGACTTACCCGGACGATGAGATCGGCAGCCGCATGACGAACAACTTCATCGCCATCCAGCGCGGTCTGAGCATCCGCGGCGCGATGAGCGAGCTGGTGCGTCAGGCCGGGCGGCACGACAACATCGCCACGCTCTATGTCCTCGACGAAGACGGGCACTATGCGGGCGCGATCGACCTCAAGGATCTCATCATCGCGCGCGAGAGTGACTCGCTCGAGGAGCTCATCAGCCGCTCCTACCCCTACGTCTGCGAGCACGAGAAAATCGCCGACTGCGTCGACCGCATCGCCGACTACGCCGAGGATTCCATCCCCGTGCTGACGGCGGACGGCACGCTCGCGGGCGCGCTGACGTCCTCTGACCTTGTGGAGCTGGTCGACGAGGCCATGGGTGACGACTACGCCAAACTCGGTGGTCTGTCCTCGGAGGAGGATCTAAAGGAGCCCGCGCGTGTCAGCATGAAAAAGCGCCTGCCGTGGCTGATTGTCCTGCTGTTCCTGGGGATGGCCGTCTCGTCCGTCGTGGGGATGTTCGAGTCGGTCGTGACGGTGCTGCCGGTTGTGATCTGCTTCCAGTCGCTCGTGCTGGACATGGCCGGGAACGTCGGCACGCAGTCCCTCGCGGTGACGATCCGCGTGCTGATGGACGAAAATCTCACCGTGCGCGAGCAGCTGGCGCTGCTGGCCAAGGAGATGAAGATCGGCCTGCTCAACGGCGGGAGTCTCGGGCTCATGGCGCTGGTGTTCCTCGGGACCTATATCCACGTCTGCAAGCACTACGCGTGGCTCGCGGCGTTCCTGATCTCGGGCTGCGTGGGCATCTCGCTTGTGGCGGCGATGGTGATCTCCAGCATGGTCGGCACGCTCATCCCCATGCTGTTTCACCGCATCCACGTCGACCCGGCCGTGGCCTCCGGCCCGCTGATTACGACCGTGAACGACCTCGTCGCCGTCGTGACGTACTATGGCCTTGCGGCGATTTTCCTGATTCCCATCCTCGCGGCGTAAAAATGCCCCCACCCTGGCGCTGTCCGATGACGGACAGTGCCGGGGTGGGGGTGTTATGCTGTTATATGGTGCAAGGTTGATGGCGTGTCCCGCCTCCGGCGGGGTACTTTTCCCACGCAGGAAAAGTACCCAAAAGCGCGCCAGAAACCAAGGTTTCTGGACTTCCTTTCCGGCCGACAAGCGGGGTATCTGCAGGACGTGGCCTAAGCTTAGAATCGTCTCTGCGACTGCGCCGCTGCCGCTGATCGCTTAAAATACAGGAGCTTATGCGTCTTTCGACCCTTTGCTTCTCCGGAAGCCGATGATCAGAAACACCAAGCCCGCAATCCCGGCGGCAAAGCTCACATAATCAAACGGAAGAACACCGATAACCGGGAACCAAGGTGTCTCCAATACAGCTGCCCAGGTGGCGAACAGAATCAGGCCGAAGCCTAACAGAAAATATCTCATCTTTTCCATAGTGCACCTCATCTCTTATTTATTTGTTGTCATTATACCTTATATCGTTTTTTGTTCCAATATATATTTGGGCATTTTTTCATATTTTTTACTTATTTACATTGTTTTTATCTCTAAGTATGCTGTTATGTGCCCTTTTCAGTGATGCTATCTCACGCTGCCAATCCCATCAGCAAGACATAAGGCGGAAAGGATGGAATCCCAATGGATTCCATCCTTTCTGCCTTGTTTATCCGCTTGTTACCCCAGCATCTCCCCAAAGGCCGCGAGGGCGGCGAGGCCTTCGGTGAGGGTCTGCTTGTCGCAGGCATAGCCGATGCGCATGCTGTGCGGCTGCTCGAAGCAGTCGCCGGGAGTGACGAACGCGCCCGTCTCGCGGTACATGCGCTTGCAGAAGTCGTAGGACGGGACGTCGAAGTCATAGTACACGAGCGCAGTCGTACCGGCCTTGGGCTTCGTGTAATAGAAGTGCTCATGCGCAGCGACCCACGCGTCGAGGATGGCGAGATTCTCGCGCACGATGGTCTGGTTGCGGCGGAGCATGGCGTCGCTGTGGCGCAGGGCGATGGAGGCGACAGCGTCGTCGAACATGCCGCAGCTGATGAGGTTATAGTCGCGGTGGGAGAGGAAGGCGCACAGCGCCGCCTCGTCGTGTGTGGCGATCCAGCCCATGCGCAGCCCCGCGAGCGAGAACACCTTCGACATGCTGCTCACGGAGATGCCCTTTTCATAGAGGTCGGCGATGGACTCGCTCCAGCTGTCCTCCTGCGTCAGGTGGCGGTAGACCTCGTCGCAGAGGATATAGGCCCCCACGCCGCGGGCAATCTCCACGATCTCCTCCAGCTGCTCACGGCTCATGAGCGCGCCGGTGGGGTTATTGGGGTTGTTGATGCAGATCATCTTCGTCTCCGGCGTCACGAGCGCGCGCAGCTCGTCAAGGTCGGGCAGATAGTCGTTCTCCTGCTTCAGGTGCATGATGGCGACGTCCGCGCCGATGGACGCGGGGATGGAGTAGAGCTGCTGGTAGGTGGGCATGATGCTGACCACGCGGTCGCCCGCGGAGATGAGCGAGCAGAACACGTGGTGGTTCGCGCCCGCCGCGCCGTGGGTCGGGACGATCTCCTCCGGATGCACGGTCTTATAGAGCCCGCAGATCCCGCCGCGCAGGTCGTCGCTGCCGACGATGTCGCCATAGGTCAGACGGCGGGCGGAGAAGTCCGCGAGAAAGCGCGCCTTGTCCTCCCCCGTCAGCGCAAACAGCTCGTCGAGCGAGACGGAGTCCACGCACGTCTCGGCGATGTTGAAGCGCGCGCCGACCTCATATTCGTTCATCCATTCTTCCACGGCAAAGGGCTTGATGTACATCGTTTTTTCCTCCTGAAAAAGTTACAGGCACCCAAGACCGGGGCTTATCCAGCGTGCGCTGGAATACCTACGTCCCGATCCTGGATGCCTGTTCTCCCCCATCCGGTGACAGGGGCAGCATACAATTTGTCATTGGAGATTATTATAGAGGATTCTGCGCGGTTGTCAAGGGTTTTGCGTCCGTTACCGCCCTAAAATCGCGTCCAGATCCTGCTCCGGGGCGGTGATCGGCTGCAGGCCGTACGTCTCCACGAGGATCTTCACAACCGACTCGGATAAAAACGCCGGCATCGTCGGCCCGAGGTACATGTTTTTGATCCCGAGCGAGAGCAGCGTCAGCAGGATGCAGACCGCCTTCTGCTCGTACCACGACAGCACGAGCGTCAGCGGCAGGTCGTTCACCCCGCAGCCGAACGCGTCCGCCAGCGCGAGCGCCACCTGCACAGCGCTGTACGCGTCGTTGCACTGACCCATGTCGAGAATCCGCGGCAGGCCGCCCACCTCGCCGAGGTCGAGGTCGTTGAAGCGGAACTTGCCGCAGGCGAGCGTGAGAATGAGCGTGTCCATCGGCGCTTTTTTGACCAGCTCCGTGTAGTAATTCCGCCCCGGGTGCGCGCCGTCGCAGCCGCCGACGAGCAGGATCCGCCGGATCTGCCCGCGCTTCACGGCGTCGATCACCTCGCCCGCGTGCGCGAGCACCGCCGCGCGGGCAAAGCCGGTTGTCAGCATGTGCCCGCCGTTGATGCCGCTCATGCTGCGGTCGTGCTCATAGCCGCCGAGCTGCTGCGCCTGCCGGATGAGGGGTAAAAAGTCCTTGCGCCCCAGCGCGTCTGCCTCGATGTGCCGCAGGCCGTCATAGCCGACAACCGAGGTCGTCCAGACGCGGTCGCGGTAGCTCTCGCGCGGCGGCATGAGACAGTTCGTCGTCATGAGCACGGGGGCGGGGATGTCCTCGAACTCCCGCTGCTGGCTCTGCCACGCGGTGCCGAAGTTCCCGGCGAGGTGCGGATACTTGTGCAGCCCCGGATAGCCGTGCGCCGGGAGCATCTCGCAGTGCGTGTAGATGCGCACGCCTGTCCCCTGCGTCTGCTCGAGCAGCTGCTCCAGATCGAGCAGGTCGTGTCCCGAGACGACAATGAACGGCCCGGCCTGGATGTCCGTGCGGACGCGCGTGGGAACCGGGTCGCCGAAACGCCCGGTGTTCGCGCGGTCGAGAAGCGCCATGCACTGCAGGTTCACGCTGCCGAACTCCATGATAAGCGCGAGCCACTCCTCCACCGTGTGCTCCTCCGCCACGGCGCACAGGCCCTTATAAAACCACGCCGTGACGCTCTCGTCCCGCTTGCCGAGCCGCAGAGCGTGGTGCGCGTAGGCCGCCATGCCCTTCAGCCCGAACAGAAGCGTCGAACGCAGGGAAACGATGTCCGTCTCCCCCTTCCAGAGCGGGAAGTCCGGCGCGTCCGCCCCTCCGAGGGCGCGGCACTCCGCCGCGGCGCGCTGCGTGAAGGCGTGGATGGCGCGGTCGTCGAAGTTGACGTTCGTGAGCGTGGTGAACAGCCCGTCGATCAGCAGACGGTCGCTCTCCTCCGTGCGGCGTGACGCCGCCTGCGCGGCCTGCGCCAGACGGATCAGCTCGCAGATGAGCGCATCCTGCAGCTGCGCCGTGTGCGGCTGCTTTCCGCATACGCCCGTCCGCACGCAGCCCGTGCCGCCGGCCGTCTGCTGGCACTGAAAACAAAACATATCCGGCATCGGTAAAACCCTCCTTTTTTCTGCTTCCAGTATGCCCCGCCGCGCGGCGCGCCATACGGATTTTTTCGGGAAGGGCTTGACGCTATAGCGGTTGTATCGTTTATAATAGAGGGGAAAAATCTGCCCGTCGGAGGATGCGCCCTATGGATAAGCCCGAACTGTTTCAGATCGGCACGGTTGCCAAGCTCTTTCACCTGAGCGTGAGCAGTCTGCGCCACTATGAGGATATCGGCCTGCTCAAGCCGGAATACGTCTCGCCCGAGAGCGGCTACCGCTACTACAGCGCGCGCCAGTTCGAGGTGCTCAGCTCCATCCGGTATCTGCGCGCGCTCGACCTGCCGCTGCCGGAGATCGCCGACTTTCTGAAAAACAAGGACGTCGACCGCATCGAAGAAAAACTCCGCCAGCAGAAGCAGGCCGTCATCGAGCGCCAGCAGGCGCTGCAGCGCGTTGAGCGCCGCATCGACAACCGCCTGCGCCAGCTCGAGTCCGCGCAGCACGCGCGGCTCGACGAGATCACCCTCACGCGCGCACCGGCCTGCCGCCTGTGCTGGATCCAGAGCTCGCTGAAAATCCGCAGCTCGCTCGACATGGAGCCGCCGATCCGCCGTCTCGAGGAGACGCAGAAGGACGCCGTCGTCTTTCTCGGCAAGGTCGGGCTCGGCATCACGCCGGAGAACCTCTACGCCGGGGCATACGACCAGTACGACGGGATTTTCCTCGTGCTTGACGAGGAGGACGAGTTCACCGGCCCGGTCACGGATCTGCCGGAGACGGACTGCCTGTGCGTGCGCTTCCGCGGGAGCCATCCGGAGGCCCCCGCGCAGTACCGCTGCCTGATGGCCTGCGCGCGACAGCGCGGGCTGACCGTGACGGGCTTTTCGCGCGAGATCACCCTCATCGACTACGGCATCACGGACGACACGGAGAAATTTGTCACGGAGATCAGTCTCCCCGTCGCGCCGCAGGCTTAAAAAACGCTTGCGCCGGGCGCGCGGACAGGGTACAATAGCGGCAAAAGGAGGCGAAGACGGTGGCAAGCTCACAGGAATATCTCGACTATGTCCGCGCGCAGGCGGACGGCCCGTGGACGCTGCGCGCAAGGAAAATGTTCGGCGACTGGATGGTCTACGCCGACGACCGGCCCATCCTGCTCGTGTGCGACAACACGGTGTTCATCAAGTGCCTGCCGGCGGTGGAGCCGCTCATGCAGGGCGCACAGCGCGGCGTCCCATACGGCGGAGCCAGGGAGCACTGGATCCTCGACATCGACGACGCGGAGCTGACGCGCGCAGCCATCGCCGCGCTCCTGCCGGTCACACCGCTGCCGAAAAAGCGCAGCCGCAAAAAGGAGGTACTGCCATGAAACTCGCCCTCTGCCAGATGCGCATGAGCGCGGACGAACAAACCAATCTGGGGCGCGGGCTCGACGCCCTGCACCGCGCCGCGGCCGCGGGAGCCGACCTGATCGTCTACCCCGAGCTGCAGCTGCACCTGTTCTTCCCGCAGTACGAAGGGCGCGACGCCGCGGACAAGCTCCTCACATTGGAAAGCCCCATCGTCCGGCAATTTCAGGACGCCTGCCGCGCCGAGGGCATCATGGCCGCGCCGAACTTCTATCTGCGCGAGGCGGGCGGCTGCTTTGACACGACGATCCTCATCGGCGCGGATGGGGCGCTGATTGGGCGGCAGAAGATGGTACACATCGCGCAGGCGCCGCAGTTTTACGAACAGGACTACTACACCCCGTCGGACGACGGCTTTCTCGTGTTCGACACGCCCCACGGGTGCATCGGCGTGGTCGTCTGCTTCGACCGGCACTATCCCGAGAGCATCCGCACCGAGGCGCTCATGGGCGCCGACCTCATCCTCATTCCCACGGCCAACACGATGGCCGAGCCGCTGGAGCTGTTCGACTGGGAGATCCGCGTGCAGGCCTTCCAGAGCAGCGTCGCCGTCGCCATGTGCAACCGCACGGGGCTCGAGGGCGGGATGGACTTCGCGGGCGGCTCGATCGTGACGGATGCGAACGGCGATGTGATCGCCAAGGCCGGGCCGGGCGAGGAGCTGCTTTTCGCCGAGGTGGACATGGCCGCCCCCACCCGCATCCGCGCCGCGCGGCCCTATACCTCGCTGCGCCGGACGGCGCTCTACCGCTGAGCATCAAAGTGCATAATACGCCCCTCTTTCGCCATAAGAAAATATGACAGAAAGAGGGGTTGTTTTGTCGATATGTCCGTGATATACTGTGCTACTGCAGCTGGAAATGCTGCGATCAGAAAACTATGAAAAGGAGAATCCATCATGCGCAGAAACAAGCCGTCCCAGCCGCGTTCCATCGAAATGACAACCGGGTCCCTCTGGCGAAATATTCTTCTTTTCAGCCTGCCGCTGATGCTGACACAGGTGCTGGAGGTGCTTTTCAACCTCAGCGACGTCGCCATCGCGGGTAAATTCGCGGGGTATGTCGCCCTCGGCGCCGTCGGCTCGACGACGCTGCTCGTCTCGCTCTTCACGGGACTGCTGATCGGCATGGGCGCGGGCGTGAACGTCGCCATCGCTCGCAGCCTCGGTCTCGGCGACGATGAACAGCTCGAGCGGACGCTGCACACGTCGTTTCTCATCTGCGCCTGCGCGGGGCTGCTGGTCTGTCTCGTCTGCGCGGGGCTGGCCGGGCCGATGCTCCGCATGCTCCACACGAAGGATGAGCTCATCGACAGCGCCGTCAGCTATCTGCGCATCTATGCGCTGGGTCTGCCCGCCATGGCGATCTACAACTTCGGCAACGGCGTCCTCAGCGCAAGCGGTGACACGAAGCGTCCGCTCATCTACCTGTCCGTCGCGGGTGCGGTGAACGTGGCGCTGAACCTCTTCTTCGTCATCGTCTGCAATCTCGCGGCGACGGGCGTCGCCATCGCGAGCGCCATCGCGCAGTGCCTGTCGGCGCTGCTGATCGTGCTGCATCTGCTGCGCCGCCCGGATGCGTGCCGCCTGCAGCTCTCGAAGCTCCGGTTTCACAGGGCGGAGTGCCGCCGCGTGCTGATGATCGGCATTCCCTCCGGCCTGCAGAACGCCATCTTTGCCGTGGCGAACCTGTTCGTGCAGGTCGGCGTCAACTCGTTCGATGCGGTGATGGTCTCCGGAAACTCCGCCGCCGCGAACGCCGACACGCTTCTCTTCAACATGATGTCCGCGTTCTACACGGCCTGCGCCAGCTTCATCAGCCGCAACTGGGGCGCGGGCAAGATCAACCGCATGAAAAAGAGCTACTGGATCAGCGTGTTCTATGCGTTTCTTGTCGGCGCTGGCGCGGGCGTGCTGCTCCTGCTCTTCGGGCGGCAGTTCCTCTCGATCTTCGCCAACGAGCCGGAGGTCATCGACGCGGGCATGCAGCGCCTGCGCATCATGGGCTTTTCCTACGGCGTCTGCGCGCTGATGGACGGCAGCATCGCCGCCTCGCGCGGTATCGGGCGCAGCATCGTGCCGACGGTGATCGTCATCCTCGGCTCGTGCGTGTTCCGCGTGGCGTGGATCTACACGGTGTTTGCCTATTTCCATACGATTCCCTCGCTGTATCTGCTGTATATCTTCTCTTGGGCCATCACGGGCGTCGCGGAGTTTCTGTATTTCCACCGCAGTTATAAGAAGTACGTCCTCGACGCGCGGATCTGGTGATCTGGTCAAATATTGTGCATTTTAAAAGGCGAAGCCGGTTGGCTTCGCCTTTTTTGTTCTGGCGCAGGAGTGGTGAGTGAATCGGCTTGTCTGACTCCGGTGGGGTACTTTCTGTGCGCACAGAAAGTACCCAAAGACGCGCAAGAACCCAATGGTTTCTTGACTTCCTTTCCGGTCGATAAGCGGGGTATCTGTAGGATGTGGCCTATGTGCCCCGCCGCGATGTTTGCAAAATTTTCACTTTCCTACTGTAGGGGCCGGCGTCCCCGACGGCCCGAACAAGAGGACACTGCACCCCTACATTTCGCACCGTCAGCAGCAGCGGCGCAGAACGGCGGACGATACTCTACATTTAAGGCCCCTTGCAAAATCCCCCAACCGTGTGGCACGCACCCCAACAACCTAAGCTGTGCGGGATGCGCTTAGGATTCCAGAACCTTGGTTTTTGTGGCGTTCTTTGGTACCTTTCTTTCGCTGGTGAAAGAAAGGTACCCGCCGGAGACGTCCTCAGCCGATTCTGCCCCTCCCCCCGTGAAAACACAAACGCCCCGCCGCCGCATATCCGTGGCAGCGGGGGCATTCCCTATTTCACCAGCTCGCGCACAACGGCGCCCGCCATCATGAGCCCCGCACACGACGGCACCCACGACACGCTCGCCGGGACGGCCCGCCGCCCGGGCGACGGCTCCTCGAGCGGCTCCGGCTCCGCGGGCGGCTCCGGGCTGTACACCACCTGCAGGTGCTCAATCCCGCGGCGGCGCAGCTCGCGGCGCATGACCCGCGCGAGCGGACAGCCGCTCGTCCTGGCGAGATCCGTCACTGTCAGGAGCGTCGGGTCGAGCTTGTTGCCCGTCCCCATGGCCGAGATGATCGGGATGCCCCGCTCCCGCGCCTGCTCGACAAGGTCGAGCTTGCAGCTCACGAGGTCGATGGCGTCGACGATATAGTCATACCGCGCAGTGAAGAAATCCTCCCTGTGCGCCGCGTCATACGTCGCACAGACCGGATGCACCCGCAGCGCGGGGTTGATGTCAAGGCAGCGCGCGGCAGCGACGTCCGCCTTATACATGCCGACGGTCGAGTGCAGCGCGTAGAGTTGGCGGTTGATGTTCGAGACGCTGAGCGTATCCTGATCGACAAGCGTCAGCTCCCCCACCCCGGCGCGCGCAAGCGCCTCGACCGCGTAGCTCCCCACGCCGCCAAGGCCGAACACGATCACATGGCTGCACCGCAGCCGCTCGACGGCGTCGGCCCCGAGGATCATCCGCGTGCGCAGAAACTGTTCATCCATAGCTGCTTCCTCCTTCGCAAAAAAGACCGGCCGCCGGGCCGGTCTTTTTTTTATTCGCTGGTTCAGCCGACGTACTTCATGCCGCCGGCCTCGGTGGCCGTGACGTTCTCCGTCAGGGAGTTCATCCAGTCGTTGTAGTCCTTCGACATCATGGCGGACTTCACCTGCACCTGCCAATAGGGGATGTCCGTACCGACGAAATACATGACGTGGTAGCCGATGTAGCTGCCGTCGTTGGCGACGATGCCGGTGTCACCGGGCTGTCTGGAGGCATCGAAGCACCAGTCATTGAACTCGGTGACCATCATGCCCTTATAGACCTCGGTGTAAAGGCCGCCCGCGGTGTTGGAGCCGCCATCATCGGAGAGCTCATTGGCAAGCTCGGCGAAGCTCTCCTCCGTGGCAGCGCCGTCCTTCCACTTCTGCAGTGCGTCCTCGGCGGCCTGCTTCTGCTCGGCCTTGCGCTCGTCGAGCTTCGTCTGATAATCATCGGCGGAGCTGTCGAGGTCGGAGGTATCGACGCGGAAGAGGATGTGGCGCACGTCGACGGTGTTGTAGTCATGACGCGTGCGGCTGTGGTAGAGGGCGATGTAGTAGTTCGAGCCGTCATTCACCATGTCGCAGTCACCGCTCTGGCGGCTCGCGTCAAAGACCCACGCGGACAGGGCGCTGGAGCTGTTGTAGGTGCCCTCCTCCTGCGAGGAATAGGTCGCCATGTCATAGTCCTTGGCGATGTCCTCGAGACTGCCGCCGGCCTTGGCACGGCTGAGCGCGGCGGTTGCGGCCTCCTGCGCAGCGGCAAGAGCGGCCGCGTTCTGCTCATCGGTGGGCTGAACGGTGTTGCCGCTGTCGTCCTTCGTGGAGTCGGCCGTACCCTTGAAGAGGATGTACTCATAGTTCACGACGTCGAAATCGTTCTTGTTGTCGGCATAGTAGGCGGCGATCTGATCGTCGGTGTAGCTCAGGCCGTTCTGATAACTCTGGTCATAGGCGGAGACATAGATGCCCTCGGTGAGGAGCTTCTTGAAGACGGAGGTCGTCATGTTCTTGCCGTAGACGTTCTTGAGGTAGGCGGCGGTGGAGACGCCTTTCTGCTTGGCATAGGACGCGAGCTGATCCATGTTCTTGTCGACCTGTGCCTGCATGTCGTCGGTAAACTCAAAGCCCGCATCCTTCGCCGCCTTGTTCAGCACGGTCATCTGGATGAGCTGGTTCTTCGCGTTCTGCTTGAGATAGGCGTCCCACGTCATATCCTCGTCCACGCCGAGCATGAGCTTGGCCATGCTGCTCAGATCCTGCTGGCTCAGGGGCTTGCTGGTGTCGATGCCCATGTAGCTGGCGTACTGGTTCTGGCGGATGGAGCTGTAGGCATTATAATAGAAGTAGTCGACCTCGGCGGCGCTGTACTTCTCGCCGTCGACCGTCACGGCGGTGGCGCCGCGCTGCAGGACATTAGAGTTCCAGAGCAGCAGGAACGCCGCCACCAGAACAAACACGACGGCGATACCGCCATAGAGCATGTTGGAGCGGTGCTGCTGGTCCTTCTCCTCCGCCTCGCGGATTGCCTTGGGATCGGTGATCCCCTTAGCCGCCAGATCCTGACGGATTTTCTTTTCTCTTGATGCGCTCATTTGTTTCAGTCCTCTCAAAAGGTAAAACCATTTATTTTGCAAGTTGCCGTTATATTATACAGGAAATTTTCCCACTTCGCAAGGGGAGATTCCGTTTTCCGGCAGCGCAGGCCGCTTTTCCCGACCCGCATACGCGGATTTCACAAATTTTGGACTGGATTCAGGCCATCTTTTGTGCTACACTGAAGAAAATAACCGGAGGAGGGCATGCAGATGAGTGTAATGCATATCAGGAATCTGGCCGACGCGCCGCAGCATGTGGAGGAGGTCTCCCGCTGGCTCTGGGAGCAGTGGGCCAGGGCCGACGGCTACAGCCTCGAGGATATCGTCTACCGCACGCGCCACGCCATGGGGCGGCGCGGCGTGCCGCAGATGCTCGTCGCTGAGGAAGACGGCGCGCCCGTCGGCGTGGTCTCCCTCTGGCACAATGACGCCAAAACCCGGCAGGATCTCACCCCGTGGCTCGCGGCGCTCTATATCCGCCCCGACTGCCGCGGCCGGCACATCGGCCGGCAGCTGCAGGCCGCCTGTATCGAGGCCGCCCGCGCCATCGGCACTTATGACAAGCTCTATCTCATCACGAAGCACGAGCACTACTATGAAAAGACCGGCTGGATTTTCTTTGAACAGATTCCCACCGGAAACGGCGAGACGGAACGCGTGTATTACCATCCCCTGCGCTGACTCCCCTTGCCTTTTTCGGCGTTTGCGGGTATACTATGATTATTAACCTCAGAAAGGACACAGAAAACATGTCAGTTTTGTCAAATCTGGAACCGAAAGCTGTCTTTACATTTTTTGAGGAGCTGTGCGCCATTCCGCACGGTTCCGGCCATACGAAGGCCATCAGCGACTATCTCGCCGCCTTTGGCCGCGCGCGCGGACTCGAGACGCATCAGGACGCGGCGAACAATGTCATCATCAAAGCCCCCGGCACGCCGGGCTACGAGCAGTCCGCCCCCGTGATCGTACAGGGGCACATGGACATGGTCTGCGCCAAGGCGCCGGACTGCGCGAAGGATATGGAGCGCGAGGGGCTGGATCTCGCCGTGGAGGGTGACACCGTCCTCGCTCGCGGCACGTCGCTCGGCGGCGACGACGGCATCGCCGTGGCGATGGCGCTGGCGCTGCTCGACGCGAAGGATCTGCCCCATCCGCCGATCGAGGCCGTGTTCACCGTCGATGAGGAGATCGGTCTGCTCGGCGCGGCGGCGCTGGACGTCTCTCACCTGCGCGGGCGGCGGCTCATCAACATCGACTCCGAGGAGGAGGGCGTGTTCACCGTCGGCTGCGCGGGCGGCGCAACGGCGCGTTGCGTGCTGCCCGTCACGCGCACGGTCTGCGCCGGTCACGCCATGACCGTCACGGTCAGCGGCCTGCGCGGCGGGCACTCCGGCTCGGAGATCCACAAGGGCCGAGGCAACGCGAGCATCCTGCTCGGGCGGATTCTCAACCGCGCGGGCGACATCCGTCTCGTCAGTGCCAACGGCGGCATGTTCGACAACGCCATCATGCGCGAGGTGAGCGCGACCGTCATCACCGGCGACCCGGATAGCCTGCAGGCGCTCTGCACGCAGATGGACGCCGACTTCCGCGGTGAGCTGCGCGCGACCGATCCCGACGTGGCCGTTACCTGCGTGCCCTGCCGCGAGGTGCCGGATCTGCCGATGGACGGCGAGTCCACGCGCCGCTGCGTGTGCCTGCTCACCTGTGTGCCGAACGGCGTGCAGGTCATGAGCGCCGATATGCCCGGCCTTGTCCAGACGTCGCTGAACCTCGGCATTCTCGCCACCGGCCGCAACAGCATGGAGGTGAGCTTTTCCGTGCGCAGCAGCGTCGAGAGCCAGAAGAACATGCTCCTCGACCGGCTCGAGTGTCTGACCGCCCAGCTCGGCGGCTCCGTCGATGTCACCGGCAACTACCCCGGCTGGGAGTATGCGCCGGAGTCCCCGCTGCGCGAGCTGATGGTGGAGGTCTACCGCGAGCAGTACGGCCGCGAGCCGGAGGTCGGCGCGATCCACGCGGGGCTTGAGTGCGGCCTGTTCGCCGGGAAGATTCCGGGGCTCGACAGCGTGTCCTTCGGCCCGGATCTTTCGGACGTACACACCTGTCACGAGCGGCTGCACATCGCCTCGACCCAGCGCACATGGAAGCTCCTGTGCGAGGTTCTGCGGCGGATGAAGTAGTCGACACAAAACGAATCCCACCGGAAATCCGGTGGGATTTTTCTTTTCGCGGGACATGTCTCCGACGGGTCACTTTCTTTCACCAGTGAAAGAAAGTGACCAAGGAACGCCGCAAGAAACCAAGGTTTCTTGAAACGCCGTATGGGGCGGCGTCCCCGACGCCCCATACAGCGTACACCCCCTACATTTCAAACCGTCAGCGGTAGCGGCGCAGAAGAACGTACAATACTACATTTCGACCACGTCCTACCGTAGCCCTACATGTGACCGGGAAAGGAAGTCCAGAAACCATCCGGTTTCTGATGCGCTTTTGGTTACTTTTCCTGCGCGGGAAAAGTAACCCGTCGGAGACAGGACAAGCCGACTCAACCTCCATTTCAACAATCAATCCTCCCCCGCCGCAAAGAAAAACCCGCCGGGGTCACCGGCGGGTTTTCCGTTAGGAGAGAGAGAAAATCACATAAGGAATGAGTAAATCTTGGATATCTTTTGTATGTGCTTATAGTACCCTGTAAAGATGGCCAAATCATGAAACAAAAATGAACTTTTTGTGAAGAAACCGGATTTCTCCCGCGCAGGCGCGGAAAAGGGCCGCATATCCGGCGGATATGCGGCCCTTTTCCTATAGAGATGAGGTGGATTAATAGCTGCCGAGATCGGCGGACTTGTCGCCCTCGACGCTCTTGCCGAATTCATAGTCGTTGCCGGGCAGGACGGCGTTCAGGACGACGCCCGCGAGCGCCGCGATGGCAAGACCCGTCAGCGTGATGTCGGCGCTGCCGATGGTGAAGGTGATGCCGCCGGCGCTGCTGAAGCCGAGGCCGCTGACGAAGATGACCGCCGCGATGATGAGGTTGCGGGACTTGGTCAGGTCAACCTGATTCTCCACGACGTTGCGCACGCCCACCGCGGAGATCATACCGTAGAGGACGAAGCTCACGCCGCCGACGATGGCCGTGGGGATGGAGTTGACGAGCGCGTCAAACTTCGGGGAGAAGCTGAGGATGATGGCGTAAACCGCGGCGATGCGGATGACACGCGGATCGTAGACGCGGCTCAGCGCCAGAACGCCGGTGTTCTCGCCGTAGGTCGTGTTGGCGGGGCCGCCGAACATGCCGGCGATGGCCGTGGCCAGACCGTCGCCGAGGAGCGTGCGGTGCAGACCGGGATCGGAGATGAAGTTCTTGCCGGTGGTGGAGGAGATGGCGGAGATGTCGCCGATGTGCTCCATCATCGCGGCGATGGCGATGGGCGCCATGACGAGGATGGACGTGATGTCGAACTTGGCGATGACAAACTTCTGCAGACCCACAAAATTGGCACTGGCGACCTCAGTGAAGTCCACCTGATGGAAGATCAGCGCCACGATGTAGCTGCCCACCACGCCCAGCAGGATGGGGATAATCTTGATCATGCCCTTGCCCCAGATGTTCGCGACGATGATGATCACGATGGCGACGAGCGCCAGCGCCCAGTTCGTGGACGCGTTCGTCACAGCCGTACCGGAGAGATTCAGGCCGATGAGGATGATGATCGGGCCGGTGACGATCGGGGGGAAGAAGCGCATGACCTTCTTCGCGCCGACGAGCTTGAACAGCAGCGCCAGCACCAGATACAGAAGACCCGCGACCACGACGCCGCCCATCGCGTAGGGGAGCTTTTCCTCGCCGGTCATCGTCGCGAACTTGCCCGCGTCGAGGTTGGCCACGGCCTGGAAGCCGCCGAGGAAGGCGAAGGACGAGCCGAGGAAGGCCGGCACCTTAAGCTTCGTGCAGACGTGGAACAGCAGCGTACCGATACCGGCAAACAGCAGCGTCGTCTGGATGGACAGCGGCAGTCCGTAGCCGCTGACGAGGATGGGGACGAGCACCGTCGCGCCGAACATGGCAAACAGGTGCTGCAGACCCAGCAGGAGCATCCGGGGCGTGCCCAGCTCCCTGGCGTCATAAATGGCGTCGTGTCCGAGTTTCTTGTTCATGTGATTGGTTCCTCTCTTTCTTTCGCTCGTGTCTCTATCTACATTTTATTGCTGACATCAGAAGCACTTATGCGCAAAAAAAATGGCCGGTAGAAATACCGGTCATTGGGAAAAAAACGGGAACAAGAGTAGTGGGGACGGTCATTTTCGTGTAGAAAATCGGATAAACCATCTGTCTCACTCCCCTCAAAATTTTCTCATTTAGTATAGCGGCTGCGGCGGAGAAATGCAATGCACAATTTCTCCAAGAAATGGAAATATGCGCGGGTGCTCACTTGTCCAACTTGTCGAGCTGGCGCAGAATCGGGGGCATGAGCAGGGTGATGCAGAGGATCTTGATCATGTCGCCCGGGAGGAACGGAATCATGCCCGCCCACATGATGGCGGAAAAGCCCATGCCCTTGCCGAGGAAGGTGTTCAGGATCAGCGCCATATACGGCACGCCGATCGCGTACAGCACGCCGTAGCCCAGCAGACATGCCGGGACGATCTGCTTCGGTTCCGGCTTACGCCCGGCGATGCGCCCGATCACCCACGCCGCGGGGATCAGGCCGATCAGGAAGCCGCACGTCGGCTGCATGAGATACCCGATGCCGCCGCCCTGCGTGAAGATCGGCAGGCCGACAAGGCCCAGCGCCACATACACCAGCTGCGACAGCGCGCCGTACCACGGGCCGAGCACGCAGCCCGCCATAGCGGTGAAGAATGTCTGGAGCGTAATGGAGGAATATCCCAGAGGGATGCGGATGAAAGCGCCCACCGCCGTGAGCGCGGCAAAGAGCGCCACGCGGGTCATCGTGCGAATTTTCATAGACAGATTTCTCCTTTTTTCGTCTGGATAAACTTATTGTAGAGGATTGTCCAGCAAAACACAAGCGACAAGGTTTACAAACTTGACGGGCTGTGTTAGAATGATTTTCGTTTAAAAAGGAGTGCATTTTCCATGAAATTTCTGGAAGAATTCGCCCCGCTCGCGGGGCGTTCCCACCTGCAGGTACTCGCACAGACGGACTCGACGAACAACCGCGTCAAGGAGCTGGCCGATGCCGGCGCCCCGTCGGGCGCGGCCGTGATCGCCGACCGGCAGACGGCAGGCCGCGGACGGCTGGGGCGCTCGTTCTCCTCACCCGCGGGCGTGGGGCTGTATCTGTCGTATCTGCTGCGCCCGACGCTGCCGGAAGACCGGCTGATGACCGTTCCGGCGCTTGCCGCCGTGGCGGGGGCGCGGGCAGTGCGCCGTGCGGCCGGGCTCGACTGCGGCATCAAGTGGCCGAACGACCTCGTCTGCGCGGGGCGCAAGGTCAGCGGCATTCTGACCGAGCTCGTCCCGACGCAGAGCGGCCCCGCCGTCGTCATCGGCATCGGCATCAACGTCCACGAGCAGACCTTCTCCCCCGACGCGGCGCAGGTCGCGGGGTATCTCGACGCGTGGACGGATCGCCCCGTGAGCCGCGGCGAACTGGCAAAGGCGCTTTTAGAGGAGCTGGACGGGCTGGAGACGCTCGACGGACTGCGCGAATACCGCGCCGCCTGCCTGACGCTCGGGCGCACGGTACGCCTGCTCCGCCCCGACGGCACGCAGCAGGCCGAGGCGCTCGGCATCGACCGCGACTACGGCCTGATCGTGCGCTATGGCGACGGCCGCGAGGAGACGGTTCGCTCCGGCGAGGTGTCCGTGCGCGGACTCTATGGTTACATTGAATGAGGTGATTTTTGACATGAAAGAACTGCTGGTTTTGTTCCTCACCTTCGCCAAGGTGGGCGTCATGACCTTCGGCGGCGGCTACGCCATGCTCCCGATCCTCCAGCGCGAGGTCGTGGAGAACAAGGGCTGGGCCACCGACGAGGAGCTGACGGACTATTTCGCCATCGGGCAGTGTACGCCCGGCGTCATCGCCGTGAACACGGCGACCTTTATCGGTCAGAAGCAGCGCGGCATCGCGGGCGGCATCGTCGCGACGCTCGGCGTCGTGTTCCCGTCGCTGGTGATCATCAGCGCGCTGGCGGGCGTAATCGCGGCCTTCTCGCACCTGACGTGGGTGGCGCACGCGTTCGCGGGCGTGCGCGTGTGCGTATGCGTGCTGATCTTCAACGCCGTTCTGAAGCTGATGAAAAGCTCGATGAAGGACGCATGGGGCATCGCGATCTTCGCGGTGATCTTCGTGCTCTCGATTCTGACGAATCTCTCCCCCGTCATCTACGTTGTGGCCGCGGCGCTCGCGGGCGTCCTGATCCAGAGTCTGAAGGCGGGAGGTGCGAAGAAATGACATATCTGCTGCTGTTTTATGAGTTCTTCAAGACGGGGCTGTTCGCCGTGGGCGGCGGCCTTGCGACGCTCCCGTTTCTCTATGACATGGCCGCGCGGCACCCCGAGTGGTTCACAACGTCACAACTGGCGGACATGGTGGCCGTTTCCGAGTCGACCCCCGGCCCGCTCGGTGTGAATATGGCGACCTATGTCGGCTTCATCACCGGCGGCATTCCCGGTGCGCTCGTCGCGACGATCGGCCTTGTCACACCGTCGATCATCATCATTCTGATCGTCGCGGCGTTTCTCAAGCGCTTCCGCGACAGCAAGCTCGTGAACGCGGTATTTTACGGCCTGCGCCCCGCGTCGACGGCGATGGTCTCGTCGGCGGGCGTTTCCGTGGCGGCGCTCGCACTGGTGAATACCGGTGCGGTCGGGCTGGCGCTCGTCAACTGGAAGGGCGTGGCGCTCGCGGCCGTTCTGCTCGTGCTGACGCGCTGGTGCAAGGCCACGAAGGGCCTGCACCCGATCCTCTTCATCCTCGCAAGCGCCGTCGTCGGCGTGGTATTCTCGTTTTGAGCTCTTCAAAAAGGGTGTTTTTTGCGACGTACACGCCGCCGCAAAAAACGGATTGGATCTTTTTCGCGCTGCTGCGGCGGCGCGAACTCTGCGAGACTTTTTATCTGCAAAAATATAGGTAATCGTTCTCTGCACGCAGTCGCTGCACTTCGGCCAGCAGATCTTCTTCTACATCCTTTGGCAGCTTCTTTGGCCGACCGGTGCTGCCGCGGCCGCGCCGTTCGACGGCAAAGCCTTCCGGCCCTTCCTCCAGATAGATTCGCTCCCATGATTTGATCCGATCTCTGCTGTTTACCTCAAATCTACGACAGGTTTCGCTGTAACTCAATTTCTCTTCCTGCATGGTTTCAATCACCAGTTTTTTGAATTCTGGCGTATATCGTTTGTTTGGTACTCCTTTTGGCATAGCAAAACACCCCATTTGTTAGATAGTATATCATACTGTCTAACAAATGGGGTGCAGTTCAAAATGATTCTGCCCCGCTTTTTCTGCTCAATGAAGTAGTCCACGATGCCCCAGCGGGGATCCTCGTAGACATGGACGGAGTTTTCATAGACGTTGTGCAGCAGGTAGAAGTCAAAATACTCCACCTGATTCTATAGTGTTATGTACTTTGATTATATCACACCGCCGCGGGTGTGTACAAACAGATTGAAGAGTGCAGACGCTTATTTTCGCGTGGAATTGCCTGCTTTGGCGGATATTTCCGCTCCCCTCGCGGCAAACTAAGCCAAACAAACTGCGAGGTGAACGCATATGCCTGCAAAACGGCTGGGCCGCCAGACGGTCCGCCTCTCGAACCCCGTCAGCGTCGTCTCCTATGCCAGCATCGGCGGCAAGCTGGAGGCGCAGGGCCCGCTGGCGGGCTATTTTGACGAGCTAAGCACCGACTCGTTCTTCGGCTGCAAGACCTGGGAGAAGGGCGAGGCCGCCATGCAGCGCCGCGCGCTTGAGCGCGCGCTGCAGAAGGGCGGGCTTTCGCCGGAGGATCTGGACTATATCCTCGCGGGCGACCTGCTCAACCAGTGCATCGGGACGTCCTTCAGCCTGCGCGAGTTCCGCGTCCCGTTCTACGGGCTCTACGGCGCGTGCTCCACGATGGGCGAGGGGCTGTCGCTCGCGAGCCTGCTCATCGACGGGGGCTTTGCGCGGCTTGCCGCCGCGCAGACCAGCTCGCACTACTGCACCGCCGAGCGCCAGTACCGCATGCCCGTCCCCTATGGCAGCCAGCGCGCCCCGACCGCCCAGTGGACGGCCACCGCGGCGGGCTGCTGCATCCTCGGTGCGCAGGGCGACGGGCCGTATATCACGCACGTCACCTGCGGAAAGATCGTCGACCTCGGCATCAGCGATGTCAACAACATGGGCGCGGCCATGGCGCCCGCCGCGCACGACACGCTCGCCGCCCTCCTGCGCGAGACGGGCACCTCCCCCGGCGACTATGACCTGATCGTAACGGGCGACCTCGGCGCGCTGGGGCGCGAAATCGTCTTCGACCTCTTCGCGCGCGAGGGAATCGACCTCTCGAAGAACTACACGGACTGCGGCCTGCTGCTCTACGACCTCGAGCAGCAGGACATGCACGCGGGCGGCTCCGGCTGCGGCTGCTCGGCGGCGGTGCTGAACGGGTATCTGCTGCGCATGATGCGCGAGGGGTGCTGGCGGCGGATCATCTTCGCCCCGACCGGTGCGCTGCTCAGTCCGACCTCGTCGTTTCAGGGCGAGAGCATCCCCGGCATCTGCCACGCCGTGGTCTTTTCCGCGGCAAAGGAGGGCTTTTGATGGAATATCTGAACGCGTTTCTCTGCGGCGGACTGCTCTGCGCCATCGGGCAGATTCTCATCGACCGCACGCAGCTGACACCCGCGCGCATCCTCACGGGCTACGTCGTGACGGGCGTTCTGCTGCAGGCCGTCGGCGTCTACCAGTACCTCGTCGACTGGGGCGGCGCGGGCGCAACCGTCCCGCTGACCGGCTTCGGCTATACGCTGGCGAAGGGCGTGGCGAAGGCCGTGGCGGAGCGCGGGCTGCTCGGCGCGCTCACGGGCGGCTTGACGGCCACCTCCGGCGGCATCACCGCGGCGGTCGTCTTCGCCGCCCTCGCCGCCCTCCTCTGCAAGCCCGGCGACAAACGATAACCGAGCTACAAGCAAGAATAGACACAGCCGTACCGGCTGTGTCTATTCTTGTAAAAGGTCTCACCGAGTTCGCGGCCCGTAGGCCGTGAATCAATTGAAATTCGTTTTTCGTGGCGGCGTGTTGCAGGCTGGTCAACGGCCAGCCGAGACACAGAGCGCAGCGAACCCCTCTCCTGGAAAAAGGGCAAAGCCCTTTTTCCAGGAATGTTATTCCGCCCAGTACACCCTGCCGGTTTTCCGCTCGGCGGGCGCGGGGACTTCCCCGTCGATATAGCCGACGGCGAGGTGGGCGATGCCCTCCCACTCGCCCTCGATGCCAAGCTCCTTCAGCAGCGCCTGATACTCCGGCATGTCGAACTCCTGCTTCGCGCGGTTGATCCAGATGCTGCCAAGGCCGAGCGCATGCGCCGCGAGCATCATATTGCCCATCATCAGGCTGCCGTCGTAGACGTGGTTCGGCTCGTTCTTGTTCGCGAGAACAAGAATGATCGCCGGCGCGCTGTAAAACGGGTCGAAGCCCTCCTCCCAGCCGCCGATCCGGCAGTTCTCGGAGGAGAGCCTGTCGCGCAGCGCCTTGTTCGTCACGACGACCGCAATCGCCGACTGCGCGCCCTTGCCGCTGGCGGCATAGAGCCCGGCCTCGACGATCTGGCCCAGCTGCTCCTTCGTCAGGGCGTCGGGCTTAAACTTCCGGATGCTGCGCCGCTCGAGCAGCGCCTTCATGACTTCGTTCATGGGAATTGTCCTCCTTATTTGTCGCCGGTCAGTCCATCACCGGCGGAATATCCACAATCTGCAGCCCGCGGCTCATCGCGTACTGCACCGTTCCGCGTGTGCCGCCGCTCTGCCCGTCGAAGACCGCGATCAGCAGACCCGCGTGGTCGACCATGTAGCGGTTGCGCCGCTGCATACAGTGCGGGCTGTAGTTCTCCTGCAGAAGCGTCTGCTCGTCGCAGGCGCCAATCAAGCCGCGCCAGCGGCGGCGCTCCTCCGCGCTCCAGCTGTCCGCCTGCGTGCGGCAGGGGATGGCGGCCTCGATCGTCATGTCCGGGCGCTCGCCTCGCAGCTGCAGCGCCAGCTCGCAGAAATACAGGTCGCAGCCCTGCGCCATGCCGCAGATAAAGTGGCGGTAGCCCTCGTCATAGGCGGCCTCCATCATGTCGCGCAGGCGCGCCTTGAGCGCACGGCAGCGCGGGTCGTTTTCGTCGTTGCCCCACGGGAGCTTCCCCGGGCGGTAGCCACTGAAGCAGCAGCTGATCTGCGGCGCGTGCATATGCATCTCCCTCCTCTTTCTCAGCCATCATTATAGAACATAAATTCGACCTTGTAAAGGAGAATTTGCCCGTTTTCCGGCAAAAAAAGTCACGGCGCAGCCAAAGCTACGCCGTGAACAATACAACGATGATGAGAAAATAAGGGGAATAACTTACTTGAGCTCGACCTTGCCGCCGACTTCCTCGACCTGCTTCTTCAGAGCCTCGGCGTCCTCCTTGGACAGGCCCTCCTTCATGGTGGTGGGAGCGCCCTCGACAGCGGCCTTCGCCTCAGCCAGGCCCAGACCCATAACCTCGCGGACGACCTTGATGACCTTGATCTTCTGAGCGGCATCGAAGCCGGTCAGGATGACGTCAAAGTCGGTCTTCTCCTCAGCAGCGGGAGCGGCAGCGCCGGCAGCGGGAGCGGCCATAGCGGCGGCGGACACGCCGAACTCTTCCTCCAGAGCGTGAACCAGCTCGGACAGCTCCAGAACGGTCAGGCCCTTGATTTCTTCGATCATAGCAGTAATCTTCTCGGACATTTTGATAAGCCTCCTGATTGTAAGATTGTTTTTTAGATAATGGCGGGACGCCGCGCGTCCCAATAGGGGGAGAGCTGATTACTCAGCAGCGGCCTCCTCAGCGGGAGCGCCGTCCTTCTCAGCAATCTGCTTGAGCACGCAGGCCAGCGCGGAAATGGGCGCGAGCATGGTGCCGAGAACCTGCGCCTGCAGCACGGGCAGAGCGGGGATCGCGGCCAGCGCGTTGATGGTCTCCCGAGAGACGACCTTGCCGTCCATGAAGCCACCCTTGATCTCAAACTTGTCGTTGAGCTTCTTCGCATAGTCAGCAATCACGCGGGCGGGGGCGACGGGATCATCAGCGCAGATAGCCAGAGACGTGCTACCGTTGAGCTGATCGTCCAGTTCGTTCAGACCGCAATTGTTGAATGCAAAGCGCAGCAGGGTATTCTTGATGACGGAGTACTCGACGTTGTTCTCACGGCAGTCAGCGCGCAGAGCGGTATCCTCCGCGACGGTGATGCCCTTGTAATCAACGATGACACCGGCAGCTGCATTCTGCAGCTTCTCGGTCAGAGCCGCCACGATTGCCTGCTTTTCAGACAGAACCTTTGCGTTGGGCATTCTTTGATTTCACCTCCAGGAAAATTTCGGTGCGTTCAAAAAGGAAACCGTCCCTGCATCAAAAGACGCAAGGACGGTGTAAGCAATCAAAGTGATTTGCCATCCTCGGCAGGACTTACGGCAAGAGCCACCTGCTGTCTTTGGAACGCATCTGATATTATATCGAGAGCAGGACAATTTGTCAAGCCCAGGATAACAAATTATGTGCTTTTCTTGCGGAAACAGCCCTTACAGCTGCTTGTTGGCGTTCATCTTCACGCCGGGGCCCATGGTGGAAGCGGCCACGCAGGACTTGATATACTGGCCCTTGGCGGCGGTGGGCTTGGCCTTGAGGATAGCGCCCATGAGCACGGAGTAGTTCTCGAAGAGCTTGTCGGCGCCGAAGGAGACCTTGCCGATGGGGCAGTGGATGATGTTCGTCTTGTCCAGACGGTACTCCACCTTACCGGCCTTGACTTCCTTCACGGCCTTGGCGACATCGGGAGTGACGGTGCCGGCCTTGGGGGAGGGCATCAGGCCCTTGGGGCCGAGAACCTTACCAAGGCGGCCGACAACGCCCATCATGTCGGGGGAAGCGACCACGACGTCGAAGCCGAACCAGTTCTCCTTCTGGATCTTCTCAACCAGATCCATATCGCCGACGAAGTCAGCGCCGGCCTCACGGGCGGCGTCGGCCTTGTCGCCCTTGGCGAAGACCAGCACGCGGGCGGTCTTACCGGTGCCGTTGGGCAGGACGATGGCGCCGCGAACCTGCTGGTCAGCGTGGCGGGAGTCGACGCCGAGCTTGACGTGCAGCTCAACGGTCTCGTCGAACTTGGCGGAGGCGGTCTTGCAGATCAGCTCCAGACCCTCCTTGGGGTCATACTGCAGCGCCTTGTCGATCTGCTTGGCGCTGTCCTGATATTTCTTACCTCTAAACATTTCCTTACGCCCTCCTTATTCTCCGACGACAACGCCCATGGAGCGTGCAGTACCGGCGATCATGCTCATAGCGGCTTCGAGAGAAGCGGCGTTGAGGTCGCGCATCTTCATCTCGGCGATCTTCTGAACGGAGGCCTTGGAAATGGTCGCGACCTTCTCCTTGTTGGGAACGCCGGAACCGGACTCAATGTTGCACTCCTTCTTGATGAGGACCGCTGCGGGAGGGGTCTTGGTGATAAAGGTGAAAGAGCGGTCGGCATAGACGGTGATGACCACAGGGATGATCAGGCCCATGTCGTTCTTGGTGCGCTCGTTAAACTCCTTGGTGAACGCGGCGATGTTGACGCCGTGCTGGCCCAGAGCGGGGCCAACGGGGGGTGCGGGGGTTGCTTTGCCTGCAGGAATCTGCAGCTTGACATAACCAACAACTTTCTGTGCCATGGATAGGCACCTCCTTCATAAAAATGTGGTAGCGGCCGGCCAATACCGGACCCGCTTTTGGCGAGACGGCTTTCGTCTCTCCCACTTGCGCCGGAGGGTAATACTCCGGCCTGTGCTTGTCCCGTCCCGGTCAGGACTGGACTTCGACCTGATCCAGCTCCAGATCGACGGTCGTCTCTCTGCTGAACATGGAGACGACAACGCGGACGCGGTTCTTTTCCGGCTCGATCTCCTCGACCGTACCGGTGAAGCTCGACAGCGGGCCGTCCGTGATGCGGACGGTATCGCCGACGTGATACTGCACGACGATCTCGCGCTTTTCCACGCCCAGCGCGGCAACCTCCTCGTCCGTCAGGGGGATGGCCTTGTTGGCCTCGCCCACGAACCCGGTCACGCCGCGGATGTTGCGGATCAGGTGCCAGGTGTCATCGGTCAGCACCATCTTCAGCAGCACATAACCGGGGAACACCTTGCGCTCCACTTCCTTCGACACACCGGCCTCGTTCACCTCGGTGACTGTCTCCAGCGGAATCTCCGTCTGGAGCACCATATCCTCGAAGCCGCGGTTCGTGACCGCTTTTTCGATGGCGGCTTTCACCGCGTTTTCGTAGCCGGAGTAGGTGTGGATCACATACCATTTTGCGTTTTCAGACATTTCTCAGCCCTCAGCCCGCGAAGACCCCGATCAGGGTCTTGACGGCCAGCACCGCGACTGCGTCAAACAGCCAGATACAGACGCCCACGCCGAGCGAGCACAGCAGCACCGTGGCGGTGTTCTTCATCGTGGTCTTACCGTCGGGCCAGACGACCTTCTTCAGTTCGCTTTTCATTTCGCGGAACCACTTGCCGCGCTCCTTTTTCTTTTCCTCTGCCATAGCTCTACACAACCTTTCTCATCGGCCAATTACTTGGTTTCGGTGTGGACCGTATGCTTTCTGCAGAAGGGGCAATACTTGTTCATTTCAAGACGGTCGGGACTGTTCTTCTTGTTCTTCATCGTGTTGTAGTTTCTCTGCTTGCACTCGTTGCATCTCAAAGTGATCTTCACGCGCATCTAACGGCACCTCCTTATTAGATTGGCGTCCTCCAGTGAGCCGGGGACGCCGACTGCCTCCCTGCTCCGTCAAAGCTGGCTCTCCGCGCATCCAAAGCGAAAAAATGCGCAAAAAGAAAGCCCCACTCACAGGTATTTCCTATATTACCACAGCTTCCTCCCCCGGTCAAGATGAAAATGATATTTTTTTCTCTTTTCCCGGCCCTTTAAGGTTCTCTTTAGGCTTTTGGGGTACTCTTATCAAAAACCGGCATTGCGTCCGCGCCCGCATGCCGTTATACTATATATAACATAAATTGTCTGCTTGTCTGCTTAGGAGGAAAAATCCATGCGTCTGCTGATTGCCGAGGACGAGCTTGACCTCGCCGAGGCCCTGAGCGTTCTGTTTGAAAAGAATCAATTCTCCGTGGACGTCGTGAACGACGGTCTCTCGGCCTATGACTACGCCAGCGGCGGGGACTACGACGCCGTGATCCTCGATGTGATGATGCCGGGGCTGAACGGGCTGGAGGTGCTGCGCCGCCTGCGTGAGGAGGACGTTAAGACGCCCGTGATGATGCTCACGGCGCGCGGCGAGAAGGATGACCGCATCACTGGCTTCGACGCCGGGGCGGACGACTATCTGCCCAAGCCCTTCGAACCGGACGAGCTTATTGCGCGTGTGCGCGCGATGCTGCGCCGCGGCGGGGCCTACACCCCGGCCGTACTGACCTTCGGGGACGTCTCGCTTGACACGGGATCGGGCCTGCTCTCCTGCGCCGGGCAGTCCATCCGCCTGAGCGGGCGGGAATTTCAGGTGATGGAGCTGTTTTTGCGCCATGTGCGCGTTGTGCTCTCCGCCGACCGGATCATGGAGCGCGTCTGGGGCTGGGACAGCGACGCGGAGATCAACGTCGTCTGGGTACACATCTCGAACCTGCGCAAGAAGCTGCGCGCCATCGGCTCGACCGTGACCATCCGCGCCAACCGCGGGCTCGGGTACGTACTGGAAAGCAGCCATGATTAAACGCCTGCGCAAGCGGTTCATCCGCATCGCCACGCTCGCCGTCACGGGCGTGATGCTCGTGCTGTGCATCGCGCTCAACACCGCGAACTTCCTCTCCGTCCGCGCCGAGCAGCAACGCATGCTCGATATGATCTGCGACAACCAGGGCACGCTCCCCTCCGCGCCCCCCGGCGGCGGCCAGCAGCCCGGCGGCGGCCGCGCAGACGGCTCCTTCACGCCCGAGACGCCCTTCTCCACACGCTATTTTGTCCTACGCTACAATAACGAGGGGACGCTCGTCCACACGGACTTCGCCCACATCGCCGCCGTCACGGAGGACGACGCCGAACAGTATCTCCAGATCGCCCTCCGCTGCGGCGAGGGCGGCGGCATCTCCGGCGGCTACAGCTACCGCGTCGTCCACGTTGCGGACGAGCGCTGGATGGCCGTCTTTCTCGACAGCTCCCAGCAGCTGCGCTCCGTCATGACGACGGCGCTCTTATCACTGGCTGTCATGGCCGGGTGCGTCGCGCTGGTGTATCTCATCGTCGTGCTCTGCTCACGCCGCGCCATCGAGCCGGTCGTGCAGGCCAACCGAAAGCAGAAACAGTTCATCACCGACGCCAGCCACGAGCTGAAAACCCCCATCACCGTCATCGCCACGAGCCTGAAGCTGCTGGAGATGGACGTCGGACAGCAGAAGTGGATCGACAAGGCACGCGCCCAGACGGAGAAGCTGCGCGAACTCGTCGCCTCGCTCGTGACGCTCTCGCGCATGGACGAGGAGGACTCCCCTCTCCATCCGCAGGACTTTCCCATCAGCGATGCCGTGCGCGAGACGGCGGAGTCCTTCGCCGATTTCGCCGAGTCGAAGGGGCATGTCCTGCAGCTCGACATCGCGCCGGGGCTGACCTACTGCGGCGACGAGTACGCCGTGCGGCAGCTCGTATCCATCCTGCTTGACAATGCCGCGCGCTATGCCGCGCCCGGTGCGCCGATCCTCCTCTCGCTGCAGAAAGCCCGCCGCGGCGTTGTGCTGCGCGAGCGGAACGATTGCGAGGGGCTGGATCCCGCTGTACTCGACCGGCTCTTCGACCGTTTCTACCGCCCGGACGAGGCCCGCTCTGCCGCGGGCGGCGGCTTCGGTATCGGGCTCTCCATCGCCCGCAGCATCGCCGAGGGCCACCGCGGCAGCATCCGCGCCAAAAGCGCCGACGACGGCCGCGCCATCGAGTTTATCGCGGAGCTGAAATAGATTTGAAAAAGGCGCGCTGTCCATAAACGGACAGCGCGTCTTTTTCACCTATATGTACTTATTTCAGCAGGTTTCCGTCCTCAAAGTAGTCGATGCGCATGGCATGGCGCACCTCCGCGAGGGTCTGTGCTGCCTTGGCGCGGGCCTTCTCGCTCCCCACGCGCAGCAGCTCGTACACCTCCGGCAAACGGCCCGCCCACATCTCGCGGCGCTCGCGGATGGGACGCAGCTCCTCCTGCATGACGCTGTTGAGGAACTTCTTCACCGTCACATCGCCGAGCCCGCCGCGCTCATAGTGCGCCTTCAGCTCGTCGAGTCCGCTGTACTCCGGCAGGAAGGCCGCAAAGTGCTCGGGCTTGCTGAACGCGTCGAGGTAGATGAACACGGGGTTATCCTTCGTGTGGCCCGGATCCTCGCGGCGCAGGTGCGTCGGGTCGGTGAACATGGACATGACCTTCTGGCGGATCTCCTCGGGGCTGTCGGTGAGGTAGATGCAGTTGCCGAGGGACTTGCTCATTTTCGCCTTGCCGTCGATGCCGGGCAGGCGCAGGCACGCCTTGTTCGAGGGGAGGATGATCTGCGGATCGGTCAGCGTCTCGCCGTAGACGGCGTTGAACTTGTGGACGATCTCGCGGCACTGCTCGAGCATGGGCATCTGATCCTCGCCCACGGGCACGGTCGTCGCGTGGAAGGCGGTGATGTCCGCCGCCTGACTGATCGGATAGCAGAAAAAGCCCACCGGGATGCTCGCCTCGAAGTGGCGCTGCTGGATCTCCGCCTTGACGGTGGGGTTGCGCTGCACCCGCGAGACGGTCACGAGGTTCATGTAGTAGAACGTCAGCTCCGTCAGCTCGGGGATCATCGACTGGATGAACAGCGTCGACTTCGCTGGGTCGAGCCCGCAGGCGAGGTAGTCGAGCGCCACCTGCAGGATGTTCTGGCGCACCTTCTCGGGGTGCTCGGCGTTGTCGGTCAGGGCCTGCGCGTCGGCGATCATGATGTAAATCTCGTCAAAATCGCCGGAGTTCTGCAGGCGCACGCGCTCCTGCAGCGAGCCGACATAGTGTCCCACATGCAGCCGGCCGGTCGGGCGGTCGCCCGTCAGAATAATCTTTTTCATTGCTTATCCGCATCCTTTCAGCGCGCCCGCGGCGCGTAAATACCTATTTAATTTGTATGATACACCCATCTCCCCTCTCCGTCAATCCGCACAGAGAAAAATGGCAGTCTGTACAAATGCGGCGCGCTATGGGCGGGGTGTTCTGGCGCAAAAATGGTGGGTGAATCGGCGTGTCCTGCCTCCGGCGGGTACTTTCTGTGCGCACAGAAAGTACCCAAAGATGCGCAAGAAACCGGATGGTTTCTTGACTTCCTTTCCGGTCGGCAAGTAGGGTTTCAGTAGGACGTGTCCTAAATTTAGTATCGTCTCTGCTCCTGCGCCGCTGCCGCTGACGGTGCAAAATGTAGGAGCGTTTACGCCTATCGGCGGGGCGATGTGGGCATCGCCCCCTACGGAGGTTGGAAGAGGTTCCCCGGTTAAACGCGGTGGGGCACGCAGAACCCGCCCTACAGTGTTCGACCGGAAAACCTCTGTAGGGAGGGCCCTGTGTGGCCCGCCGCGAAACAACCATGTACTCTACATTTCAAAGCATCAGCGGCAGCGGCGCAGGAGCAGAGACGATCCTACATTTAGGGCCCCTTGCAAAATTTTCCAAACGTGTGGGACGCACCAAAACAACTCTCCAATGTGCGGGGCGCGCTTAGGAATCCAAAACCTTGGTTTTGGCGGCGTTCTTTGGTTCCTTTCTTTCGCCGAAGAAAGAAAGGACCCCGCCGGAGGCACCAAACGAATCCCCCCCACACAAACCACACCCCCGCAGGACAAAACGTCCCGCGGGGGTATTTTTCCCGTCAGAGATTGCTGTGCCGGTGGTTCGCCCGGCGGCGCAGGTCGTGGCCGATGCTCGTCATGCACAGAAGCGTCACCACCAGAAACATGCCCGGAATCACGATGATCCACCACGCGTTTGTCAGCAGCGCCTTCTCCGCGAGCGAGAGCATGCTGCCCCACGAGATCACCTCGAGCGGCAGGCCGATGCCCATAAAGCTTAGCGTCGACTCGGCAATCATCGCGCTGCGCACGTTCATGACGACCATAAACATGATCGACGAGAGAAAATTCGGCGCCAGGTGGCGGCGGAGAATGTAGAAAAAGCTCCCGCCCATGCACTTCGCTGCGAGAATATACTCGCTGCCGCGCAGCTGGCGCACCTCCGTGCGCACGACCTTGGCGATGCTCGTCCAGCTCGTCAGGCCGATGACGAGCGAGATGCTCCAGACCGTGGCCTTGCCCAGAATCGCCTGAATCAGCACCACGAGCAGCAGGTTCGGTACGCTCAACAGAATCTCCGTCAGGCGCATCAGCAGGTTATCGAGCCACACCGGCGCGCTGCCGCTCAGCGCGCCGAGCACGACGGCGATCACCGTGGAGATGGCCGTCGCGAGCACGCCGATCGCGAGCGAGATGCGCCCGCTGTACCAGATCATGGAGAAGATGTCGCGCCCCATCGTGTCCGTCCCGAAGAGGAACTCCCGGCACGGCGCAGCGGAGACGTGCTGCAGGTCCATATACGACGGGTCGTGCGTCATCAGCAGGCCGCAGCCGAGACAGCCCGCCGCGATCACCGCCAGCACCGCGGCCGACGGCCAGCACCGCAGCCGACGCGGCCGGCGGCGCGGGGTGGGCGGCTCCTCCGTCTGCCGCGGGCCGACGAGGGTAAAGCGTTCGTCCGTCATGTGCGCTCCCCCTCCTCCCGCGGCACGTCCGCGCGGATGCGCGGGTCGAGCCGTTCGTTGATGATCTGCGCGGCGATGCTGCACAGAATGACGACCGCGCCCGTGAGGATGCACAGCACCATCAGCAGGTTATAGTCCTTATAGCGCGCGCTCTCATAGGCGAGCGTGCCGATGCCGGGATAGGAAAACACCGTCTCGACAACATAGGTGCCGCCGAGGATGTGCGGCACGGAGATGGCCATCAGGCTCAGATACGACGGCAGCGCATTCCGCAGACAGTGACGCAGCAGGATCGTGCGCCGCGAAAGCCCCTTCGCCCGCGCAAGCAGGACATAGTCCGCGCGCACCTCCTCGAGCAGCTTGTTGCGCAGCATGTAGGCGTAGTACCACAGGTGGCTCAGCACGACGACCGTCATCGGCAGCACAAGATGGCGCAGCCGGTCGCCGAAGCCCCCGCCGCCGACGGCGTAGGCCCCCGAGCTCGGCAGCCACCGCAGCGCCACTGAGAACACGAGAATCAACACGAGCGAGAGCCAGAACTCCGGGATGCAGCTTGTGACTGTCCCGACTTTGCAGAGGATCCGGTCGACAGGCCGTTCCTCTTTCCACGCGCACAGCACGCCCAGCGCCATCGCCAGCGTGAAGATCAGAACAAAGCCGATCCCGCCGAGGATGAGCGTGTTGCCGACGCGGCTGCCGATCACCTCGAGCACGTCCATCTTATACTTATAGGAGATGCCGAACTCCCCGTGCAGCGCGCCCGCAAGCCACCGGACGTACTGCACATAGATCGGGTCGCTCAGACCGAGCTTTTCCTCCGCCCAAGCGCGCTCGGCGACGCTCATCTTCTCGACCCGGTCGCCGTAGTACGACACGAGCGGGTCGCCGGGGGCGAGACGCGCGATATAGAACACCAGCACGCTCAGCACCAACACGCTCACGACGAACGCGAGAAGCTTGCCACCGTAATAGCGGATGCAGCTCTTTTTCATCGGCTCTCCCCCTCCTCCCGCAGGACAAAATGCTCCGGTGCAATCTCCGTCAGCTCGCCCCGCGTGGAATACTCCTCCGGCAGCACCAGCGGCGGCCGGGCGCGCTCGGCGCGCGGGTCCGGGATGGGAATCGCGCGCACAAGCGCCCGCGTATACGGGTGCGCGGGGCGCTCGAAGATCTCCCGCGCCGGGCCGACCTCCACCAGACGCCCCCGGTACATCACGCCCACCCGGTCGCACAGAAACTCCACCATCGCGAGGTCGTGCGCGATGAAGAGGAACGAAAACCCGTGCTCGCGCTGGAGATGGCGGAACAGATTCACGATCTGCGCCTGAATGGACACATCAAGCGAGGCGATCGGCTCGTCCGCCACGAGCAGCTGTGGCTCCATGCACAGCGCCCGCGCAATGGCCACGCGCTGGCGCTGGCCGCCGGAGAGCTCGGGCGGGTACGCGTCGAGATACCGCTCGTCCAGCCCCACATAGTGCATCTGAAACGCCGCCTCCGCCCGGCAGGTGCCGCGCGGCGGGGTGATGCGGTGGATGCGCAGGGGCTCGGCAATCAGGTCGCACACCCGCATCCGCTGGTCAAGGCTCGAACCGGAGTCCTGAAAGATCATCTGGCGCGTCGTCTGCAGCATGCGGCGGCTGGCACGCCGCGCCGCCGGGTCGCAGATATTGATCCCCTGGTAGTAAATCTCGCCCCCCGTCGGGCGGTAGAGATTCATGATGCAGCGCGCGACGGTGGACTTGCCTGACCCGGACTCGCCGACAAGGCCGAACACCTCGCCCCGCCGGATCTGGAACGACACATCGTCCACCGCGCGGATAAACTCTCTGCGCCCCAGCGGGAACACATGGCGCAGATGGCGCACATCGAGCAGAATGTCCCGGTTATCCATGCAGGCCACCTCCCCCCGGGGGCGTGATTTTCGGCGCGCGCGGGTCGAGCAGCCACGTCGCGGCATAGTGCGTATCGCTCACACGGAACATCGGCGGCTCCTCCTCATAGTCGATGGCCAGCGCCCACGGATTGCGCGCGGCGAAGGCGTCCCCCTTCGGCGGATCGAGCAGCGCCGGGGGCATGCCCGGAATCACCTGCAGCTCCTCCGCCCCGCGCGAGAACGCGGGCAGCGAGCGCAGCAGGCACCAGGTGTAGGGGTGGCGCGGATCATAGAAGATCTCGTCGACAGTCCCCGTCTCGACGATCTTCCCCGCGTACATGACGGCCACGCGGTCGGCCACGCGCGCCACGACGCCGAGGTCGTGCGTCACAAACACGGTCGCCGTCCCAAGCCGCTGCTGCACCTCGCGCAGCAGGTCGAGGATTTGCGCCTGAATCGTCACGTCGAGCGCCGTTGTCGGCTCGTCGGCGAAGAGAATCGCAGGCGAGCCCGCGAGGGCGATGGCCATGACGGCGCGCTGGCGCATGCCGCCGGAGAAGTGGTGCGGGCAGAGCTTCATGCGCTCCTCCGCTCGGTCGATGCCGACAAGGCGCATCAGCTCCAGCACCCGCTCCCGCACGGCCGCGCGCGAAAGCCCCGGCGCGTGGACGCGCACGGCCTCGGCGATTTGGCCGCCGATCATCATCGTCGGGTTGAGCGAGGTCATGGGATCCTGAAACACCATGGAAAACAGCCGCCCGCGCAGCTTCTGCAGCTCGCACTCGGACTTTCCCACAAGCTCCTCCCCGCGCACGCAGATGCTCCCGGACTTGATGCGTGCCACGTCCGGCAGCAGCCCCATGATGCTCTTGCAGAGGACGCTCTTGCCGCAGCCGGACTCGCCCACGACGGCGAGTACCTCCCCCTGCCGCAGCGAGAAGCTCACGCCGCGCACGGCCTGCACCTCGCCCGCCGCCGGGTAAAAGCTCACCGCCAGATTTTCCACTTCCAGTAATGCCGCCATAGTCCGTCCTCTTCCCGATACGGGCAAAGGGGCTGCTGCCAGCCCCGCCCGTTTTTTTATTTGTCTCCTATTTGGTCAGGCGATTTCCCAGTTCTGAATGTTCCAGAAGATGCCGACGCCGTGGTGCCCGAGCACCGTGTCCGTGTCGATGCCCTTGATGTTCGACTTCGCGACGTAGTTCGCGTCGATGTAGCAGATGAAGGCATAGGCCGGATCGGCCGCCAGCGCCTGCTGGAAGTCGGCATAGTACGCCTTGCGCACCGCCGGGTCATCGGACTGGCGTGCCTTGGTCAGCGCCTCGTCCACGGCAGCATTGGAATAGCTCGAGTAGTTCGCGCCCTTGTCGGTGCCGAACACCTTATAAGTGTGGTCGTCCGCGTCGAAGGGGCTGCCCCAGCCGATGAGGCAGGCCATCTGGCCGCCCCAGTCCATCTGCGCGGGGATCTCCACGGTGCAGTTGATACCGATCGCACGGATCTGCTGCGCCGCAGCCTGCGCGATGTCGATGCGATCCTGCTCGCCGGACATGACGCTGATCGTGAAGGCCAGCTGCTCGCCGCCGCGGGTATAAAAGCCGTCCGCCCCCAGCGTGCAGCCCGCGCTCTCAAGGATGGCGCGTGCCTTGTCGGGGTTATAATCGTAGTGCTCGACACTCTCGTCGTTGTAGATGTTCCGCTGCAGCGGGCCATAGGCGGGCATTCCCTCGCCGAGGAGGACAGAGTCGACAATCGCCTGCCGGTCGATGGCATAGCAGATGGCGGGGATGATGTCGCGGTTCGCCGTCCAGTAGTCGTTGGCGAAGTTGAAGAGAATGCCGCGGTAGTCCGCCGTCGTCATGTCATAGAGCGTATAGCCGTCCGTACCGGCGAAGCTCTGGGCGTTCTTCGGGTCAAGCAGCGCCAGATCCAGCTCGCCGGACTGCAGCTGCACGGCCTGCGCGTTGTCGTCGGGGACGATCTTGAAGATCACGCGGTCGATCTTCGGCGCGCCGAGGTAGTAGTCCTCGTTCTTCACCAGCACGATCGACTGGCCCGCGTCCCAGCTCTCGAGCTTATACGGGCCGGTGCCGACGGGGCTGCGGAAAAAGTCGGACTCCTGCATGTCCTGCCCGGCGAGCAGGTGCTGCGGGAGGATGCCCATCGTCATATACTCCAGAAACGCCACGTTCGGCTCGGCGAGACGGAAAGCGACGGTCTGCGCGTCGATGACGGTGATCTCCTCGACGTCCTCGTAGTTCGGCGCGTTCTCGGAGCCGTTCTCGGGGTCCATGATGGCCTCGATGGTGAACTTGACGTCATCCGCTGTGAACGGCTCGCCGTCGTGCCACTTCACGCCCTCGCGCAGGTGGAAGGTATAGGTATAGGTCTGCTCGTCATAGTCCCACGTCTCGGCGAGGCCGGGGACGATCTGGTCGTTGCCGTCGTGGGCGGTCAGGCCGTTGAAAAGTAGGAGGTTGATCTCCCCGTGCTCATCCATCGCGGGGTTGATGCGCGTATAGTCGGCGGAGCCGTAGACAAGGGTGGTGCCGCTGCTGTTGTCGTCGGCACTTCCGCCGCTTCCACAGGCCGCGAGCGACAGCACCATCACCAGCGCCAGCAGCAAAGACATGGCTTTTTTCATAAAAGATTTCCTTTCTTTTTCCGGCAGTCGTGCTATAATGCAGTTACCTGCCTTGATTGATTCGATCTGTGCGGGTACCGCTCCCGGTCTGCTGCTGACAGGCCGGGGGCATTTATTTTATCGGTCAGTGCGTCAGCTCCGACCGGACTTCGTCGAGCGTGCGGCCCGTCTCACGTGCGATGTGGGCCAGATCGTCGTATTCATATTTCACGCGGGACGCGCCATAGCCCTCGGAGAGCTTGCGGCGCACCTCGCCGTAGGGGGTCTGCACCGTTTCGATCCGGCGCGTGAGCACATAGCGGCGGCAGCTGTGGGCGCGCACGCCGATGCTCGTCGTGTGGCGCAGCATCAGCCCCGCGATGCGCTCGCTGTCCTGCTCACGGCAGAGGACGCAGAGCATCACGCCCGGGCGGGACTTCTTCATCCCGACGGGCACCGTGAACGCCTCGAGCGCGCCCGCGGCGAGCAGCTCTTCCAGCGCGAAGCCGACGGCTTCGCCCGTCATGTCGTCGACGTTGCAGCTCAGCTCCGTCACGGTGTCGCCCGCCGAGCCGCTCTCGCCGAGCATCGCGCGCACGCAGTTCGCCGCTTCGAAGTCCTTCTTGCCCATGCCGTAGCCGATGGCCTGCACGCGCATGGGCGGCATCGCGCCGAAGCGCGTGGCGAAATGGCGCAGCAGCGCCGCGCCCGTCGGGGTGCAGAGCTCGCCCTGCACCGTCCCGCCGTAGATCGGGACGTCCCGCAGGATAAACGCCGTCGCCGGTGCGGGGACGGGCAAAATCCCGTGCGCGCAGTGCACCTGCCCGCTCCCAACGTGGATCGGCGAGACGACGACCTCATCCGGCGCCAGCCGATTCATCAGCAGGCACACCGCCGTCACGTCGGCGATGGCGTCCATCGTGCCGACCTCGTGGAAGTGGATCTCCTCCACCGGCATGCCGTGTGCGCGGCTCTCCGCCTCGGCAATCAGGCCGTAGACCGTGAGGATGTCGTCCTGCACCTGCTGCGGCAGATGCAGGTGCCCGCGCACGATATGCTCAATATCGTGCAGGCCGCTGTGTTGGTGATGGTGGTGCTCGCCGTGGCCGTGGTCATGCGTATGGTCATGGTCATACTCATGATGGTGTTCATGCTCGTGGTGATGGTGGAGCATCTCCTCGGACTCCTCTTCGCCGTGGATTCTCACCGACATGTGCGTGCCGCCGATGCCGCATTTGACCGCGTCCTCGCGGACGTACTCCACGCCGGGGATTCCCAGCGCGTTCAGTTCCTTTACAAAGCCCTCCGGATCGGGCAGCAGCTCCAGCAGAGCCGCCGTCAGCATGTCGCCCGCCGCGCCCATGCCGCAGTCGAGATAAAGCGTTCTCATTTCGTCCCTCCAATGTGGTTGATCATGCTGGCGAGGTAGCCCGCACCGAAGCCGTTGTCGATATTCACGACGGACACGCCGCTCGCGCAGGAGTTGAGCATCGACAGCAGCGCCGAGACGCCCCCGAACGACGCGCCGTAGCCCACGCTCGTCGGCACCGCGATGACCGGGCAGTCGGCAAGACCTCCGATCACGCTGGCGAGTGCGCCCTCCATGCCAGCGATGGCGATGATGACACTCGCGCTCATGAGCTCGTCCAGATGCGCCAGTGTCCGGTGCAGCCCCGCGACACCCACGTCATAGAGCCGCACAACCTCGTTGCCGTGTACCTCTGCGGTGAGCGCAGCCTCCTCGGCCACGGGGATGTCGGACGTGCCGCCCGTCGCGACGACGATCTTGCCGAGCCCCGTCGGCTCCGGCATCTCACCGTAGATGCCGATGTGCTCGCCCGCACGGTAGTCGAGCGCCGGGTACACCTCCTGAATCTTCACCGCCGATTCGGGCGAAAGACGCGTAATCAGAATCGTTTTCACGCCGTTTTTGAGCATCACGCCTAGGATGCCGATCATCTGCGCGGCCGTCTTGCCCGCGCCGTAGATCACCTCGGCCGCGCCCTGCCGGATGCCGCGGTGGAGGTCGACCTTGGCATAGCCGATGTCGGCGAAAGGCTCCTTCTTGATGGCGAGCATCGCCTCGTCGACGGTGATCTCGCCGCTTTTCAGCGCCTCAAGCGTTCTTCTCGTGTCGCTGTTCATCCGCGCACCTCCAGATCCAGCAGCACCGCCGGATAGTATTTTTTCAGCTTCGTCAGGATCTCCTCACGCCGCTCGAGCACACGCGGCAGCTGTACCGCCGGGAACTGCAGCCGCGCCGCGCCCGCGTACCAGCGCACGCGGAAGTCGGTGAAGCCCATAGCGAACAGCTCGCCCTCGGCGCTCTCCGTCGCGCTGAGCTTCTCGGCGGTGATCTTCTCCCCCGTCGGGATGCGCGTGGCGAGACACGCGTAGGCGGGCTTGTCCCAGGTGAATAGCCTCGCCTCTTTCGACAGCCGCCGGATCTCCGGCTTCGTCAGGCCGCACAGGCGCAGCGGCGAGAGCACCTGCAGCTCCTGCAGCGCGCGCATGCCGGGGCGGTCGCCTGCGTCGTCGCTCGCGTTCGTGCCGTCGAGCAGCACCGTGTACCCGTCGGCCAACGCGGCCTGCGCAATCGAGGAGAACACGACCTTCTTGCAGTAATAGCAGCGGTTGGCGGGATTGGCCGTCACCGTCTCGTCCCGCAGCACGTCCGCGCGCAGCACCGTCATCGGCGCGTGAATGTCGCGGGCAAGACGCTGCGCGTCGTCCAGCTCAAACTGCGGCTGGAACGCACCCTTGACGTAATAGGCGCGGACATCCGCGCCGCACTGCAGCGCCGCGTACAGCAGATAGCTCGAGTCGACGCCGCCGGAAAAGGCGATGGCCGCCTTGGGGTGCTGTCGGAAAAATTCTTTCAGATCCATAGATCCTCAACCTCCGTGTGGCAAAAATAAAAAGGCATACGATCCCCCGTGGGGGGATCGTATGCCTTCCTGTGCATACATGCTTTTCGTTTCCTATCTTCGTGCTGGGGACAGTCCGCGAGCTTCGGCTCCGGGAAGCAGCTCGGGCTGCTCAGGTGAACTGATTATAGCATAGCCTTCCCGAAAAATGCAAGGGCTTTTTCTGATTTTTTAGCGGATTTTGGTGGTTTTCTTGGAAATACAGTGTTTTTAGCGGTTGTTTTACCGGATAGTGGAATTTTAATATTCTGTGCATCTCATTTTCATTATTGAAATTGTGGCCAGCTGTGCCGTCGTGGCCGCTTCGGATGCAAAACGAGTTCGCTCCGCGTTTCTAACCACGTTACGAACAAAGCGCACTATGCATATGAATGTATACTATCCGATGCGGGCCGAGCTGACGGCAAAAAGTCTCACAGAGTTCGCGGCGCCGCAGCGCCGCGAATAAGGTGTAATCCGTTTTTTTGCGGCGGTGTGTACGTCGCAAAAAACACTTTGCGCGGAGCAGGCCTTGGCCCAAAAGAACTGGCCTCGGCAGACCCGACGGTTGATGTCGGGCCAGAGTGTGTTTTGCCCGCCCACGGCGGGTAAAACGCGCGGTTCGGAGCGAAATCCATTTGTCCAAAAAGGCCATCGGCCTTTTTGGACAACGGGGCATCAAAAAAGACGCCACCCGATCGGGTAGCGTCTTTTTTGGTGCCCCGTTGGGGATTCGAACCCCAGACACCCTGCTTAAAAGGCAGGTGCTCTACCGACTGAGCTAACGGAGCGTAAGCGTAATATATAACAGGATGGGGAGCCATCCGGAAGTGCTTGGCAGGGATGGCTGGACTCGAACCAGCGGATGAGGGAGTCAAAGTCCCTTGCCTTACCACTTGGCGACACCCCTGTGTGGGGAGAAAAAACAGGGATTGGGATTTCTCCCAATCCCTGATTCTCAGTGGGGTGGGTAAAGGGACTCGAACCCTCGACACCCGGAACCACAATCCGGTGCTCTAACCAACTGAGCTACACCCACCACATATGCATCCGCAAGGGAAGCGGCTGACCGATTGCTCCATGAAAAAGTGGCACGCCAGAAGGGACTCGAACCCCTGGCCCACTGCTTAGAAGGCAGTTGCTCTATCCAGCTGAGCTACTGGCGCATAGGAAACAAGTTGGAGCGGGTGACGGGAATCGAACCCGCATCCCCAGCTTGGAAGGCTGGTGCCCTAGCCATTGTGCTACACCCGCGAGCGCCCTCCGAACAAATCGTCAGCTTTGTTATATTAACACGCCGTCGGCTCTTTGTCAACAGAATCTTCCGATTTTTTCAAAAAAACTTTTTTCAGAAGATCACGAACGTCACGCCGCAGTTATAGCGCTCGCGGTCGCAGTCGTCCCGCAGCGCCGGGCAGCGCGCCATCAGGCGGCGCGCCTCCTCGTCGAAAATCGTCAGCCGCTCGCCCGGCAGCACCGCGTAGATCCGCCCCTGCTCCTGCGCCGCGCGCAGGTATTTGCGGCTCGCGGTGCGGATGCGCCCGCCCTTGCCGGACGAGCCGTAGCCGTGGATGATCTTCATCGCCTTCGCGCGCAGGTGCCGCTTGGCGGCGAGCTCATGCTCCAGCCGCCGCAGCGCCTCATCCGCCGAAGGCCGACCCAGCTCCAGATTCACTTCCCAGATCACATGTACTCACTCCTGTTCCACCTGCGCGGCGAACGCCTCGAATACGGCCGCGCCGTCGGCCGCGTCCGGCCTGCGCAGCGCATAGCTCTGCCGCTCCGGATGCCACTGCACGCCCCAGACCGGGAGCGTCCCGTGGCGGATGCACTCCGCCGTGCCGTCCGCCGCCCGCTGCAGCACCGCCAACCCCTCACCGAGCCGGTCAACCGCCTGATGGTGATTGCTCGTGACGACCGGCTCCGGGCCGAGCAGCGCCGTGAGCGGCCCCACGGTACGCGTCGCGTGCAGCAGGTCGCCCTGCGGCTGCTGGTGCCCCGGAATCCACCGGTGCAGCGTCCCGCCGAAATAGACGTTGATCGCCTGCATCCCGCGGCAGATGCCGAGCACAGGCCGCCTTGTCTCTGTGAATGATTCTATCAGAAACTGGTCCGTTCCGTCAAGCGCCGCGCCGATGTCCCCGCCGCCGGGCAGCAGCAGTCCCGCGCAGTCAAAGCTCCGGTAGAGATCGCGGCTCAGCACCGGCTCGAGTCCCGCCGCCCGCAGCGCCGCGCAGTAATTGCCGTACTGCCCCTGTACGCCGTAGAGAAAAATCTTCGCCATGTAAACGCCCCCTCCTCCTTATTTCATGCGGCGCGGCGGTGGATTATGCCTGCGGAAAAATACTTCCGGCTGTTGAAAAAATCCGGCATACATGCTATTCTATGATAAATTGGAGTTTTATTCCCCCCGGAAAGGACACGATAGATTTCTATGTACCATTTTCATCTCCCCTCCCGTCTCGCCCGGCGGGACGTCAATATGACACAGGGCAGCATCACGCGTCTGATCATCAACTTTGCCCTGCCGCTCATGGTCGGCAACCTCTTTCAGCAGCTGTACAACATGGTGGACACCTGGGTCGTCGGCAACTTCGTCTCCAACGAGGCATTCTCCGCCGTCGGCACGGTCGGCCCGATCATCAACACGCTGATCGGCTTTTTCACAGGCCTCGCCAGCGGCGCGGGCGTCGTCATCAGCCAGTATTACGGCGCGGGGCGCGAGGACAAGGTGCGCGAAACCGTCCACACCTCCATCGTCATGACGCTCGTGCTGTGCGTGGTGTTCACAGGTGCGGGCGTCGGGCTGACGCCCGCGATGCTGCGCATCATGAAAACCCCCGCCGAGGTCATGCCCGAGTCGACGGCCTATCTGACGGTGTATTTCGCGGGCGTGTCGGGTCTGCTGCTGTATAACATGGGAGCGGGCATTCTGCGCGCCGTGGGCGATTCGCAGCGGCCGTTTTACTACCTTGTCGTCTCCGCCCTCGTCAACACGGGGCTCGACCTGCTGTTTGTCATCAGGTTCCAGATGGGCGTCAAGGGTGTCGCGTGGGCAACGATCATCGCGCAGGCCATCTCCGCCGCACTCGTGCTGCACACACTCCTGCGCGAGCAGTCGAGCATCCGGCTTATCCCGCGCGAGCTGCATATGCACTGGCCGATGCTCGGCAAGATCATCCGTGTCGGCATCCCCGCCGCGCTGCAGCTCGCCGTCACGGCATTTTCCAACATCTTCGTCCAGTCTTATATCAACTACTTCGGCGCGGACTGCATGTCCGGCTGGACGGCCTATAACAAGATTGACCAGCTCATGTTCCTGCCGATGCAGTCCGTCGCGCTGGCTGCGACAACCTTCGTCGGTCAGAACCTCGGCATCGGCAACGTCGAGCGCGCAAAAAAGGGCGTGCGCAGCGCGCTGCTGATCTCCATGGTCACAACGGCGATTCTCATGGCGCCGGTGCTGCTCTTCGCCCCGGATCTGACGGCGTTCTTCAATGCCAAGCCCGAGGTTATCCGCTACGGCACGCTCCTGCTGCGCTGGCTCTCGCCGTTCTACATCCTCTGCTGCGTCAACCAGGTCTATTCGGGTGCGCTGCGCGGCGCGGGCAACAGTCAGGTGCCCATGATCCTCATGCTCTCCTCGTTCGTCGTGTTCCGCCAGTGCTACCTCTACGTCATGTCGCACTTCATCTGCAACGAGGTACTCCCCATCGCCCTGAGCTATCCCGCCGGTTGGATCGTCTGCTCGGTGGCGACGCTGCTGTATTACCGCAGGGCAAAGCTCGACAAGACGACGCTGGTTAACGATCTGTAACGTACATTTTTCCGTAAAACGCAAAGCCGCGGCTATTCTATGGCCGCGGCTTTGTTGGTTCTTTCAAGAGAGCAGCGGTAAAATCGGCTTGTCCTTCCTTCGGCGACATACTTTTTGCCGACAGCGGCAAAAAGTATGCAAAAAACGCCGCCAAAACCGCACCAAACTTACTGAATCGGAACTTCCATGCGGACAAGCCGAACCAGAAATGGGTCACGGATGTGACGGAGTTCAGACTGTTTGGAGAAAAGCTCTATCTGTCCCCGATTCTCGATCTGCACAGCAGCGATGCAGTATCAGCGGATGCTCCGCGAGAAGGGTATCCGGCAGAGCATGAGCCGCAAGGGAAACTGTCTGGACAATGCTGTGATAGAAAATTTCTTCGGGCTGCTCAAAAGTGAACTGTTATATCTGCAAGAATTTCAATCCATGGAACACTTCAAGCAGGAACTGATTGAATATCTGGATTACTACAACAACCGCAGGATCAAGGCAAAGCTGAAGGGCTTGCCGCCTGCAATTCACAGACAGCAAGCCCTTTCGGCTGCTTGAACAATTTTTACTTCAAAATATTGTCTAACTTTTGGGGGTCACTTCCATCCCGCTGGCCGCTTTTTCTCACTTTACGCATGCTCTTCAATCACGCCGGAGATGTCGACGGGCTTGCCGTCGCGCCAGAGACGCTCGAGCCCGTAGAACTCGCGGGCCTCGGCGTTGAAGACATGGATGGCGATGCAGCCGTAATCCAGCAGCACCCACGTGCCGCCGCGATAGCCCTCGCGGTGCAGCGGCTCCTCCTCTGCCTCCTCATGCAGCACCTTCTCGACGTTGTCGACGAGGGCGTTGATCTGCGTGTTCGAGGAGCCGGTGGCGAGGACGAAATAATCCGCCAGCGTCGTCAGGTCGCCGATCTCCAGCACCTGAATCTGCGCGCCCTTCTTGTCCGACAGCGCACGCGCCGCCAGCAGGGCCAGTTCCTTCGGTGTTTTCATTGGTTTTTTCCTCTCAAAAGATAGTCTCGTGCTTCCACGGTGTTGGGGTGGACGGGGTTGCCGCGCTGGCGCATCTCCTCGATGCTGTCCTCCAGCGCCATGAGCAGGCCGTGCTCCAGATCGGCGTGCACGGCGCGGCGCAGCTTCTCCACGCCGGGGAAATCGCGGCTCGGCTCGATGTAGTCGGCCAGATAGATGACCTTCTCCAGCTTCGTCATGTCCGCCTTGCCGGTCGTGTGCCAATAGATGGCCCAGTAGATCTCGTCGCTCACACCGAAGAGGTCGCGCGCGATGGCCGCGCCGGTCTTGGCGTGCAGGAGCTTGAGGTTCTTGCGCTCAAGCTCGTCGAGCGCGATGCCGTACTGTTCGCACAGGGCGAGCTGCTCCTCCATAGAGAGCTTCTTCGTGCAGTCGTGCAGCAGCGCCGCGATGCGCGCGCTCGTCACGTCCGCGCCGTAGCGCCGCGCGAGCACCGCCGCCTCGTGCTCCGTGCCGAGTACATGGGGCATGCGCTTGGGCTTGAGAAAGCTCAGCGCGATCGGGCGCAGCTCCTCGGGCGTGAGGTGCTTGAGGTCGGCGTGCGTACCGTAGAGCCCGCGGCGCAGGACGTAGCCGTAAACGGCCTCGGTGAGAAAGCTCCTCCCCCGCCCCTGCGCGAGCTGCGCGCGCAGCTCCGTCGAGGATATCTCCACGACGTCTGGATTTTCCAGCAGCGCGACGCGCGCGCCGTAGATCTGCTCAAGATACGCCTTCTGCTGCGCAAAGCGCTCCGTCTCGTCGCCGCGCGTGCGGTGAAAGGCCGCGATGCCCGCAAGGCTCAGAATTCTCTCCGGCTCGTGCCACTCCTGCAGCGACAGGAACATATCCGACCCCACGAGCAGCCACAGCTCGTCGTCCGGATACTGCGCGTGGAGCTCTGCGAGCGTGTCGCTTGTGTAGCTCGGGCCGCTGCGGCGCAGCTCGAGGTCGAGCACCTCCATGCCCGGCACCTCACCTGCCGTCAGGCGGCACATGGCCAGCCTGTCCTCGCCCGTTGCGCTGCCCGCGGGCAGCTCCTTGTGCGGCGGAAGGTTATCCGGGATCAGCAGCACCTTCTCCAGACCCAGCGCGTCCGCCGCCGCGCGCGCCGCCGTCAGATGTCCCCTGTGGATGGGGTTGAAGGTTCCGCCATATACGCCGATTCTCATACGCGCTTCTTTCTCTCCGGCATGAGCTCGATCTTCCGCCGGGACTTGTCATGCTGCATCCGGTAGAGGACGAACTTGCTGCCAATGACCTGCACCACCTCGCAGCGCGCCTTGACGCGCAGCTCCTCGGCCGCCTCGCGCGCGGTATACATCGAGTTCTCGAGCACGCGGCCCTTGATGAGCTCGCGCGCCTCGAGCGCGTCATTCACCTGCTTGACGAGGTTGTCGCCGATGCCGTCCTTGCCCACATGGACGATGGTGTCGATGCCGGCGGCCATGCCGCGCAGCTGGGCTCTCTGTTTGCTTGTCAGTTCCATCCGTTCTTCTCCATATATTCTTTCAGTTTCTCCGCGAAGGCGCGCAGGGCGTTTCCGCGGTGGGAGATCGCGTTTTTCTCCTCGGGCGTGAGCTGGGCAAACGTCTTTCGCAGCTGCGGCACGAAGAACACCGGGTCATAGCCGAAGCCGCCCTCGCCCTGCGGAGCATAGGCGATGGTGCCCGCACACTCGCCCTCCGCCGTCAGCACATCGCCGTCCGGGAAGCAGCATACGACCGACGTGTGGAAGTGCGCCGCGCGCGTCATCGCCCCGCGCAGATTCTGCAGCAGGAGCTGATAGCGCGCCTTGTCGTCGTCGAGCCCACCGTAGCGCGCGGAGTAGATCCCCGGCGCGCCGCCGAGTGCGTCGACGCACAGACCCGAGTCGTCCGCGATCGCAGGCAGGCCGGAGGCCTGCATGACGGCTTTGGCTTTGATCATCGCGTTTTCGGCGAAGGTCGTGCCGTTCTCCTCCGGCTCGAGCGCAAGGCCGAGGTCGGACTGCAGCACCACCTCCACGCCGAGCTGGCCGAGGATGCGCTGCATCTCGGCGAGCTTCCCCTTGTTGTGGGATGCCAATACAAATTTCATGCGTGTTCCCTCCTCATCCGTTCATCCGCCAGACGGTCCAGATACCGGTTGCGCAGCGTGAGCGCAACGTCCGTCAGCACCATCATCAGATCCAGTATGTAAATATAGACGACCCAGCCTGTCTGTGCACTGAGGAACTTCCCCGCGATGCCGCACACATAGCCCGCGCAGACAATCAGCTCATAGAGGATACTCTTGCCGCGGGCGGTTCCCGCGCGGACGGATTTGGCTATATTCACCGGCCACGAGCATCCGAAGAGGATCAACATACTCGCCTCCAGAATCTGCGGGCTCATTCGCCCACCCCCAGCGCTTTCTTCTGCAGCGTGATCAGTTCGCCGCAGCCCTTGGCGCACAGGTGCACCAGCGCCTGCTGCTCCTCCGGGGTGAAGGCGCGGCCTTCGCCGGTGCCCTGCAGCTCGATGATCCCGCCGCGCTCGTCCATGACGCAGTTGAGGTCGACCTGCGCGCGGCTGTCCTCGCTGTACTGCAGGTCGAGCATGGGCGTGTCGTCCACAATGCCCGCGCTGATGCCGGCGGCAAAGCCGTGGATGGGGTTTCTCTCCACCGCGCCCTGCTCCACGAGCTTCCGGCATGCAAGCGCCAGCGCCACGAAGCCGCCCGTGACCGAGGCGGTACGCGTGCCTCCGTCGCCCTGCAGCACGTCGCAGTCGATCGTGATCGTCCGCTCGCCGAGCGCCTCCATGTCGACGGCGGCACGCAGGCTCCGGCCGATCAGGCGCTGGATCTCCGCGCTGCGCCCGGCGAGCTTGAGCTTATCTATGTCGCGGCGCGAGCGCTCGCGGTTCGCGCGGGGCAGCATGGAATACTCCGCCGTGACCCAGCCGTGGCCGGGCTTCACATGCGGCGGCGTGCGCTCCTCCACCGATGCGCAGCAGAGCACCTTCGTGTCGCCGCACTCGATGAGTGCGCTCCCCTCGGGGAACTTTACAAAATCCGTTGTGATGCGCACGGGGCGCATCTCGTCGCAGCTTCTTCCGTCTGCACGTTTCATCCTGGCCGCTCCTTTCTTCCGTTAAAACAGCTCCTGCAAAAACTCGCGCGCGTCGAACGGGCGCAGATCGTCCGCCCCCTCGCCGACGCCGACGAACTTCACCGGCGTCTGCAGCTCCTGCGCGATGGCGATGACGATGCCGCCCTTGGCCGTTCCGTCCATCTTCGTCAGGACGATGCCCGTCAGCCCCGCCGTCTCCTTGAAGGTGCGCGCCTGAATGAGGCCGTTCTGCCCTGTCGTCGCGTCGAGGACGAGGAGCGTCTCCTTCGCGGCGTCCGGCACCTCGCGGTCGATGATCTTGCGGAGCTTGGCCAGCTCGTTCATGAGGTTCTGCTTGTTGTGCAGGCGGCCCGCCGTGTCGCAGATGACGACGTCGCTGCCGCGCGCCTTGGCGGCCTGCAGCGCGTCAAAGAGCACCGCGCCGGGGTCGGCGCCCTCGTGCTGGCGCACGATGTCGACGCCCGCGCGCTCCGCCCAGATCTCGAGCTGGTCGGCCGCGGCGGCGCGGAACGTATCGCCCGCGCAGAGCAGCACCTTCCTGCCCTCGGCCTTCAGGCGCTTGGCGAGCTTGCCGATGGTCGTGGTCTTGCCCACACCGTTGACGCCGATGACGAGGATGACGCTCGGCTGCGTGCTGAGGTCGAGGGCCGTCTCGCCCACGTCGAGCTTCTCGGCGAGGATGTCGCGCAGCGCCTCCTTCACCTCGTCCGCGCGGGTCAGCAGCTTCTGGTACACGCGCTTTCGCAGCTGCTGCACTGCGTCCGACGCCGTCTCCACGCCGACGTCCGCGAGGATCAGCGCCTCCTCCAACTCCTCATAAAACGCGTCGTCGAGGTTATCGAAGCTCATCGACGCGAGCCATGCTTCCTTAATCTTCTTGAACAGTCCCATACCTGCCTCCTTACTTGATCTTCAGTTCCTTTGCCATGTCGTTGAGGTTGATGGTCAGTACCTTGGAGATACCGCGCTCCTGCATCGTCACGCCGTACAGGACGTCGGCCTCCTCCATCGTGCCGCGGCGGTGGGTGATGACGATGAACTGCGTCTTGCCCGCGATGCGGCGCATATAGCGCGCATAGCGCACGACGTTGCTCTCGTCAAGCGCTGCCTCGATCTCGTCCATCACGCAGAACGGCGTGGGATGTACCTTCAAAATGGCGAAATACAGTGCAATCGCCACGAACGCCTTCTCTCCGCCGGAGAGAAGCGTGATCGTCTTGAGCTGCTTGCCCGGCGGCTGCACCTTGATCTCGATGCCGCAGCCGAGGATGTCGCTTTCATCCTCGAGCTCGAGCCGCGCCTTGCCGCCGCCGAAGAGCTCGAGAAACGTCTCCTGAAACGTCTCGTTGAGCAGCCGGAACTGTTCGGCGAAGATCTTCGTCATCTGGTCGGTCAGCTCGTCGATCACGCCCGTCAGCTCGCCCATGGCACGCTCGACGTCCGTGCGCTGCTCGGAGAGATAGGTATAGCGTGTGTTCACGCGCTCGAACTCCTCGATCGCGCCGATATTCGGCGTGCCGAGGGCCTTGATGTCGCGGGTGAGCTCCGCGATGCGGCGCGTCGCCTTCGGGACGCTCTCCAGCTCCACGCGCTGCGCCTGCGCCTCGGAATGGCTCAGCTCATAGCGCTCCCAGAGCCGGTCGAGGATCTGCTTTTCCTCCATGGCAGAGGCGTTCAGCTTCTGCTCCAGGCGGCTCACCTCGCGCTCGCTGGCGAGCAGCGTGTCGTTTGCCTCGCGGCTCTCGCGCTCGGTCGCGGTGCGCCTGGCCTCGAGCGCCAGCTTCTCCTGTGAGAGCGCGTCGAGCGCCGCCTGCTTCTCCTGCGCCGCGGCGTGCAGCGCCTGCGCCTGCTCCGTGCGGCGCGCAATCTCG
>ERZ773187.190-NODE-190-length-63676-cov-17.164946_pt1 | contig 63676 bp, 58 predicted proteins | sample MGYA00511242_ERZ773187 | MGnify/ENA primary metagenome ERZ773187 (study PRJEB29015, sample SAMEA2737744) | human gut metagenome | biome: human gut; feature: human-associated habitat; material: faeces | place: China | collected 2012 ...
GGAAAAATCTGCGCCGGAACTGTAAGGAGGTGCTGATATGCCATATTACGATCACAACAAGGATTATCCCTTTGCCGCCTTTATCACCAATCTTGGGAAATATAACGAGGGCGAGCTTGTGGGCGAGTGGGTGAAGTTTCCCACCACCACCGAGGAATTGAAGGAAGTGTTTAAGCGGATCGGAATCGGCCAGAAGGATGACTTCGGCCAGCCCTATGAGGAATGGTTCATCACGGACTATGACTGCTATGTGGACGGTCTTTACAGTAAGCTGGGTGAATATGAAAATCTGGACGAGCTGAATTATCTGGCATCGAAGCTGGATGAAATGAGCGAAAGCGAATACGCACAGTTTCAGGCCAGTATGGAAATGGGCGACCATTGCGGCAGCCTGCAGGAGATCATCAACCTCACCGAGAATCTGGATTGCTATGAGGTTTACCCCGATATCCATGACTATGACGATCTGGGCCGCTATTACATCGAAGAACTGGACGTTATGCAGGTGCCGGAGCATCTGCATAACTACATAGACTATGAGGCCTACGGCCGGGACGTTGCGTTGGAGGAAAACGGCACCTTCACGGATCAGGGCTATGTGCGTGATACAGGTGACAGTTTCCATGAGTATTACGACGGTGAGCGCGGCAGTATCCCCGACGAGTACCGGGTGATGACCTTTCAGGACGATCTTCCCGAAGAAGAAAAATCCGAGTGGGCTATGGATATCGCCTTTGACATGGACGAGTTTTTCCGTCAGAACGATCCGCAGTATGCGGCGGAGCACCCGGAGGCACACGCCGCAAAGGAAGAACTTTACGAAAATCTGATGGCCGAACGCATTTCCTCCTTAGATGAAAAGCTGGCGGCACTGGGGCAGACGCAGGAGGACTATCTTCCTTCGGAGATTGAAAAATTCAAGGATGCCACGGGCTATGAGGAATTTCTTGACTTTGACATGGCGGAGGTCAAGGCCGCTTTGGAGGACCCTGCTAAATCCCGCGTGGATGAAATGCTGGCTGCTGCGGAAAGAGCGGAACGGGAGTATGTGGCAGCGGCAGCCGCCTATGTGCAGACTCCGGCGGATATCGTGGCACAGGCCCAGGCCGTTCAGGATCAGGCTGCGGAAAACAGCTTTTCCATTTATCAGCTCAAAGGCGGCAATGAAACGCTGGACTATCGTTTCGAGCCGCTGGACAGTATCCACCGCAACGGTCTTTCTGTGAAGCCGGAAAATTATGAGCTGATTTATACGGCACCGCTGACGGAGAAGGATGATCTGGAAAGCATTTATACCCGGTTCAATGTGGACCGCCCGGCAGACTTCACCGGGCACTCCCTGTCCGTATCGGATATCGTAGTGCTGCATCAGGACGGGAAGGATACCGCCCATTATTGCGATAGGATGGGATTTTCCGAGGTGCCGGAGTTTTTGCAGGAACGGCAGCCAGAGCTTACCCCGGACAATCTGGAAACCGGTGAGCGCATCCGGACGCCCAGGGGCAGCTTTTATGTGACCGCCATGAGCCGGGAGCAGATGGAGGCAGTCGGTTACGGTGTCCATCACATTTCCGATGACGGAAAATATCTTATCATGGGGAATGGCACACGGGCCTTTGCCGTGGCAGCGGAGCAGCCGGAAAAGGACAATCCTCTCCGCACCGCGGAAATGACGCTGGAGGATGACTACGGCATGATCGACGGCGTTATTAACAACGGCAGACGCGGCGAGGAATTGGAAAAGGCCCAGGAGTACGCAGAACGGGCAACGCCGGAGAAGCCTTCCATCCGTGAGCGGTTGGAGGACGCCAAACGGGAGTGTGCCGAGCATAAGCCACCGGAGGGCAAGAAGCCCGGTCGTGATGTGCCGGAGCATGACTGCCTATGAGCCGAAGCAAGAAATGGCGGCTGGAATGGGCGTTCTTCCTGGGTGAGAACGGCAGGCGGCAGTATAACCATATCTGTAAAAAATGTGTTCACGGCTGCAAGCAGAGTTTCCGGGCGTGTCTGGTCGCTTGTCCGCATTACAATTCCAAACGATCTAAAAGCTGTGAGGATAAGGGGTCGAAAAACGCAGAATAAACCCCTGTATCCGTATTTTCAAAGGGAGCCTTTATGATTTCTCATGTGTCGGTCTGTTTGCTGGTACATGAAGAAAAAGGCTTGATTTCAAACACTTTCTGACACATAAAACGGGAGTACAGCTTTTCGGTTCGTCCGATCGGCTGTACTCCCGCTTTTTCTTTTTGCTTAGAACTGCGTAAAAATCTCAGCTATCTCTGCTTCATACTCTGCATATTCGGCTGAATCAAACAAATGATTTTGAGGGTTATCTAATGTAATAATTTTTACATCATCAATAGTCGAAGCCATATTTCTTCCTTGGATAGACGCAACTATAATCTGGTTACTGGTTTTGTCCCATGTGAGCAAAGTACGGATAATAGATTCCAAATGCTCGTCATCCTGCTCCAAAACATTCGGGGAATCAATGACCATCGGGAATGTTATCAAATCAGGAGCTGTCGAATGTTGTGTTTCGACAAATGCGAGCATTTGTGCAATTTTGCACCGAGGACCATATGCTCCGCTTGCACTAAGATGTGTACCAGGTTCACTTTCTGTCTCGACTTGATCCGAAGGAATATCAAGTCCAGCAAGCAGGCGCGTTAGATTTCCCTGATATACTGTGTTGGCTTGCTCTTTCTCCTGCGTGTAAGCTGATAATCGCTGATTGATTTCTGCGCTATCTTTACGTAGCCGGTCAATTTCCGAGGAATTGTAACTAATTTGATCCCAGTATTCTTTTAGAAGCTGGTTTGTAGCCTTTGATTTAACATAAGTATTATAAGATTCTCTATCGGCTGCCAGCTCCTTTTCAAAATCTTTTAGTCCCTGCTGTTTAGCCTCAAATTTTCTTTTTAATTTTATAATCTGCTTTTCTAAGCGTTTCTGCCCCTCGGCAGCTACCGTATAGTCCTCCAGCAGCGATTCGCGTAAATAAATTTTTTCAAGCCTTTGCGTCAGAACCTGTTCAAACACCATGCCGCAGCGAGGGCATTCAATCGTTTCTCCACATACAAAATCCTCGTTCGGGACTTTTTTCTTAATATACTTGGAGAGTAGCTCCTTTTCATGCGTTAGCTGAATCAAGTCATCTTCAGCCTTTAGTAAGGCGGATCGCGTTTGAGTTAATTCTTCAAGTATTCTCTTTATCTCTTGTTGCCTGGAAGATATGGCCCGCTCCAAGGAGGCTGTATCAAAGGACATTTGAATCGCATTGAGTCCAGCTTGCAGTGTTTCTATTACCGTTCGATACTTATCAATTTCCTTTGCAAGTTCATCAATCCGTTTTTTGTTCGTCTTGTGGCGCTTTGATATTTCAACGTAGCTATTATCCAGGACACCCAAGTGGAAAAAATAACTGTTCTTTCTTTGTGGTAAATCAAACTGAGCCATTTTGTCAAACGAAGAAGAGTTCACTGCCCAGCCATTCTCTTGATCCACATAATAGGGCATATAATAAAATGCCGGAGGGCACTTTATTATTGTTCCATCGCGGTCCTTAGATACAAGATCTATCTCTAGGTCAAATATCTCGCAAAGCCTTTCTTCAAAGTCTCCGACTGATTGGTAGCATCCGTCAAACACTCCGTCACAGTATAATACGAAAGTGTTCTTGAGCCGTGCAACTCGATATAGATGTGCATCAAGTGAAAAATCAATGTAGGTAAGTAAATTTAGCCTCTTAATTGGGCTTGGATAATACACTTCTGCGCCGAGTGTATAATATATGGATTTCATTATTACGGATTTGCCTAAGTGGTTGCGTGTACTAGTAAGTAAGTTCTTTTTAGGCGAAAAGGAAATTCGCTTAGCTTCCTTATTTGTAAGGTCAACCATTGTGATGGAAGATACCACCAAATTCATGTACCCACACCTCCATAGCAATACTTATATATCAAGATCATTATGAGCGTTTTTAGGTAGTGCTCATCTTGGTAGCAGGTTGGAACAAAATCACAATCACTGGCTTTAGCATAGACAGCATTAAATAATCCTACCATATCATCTATACCATTTTGATTTTCGGATTCTATAAATTCTAACATGGCGAGTGTTCTTACAGCATTTGAAAAGCTGTGAGGACACTCGCTTTTTTCTGCTCAAACAGCGGGTCTGTCGTCGGTCGTGTAGCTCACGAACACGCCTTTTCTGGTGTTGACGGTGACGGCCGGGATGGGCAGTGCCGGTTCGTTGGGAATGTTCATTTCCCCCACGCAGTTGTAGTGAATGCGAAGCCGCTGTACCCATTCGCCGTCGATCTTCTCGGCGTTGTAGACCTCGATTTTCTCCACCAGTTCGTTGAGCATCCGCGGCGTGAGCTTTCTGGCGCGGGTGTATTTGCGGACGATGGACACGAACATATCCGTTGAGGTTGCGCGGCTGTTCTGCTTCTCGATCTCGGAACGGAGCTTTTTTATTTTCTCCGAAAGCTCCTTCTGTTCCTCCTCATAGCGGCGGGACATCTTCGCAAAGCGGTCGTCGCTGAGCTTGCCGGAAACATTGTCCTCATAGATGCGCTCGAACAGGCCGTCCAGTTCATCGTCGCGGGCAAGGAGTGATTTCAGTTCCTTCTCCTTCAGTCTGCGCTCCGTTTCCTCCGCCTGCCGGGAGTGACCGATCACTTCCTTGAGAAAATCGTCCTCGTAAAGGCCGGCATACTTCGTCAGACGACGGATTTCGCCGAGAACGACCTGCTCCAGAAAGTCCACTCTGACATAGTGCGTGGAGCCGCAGGTGCCGCGATTGCCCTTGTAGTTGGAGCAGTTGAAATACTTGATCTCCGGGTTTCCCTGATTGAAATGAAAATGAAGGTTGCTCCCGCAGTCGGCGCAGACCAGAAGCCCGGAAAACATGCTCCTTTCCCCGTCCTTCGCTTGACGCTTTCTCATCTTGCCGCGCTTTTGCTGCACCTGTTCAAAGACGGCCCGCTCAATGATCGGCTCATGCACATCCTTGAAAATCGCCCAGTTCTCACGGTCATTCTCCAGTCGTTTCTTGTTCTTGTATGACTTGGAATAGGTCTTGAAGTTGAGAATGTCCCCACAATACTCCTGCACGGAAAGCATCTTTATGACGCTGGAGCTGTTCCAATGGGTGGGCGGCAGATCCTTGACTTTGCCTGGGCGATTGATTCCCTTGGACTGCCAGTAGGCGCGCGGGGTCAGGATACCGTCCTCTTCAAGCTTCGCGGCAATCTGCTCCGTTCCGACCCCTTCCAGCGTCATGCGGTAAATCCGCCGCACGACCCGCGCCGCTTCCTCGTCCACGATCCAGCGTTTGGGGTTCTCCGGGTCTTTGATGTACCCGTAAGGAGGCTGCCCCATGGGTTCACCGGCATTGCCCTTGATCTTGTTGCTGATGCGCCGCTTCTTGCTGATGTCGCGCGCATACCATTCGTTGAAAAGATTGCGGATTGGAGCCAACTCGTTCTCACCTTCGTCGGTGTCGATGTTGTCCGAAACAGCGACCAGCCGAATGTCGTGATTGGGGAAGAACTCCTCGGTCAGTCTGCCGACCTCGATGTAATTACGACCCAGGCGGCTGAGATCTTTTACAAACACTGCCGCTGCTTTTCCCTGCTCCAGCTGCTGAATCATATCGGCAAAGCCGGGGCGATCCATCGTAACGCCGGAGATGCCGTCGTCAAAAAAATGAACCAGGTTCGTGTAGCCTTTTTCCTTTGCTACCTTGGTGAGCAGTTTTTTCTGATTCCCTATGCTGTAGCTCTCGCCGTCCATGTTATCGTCACGGGAAAGCCTCTCATACAGAAAGGCGGTCACGTCACGGGATTTTTTGTTGTTATTCGACTGTTTCATGCAGTCCTCCTTTCCGGGCAGCCGAACAGCAACACTTGTATTCCACAACAAGTATATCACTGTCTCGCCCTGTTGTCATGTATGCGGCGGAGATATGCCCCGCCGCCTGGGACTACGCCCCCGCAGATTCCGATTTCATCAGGCGCAGAAGGACGCAGCCCAATGTGTTCTGCGTCTCCTCCTTGAACACCGGTTCAACAATAAACGACCTGTTGCCGAAGCGATAGGTCGTTTTCTCTTTCAAATCATGTTTCGCTTTTTCGCCGGGTTTTGTCCGCTTTTCCTGCATGGATTACCTCCTTATGGTTGAATTGAAGCTGTGCAGGCGGTCAAAACTTCATGGGAAGAATCTCGTGCTTGCGCCTGCCGTTGTAGATGCGGTAGAACAGGTTGACGTAGCGCTTTACGCCCCGCAGCCCCTTTTCCGCCTTGCCCGCCGCGTAGATAAACTTGGGCTCGTAGGCGCGGAGGCTGTAAATGAGCCGCTCCCGGTCGTACTCGCCGTGGTACAGCTCCACGAAGTGGACGATGCCCTGAATCACCTCGGCTCTCAGGGAATCGGGATCGCCGCCCCAGGCTTCCAGCAGGAGGGTCAGCGCTTCCTTGTAAACGTCTGCGCCGACGCGCTTGAACTCCGCAAAGGCGGTGTTGATGCAGAGGATGCGTCCCGTGCCGCCGCCCCGCTCAAAGCCCACATGAAATCCTACGTCCTCGGTCGCTTTGTAAAACTCGCCCGACGCCTTGTCCTCTCCGCGAAGATTGGCGCGGAGCCTGGCGCTGGGCGTCAGGGCTGCGGAGTAGCCTGTCTGCATGGCAAACAGCAGGGCTTCCTCAGCCTCTGTCATACCGTAGTACACCTTACAGAGGATCGGCAGGTCGTTGTTGCCGTTCATGTGCTTGCGCGCCACAATAGTATGTTGCCCGTCAAACACATAATAGTGACCGTCACGAAAGCTAACCTTCGGTTCGTTGGCGATACGCTCATTGAACCCGGCCACGATCTTTGCCACACGCTCGGTGTTCAGCTTGCGCTGGTACGCATCGGGAATCTCCAAATCCCGGCTGCTGACCTCCATCAGCTTGTAGAGTGTCTTAATGCTGTTCATTGTCTGTTTCTCCTTCCAATTTGAGAATGTATTGTTTTGGCTCCTGCATGATTTCAATGACCTGATCTTTGTAGTCCGGCTTTTCCAATAGACCGGGGAAGTTCGTAAAAAGCACGTCGCATGTCTCGACCATGTTCCGCGCCGTATAGCGCAAGCTTACCAGTGCCGAATCCTCCGTGACGCGCTTGGAGTCCTTCATATCCTCATAGCTTTTGTCGATAGTCGCATAAACCTCTTGCTGGCGCTTTGTGCCGCTCCGGGCAGACTCCTTATCTGCTTTGGGCTTCTTTTCCGGGATCACCCTGAGCTGTTCCGCTTTTTCCCGGCGTTCTTCAGGGGCAGCCTTGGCGATAGCTGCAACGTCGGTCTCGCGGGGCTTGTATTTGCCCAGCAGCAGGTCGTTCTTGATGCCGGGGAGGACTTCCTCGGCGGCGTCAATTCCATCCGAAAAGTGCTCTGCACGAATTACATAGTTTTTGCTGGTATTAGTTTCCTCTGCGATACGGTCACAAGTTTTAAGCGGAGAAATCAAGTTCCCATTTTGGGAACTTGATTTTGCCTGCTCGCTTTTTCTATCGCCGCCGTGTATTTGTTTCTCTGCCTTGTATCGCTGTCCAATCAGGTATTTCTTCTGCTGCGGCGTAAGGTTGCGCCGCCCAAGCTGATTCTTGCAAATCCAGGAAAGGGCTTCGTATTTATTGTTGAAGTTCTTTTCATGGGTGCGGAACGCAATGCCCGGATGCGCCTGCGCGATGCGGTAGCGGTTGTGACCGTCTACAATCGTATCGTTCCAGACGATGAGGGGCATGAGCACCAGCCCTTCCTCCAAGATGTTTTCTTCTAACTGAGAAAGCTCGTCCTCGGTCAGCGGCGGGCATTTTGCCTCAAATTCAGGGTCGATGGTCAATACGGGATTCATCATGGAGCCTCCATTTCTTCGGGGACATACAGCCCGAGGGCTTCCTCGATTGCCTCCCCGATCTCATCCATCTGCTGCCGGGTCATTCTGCCCAGGTACTTCCTCACGCGCCGCTTGTCGATGGTCTTGATCTGCTCCAGCAGCACCATGCCGGGAAACTCCAGCCCGTGGATGCGCTCGGCGTAGTAATGGGTGGGCTGGGACGGCTTCTTGCCGGCCTTGGACGTGATGGGCGCGACGATCAGCGTGGGGCAGTAGTAGTTGCCGGTGTTGTTTTGCAGGACGACCACAGGGCGGGTGCCGCCCTGCTCGGAGCCTATGTAGGGGTCGAGGTTAGCAAGGTACACGTCGCCCCTGCGGTAAATCCAGTTTTCCTTCATGCGGTTTCTCCGTTCCTTTCTTTCGTTTCTTTCGATATTCCTCAAAGCGAGAAAGCAGGTCATGTCCGGATATCTCTCGCTGTTGTATCTGTCCTGTGCGTTCATATTGCGTCTCCTTGTCTTTTGTCATTTTGGTTTTTGGGTATGTACGCTCTCTATTTGTCCTCGACGCCCCGAGAGCAGGGAGAGCATCAGGCGGCGGTGTGCTGCACCGCTCCATAGGAATCGAACCTCCCCGCCTTCCTTGTGGCCGGGCCGCGAATTACGGAAGTATCATTGTCCCCAACACCTGTCGTCGCCTCCACCGGGAGCAGCCCGGCTTTTATCGTGTAAGTTGTATCGCTCGCTCATTTCTGAGGTCGTGGCGCACTCACGAAAGCGGCTCAGGGGTTCAGCCCATAGCGTTGGGAATGTGCCTGATGCCTGGATATTCAGTTTTCAAGGTTCGCTGAGCCTTGCGGCTCTGAGAAAACTGAATCTCCGTATCCCTTGCGGTGAGATTTGTCCTCTCACCTTTCAATGGACATTTTTTTGAGGAATTTTAACCATCAGAAAAAATATATTTTTGCCTTTCCCCGGATGGCGCGAATCTGCTTGTTGACCATAGGGACGCTGATGCCGTGCTCCGCAGCATACGCAGTCTGGCTTTTCCCCTCAATGAGGCATTCCGTAAAGATCGAACGCTGGCTGTCCGTCAGCATTTTGCAGAATGCGTCTGTGAGTTCTGCCGTGAGCACCTCGGAGTCGATGTGCTGCCGCGTATCCAGCAGCCATGCGGACTCGTCCATGCTTCCGCCGTCGCGGATGGCGTCAAGGCTCAGAACCGGCCCGAGGGTCTGCTGTTTTGCGTACTCCCGGCGCATCTGCTTTTCCTGACGGAGCAGCAGCCGCATCACCTCAAGGCTGACCTCCGTTTCCTCGCCGGTGGCCTTGATTCTGGCGAAATATCTCTTTCTTCCGTTTTCCTCGATTGCCCAAAGGTCGTAATCGAACTCCTTTAATGTTTTCATGCCGTGATCTCCTTTGAATTTTTGAATTTGGGTGAAATCAAAAATTCGGAGCTCACGGGTAGCGGCAGATGTATTGTTCAAAGCGGCGTTTCATGGAAAAAGTCCCTTCCCGAGCCAAGCCGGGAAAGGACTTTCAACGCCGTACAAAGAAATCGGGCAGCAAAAAAGCGCCGTCAAAGCAGACCGAACCCATTTGATGGTTCAGTCTGACTTTGTACGGCGCTTGGCAGTCTCCTCAGAACGAATCTGATTCTCTCCGCTTGCTCGATTAAAAGTCGGTTTTTGTATTCAGTTTATCTTTTCTGCCTCGGTTTTCCTGAAAGCAGGCGGCAGACGGCCCGTTTCGCCTTCATCCTGCGGAAGCAGCCCAGATTGATGGGATACTCCGACTTGCATTTTCGGCAGTAGACCATTTTGTGTCCCGCTGCGTCGGAGAACACCTTCTCTACCAGAAAGCTGCAAAAGGGGCAGTGGATCTCCCGTAGTGTCAGCGCGGCGGATTCCCTGCGGGAATCGGACAGCCTGCGTGACACATCCGGCGAGAGCTTACGGGGAGTGCTTGCTTTTCTCATCCTGCGCCACCGTCCTGTCCCAGCCCCATTTCCTCCGTGATGTACTCCACCAGCGGGCGGTAGCACAGGCAGCCCAGCTCCCGGAGGCGAATGAGAAAGGCGGAGAAGGACACGCCCATTGTATTTGCCATTTGCCTAATAAGGCACTTGTCTGTCAATTTCAGAATGCTGTCTCCAAACACGGGAATGCGAGAAGAACATCCATGCGAGATCATTACGTTGTGAACCATGAAGCGAGGCATCAGGAGGGCTGCGCCCATGCGGTCAACCTGCGTCTCCCGAAAGCTGAACAGGTTTTTGAAGTCCTCCTGAGAGTAGATGCGCTCGTTATCAAACTCTCTGTGGAAAGCAGCAGAGGGAACAGCCCTGTCCATGATGTAGTGGGCGCACTCGTGGCTGATGGTGAAGCGCCGTCTGCCGCTTTCGTGCTCCCGCCGCAGGCAGCGCTCGATTACGATGGTTCCTCCGGGATACACGCGCCGGACAACGGCCCCGTTCTCGTAGACGCGCAGAGGGGTCACGCCGTCCGCAATGAAGCCGATCTTGTCGCTGTCCTCCTCGGCAAAGCTGCGGTACAGCAGGGGCAGCTTCAGAAAGTCCGTAACGAACCCCTCGATGTCCACGCAGCAGGTGCGCTCCGCTTCCTTCCCGAGATATTGGCGGATCAAGCCCTCGCCCAATTCGTCGAGTTCCTCATAGGAAAAAATCCTCATGTCTCACAAACACCTCCTATGGGGAGCGGTCAACATACCAGCGCTGACCCTCCCGATACAAATACTTTACCGCTCGGCCGATTTTGACGGTGTAGCGGACGCCTTCAAACTCATCATGAGAAGCAGTACAGGTATGAAGCACCTTTGTCACCTCCCACTGTCTGCCGTCATGCCAGCGGATAAAAAGCGGGCGGATCACGCCGTCCGTATCCACCTCCGCGTTGACGGACACATATTTTTTCTGCATGGGCAATACCTCCGTCAAAGGGCTTTGATCACATGGGTGGCTACGCCCTGTACCCGAAGCCCGGATACATAGATATCCTCCATGTCTTTGTTCTCCGGGTGGAGGTAATAGCTCTGCCGGTCATCGTCATATAAGAGCCGCTTCAGCGTGTTCTTGTCCTCGTCGGTGAGGGCAACGACGATCTCCCCAATCTGGGCGGTATGCTGCTGGCGGATGATAACAAGGTCGCCATCGTCAATCTGCGCCCCCGTCATGGAGCTGCCGGAGGCGCGGAGGGCGTAGAAGTCCCCCTTGCCGAAGAAGGACACGGACAGGGGCAGGTATTCCTCCACATGGGCTTCCTTTTCCTCCGGCGAGCCGCAGGGGATAGTTCCCACAATGGCGGCGGGGCTCACCGCCGGATTCATCCGCTTGATTTTCGGTGTGGAGAGCGTACCGTTTTCGTAGAAAACCATATCCTTCTCCGCCATTGCTACAAGGTATCTGTGTGCGGAGGAAACCGCGATCTTCATGGCTCCGGCAATCTCCCGGACGGTGGGGGTAGAGGAATACCGCTCAAAGTAGCCTTCGATGTACTCCCGGATGCGGAGCATTAGCTCCTCGCTCTTGCTTCTCATATTGTACTTTTCTCCTATCTGGAACAAATGTTCCTGATAGCTCTATTATACACATAACTCGGAGAAAGTCAAGAGAAAAAAAGAAGGTGTGCAATCAGATATTCGCTGCATGTATCCTTCATCTGTTCGGTTTGACAATCTATTACGTTCCGAGTCTAACCACTGTGTCACATTCGGCAACCAAACGTTCGTCATGCGTTGCAAGAATTATGGCAGCGCCCCTATTTGCACAGTCTTTCAGCAACGAGACTACAAGCTGCCTGTTGGAATTGTCAAGTGAAGCGGTTGGCTCATCCGCAAAGATAACGGAAGCGTTTTTCAGAATTGCTCTTGCAATTCCCAATCGCTGCTTTTCTCCACCCGAAAGGACGAGGGCTTTATCTTTCTCCCTGCCCTGCAACCCGACAATTTCCAAAACCTCTTTTATCTGTCCCTGGTTATTTCCAAACTTTTTCAAAGAAACATTGAATGAAACTGTTTCATCATCAATAATCCCGTAATCTTGATAAATGAAAGATGCATGATCCTTCCAAAACAGCGTTCGTTGTGACTCACGCCACCCCGTTACATCGTTATTATCCACAAATATTTTTCCGCTGTCGATAGGATGTATCAATCCCAAGCAATTCAAGAGAGTTGTCTTGCCGCTTCCGGATTTCCCGGTAAGCGCAGTCATTTTTCCGCCTTCCGCAAGCAATGTCACATTGGACAGGATTCTCCGACCATTTATCGACAAGGATACATTATTGGCTCTGATATTCATTTGCTCAACCTCCACTCTGTATTTGTTCGCATTTTATCTAAGGACGGTCATTCCCGCCTAAATGACATTTGCAAAAACTCTCGCTTCGAAAAGAAAATATACCCAACAAAATTCAACAGTACATACATCAAAAACAGTACAGCCGATGATAACAGCAACAACAGCGGTTCCGGGTGACGAATGGAATAAACAACAATCCCTCCGACAAGAACCGTACAGACCGCCACTATGACTTCCTTTCGCAGTACAGGCAGGATGATTGCGCTGTATTTGATCCCTGCCGTATGCAGTGTGAAGATACGCTTCCTGTTCTCTCCGATCCAGAGCTGCGCACTCATGATCCCCGCAGCGCCCATTGAAACAAGGCAAAGCGCACACGCCGCAAAGTAATAGAAAGACTCCTGCTTAAAAAGCTGCGCATATTTCAGTGCGCCCTCTGTGAACGAATCTATGGAGGATATTTTTTCCATAAGAGGTGATTCGTTGAGAACAGACCGTAAGACAGCTTCATTTTTGAAAACAATGTTTCCACTCGAAGACATAGGGAGAAGGAAGCTGCTTACTTTCAACGTTTTCACGGGCTCCTCCACCAGAATAATCAATGGATTTTTCGCTTGTATGGTGCTGTTGCCATACGATGCGTTTGGAGGCAAAACCAAAAAGCTGTCGCCGTTAAATTCGCAGAAACCCATGCCTTCCGGTTGTATTTCTCCTGTATTCGTCCAAATAGGGAGCTGCTTAGACAAAAAGTCTTTCAATTCGGCGTGAATATCATCAAAGCCTATCGGAATCAGACTATCAGCTTTATCGGAATTGTCCCCGAATACGGTGGTTTCCACCCATGCGCGGTCTGTGACAACGATATGATCGTATTTTCCCATTTTAGCATTATCAAGCACAATGGCTCTGTCAACAGCCATTGACAGACAAAGATTGTCTCTGTCCGCCATCTCCGCGAAAAAGTTCTCGACCATAGGCATCCAATAATCGTTGTACAGTCCGTTAACATCGTTATATGAAATTCCTACGGCGTCCTTAAGGCTTTCCCATGAAGCATAGTCGTTCGAGAGAGCCCTGTATGCCGAAGCCATCGTAATGGTGGTAGGCACAACCATTAAGGCAAGAGCAATGGAGAATATCAGGGCAGCTCGTCCAAGCAGCCTGAACTGTTTCAAGGGTATCTTCCTAAAAGATAAATGCTTTGCTTTAGGCTGCACAAACAGAGATATCAGCAGTACAACAACAGCCGATATTGCGATGAAAGTAATTGCAGTATAAATAAAAGGCAGAAACATAATAGAAAGCTGATCAATTCCGGAAGCAATGCCTAAATATATGAAAAACGCTGCACACCCCACAAAAAAGCCTTGAGAGGTCAAAGATATAATTGTCAGCGTATCCTCAAAATGAATACGCTGCAACGGGACTCCGCCAAGTAATCGCAAAGCCCTGGCCTTCGCGTGTGTTACAAACCAGACAATAACTGTTGTCAGGAACAAAAAGAATGAGATTAACACAGCGTTTCCGATTCCATGTTGGATAAAGTATACAAGGAACACTGCCGGAAGCGGGTACTGTTTATAGAAGTCTATGCTCATCTCATTTTTGTTGCACCATTCTGCCAAGGCAACCTTGAACTCTGTACTTCCAAGCATCGAGTAGCTGCCGTACAGCGGTCTTACTCCCATATCGGAAGAATGGATCAGTTCACCGCCGACAGAAGGCTCCAACCACGAAATGCGGTTATCCCGGATTCTGGGACTGGTTCCGTCAGGCTGGAGAGAACCAAACCATATGATATCTTTCTGACTATCATAATTATCTTGGTTTGGAACAACCTTCACTAAGACAGCGCCGTACTGATCGACAAGAGCATTTAGCTCGTTTACAAGTCGTTCTTTCGATATAGTTGTTGATAAAACAGCTATGTTAAATCTTTCGGTTGTATTCAAAGGTTTCTCTTCCTGCATCAAATGCGAATGCTTAAAAACCAATATAAGGGCGAACAATGCAATAATGCCCCCCACCAGTCTAATGCTCTGTTTAATCACAAAAAAACCTCCTTGCTTCAAGGATAGCGGAGATGAGTAAAACAAGAGCCTTGCAATACTAATGCACTATATTTTGTGTGCATTTGTGAACAAACCGGTGTTTTGCTCATCTCCACAAGGATGGTCTTCGGAGGTGAATGAAACACTTCCGAAGACAACTACTGTCAGCCTAACTGCTCGAAAAATGAACTGCTAAAGAGATACTTAGTCGCAAACACGGTAGTAATAGCGGTCATCGTGCGAAGGCCACTGAAGTGCCCATTTTTCTGCGATTGACGTTTCCCCAGCGGCAGTATCTACCGAACGAACGGTATTGCCATTCAATACAACGGTACTGCCATGGCAACGATCCACGGTGTAATAGGATCGAACTTTTGCATCCCAAAAGCCGTATTCCCATGTTCCTCCCTCAGCGGGATACTGGGTGATTGGCCCATATGCAAGCCAAGTGGGTCGAACGATCTCCCCACCGGAAGCACTTATTGGTTGAACAGTAATCGGATCGATATCCGAAAACTGTTGCTCTGCAAATGCCGCAACCGGCAAAGCGCAGAGGATAAGCAAAGCGGCAAAAATGCCAGAAAGAATTCTTTTCATACATAAACCTCCTCGTAAATCGTATTTTTGCGTTGAAATGTTGAACTACTATTCCTCAATCATAAAGCATCGCCTCCTCCCAATCTGTTGAGCCGCTCTATTGCCGCCTTTACACATACAACGTTTTGAGACTAAGAATCGATTACAGATTCCCGAAAGAAATTTTCCCACCCTGCCTTGAACGCACGCCAAGGGAATGGTATAATTTATACAGTAGAAATCATACAGTAGAATTTGTACTGACATTGAGGAGTGAAAACATGAATGGTCGCTATGATTTCCTAATTCTGCATTTGTTGAGCAGAGAGGAGATGTACGGGTTCCAAGTCATAAAGAAAGTCAGCGATAGGTGCACCGATGCTGAGTTTGAACTGAAAACGGGAATGCTTTATCCTCTGCTGTCCGCTTTGGAGGCTAAGGGCTATTTGTCATCGCGGCTTGTCCCGGTAGCCGGCAGAGAACGCAAGGTGTATAAGGCAACCGAGAGCGGTATTGATTACCTTGCGCATAAGAAGGAAAAATGGTACCGATGGGAAGAATTTGCCAATAGCATTCTTGAGCTTTGATTGTAACCTGTTTCCCGTTACAATCGTTGTATGAATGGAAGCTCATGGGCTATAGAAAGGAAAACTAATGCTATTGATTTATATGAGCTTTATAGACGACGAATCTCATCGCCGACTATTTGAGGAAATATACCTCAGTTATCGAAAACAGATGTTTCTCGTTGCACGCACCGTGCTTAAAAACGATTCTGATGCCGAGGATATTATACATGACGTCTTTCTTAGGATTGCAAAGAAGTATATGGCAAAAATCAGTACCATCGAAAACGAGACTGATTTAAGGAACTATTTGTTAAAAGCGACAAAAAACGCTGCCTTAGATCACCTAAGAAAGCATCGTCATGAACGTGTTCGGACGGAGGAAGAAAATGAAACAGATGTGCCTGATTCGGAAGAAATGCCGGACGATGCTTTTGTCGAAAAGATACATAATCGCATTGAGTACAAAAAGATTGTATCAGCAATAGCATCTATGGGCGACATATACAGAGATGCCCTGTATTATCACTTTGTATTGGAGCTATCGGTGCCTGAAACGGCTAAGTTGCTGAACTGCAAGGTGTCAACCGTAAAGCAAAGGCTGGTGCGTGGGAAAAAGCTTCTTCATGTGCAGCTATTCGAAAGGGGAGAACAATAATGGCTGAAAACAAACTTAAAACGGCGCTTCGGGAAGTTGTTTCTGCCGAGTTCGCCGAGATTCCAAGGAATGAACGAGAGATAAACCATTCATTCTCAGATGATTTTTTGCGCAGAATGGATAAGCTTACACATGCACAGCAAAGCAGGTTCTGGCGAATGACGAACACTGTGCCTAAGCGGGTTGCAGCCGTCGCAGCCGCATTTTTACTGATTGCGCTGACCGCTTGCAGCATTCCTTCGGTACGAGCTGCGGCAACTAAATTCATCCGGGAGACATTTGACTCCTATGTTCACTTCTTTACGGAAAAGTCTGAAAGAAGGCAGATTACAGAGTATTACCGTCTAACGGAACTTCCGGATGGATATGCAGAAGAAATCGTCGTAAAAAATGACTCCTGTTGTATTTCCTTCTATCAAAATGAGGCGGGAGATCGGATCATCTTTGCGCAAAGCGTAACAGAAGATTTTGCAATTGATGTAGATAATGAGAGTGGGAAACACTCCCAAATTGACCTATCCGGCACAGATGTATCAATTTATGAATCTGCCGGCGTTATGGTTGCAGTGTGGCTTCACGATCAATACGCTTTCAGTCTAACGGTTTATGGAGACTGCGGGATTGACCTGATGATTAAGTTAATAGACTCGGTTCAAAGACAGTGAAACAACAGCACAAACGAAACGAGGGAGGTTGCAGGCTAATGCCGACAATCTCCCTCGTTTGTATCTCACACTGAAAGGCATTCCAAACAATGCTTGGCAGTGCGCCTAATACGTTTTCTTGATTGTTCGAGTAATCGTGTCGGGAGCACCACCCGAACCGGATATCACATAGACAACCGTGATGCGATATGTCCCTTTTGATGGCAGCTGGAACGTGTGATCGCCGGCATAAACGTAATTGTATATCACATCGTACCATTCGTTATTAGGCTCGCCAATATCAACGCGCTTCCAAAACAATCCCCACGTTTTCTTCTCAATATAAGTCGTGATCTCGCCTTTGGTTGTTTTTCCGGGAATCCCTTGATATTGATTGGTTACTGTCAACAGGCCGCTGCTTGAAACGTCTGCAACGCTGCTTGCCAGTATGGTGTTGTTAAAGCGCGTTCCGTTCGATGATGCGACAATCACGCCGACTGTCGTGCTGAGCATCAGAACGATGACAACCAGCATGATAAACAGGTTTCTTCTTTTTTTGATCATATTCGGTTCCTCCTATACTTCCTTGCTTGTGGTGATGCTATCAAGAGAAATGTCCCCACGATAGCTCTTTACATATTCAACGTTTCTCATTGACATAGAGGTTACAACTCATTCCATGGTTGACAACAACCACGGTCACATTTTGGGGAATGGCTCCTTAAACGCAGAATCAGATAAAAAATACAGATCTTGCGTTTTTATATGGTGCAGGCGCTGACTAAACATTGGCTGAATAAGCCCCACCGCTTGAGGCGGCTTTGCTTTTCTATTTACGCGCAACATTGCCCATCATTCGCAATGCCCACTTATAAGGAAAATATATTTGCATATAATGTGTATTTATACACTTGCGGTGTTGACAGATATTGCCACAATTGTGTACAATAATGGCATGAAAAGGACAGCATATTCGCTGAACATAGGAATTACTTGACTATGCAGAACTGTTCTTCGCATACTGTTTTCCAAATTAGGAGAGTGCATAAATATACATTATGCAGTTATGCGCAGTATCCTTCGTAACTCAGAACGGAAGCCGTCGTGAACTCGGCAGAGGCCGCGGCTGCGCAGCAACACCATCTATGAATTTGCTGCTCAGTTTACTAACGCAAGTTATATGGTTGCAAACAGATATAGCTTCAACCCAAAGCACCGCGAGATGGCATTTCCATACGGAATTTGTAAAGCCGCTCCTTTTGCAAAGCTGCTCCATTGGTGAAATCATTCCGTTCAAAGGACATACTTTTTGATTATTACTGTTAAGAATTTTGATACTGGAGGTAAATGATAATGAAAAACAGTTCCAAAATCCGGTTTTTAGTGCTGGCATTAACCCTTACAATGATTCTGTCATTGGTTGCATGTGGAAAGAGCCGCACTTCCATTGTTGGGACCTGGAGCAGCGACGATGGAGAGGAAGTCCTTATTTTTAATAAAGATGGTACTTGTTCTGTCCCGTTTACTTATGATGGTGGTTGGTGGGAAAGCTGCGACCGCTATTCTGTTGATGATGATGGGACGCTGGTTTTGAGCAGCAGCAAGGGAAATATTGATTCCAAACGCTTTAGAAAACAGGACAGCGCGGAAGATGTAGAAGAGAACGGCGGGTATTACTTATCGGGCAATAAATTGATTATTCTTGATTTTAGAACTCTACGTTCTTATACAAGGAAATAGCTAAATAATTCATGAGGTGAAAGATAATGAAGAAATTTTCTAAGTCTATTTGCACCACCAGTGAGAATGATTCTTCGTTCCTGGTTATTGAAAAAGACTGAAAATCGGAGGAAAAAGTATGTCTATCTTTGAAAAAATTGGGGAGAAACTTTCAGGTGCCGGACAAGGTGTTGCACAGCAGGTAAAAAATTTCGCTGATGTTGCACGGCTGAATAGTATCATTTCCGAAAAGGAAAAGCAGATTGCCCAGCTTTACATTGAGATCGGGCAAGCATACTATGAGCATCATAAAATTGATCCGCAGGGCGAGGAAATTGAACGCATACAAAAAATAAGCTCGCTGAACGCTGAAATATTGGAGTGCAAAGAAAACATCAAGCAGATAAAAGGGGTGACGAAATGCCCCAATTGCGGTGCTGATGTTTCTCTTGACGCAGCGTTCTGTAACGCCTGCGGCACGAAAATTCCTCCTGCGGCAAAGGTTGAGGATATATCCTCTAACGAGTCGGGAGCTTTGTGTCCGAAGTGCCATAATCCCGTCACTGCTGGCAACGCATTCTGCAACCATTGCGGAACGAAAATCGAACAACGATAACGAATAATATAGAAAAGAGAGGTAGTAAATATGTTCTGTGGAAAATGTGGAGCGCAAAATCTGGAAAATGCGACCTTTTGCAAAGAGTGTGGGGCACCGCTTAATAGTACATCTTCTATAAGTACAGGCTCCGATATGGGTGAACTGTTAGTATCGACAAAAACTGGAGCAGCAGGTAGAAAAGTTTTACTTTGTGTTTTGTGTCCTTTGTTGATTCTTTTGGGCATCTTTATTATGGCTACTCCAGAAGCCTTTTATGAACTAAGCCATCAGCATTATCGTTTGATTGCTATTTTAATAGGATCGGTTTTAATTGGATATGCTTTATTCTGTTTGATTACTACTTTTTTAGGAAGTCGTTCATATTGTGATGTTTATGAAAATTCCGTTGTAGGTATGACAACGTTGAGCATGAATCAGCCCAATATGCCTATGCAAAAATTTGCTATCAACTATAGTGAAATCAACAATGTCACTGAAACTGGAAAGACAATTTGTATCTACACTGTTTATGCAACATATGAGGTGCTGGCACTTCACAATCGTTCAGAAGCTGTAAATGAGATACGGAAACGAATTTCTAAAAATGCCGAAAAGTAGATGGAACTGAGCTAACATATTGATTTGTTAGAATTGAAGATGATAGAACGGATTCCATCACACTTTTTAGTTGCCATACGTTGACTGAAAGTAGCTATTCCAGTTGGGGATAGCTACTTTTTCATAAGGGAACGTCCAAAATAAAGATTTCGTGGTATAATGGATAAAATTAAGAAACAAACGGAAGAAGCGTAGAAAAGATGCCCCAAATGCGGGAAAAGGTAGCTCTCTATTTGACTTTCTATAACCGCGCGATTTGGGCGTGCTAACGTGCCCACGGCAATCGCTTACGAAACAGGGAATACTTTGAGCAAGTAGCTTGGTGGAGGACGCTATGGATGAAGTCACTGCAAGGAGGAATACACCTATCAAGCAGGAAAAAACACATTCATTATCACGCCCGTCTACAAGGACGAGGGTGAGTCTATGCGTGACATTCTTTTGAAACTGATGCTGGCCGACTTTGAGCCAGCTTAACTTTTTCATCGACATCCTTAACATAGGCGGTCGGCAGAGGTATAATATAGTTAGGATAAACTCCTCCTGTTTGGCTGTGGGAAGGAGGCTATTTTGAAACAGTCAGTCAAGAAAATCACCCTCGGCACAGCCGCTCTTTACTGCCGCTTGAGCCGTGGCGATAACATCAACAACGAGTCCAACAGCATTAGCAATCACGACAGAAAACAGATAACCATATTTAACGACCCGTAGGCGCTACGTACAACGCAAAGCCCACAGGCCACACAAATGGGGCATCGGCTTTGCACAAAAGGGCCGATGCCCTGACGTTTAATCGATAAGATCAAAAAGAGGTGCAAACCAAAAATATATTTCGAAGACCTTGTAAGATTTTGCGTTTTGCGAAGTCATATAGGTAAACGGGTCAAGGAGGTGAAAAGGTGGCAGACTTTGAGCAGATATACAGGGACTATTTCAGGGATGTGTTTCTCTATTTGCGGCAGCTCTCCGGCGGGAACGAACAGTTAGCGGAGGACATTACCAGTGAAGTCTTCTCCCGTGCGCTGCGGTGCATTGACAGCTTCCGCGGCGACTGCGACATACGGGTGTGGCTGTGCCAAATCGCAAAGAACTGTTATTTTACTTACCTGAAACAGAGCAGTAAGACCCAATTCGCGGCGGACGTAGAACGGTATATGCTGGAAGCGGAGGAATTGCCCGAGGAAATCCTGCTGCGCAGCGAGACTGTTCGGCAGATAAAAAAGCTGCTGCATGAGCTGCCCGACCCGTATAAAGAGGTTTTCATGTGGCGAGTTCTTGGTGAGATGAGTTTCAAGCAAATTGGGGAGCGTTTTCAAAAGACGGAGAACTGGGCGTGTGTCACCTATCATCGGGCACGAAAAATGATACAAAAAGGAATGGAGGCTTGCGAGGATGAAAAATGAGTGCAGCATTGTATGTGACCTTCTGCCGCTCTATGCGGAGGATATGGTATCGGAGGATACGGCGGAATTTGTAAAGGAACACTTGGGAAACTGCCCCACCTGCCGTGCGGAGCTGGAAAAGCTGCGAAAGCCTGTTCAGCCGGTAGCTGCGCAGCACGTGCCGGATATCGATGCCGAGCCGCTGAAACGCCTAAAAAAAGCGCTGCTGATGGAGAGGGTACAAGCTATTCTATGCACGGCGGCGGTACTGTTGGCACTGATGCTGTCGGGGCTCTCCTTTCTAACCGCGCCGGAATACTTCGCCTATTCGCAGGAACTGGTTACGGTAACAGAGGGAGCAAACGGAGAAGCAACTATCTCTTTCAGCAGTGAAATCACGAACTACAAGCTCCAACGGATCGCCGATCCGGCCGATAAGCAGACAGTCTACCACCTTGAAGTGTGGACTTGTGCATGGGACAGGATGTTCTCCAAACCCGGCGCACAGGATGTGACCGTAAAGCCCGAGAATGGTCATGAACTGCTCATCTATTTTACGCAGTTTATTAACCAAAGCTCCAGTAACAGCGCTGTGTGCATCTACGGCGAGATTGAACCCGACAGTGGCGGATGGATGGCGCTGCCAGGGCTTTCGATGGGCTACTGGTTGGCGATAAACATAGTCCTGCTTGTGATCCTCGGTGTAATATGGCTGAATCTGCGCAAAAAGGAGAAGCCGCGCCGTCTGGTAGAACGGCTGATTCTGATTCCCATCGCCTACATGCTTGGACATCTCTGTGTGCTGGGCTTTCACACTCTCTCCTACTCGGAATGGCGTGATGCTCAGATGATCCTTGCAATCGGCATTCTGTTCTACTGCGCTATGCTGCTTGCGCTGAGCATCTTCTACAGTAGGAAAGAACTGCGGGATATGCGCAGGGACGGTAGCAGATAAAGTGTCTGCTACACAAACAACAAAAAAGTGCATTGGCTATCTAAAACGATAGTTTATAGCAAATTTAATGAAAGGAGGTGGATACCATGAAAATTCGTAATACTATTGCCGTGATGATCTGTATCATGCTTTTGGCAAGTTGCTGTATAGTTGCAGCAGCAGCGTCTGGCAGCGAAAACGTAGGCGGAGGTTTTTGGGCTTGGGAAACGATTCCGGGGTTCATGGCAAAATCGTCTTATCTGCATCGCTTGCAAAGGCATTCAGCTTCGGCTCAAGTAGGCGCAGGCGAAATCGTTCGCGACGTTGTTGATGCAAATAAAACAGCTATAGCAACTGCGTGGGGCCTTTTTGGGACTTGTCGCGTCTGGTGGGATAATAATCCGTAAGAATGCCTTATAGTTCGAGTAGCGTATGATCATCAAATTGTATGGAGGGTAAGCCCGTTGCATTCCTGTAGTGGCGGGTTTGCCCACGATGAAGGATTTATGAAAGTGAGGTGGCTGTAATTATGAAACGGCTGGTAGTTTTCTGCTTCTGTCTGCTGTTTGGCGTTCTGTCTGCGCTGTCAATCTTAAATTTTGATGGCGAGGCGGTTGGCGCTATGGAGGGCAAAATGAGCAGAATGATGATTGTGAAACCGCAAGGTATGGACAACACATATTTTCTTACGGCGATTGACAACGCATTGAAAGATAAAAATGCTGACATCATGATGCGTATTGTGTCTCTTGAGGACGGCAAGCCGATCAACAGATATTACAAAACAAATCATACATCTGATTTTCTTGATATCAAAACGGATTGCGGAATCGTTATTACCGGGAACGAATGCATTGCTACTGTCGAGCAAGAGGGATATACCACCCACCGGCTGGGATTGCCTGCGCTTTCACAGGATATAGCCATATTCGATTGGTATGAGCTTGAGAATTCAGACATTTCAAACGGGATTTTTTATGCAAAAGAAACCGATACCGCAACCGTGTCCGGTGCAATATCTGAGCTTGGAATGGATGTCGTATTGGATCGGAGCGCTTTTGTCCATGCGGGATACTCTTTCTGGCTGTTCGGCTTTGTGCCAGCCTTCCTGTTTGTTATCAGCGTGATGTTCTATACATTCTCCATTGCCAAGAAAAATGTACTAAAAAGAATTGACGGGTATTCGGGAAGAAATATACTCAAGAATGAGTTTTGTGAACTCGGCGTTCCTCTTGCCGCTTCATTTGGCTTGCTTTTGCTCGTAACACTCATTCTATCAGCGGTTCTGTTCAAAAACGCGCTTATGCTGTTTCTTTTGTTCTACCTCAAATATTTTGCCATAGGTATATGCACATTGATTACAGGCTTGGCAGCCGCAGCTATTATTATTTCGACCCAACGGAAGGCCACGCACAGCAAGGGACAGATTCCGAAAAACGGGATATACAATATTGCTACCCTTTCCAAATGCGTGATTCTTCTCTTTTCAGCTGTTTTTATTTCCATTGCGGTACGAAATGTTTCTGTTACACTTCATACCTATCATACCGCAAAAAATCTATCAGAAAAGGTTTCCGGCTATATGACTGTACCGATATACATCAATAACGCTTCGCTTGATAAAGAGGCCGAAAACGGATATCTCCAATTTTACCTGAACTCCGTCTCTGCATACGATGGAATTCTCGTATATTCCGGTAACTATGACTATGATGTTACAAGCGGCAAAACGATAAACGAGGAATTTGCTCATGAGAATCGAGACTACATTGTTGTAAATAGGAACTACCTGCATTTCAATCCTATCTTGACGTCTGACGGAAGAGTAATTGATGAGTCAATGCTTTCAGATGATGTAATTAACGTGCTGTTTCCGGAAGACAAATCCGAAAGGATTGATACATACCGTGAAAACGTGCGGCTCGTATATTCCAGCGATCCTAATATCTTGCTTTATGACGGTCAAGCATCTGAAATTTATGCGTATAACCCCAATATTAGTACCGGCAATGGGCTTATAGACCAGCCTATAATCGTTGTTGTAGAAAATCATCATTTGGATGGCCTTTATATAACCAGCTATATCTCAAAAGGAGCATATTTTATCAAGACTCAAACGGATTCTCCGTATACGGAATTATACCCGCTTTTGAAGGCATCGGGAATCGAAGCATACACTCTGGAATTGCGTTCGGTTGCCGATAACTATGAGAAGGTCATAGCCCGGCAGCTAACCATGCTTCGTATTTTTGGCACTCAGTCTGTATTTTTGTTAATTGGTCTATTTGCACTAATCATATTTACTGCAAGCCTCTATTGCGAGAATTACAAACGCAAAATTGCTGCCTGCATGATCGAAGGATATTCTCTGACGAACTGTATCCGGGGTCATCTTATCCTAACAATATTCGTTTACGGGGTCAGCATCTTGGCCCTTTGGGCAATAGAAAAAATGAATGTTATCGGAATAACGGCGGAAAGCTTAATACTCCCCATAGCCCTTCTGCTGGATATTGCAGTTACTTATGGTTTGTGTCGCCGCTATTCCACCGCCAATCTGTATAGCATAATGAAGGGAGCTGAATAAAATGAACTTAATCAAACTTGAAGGCGTTTGCAAGCGTTTTGGAGAAAAGAATCTGTTTAACAACCTGTCAATGGAGATAGAGCAGGGCGAGTTTGTCTCGATTATGGGAGAATCCGGTGCAGGCAAGACAACGCTTCTTAATATCATTGGAATGTTGGAACCTCCCGATCGGGGAAATGTAACGGTTTGCGGGCAGCAGAGTTCAAGCTTTTCGTCCCGTACCGCAACGTTGCTCAGGAGGAATCACATTTCTTATCTTATGCAGAACTACGGCTTAATTGATACGGAAACAGTAAAATACAATCTCTCTATCTCCGTTCACTTCAAGAAGCTGTCAAAAGCTAAGAAAAAGCAGCTTTATTCATCTGCACTTGAACGGGTCGGGCTCCCCGGCTATGAGAAAAGAAAGATATATACACTCAGCGGGGGCGAACAGCAGCGCATTGCTCTGGCAAAGATAATGGTTAAATCTCCCCAACTGATTTTAGCAGACGAGCCTACGGGCAGTCTTGATGCGCGGAATCGCGACATAGTTCTCGCAATGCTTCGACAACTTAATGAGGAAGGAAAGACCATCGTTGTTGTAACGCATGATCCTACGGTGAGCGCATGTGCAAAAAGACATATAAATCTTGGATAGCGGCGATTGCTGCAATAACAGCCTGCGTGCTTTTTGCAGTGAACTTCAGGGTGACATTCGTTGATGGGCAATCAATGGAGCCCACTCTCAAATCCCATCAGCTTGTCTTAGTCAAAAGAACTGCTGCAAGCATTCAAAGGGATGATATAATCGTCTTTCGCGTTGATGAAACCGTCTACATTAAACGCGTTGTTGCAGTTGCCGGAGATACTGTTCAACTCAAGGATTCACGTGTTTATATAAATCACGTTTACCTTTCCCCCTACACTTGTGATGCAGACATTGCTGCTGCATACAATTTGGAGGCAGATCACTACTTTGTTCTGGGAGATAATGATGGGGCGAGCATTGACAGCCGAGACTTTGGAATCATCTCAAAGGAACACATTATCGGCAAAGTCATTCTATTTTGATGCAATCACCGTAGGAGTGAGGATAGAGATAACGCTTTGGCAAGCAAGGTCTTTTGGAGCCAAAAGACACCAGGCGGAGACTCTGACGAGTCCCCGCCTTTTGCTTGATGGGGCGTTCCCCATACCCCCTGTAACACAGATTTCATCTGTGGCTGCGCGATGTGCCATCGCTATTTTTCCTCGCGCTGCCGCTCGGTGGTCTGCCGGTTCTGTTCGCCCAGCCCCAGCAGATAGGCGGCGTTCGCCTTGTGGATCAGCAGCTCCCGCATCCGCTCCTGCGCCCGGTGGTACTCGGCGTAGGCCGCCTTTTTCTCTGCCAGCAGCCTTGCAAATTCTTCGTTCAGGCTCCTGACCGTGGGCAGCTTTTTAAGGCCGAACGCATCAAAAGCTTTCTTCGCCGCCTTGTGGATGAGGATATCCCCCTCATGCTCCGCAAGGTATTTTTTCGAGTACCCCGCCTTGCGGTAGCCGGTGTAAACGCTGCGAGTCCTGGAATAGTTCATGATGTGCGTCCGCAGGGTCTGTATCTCGCCCATCCGCGCTTCCGCCGCCTTTATGGCCGCCTTCAAATCATAGAACCGCTTCTCCGCATCGGCGGCGGCATTGACAAGTGCGTCGAAATCGGCAAAACCCTTTTCCTCTAGATATATCAGCGTCTTTGCCATCTGCTTGAGCTTTACCACCTTCATCGCCTGGTCGTAGCGATAGCCTTTTCCTGCGTTGAGCTTTGCCTCAATATCGGCAATCAGCGTGGCGCGCTCCCTGCGCTGCGGGTATTTCTTCCTGACGAAGGGCTTGTGCGTTCTGCCTCCCGCAAGGACGGCGCGCAGCTCCTGCTCGGAATATCCCTCGCCCAGGGACTCCAGGCGGATGCTCTGTTTCTGGTTTTCGTGCCGCAGCGACAGCCTGCTCTTTCGGGCGACGGAATAGCCGGAAGCCTTCAAAAGCGCCAGCAGCGCGTCGAAGTCCTTGGGCTGCTTTTCAAGCGCCGCGTCTATCGCCATGCGCAGCAGATCGCGGTTGGAGAGCTTGTCGTGACCGCCGCGCCATTTGTTGTAGCTCAGCCCGTGTTTCTGTGGATTCTCCACCACGGACAGCCGGTGCTCGGCGCAGATCAGGTCGGACAGCCTGCGGACGGCGCGGTAGCTGCCGATGAAGTTCTTGAACTTTTTCGTACAGTCCAGCGCCGTGGAGTTCCAATAGATGTGGTTATGAATGTGCTTTTTGTCGGTGTGGGTGCAGACGAGGAAAGCGTGCTCGCCCTTTAGGAAGCGTTGGGCAAATTCGTACCCTATGCGGTTGGCCTCCTCCGGCGTAACCTCTCCGGGCTTAAAGGACTGCCGAACCTGATAGGCGATGACGTCGCTTTCCTGCACCCGTCCGGTCAGCTCCCGGTACTCCCGCTTGGACAGGGCAAATTCGGAAACGGCGGTCTCCGGCTCGCAGGCGAACGCGGAGATCAGCGCGCCGCCCTCGGTTTTGTCCGGGTTCATGCCGTACTCCGTCCGGTCGGCAAGGCACTGCGCCAGCGTCTTGCCCTTGTTTAAGTGCATGGGTATGATTCGTGTGGTCGCCATATTCCCTCCATGGAAAAAGACGCAGGAGGGAGCCTGCGCCTTTTCACATTCCGCATATTCCGTTTATCCGTAGATTCGCTCCTTGAGCAGCATTCTCATACCGATAAACCGCGCTGTGAGCTTCACCGCCAAATAGTGCAGTCCGTAGGGGGAGAGCAGAAACGCAATGCCCAGACAGATGCAGCCGTTCTGCACGTTGCCGTCCACAAAGTAAAAAACACCTGAAAGCAGAAACAGGGCGGAGGCGATGACACAGACCACGGCGGAAGCCTTGAGCGCCAGCGTGAGCGCCCATTCCACGATCCACAAAACCAGCATAAGGGGCGCAAGCAGCAGTTTCAAAATGAATTTCATAGTCGTTTTCCGTCCTTTTTGATTTCATTATACAGAAAGAGCTGCCCTAAAACAAGGATGCCGGCAGCATGGGCTTATCGTATATTTCTGCCTGCTCACTGAATGGTGGACAGCTTCATAAGAATTTTGTTGGCAAGTCCCCAAAGCTGCTTCTGCTTTTCCAGAATCTCTGCAAGGTCGGTGTCATAGGCTCTGCCGCTCTCGTTGAGCCGTTTGGCGATCTGGTTGATGTTGTTGCTCGTGTAGCGCAGGAGAGAGATCATCTGCTTCAGCTCCGGCAGATCCAGCTTGATCACCAGCCCGTCCAGCGCCATCTTCCGCAGGAACGCCTCCTGATTGGTCACGCCGATCCGCGCCATCTTTTCCTTCAGCAGCCGGTGCTCCTCCTCCGTCAGGCGAACGGAGATGCGGATGCTCCGGCGCATGAACTGCGCGCTCACAGGGACGGCTCCTTTGTCTTTTTGACGGCCTCCGCCGCCGCTTCGGGCGGTCTGTTTTTCAGTCTGCCGAGCACCGAGGGCTTGCGCTCATGCGCCCTTGCGTCCTCCCGCGCCAGCTTGGTAAACAGGTCAACCAGCCCGCTGTGGCTGTTCACCGCCAGATAGCAGTTCCGATCCGTTCCCCATGCGTCGGGGTTCTCCGCTACGGGAACGGTCTTTGCCCATTGCTTGTTGTCCGCTGAGAACCGCCCGTCCCAATCCTTCTGCCGGATGGTAATCGCCAGCACATATAAAATGCGCTCATGCCCGAACTGCTCCGCTACCTGCGCAACGGCTTCCCTGTGCAGGACGTTATCACAATAATGCTCGGAGATCGCCTTCTCGATGGCCTCCTTGCAGGCGGCATTGGCCCTGTTGGAGGCGCGGTAAAGCTCCAGCTCGCCGTTTTCACGGGCGTGCTCGGCGGGAAATCTGTAAACGGGAATATCCTTCATATTGGTGCATCCTTCCTTTCATTAAGCTGTAGTGAAGCGGCTCCGACAAAATCCGTTCTTCGTCGGAGCCGCCGTTTTTTATCGTTCCTCCTTGTTCCTGTGCCTGATTTTGTCCTCGGCGCAGGGCTGGGACAGCGGCGCTTTCAACTTTGCCAGCACGGAGGGACGCTCCGCCTTTGCGCTCTGCACGGCGGGCGCGTCCTCCGCCATCTGCTCCATGGGCGTGCGGTCGTCGATGTTCAGCTCGGCGTTCAGCTCCGCAAGCCGCGCTGATTTTGTTCGCAGCTCATCCTCCTGGGGGAAGGGCTTGCCCAGCTCCGCCTTTGCCGTCTCCATCTGCGCGGTGAGCGCGTCCAGCGTGTTTCGGACATTCTGCAATCTGTCCGGCATGGCGTTCAGGGCGTTGTCAATGCGGGTGAGGTTGCCCCGCGCGTCCTTGCCCAGCGTCACGCGGTGGTTCATTTTGCCCTTGAGGGTGAGAATAAAGTCCCGCCCGAAGTCCTCCACGGTCAGGGACATGGCAAAGCCCCGGTAGCTCCCGATGGGAACGGGCTCCATGCCCTTTGCGTCCTTGAAGGCTTCCAGAATGGCAGCGCCTGCGTTGTCCTTGTCGGTGAGAAGGTCGCCCTTGACCTCCATACCCGCAAAGCCGTCCACGGGGTGCGGATGTGCCGAGAGCGTCTGCATATCGGCGGTGAAGCCCTCCACGAAGCTCTCGTTCTGCCGGATCTGTTCGGGGAAATGCCTGAGCAGATTGTCCTCCAGACGGAACTGCTGGCTCTGATGGCTGGCCTTCATGAGCTTCAGGCGGGCAACGTCCACATCCAAGTCCATCTTCTCCTTGATACGCTCGTCTCCGGCGCACAGTGCCTTGATCTCGGCGTAGGAAAGAGCAGTCTCGTCCACGTCCTCGCAGGAACGAACAGGGGATTTTGATGTCATGATTTGCGAGATGAACTTCTGCTTGTTCTCCACCGTCTGCCAGAGGTAGGCGTCGAAGGTGGATTCCGTGACATAGCGGTAGATATGCACTTCCTTGTTGCGGTTGCCCTGACGGATGATGCGCCCGCTGCGCTGCTCCAGATCGCCCGGCCGCCACGGGCAGTCAAGGTCGTGGAGCGCCACGAGCCTGTCCTGCACGTTCATACCCGCGCCCATTTTGAAGGTACTGCCCATGAGCACACGCACCTGACCGGAGCGCACCTTTGCAAACAGCTCCTTCTTCCGCGTCTCGGTGTTGGCTTCATGGATGAAGGCGATCTGCTCGCGGGGGATTCCTCTGGCGACGAGCTTTTCCCGGATGTCGTCATATACCGTGAAGCCGGGTTCGTCGGGGTTTTCCTTGTCGATCAGCCGCTCGACGGCGTTGAGCTCCGGGCTGTCCAGATTCCCGCCCGCCGTCTTTGCCGCCTTCGCCCCGGTCGCGCCGGTTTTCGGGGTGGACAAATCGCAGAACACGAGCTGGGTCAGCCTGTCTGCCTGCCCGTCCTGCCAGATGCGGTGGATGTTGTCCACGCAGCGATTGACCTTGCTGTTCGGATCGTCCGGCAGGTCGGGGTTGATGATGCGCTGGTCAAGCCCCAGCTTGCGCCCGTCCGAGGTGATCTTGAGCATATTGTCCGTGCCGGGGTCAACAAGCTGGGCGTGTACCCTTGCGGCGCGCTCGGACAGCTCCTGCACCATCTGCTTCTGTATCTCCGTGGGCTGCGCCACCTCGTTGTGATAGATGGGTGTGGGCGTAGGCAGGTTGAGCTGATCGGAGGTCTTGATATCCGCCGCCTCCTTGAACAGGGTCATGAGCTCAGGCAGATTAAAGAACTTGGCAAAGCGCGTCCTTGCGCGGTATCCGGTTCCCTCCGGGGCCAGCTCGATGGCTGTCTGCGTCTCTCCGAAGGTCGAAGCCCAGCAGTCGAAGTGGGCAAGCCCCTTGCCGCGAATGGCGTCGTGCTGGAGATAGCGCATCATGGTATACAATTCGGTCATGGAATTTGAGACGGGCGTGCCCGTGGCGAATACCACGCCCCGGCTGTCGGTGATCTCGTCGATATACCGGCACTTGAGCAGCATATCCGAGGATTTCTGGGCGTCGGTGGCGGAAAGCCCCGCCACGTTGCGCATCTTGGTGTAAAGAAACAGATTTTTATAGTTGTGTGCCTCGTCCACATACAGCCGGTCTACGCCCAGCTGCTCGAAGGTCACAACATCGTCCTTTCGGGAACTGTCCTGGAGCTTTTTGAGCTTGGCTTCAAGGCCGCGCTTGGTGCGCTCCAGAGACTTAATGGTGAACCGCTCCGCCCGCTGGCTTTTCAGCTCCCGCAGACCTTCCTCCACCTCGAAGATCTGCTCCGCCAAAAGCCGCTGCTGCCTCTCCATGGAGACGGGTATCTTCTCAAACTGCGAGTGGCCGATGATAACGGCGTCATATTCGCCTGTGGCGATACGGGCGCAGAACTTCTTGCGGTTCTTCGGCTCAAAGTCCTTTTTCGTAGCCACGAGGATGTTGGCGGAGGGATACAGCCGCAGGAACTCGCCCGACCACTGCTCGGTCAGGTGGTTGGGAACGACAAAGAGGGACTTGTGGCACAGCCCCAGCCGTTTGGATTCCATGGCAGCGGCTACCATCTCGAAGGTCTTACCCGCGCCCACCTCGTGGGCAAGGAGGGTGTTGCCGCCGTAGAGCACATGGGCGACCGCGTTGAGCTGGTGCTCCCGCAGCCGGATCTCCGGGTTCATGCCCGCAAAGGTGATGTGGCTGCCGTCGTATTCGCGGGGTCTGGTGGAATTGAATAGCTCGTTGTACCTTGCGACCAGGGTGTGCCGCCTGTCAGGGTCGCGCCATATCCAGTCCCGGAAAGCATCCCGGATGGCCTGCTGCTTCTGCTGGGCGAGGGTGGTTTCCTTGGAATTGAGCACGCGCCTCTCCCTGCCGTCCGCATCGTGCTTGGTATCGTAGATGCGCACGTCGCGCAGGTTCAGGGTATCTTCAAGAATCTTATAGGCGTTTGCGCGCTCCGTGCCGTAGGTCATATATGCGGCAATATTGCTGTAACTGACCGCGTTCTTGTTCCTGATGTTCCACTCGGCGGTGAAGGCGGAATAATTCACGTCGATCATGCGCTGCTGGTAGAAGGGGGTCTCGAAGGTCTCCCACATGAACTCCCGGATATACGAGGGGTCGATCCACGTTGCGCCCAGCCGCACCTCGATTTCGCTTGCGTCCAGATCCCTGGGCTGCGCCTGTCGCAGCGCTTCCACGTTGGGCAGATAGCCGGGGCTGTCCTGCGCCGCCTGCTCCGCCTCCCGCAGCTTCTGCCGGACGTTGCCGGAGAGATATTCGTCCGCTGTCTGCCACTCCCCGCGCACAGGGTCGAGGAAGATAACGCCGTTCAGCTCGTTGATCAGTTCGTCCTGGCTTCTGCCGGTGAGCTTAGACATATACTCCATATCCACGCAGGCTTTTTCGGAGATGGACAGCGCCAGCGCCTCCGAAGCGGTGTCCACGCTGGTCACGGCCTCGTGCGCCCGTATGGTTCGCCGGGTGAACATATCTGCCTTGCGCTTGAGGTTTTTGTCCTCGTCCAGCTCCTCCAGAGAGCAGAGCAGATAGTAGGAGCTGTCCTCGGCAAAGGCCAGGGCGTTGGCGCGGGAGTTAATAAGCCCATGCTTTGCGGTGAAGCCGTCGTAGAGGGTGTTCAGCTCCGCCTGCGTCTGCCGGATGGTTTCATCCGAAATAAAGCCGTCCATCTGCTCAGAGATGAGCTTCTGCACGCAGTCCCGCAGCTCCACCATGCCCTTGGCACGCTCCTTTGCGGTGGCGTTGAAGTCAGGCTTGGTCATGATGCTGTTCTGCCGGTAGTACAGCTCCCCGTCCACCACGGTGTAGGAGAAATTCCGCACATTCGGGTCTGCCGGGACGGTCTCCACGATGGTCTCATCCTCGCCCAGATCGGGCAGCTCCGCTTCCGCGTAGGTTCCCCGAATATTCCGAATTGCGCCGCTGAGCTGCTCCGCAAGGTCTGCGCCCTCGATGGGCGCAACGGTAAAGTCCTGCCTGCCGTACTGCGTGCTTTCCGAGGTCTGCCGTCCCAGCACCATCTCCGGGTGGTCGATGAAATACCGGTTGATGGCAAATCCGTCCTCATTTTCACCCAAATGAACCCAATCCGGTTCGATCTCAATGGGTCTGTCCCGCTTTTGAAGAAAGATAATATCCGAAACGACATCCGTACCGGCGTTGGCTTTGAAGGCATTGTTGGGCAGGCGGAGCGCGCCGAGGAAGTCCGCGCGCTGGGCAATATACTTCCTTGCGGCGCTGTCCTTGGCGTCCATGGTGTAGCGGGATGTGACGAAGGCCACCACGCCGCCCGGACGCACCTGCTCCAGCGCTTTTGCAAAAAAGTAGTTGTGAATGGAAAAACCGAGCTTGTCAAAAGCCCGGTCGCTGACCTGATACTGTCCAAACGGTACATTGCCCACGGCGAGGTCAAAGAAGTCCTTTCGGTCGGTGGTTTCAAAGCCGGCCACGGTAATATCCGCCTTGGGATAGAGCTGCTTTGCGATGCGTCCCGTGATGGAATCCAGCTCCACGCCGTAGAGCCTGCTGCTTTTCATGCTCTCCGGCAGCATACCGAAGAAGTTGCCCACGCCCATAGATGGCTCCAGAATGTTGCCAGTCTGGAAGCCCATATTGCCGACCGCTTCATAGATTGCCTTGATGACGGTGGGGCTGGTGTAATGGGCATTCAGCGTGGAGGCGCGGGCAGCGGCGTATTCCTCCGGGGAAAGTGTGGCGTACAGCTCTGCAAATTCGTCTGCCCAATTTGGCTTATTTTCATCGAACGCATCTGCCAAACCTCCCCAGCCCACATAACGGGAGAGGATTTCCTGCTGTTCCGGGCTGGCCTGCAAGCCCTCAAATTCCAACTCCTTCAGAAGATTGATTGCCGCCATATTCGCCCGGAACTTGGCCTTTGCGCCGCCGACGCCCAGCTCATCGTCGGTGATGCGGAAGTTTTCTGCGTTCCGGCGAAGATTGTCCTTATACTCCTCGTACATGGCTTTTTCGGCGGCTTCACGGTTGGGGAAGGTCTGCCACTCGCCGCCTACCTGCACGGAAATGGGATTGACGTCCATGACATTATCAAAAGAAGGAGGCTCCGGCTCATCAAAGCGCAGGGTGCGAATCTCCACGTCATAAGGGAGGTTATTTTTGTCACCGGGATATACCGCCACGGTTTCCTCGGTGTAAGCAGGAGCCCGTTCCGGCTGCGGATACCGCTCCATGAGCCGCGCGAAGCTCTCCCTGCTCTCCGCACGAGAGATAGGGTAGAGAAGCGATGGGTCGCGGAGAGAAATATCAAAAAGCCCGATGCGCTCAATAATGAACGGCTTGCCGTCCTCCAAATATACCGTATCGCCTACGGAATACGGGAACGGTTCTCTCTGCGGGGCGGGAGCCATTCCGGGAGCTTCCGCAACTGCTTCCTCCGGCGCGTGCCGGCGGTGCTGCTCCACGTCCTCATCCGAAACATGAATGAGGTCGCTGAAATCGAGGTTTTCCAGCTCATTGGAAATAAGCTCCTGCAAAGAGGCGTACCGCCGGGTTTCCAGATGCTCGCCGTCCAGATAGCGCTCCAGCCGGAAATTCACAAGGTCGATGTTCACCTGAACGGGAATCTCATCGTCGGTGACAGTGGTGTAGGCGACGCCGACCTTCGCCGGGTCGCCGAAATCTACCTCTGAGCCGTATTCGCTCCGGCAGAAGTCGGAGATTAGCCCCTTTGCCCGCTCTAAAAGCGCCTGCTCCGCCTGTCCTTGCAGCTCCAGCCGGTACGCCTCTGCCTGCCATTCGCTTGTAAATTCCTCGGTCACGCCGTCCGCGTCAACATAGTAGCCGTGGGTCTCGTCGTCCCACACGGCGTACAGGGTACGAAAGCCCCGGTCAAGGCTTACCACATGGAAACGGTCTGCGGGGTCGAGGGCAGGTTCTTCCTGCTGTGCCGTTCTTTCCTGCGCTTCCTGCGCCGCGATTCTCTCCACGTCCGCCATAACCTGCCGGATGAAGGGGCTGTTGCGATTAGCTTCCGCATCCACAATGCGCCCGCCCACAATGCCGCGCTCAGCGAGCGCTTCCCGGATGGCGATGGGGTCAATATTGTCAAAGTTGTCCTGTTCTTGCTCGGTGTAGAAGTTGTCGGATTGAATGAGCTGCGCAATGCGCCGCTGCACCTTCGCCCATGACAGCGTGACCGGCTCGGAATTTCCCACGGAGATTTGCAGCGGCTTGGAAATATCCTTCAAGCCGTACTCCCGTGCCAGCCATGCGGCGGTGTCCCGGTCGCGGGCGTGAGCCTTCATATAGCGGACAACTGCGTGCTTGCTCTCAATCCTGCCGTTCCACCGCTGCAAGGCTGCGTCGATGTCCGCCTGCGTGACCTTGTAGGGCGAGGGCGTGACTGTGGTCGCCAGCGTGGGGTACATCTCATCCAAAAGCTCCTGATGGAGCCGGTTGTGGAACGCGGGCATATCGAAATAGAGCCGCGTGAGCTGTAAATCCTCAGACGCCATGACGATGCGCCGGATTGCCGCCGCGCCCTCCAGATAGGCGTTTTGACGGTCGGAATTGCGGCAGGCGTTGAGAAATGCTTCATCCTTGGAAAGCGCGTTGCCCACGCTCAGGCGGTATCTCTCGAACAGCTCCTGCACCGTGGGCTGAACTTGCTCTGCGGCGGGGTCGCGGAACACCCTTGTGCCATCTGCACCGAACTCCGCTTCCTGCGCGTCGATGGCGGCCTCGGCCTCATGGTCAACGGAACGCAGCGTGTAAATGTGGCGTTCACCTCTAAAGTCCGGCGCTTCGGCAATCGTCACATCATACTTATCGCGCAGTTTCTCTACATACATCTCTAAATTGTGCGACGGTACACCGCACATCTCCACACGGCCAGCACCGGGGATACTGCGGGAGGTCAGGTTCATATCCAGCAGCCCCGCCGCCTGTTTTGCGTCCTCGCCATACAGCTCAAAGAAATCGCCCACCTGAAACAGCACGAGGTTGTCCGGGTGGGCTTCCTTTACGGCATTGTAGTCATTCCATGCTGCGCTTCGCTCTGCGGTCTGCCGCTGAAGCTGCTCGTACTGTGTCTTTTCCTCCGGGGTCAGGAAACGGTCTTTGCGGATCAGCTCGGAGATACGCTTGGTGACGTTCGCCCAGTTCAGCTGGATTTCCGGGCAGTCCTGTTTTTTCAGGCTGACGCCCTTGCCGCTGTGATCCTCACCGCTGTGGGATGCGCCGGATACCGCGTGGGAGCGTCCCCCAATGCCGTATTCATCTTTCAGGAAATCCGCCTGCTCTTTGGGGCTGTGTTTCTCTTTGAAATAGGCGTAGATGCGCCCCTTGCTCCCTTCAATATTGCTGCCGCGGGTCAGGGTCGCGGCGATCTCGTCCTCCGTAATGAACCGCTGCACGGCGGGGATCTCCGCCATTTCGGTGCGGTATTCCCTGCGGGACAGGGACAGCTCCCGCAAACCCTGCTCGATTTTGTCCGGCTTGTGGTGATGGAAGCGCAGCAGGCTCCTGTCCTCCCGGTAGTCGGATCGGAGCTGTGCAAAATCGTCCATGAGGACTTCGCGGAATGCAGGGTCTCTCAGCCGCTCGGCAAGCCGCGCCGTTTCCTCCGGGAAACCGCCGCCCCGCATATCCGACAGGCAGGAGAGGTAGCCCTGCGCCCGCGCCTTTTCACTTAAATCCTGCCGGAGATACCAGATAGACTGCGCCAGCTCCGCGCGCTCATGCCCCGGCGCTTCCGCAAGCTCCACATTGGCGGCGTATTCGCCCTGCTCCAAAAGCAGCCCGATGCGCTCCGCCGCCTCCTGCCAGCTTACGACCTTTGCGGAGGTCAGGTATCTTGCCGCGTCCCCATTGGCGATGTGGATGCCGTCCTCGGCGTACCAGGCGGAATATCTGCCGTTTTCGGTGACGATGCCGTTGCCGCCGTGGAAGCTGCTTTGAAGAAACGCCGCGATTTCTTCCACGCCCTTGCCCTTGGAGAACTCCGTGGCGATCTTCATGCGGGCATAGTCGGCGTTGCCCTCCATACGCAGAATGTGGTCGATATCCGACTGCGGGATGGACATGGAAAAAGCGGAGAGCGTGTAGCTCTCCGCTTCTGCGATATATGCGATTTGCTCATCCTCCGTGGGGAACAGGCTCAGTTGATATGCCTGCGGTATCGGAGGCTGCGCCGGTTCCGCTTCCGGCGCGTCATTGGTCAGTTGTACACCAGCTCGCTGAGGATGATCTCCTCCGCCTGCGCTTTCAGGTTGTTCATCAGCCCCACCCATTTCATCTGGTCGCGGGCTTTCAGCTCCTCCGTCACGCCCGCCGACTTCATCAGCTCCGGCATCATCTGCTCCAGCCTCCGGTTCGCCGTCTCGTCGATCTCCCGCAGATGCGGGAACAGCTTCTCCGACAGCACCAGACGGCTGTACAGCCCCGGTCTGTGCTCCTGAAGGTAGCTCCTGCGCAGTCTCCCGTACTTGCCCAGGGGTCTCGCGTCCTCCGGCGTCTCGCTCAGCGTCAGGTCGGGAATCAGGTAGTCCCCGTTCTTGGTGTAGGTCAGCTCTGTCATGGCTATGGCTCCTTTCCGCGAGTTTCTCGCGCTCGTAATTCTTGATGGTGACTTCGATCTGCCGCAGCACCTCTCCGTTGATCCTGCTCACCGCCGTGCCCAGCTCGGCGGCGGCTTCCGGGGTGTTGAAATCGAAGATGCTCAGGAAATCCTCATGCTCGAAGCGGTCGTCCGCTTCAAGCCCGCAGCGGGACATGAGCGAGTAGGCGATGCTGACGGCGGCGGCACTTTGGAAGGCCGCTCCTACGTTGAACTCATCATACCCGTAAAGAAAGGAATCGTCAACGATGGCGAGGATATCCCGCTTATAGTCCCGCCAGTATTCCTCCGCAAGCTGAGACGCGATGCGCTCAAGCTGGTCAGGAAGCCCTCCTTTTCCGTCCACACCGTAGCGGCTTTCCAGCGTGGCGCTTACCGCGTCCGCGTGTTCCTCTCGGTATTCCCACAGATAGCGGCTCTTTGGAAACTCCCTGCCGCCCGTGTCCGACACGTCGAACACATACCGAAGCCTCGGCCTTTCGCCGCTGCTGTCGATGAGGGCGATGCCCTTGGAGCCCCTGCGGACATACCGGCCCATCTTTTCGTTCCAGAAGTCGTACTCCGCGCAGGCGGTGGCGTCCGGACGCTGGGCGTGGATCATGACCTGCTCGGCGTAGGGGTATTTGTACAGCCTTGCGGCGGTGGTGAGAAAGCCCGTCCAGCCCCGGTAGCTGCCGGTGATCTGCCGCTGCGCCTCGTCCGCCATCTGCATATACGTTTGTAGCTTGCTCGGCATATTGCTCCTCCTTCATGGCATAAATTTAGAGCGCCCGGAACGGACGCTCTATGTAGGGGTCGGTACTATGGAAAGCGTCCCGTTTCCTGCATTGGATTCGGGACGCTTTCGCTTTTAAGTCGGTGTTCTACTTCCCAAAATCAAGATTTTTTCGATTTTGGGAAGTAGAATGTGGGTTGAGGTCGCTCTTGCGTCGCTCCTTACTTTACTGCGGCTCACAGCTTGAACCTGTCCACGGAGATGTCGATGAAACCTATCGGGTCGTCTTGCAGGAACATGACCATATAGATGGGGTAGTACGTCAGCCTCCCGTCTACCTTTACATTGTCGTTCGTGAAAACATAGGCTTCCCTGATGCTGTATTCCTCAACGGCCATTACGTTATCCAGTGCGGAGTGCTTTTCATAGTCCTTTCCGCTCTTTACCTCGATGGGGAGCGCCTGCCCCACATGCTCGACCACGAAGTCAAGCTCACCCTTCTTCTTGCTGTTGTAGTAGTACAGCGGATAGCCGTGGGCATGAAGCTCCTGCGCCACCACGTTTTCATATACAGCGCCCTTGTTGATGTCCTTCTCCTTGCTGACAATCTTCAGCTTGCAGGCTTTGCCGTAAATTGTGGTAAGCAGCCCCACATCCGAAAGGAATAGCTTGAACAGCGTACTCTTTTCATTCAGCAGGAGCGGCACCGTGGGTTCCGTTGTGTTGAACACGCCCAAGGCAACGCCGGCCTTCCAAAGCCAGGTGAAGCTGTCCTCCACTCGGTCATATCGCAGACCCTTTTTGATGTCCGCTATCATGAACCGCTTGTTCTTTTCGTTCAGCTCCGCCGGGATAAGCTCATAGATATGCGTGATAATCAGCTTGCGGTTTTCTTCCTCATACTGCTTGAAATCCAGCTTATACTGCTCGATAATGGCTCTGTGCTCGTCCATCACGTCGTCTATATTGCCGGTGGTGCGGTATTTCTCCACTGCGGCGGGCATACCGCCGATGATCAGGTAGAGATTGAACATCTTCATGATTTTGTCGTGTATCACTTCATCCACAGGCGTTTTGGAGGTAAAAGCTTTCCGCAGCATATCCAATACGGGCTCTCCCACATTGAATATTTGCAGGAACTCCTCAAAGTCCAGCGGATACATATTGAGCGTCTGCAAATAGCCGACCGGCGCAGATTTCAGATTCACAATTTCCACGCCCAGCAGCGAACCGGACATGATATACCGGAACCGCTTATTGTCCACAAGGAACTTGATTTTCGTGACAATCTCCTTGTATCTCTGGATTTCATCGAAGAAAAAGAAGGTCTTGCCAGGAACGATTTTCTTATCGCTGTACAGGGACAGCTTCAGAATCAGGTCGTCTATTCCCGTTGCTCCGTCCAGAATCTCTACGATTTCCGGCTGTCGGATCAGGTTGAACTCGATGTAGTCGCAGCCTGCCGCTTTCAGGCACTCGCGGACGATATAGGTTTTTCCCGCCTGCCGGACGCCGTAAATCAGCAATGCCTTATCACTGCTCTCAATCCAGCGCATAATATCCTTTTCAATTTTCCGTTTCAGCATCACCGGCACCTCCATACTCATCTTGTGCGTTTTCCAAGGATATTATACCGCCTCGCTGACACTTTTTCAAGGGATTTCCGTGCTGATTTTGACACTTTTTCCTGAGTGATAGCATCAACCGCCATTTCACCTACAACTTCGGACGTTTGCGCCCCAAGCGATAGATGCGCAGGCTTCCTGTTGAACATTTTTGCGTGAACCCGCATTTTTGTCCAATAGGGATGTGGAGATAACACGGGAGCGACCCGAAAGCCGCCCCCGCTGAATCCGCCTTATTCGTCCGTATCGAAGTCGGGAATTAGCTCCAGCTCCGCGAAGTCCTCGTCGGTGATTTCGCTGAGCTTTTGCACGGTGCTGTCGGTCAGCTCCCGCAGCTCGGCTTCGTCCTCGTCCAGATATCCGCGCATTTCGGTGAGGGCGGCAATCAGCCCGCTGCGGCTGTCGCTCTGGTAGATGCACATGAGGTTCATTTCATCGTTGGTAAAATTCATCATAGCAGCTCTCTTTCCGCGCGCCTTGAACGCGCTGTCTTTTTCGGCTCGTTGACGGGAGGACAGAGCTTTGCCAGCACGGAGGGCTTCTTCTCCTGCCGTGCCGTTTGCGCCTGTTCCCGGCGCGCCGCCTGCGCCAGCTCCATGAGGGAGATGGGCTTGCCGGACTTTGCCTGTTCCTCCAGCTCCGCCACGGTCTGCTTCGGCCCGTTGTTGATAACGCCGTCGATCATGCCGTAGTCGTCCTCCATGGCCATCTCCGCATTTTTGAGATAGTTTTCCGGCTTGAGGAAGTCGGGCAGCGCCTTGAAGCCCCGGGAATCCACGTAATGACAGGATACCACGCCGTTCTGCCTCAGCGCCACGATGTCGCTGACGGACAGGCTGTGGCCGCGAAAATCCTCCGGGCGGCGGATGTTGAAGGTCTCATACAGCTCATTCAACCTGTCCTGCGTATCGCCCCTGCGGTCGAGGCTGCCCGCATAGACGGCGGCGTAATTTCCCTTTTCAATGGAAAGCCCCTTCTTCTCCAGATACTCGGCGTTCATAAAGCGAAGCTGCGCCGTATTATCATTATCCCGAAGCTGATAGATGGCAAAGCTGTCGGCGGTGTTGTCGAGGAACGCCTTTTCATAGTCCGGCGGTGCGAAGCGGTCTTTGACTGTCTCCCATTCGGAAGCCTCCACGCCGAAGATACCGTCAAAGCTGCGGATATCCTCTGCATCGAAAGCCATGGCCTCGGTGTTGTCCGTGTGAAGCATATACACGCTCACGTCCCGTTCCATGAGCTCCAGCGCGCGCTCCTTTGTCAGCGGCAGCATATTGGAATCGGTGTAGCCGTAGGCGTTCATGCTCTCAACAGAAATCGCGGGGTCGGGGACGCAGCCATTGTCCGGCGCTGTGACCGGCTCCGGCTCCTGCACGGCGATCTCCTGCACAGGCTGGGCGGTAAGACTCTCCGTCTCCTTGTCCAGCCCGCGCTCCTTGCAGATTTCCGCGTAATGGCGGTCGATATCCGTAATCAGGGAGGATGAGGTTCGGTTGATGGTCTCCAGCGATGCGCGAAGCTCGGTCAGCTCCCTGTCCTTTGCCCAGGTCGCCAGATACCCGAAGCTGTTTTCGCCGGTCTCAATGCCGTAATAGGCGCAGACGGCGAAGGAGATGCTCTCCGCCTGAATCTCCTCGGTGGCGCGGGAGAGCTTTGCCTTTTCCGGGTACTGTGCGTGCAAAAACTCCTTCACGGTCTGCTCGCCGCCCGTGAAGTTCAGCCCGTCCTCGCCCAGATACAGAAAGCCCTGCTCCGGCAGCTCAATGGGCGCTGCTGTGATGACAGAGGCGGCGTGATTGACGGTGACATGGCTTTCAAGCGTTACCGGCATACCCGGATCGTAATCCGAGCCGCGCAGGTCATACGCATACAAGCCCTCCGGCAGCTTATCCCGGTCGATGCGCCCGTTGGAGAACAGCGCAGGCTTGCCGAACAGCTCGACCGCCTGATATTTTTCTCCGATTTCGTCCTTATTGTGGAGCTTGGAGTGGGCGATCTCATGGACGGCGGCGCAGACCGTCTGCACCTCGCTCATGCCTTCGCGGACAGCGATGAGCTGTTTGTCCACGGAGAAGTATCCGTCCATATTCTCCGCCAGCTTCTCAAAGCAGATGGGGACGGGCGCGCTGCGGCGCAGAGCTTCCATAAACACCTCGTAATTCTGCACATCCCCCGTAAGGTTCGCCGCCAGCTTCGGCAGGGGCTTGCCTGCGGTCTGCTGCACGTCGAACACCACCACGGGCTTGTACATGGGGATCTGCACCGTCTTTTCCTCCGTGATAATATCGCCGTTCTCGTCCCGCAGGGGGAGCTTGGTGTCAGGGTCTAATTTCTGCTGCTCGATTTTCTTCTTGAAGGGCGTGGGGGCGATGATCTTAATGCCTTTTTCGCCCTTTTTAACGCTCCTGCCGAACTGGTCGCGCCACTTGTTGAAGCCGGCCACATGGGTGGCGTCGGGGCGCTGCATATAGATGAGCATGGTGTTGTTGACGCTGTAGCGGTGAAAGCGGCTCATGGTGGCAAGGTACTGCCTGTATCTGTCGCTCTCAAACAGCTCCTTTATGCCCGTCTCGATGCTGTCGGTGATGTCCTTGAGCCGTTCCTTGTTGGTCTGTTTTTCAGCCATTTCGTGCATACCTCCTTTGAATCATGGTAAAAACAGAGGCTCCCGCAGGGGAATGAAACGCCCGTGCGGGAGTCTGCGAGGGTCACTTGGTGAAGTCCAGCTTATAGGAGGAACGCGCGCCGTCGTCCTCCAGCACGATGAATGCGTCGTAGGTCTTGCCGGTTTTCTCGGAGTAGATACCGCTGGCGTAGGCGCGTCCCTGCGCCAGGAGCGAGGAAGCCATCTTCTTCGTCAGGCTGATCTTCTTGGCGGCAAGGAAGCGGTTGTCCCGCCACAGCCCGAACTTGCAGCTCCGTCTCTCGCAGAAATAGCCGTTTTTGCTCTCCGTGACCTCTGCGCCGCAGCGGGGGCATTTACCTACAACGGGTCTGCCGGAGGGGAACAGCACCTCCGCGCCGTCCACAGGCGCAGCGTCCCGAACCAGCGCTGCGACCATATCGCAGATGCCGGCGAGGAACTCGTCCGCGCCCAGTTCGCCGCATTCGATCTCCTTGAGGCGGTGCTCCCATTCGGCGGTCAACAGCGGGGACTGGAGCTGTTCGGGCAGCACAGTAATGAGGGAAACGCCCGCTTCGGTGGGAACGAGGCGTACAGTTTTCTTCGCCTTTCTGCGCTCTGCAAAGCCCGTGGCCACCAGCTTTTCAATGACCGCCGCCCTTGTCGCGGGAGTTCCCAATCCCTTTCTCTCGGCATCTTCCGGCATATCCTCCTTGCCCGCCGTCTCCATGGCCGACAAAAGCGTATCCTCGGTGAAGTGCTTTGGCGGGGTCGTTCTGCCCTCTTTGACCGCGCAGGAGGAAACGGAAAGCGACTGTCCCTCGGAAAGCTCCGGGAGGGCCTTGTCCGTAAGCTCCGCATCCGCATATGCTTTCCAACCGGGCTGCACCACAGTTTTTCCCTTGGCGGAAAAGGCATTTCCGCCGCAGTCCAGCCTTGCCTCGGTCTCCAGATAGACGAAGGGCGCGCTGACCGCCATAAGCACCTGACGGGAAACAAGGCGCAGCAGCTCCCGTTCGCCTGCGAGCAAGGTTTCCAAGTCCGTTTCGCCCGCCGCCATCGTGGGAACGACGGCGTGGTGGTCGCTGACCTTTTTGCTGCTGCACACCTGCCCCGAACAGACGGCTGCGGGCGGCTCCGTGCCGCAGACGCCAGCACAGCACAGCGCCAGCGCGTTTACGCCGCCCTCCATATCGTCGGTGAGATAGCGGCTGTCGGTGCGGGGGTAGGTGCAGAGCTTCTTTTCATACAGGCTTTGCAGATAATCCAGCGTCTGCTGCGCCGTGTACCCAAGCAAGCGGTTCGCGTCCCGCTGGAGGGTGGTCAGGTCGTAGAGCGCCGGGGCTTTCTCCGTCTTTTCCGTCTGCACGACGGAGGTAACAGCGGCGGTTTTGCTGTTGCAGTCTCCGGCAAGCCGCTCCGCCTCCGCCTGCTCCTTTATGCGCCCGCCTGCGGCGGAGAAGCCGTCAAAGTCCAGATGGACGGTGTAGAAGGTCTCCGGCTGAAAGGCATTGATCTCCGCTTCCCGCTGCACCAGCAGCGCAAGGGTAGGCGATACCACGCGCCCCACGTTCAGGGTGCGATGGTACATCACGGAGAACAGGCGGGTGGCGTTGATGCCCACCAGCCAGTCCGCCTTGCTGCGGCAGAGGGCGGAGGCGTAGAGGTTGTCGTACTCCGCGCCGTCGCGGAGATTGTCAAAGCCCTGAAGAATAGCCGCATCCTCCATGGAGGAAATCCAGAGCCGCTTTACGCGCTTGCGGCAGTTGTTGAGTCGGTACGCCGTGCGGAAGATCAGCTCGCCCTCGCGCCCGGCGTCGCAGGCGTTGATGACCTCGCAAACGTCCTCTCTGTGCATGAGGGCGCGGAGGGTGTTCATTTGCTTCTGCTTGTCCCTCGCCACGGTATACTGCCAGCTTTTCGGCAGGATGGGCAAGTCCTCCCTTCGCCATTTGCCGTACTTTTCGTCGTAGGCATCTGCGTCCGAAAGCTCCGCAAGATGCCCGAAGCACCAGGAAACGAGATAGCCGCCGCCTGAAAAAAAGCCGTCCCCGCGTTTGCCTGCGCCAAGAACGGCGGCGATGCTCCTTGCCACGGAGGGCTTTTCACACACAACCAATCGGTATTCGTTCATATTCCTTTATTCCTCCTCATCGTTGATATCGAAATCATCCGGCGCGTCCCAGCCCTTTGCCCGCAGGAACTCCTTGCGCAGGGTGTTGTTCCCGCAGTCCTCGATAGCCTTCTCCACATACCGGTCGCAGTTTGCGTAGCTGTATTCGTCGAAATAGTATTTGAAGTCGCAGTAGATGGATTTTACGGGCTTAGGGGTGCGGAGCAGCGCCTCCGCATCCCCGCAGCCCGCTTCCACGGCTTTTACGATCTTCTGCCGGATGAAATATTCAAAGGCTTTCTTGCCGCTCCGGTATCCGGGCTTCTGGGAAAGTGTCTGCCGGATGAAAAGCGCCTGCTCGCGCTTCATGACCTGAATCAGCTTCTCGCGGGGAGACGGCTCCATGGGCGATTCTGTGCTGACAGTCTGTGTCACTTTTTTTCATCCTCCCCGGCGTCCGTCTCGTCCTCGGCTTCAAACTCGTAATCCTCATCCTCCTCGTCCTCGCCGTAGTCGTAATCGTCCAGGTCGTCCGCCCCACGAGTGTCGGTCTTGGGCTTGCGGAGCTTGAACCAGTACAGCGCACCGCCTCCGCCCAGCAGGAGCAGGAGGACGACCACAACAAGCCCCGTGCCGCCGGACTTCTTTTCGGGCGCGTTCTCCGCAGGCTCGGCGGGCTGAGGCGTAATTTCTGCGGCTTGCTCCTTACCCGCGCACTCGCTCATATTGGTTCTGCACACCTTGCAGCCCGTGTTGATTTTGCCCACGGCGCATTTGTCCGTGCAGGCGCAGGCGGGGACGATGCTCTCGCCGTCCTTGGTCAGCGCCAGCAGGTCGGCCTCGTCCACAAGATTCAGGAAATGGACGTTCTCATTGCCCTTATCGTCCCGGTCGATGATGAGATAAAAGGTGTTGCCGCCCTTGGTCGTCACGGTGATGAACTGCTTGCCTGCGCCGAAAGCGGAGCCGATATCGTCCATGAGTGTCAGGTTGCCGTCCGGGGTCAAGGGCGCGGAACCTCCGGCAGCGGCGTAATATTGCAGCAGTATCTCCAGCAGTCCCGCAGTATCCGTGTCGTTCTCACCGCCTCCCGCAGAGGTGTTGAGAACCTCAAGGTATTTGCCGTATACATAGCCGGTCTGCTCCGGCACGACCACCTTGTACCAGCCGTTGCTTTCCTCCAGCACCATCACCTCCGCGCCGTTGAGCAGATGCCCAATCACAGTGTAGTCCGTGCCGGGGCCGGTGCGCAGATTCAAATAGGTGCGGACGTTGACCACCTTTCCGGCCTGCTCCCGTTTGGCGGGAAGTGTCCAGCTCCGATCCCCGATGGTCACGGTATGGCTTCCGTCCGCATTTTCGGTCACAAGCACGGTCAGGGTCTGTCCGTTTGGGGTCTGCTCACCGGTATTCGTATTCTCCGGCTGTGTGGTTGCAGTTGGGGTTTCCATGGTCGGGTCGCCCATTGTCGAATCGACCATATCGCCGCCGCCTGCATAGGCCGTAACGGAAAAGACCGTCATGCAGAGCACGACGGCCAGCGTCACGGCAAAAAAACTCCATTTATTCTTCATCCACAAATTCCTCCGTTTTTCTGTATTCGTCGGGCAGCGCCGCCGTGGGGCGCTTTTCCAGCATCGCCATCAGCGCCGCGAGCTGCTCGATGGTCAGCCCGTTCTCACGGACGATGCCCACAATATCCGTGTTTTCCAGCTTCAGAATCTGCTCGTCCAGGGCTTTGAGCCGTGCGGTCAGCGATGTGAGCTTTTCCGCCAGCTTCTCGCGCTCCTGACGCAGCTTTTCAAGTCGCGGGTTCATAACATCCTCCTTTTTGCGTTGATATGGTTGTTGTTAAGGTAATCTGCCAAACTGGAGAAAATGGCTTCGCCAGTAGCTCGTGTCGATGGAAGCGTAGTGAATGGGGTCGCCACAGTGGAGCATCCTGTTATTGCCCACATAGATGCCCACATGGGACGCGCCTGCGGTGTCGTAGGTTTTTTCAAAGAATATCAGGTCGCCGGGACGGGCGCTTTCCGGGGAGACGTAGGCGCACATGCCCCGCAGACCCTCCGCGCCCAGCCTGCCGAAGCTCCAATGCAGACCGCAGTGGTTGTAGACATACGAAACGAAGCCGGAGCAGTCGAAGGAGGTGGCGGGCGAGCTGCCGCCCCAGACGTAGGGGTAGCCCAGATACTTCTCCGCTTCCTTTATAACTGCGGCGAACTGCTCGTCCGCCAGCGCCTCCGGGGGTATCTCGTATTTCTCATACTTGGTATAGTAGTAGCGGTTCACATACGGGGAGCCGGGGAACAGGTCGGGGCGGTTGCCCAGCACGCTCATATACACGGCGTACATGGAGAGCTGATCGTGGGACATGATATGCACCGGCACATGGGAGAGGTTGAAGTTTTCCAGCTCCACATGGCAGATATAGTAGGTGTAGGGAACCTCCGCCTCGTACTCGTAGCTTTGCAGATTGCCGTTTTCGTCGGTGTAATAGCCGATATGCGTTTCGGTGCGGTATCTGGTTTCCGTGGTGACGGTTTCCGTTAAGATATACTGCTTTTCAAACAGCGTCTCCAGAATCCCGCCTATTTCGTCAATCGTCCATTCTCCGCCCTTGAGGGCGGTAATCATGGAAATGAGCACATAGGGGTCGTGCTCGATCTCGTCCAGGTCGAAGTGATACTCGTCGTAATCGTGGGTGCGTTCATAGCTGTTCAGGTATTCCCGCAGCTCGTCCTCCATGGCGCTGTAGGCGGCTTCCGCTGCCAGCATATCCGCATCCTCCAGCGGATAGGTGGAGGCCGCAATGCCGGACACCCCGCCCTGAAACAGCGTGGAGCAGGAGGAAATGCAGGTCATGAGCAGCAGTATCGCGGCGGCGATACCGCCCGCGATGAGGAAGCCCTTCTTGTGCCGGACAAAAAAGCTGCCGGCCTTTTTGCTCCCCTCGGCGGCGCGTTTTGCCGCCTTCGCGGTGGTCTCGGACGCTTTGACGGTATTCCTCGCGCCGTTTCCCGCTTTTGCGGCGGCGTATTCCTTTTTAATGGCCTGCTTCTGCTGCCAACGGGAATAGGGGTTGGAAGCCCTGCCGTATTCCTGCTCGTACTGTTTGTTCAGCGCCTTGAGATTGGCTTTGTCTGCGGCGGCTTCCGCCTTGTCCGCCCTGCGGTAGGGCTTTTCCGCATGGGAGCGGTGCGCCGATTCCGCAATGCGCCAGGTGCGCTCCGCCGTCTCGGTCAGGGTGTTCGCAGCCTCCGTGCCGGGGTTGTCATCGCCCTCCTCCCGGAGCTTGCGGTGGACTGCGCTGCGGACGGTATCCAGCGGCGCTTTCCTTGCGGCGTGGGCCAGCCTGGAGGGCGGACGCTTTTTGTCCGCCTCCTCAAAGAAAAGGCGCGTTGTGACCTTGCCGCTCTCGGCGTCCACAACGCGCTCCTTGACCTTTACGGTTTTCTTTGGGATTTTCGCTTCGGCCTTTTCCAGCTTAACCGCCGCCCTGTCCGCCTTGCGGACAGCTCGCTCCAGCTCCGGCAGGGCGCGTTCTTCCTCGGTAAAAATCAGCCTTGGCGAGCGTTTTGCCATATTCATCACCTCCTGATGGGACTGCTGATGGGTTAAAAGCGTTATTCAAACAGAATTTCATCCGTTCTCTCCAGAAAATGCCGCTTGCCCGCCGGGGTGATGAGGGTATAGTGTCCCAGCTTGCCGCGCTCGGTGTAGAAGTCCCTCACCAGAAACAGACCGGCGCTCTTTTTGACCGCACGGGGAAAGAGCTTGCGGTTCTTGTCCCGGAACAGATACTTCTTTTCCTCCAGATACCGGGTAAACTGCTTTTCGGGAACGCCCAGCTCCTTGGCGGTGGTGCGGATATTGGTACAGTCCGCAGGGTCAACAAAGGCGTCGTAATACTCCGCCTTGGGGAGGGCAAGCCGGAGACGGCGGTTCAGCTCCCGGTTTCGGGCGTTTTCGCTGCGCAGACGGTTCAGGTACTCCGGCACGGCCTCGGGGTGCGCCTCCAGCGCATCCAACAGGCTGTCCGTCATATACGCGCCGTGCTTGCGGATGGAGGGCAGCACCTCGGCCGTCACCCAGCGCTTGAACTTCTTTGCGCGCTCCAGCTTGCTGGAGAGGATGAGACTGTAAAGGCCGGATTCGCTAATAAAGATAGGTTTCTGACCTCTGCCGATGGGGTCACGAATCGTTACCCCATCCAATTTATCCTCAACATCAACATGGTCGAGCAAGGCTTTTCGGTGGTTTCTGTAACCAAGGCTGGAAGCCACGTCTTTACCGACAAACCACGGGTCGCCGTCGATTAGGATGCTGCGTACAGCTCCGAACTCCGGGTTTTCAAAGATCATCAGATCGCTATTCATATTCGCACATCCTTTCTCGTTTCTATTCTGACTGCACCTGCTCCGAGAGCTTGGTCGTGATGATTTTGTACAGCTCCGTATCCTTGGGGAAGCGGTCTACGAAGGGCAGGATCACGCTGCCGTAGAACAAAAGCCCCTCGCCCTCGGCGGATTGGGTCACATACGAGAGCTGGTGGGGCGAGATGTTAAGCTGCTTCGCCAGAATCTGCCGGTCGCCGGAAGCCTGGTTGAGCATATACACATAGTCGGAGTTTTATAGTGATAGGTGAGCCTCTGATATAATCTCGGGCTTTTCCCCCACTCCACACCGTGCATGCGACTTTCACCGCACACGGCGTTCCATCGGTTAGTAGTTTTCGTTGTCTAAACAATCAACCTATAAAAGTGTTGCAACTGTTGTAATTGTGAGTAAGATTAAATGGGCTGTATGGAAGCAAGCTGACGCAGATTATTGACTTTAGCCAGTCGCTTGCTGTCAAGCTGAAGTAAATCCATATATTTGTGAATTGTCTCGGTGTTTGACGCATGAATGAGTTTGTGTACAGCGTCCTTAATCAGAACGAGATTTCCATAAGAATCGTCTCCGCCGAGATGCCGTGGCAGCTTATGGTGGCAGTGAATTTCTCCGATGTGAGAGAACTCATCACCAGTAACTGCACATTTGCCCCATTGTGCCGAAAAGAGGGAGATACGGTTGTCTGCATATTCGGCACTATTGGAATAGGTTGGCATCCGCATGAGAGCCAACATCATTGAGACATTGATTCTCAAACAATCGTGAATACCTTCCCGTCCTTCGGGTGTATAGTAATTCCAGCTTTTCTTACGAAAAAGTGGATTTTTGTGCTGTGTATAACCTATCGGATATATAGGTTCGTTCGTACCAGCAACATACCGTATCATTTTGGATTTACCAAACCGGGCTTTTTCAAACGCAGTCAGCTCCCTGCCTTTTTTAACGAGGCGGTTGCCTGTACGGGTGCTAAGCCTGTTTGTCAGCAAAGTCATAATCGTGCGATTAAGGGACGCGCAATCATGATTGACGTGCGTAGCAATGCAATAATAATTCTGCATCCCTGTTACCATACTGTTGTACAATCTGATTTCGCCCTGTTCCCCGTATATCTTGCGGGGGTGGACGATTCTTTTTGCCTGTTCTTTCAGCTTCTCCCTCTTGTGCTCCAGATTCTTATCAGCGATATGCGACATAACCACGAGTTTATCGCCTTTTCTGTGTACTTTCATTTTGAAACCAAGGAACTCAGAATAATGATTTCTCACGTTGACTATCCTTGTTTTCTTTTCTGAAATTTCCAGTTTCAGCCGTTCTTTCAGCCAGAGAGTGACTGCACATTTGGTACGCTCAGCAACGTCCTTTGTTCTACAGAAGATGCGAAAATCATCAGCATAACGGACAATGAACATCTCTTTCAGATTGGATTTCTTTGCCTGCCGGTAGCCATTTTCGGGTCTGGTGTTCCTCTTGCATATAGGACACCATTGCCATTGACTCTCTACCCAATGGTCTAATTCGTTGAGTACGATGTTAGCCAAGAGGGGCGAAATAATTCCTCCCTGAGGTGTTCCTTTGTTGGGCGTAACGGTAGTTCCGTCCTCAAGTCTGATAGGCGCTTTGAGTATTCTCTTTATAAGAAAGATCAGTTTCTTATCATGAATCCCCATAGCCCAAATCTGACGTATCAGCTTGGCATGGTTCACACTGTCAAAGAATCCCTTTATATCAAATTCAATAACATAGTGGAGATTTGCATGCTGTAATAGCTGATAACTTCTTGCTATTGCATTTTCTACCGAATGATTCGGCCTGAATCCGTAGCTGTTGTTGCTGAACTTAGCTTCACAAACAGGTTCCATTACCTGCTTGATACATTGTTGAACAAGCCTGTCCCATATACAAGGGATACCCAGGGGCCTTGTCTTGCTGGGGTCGTATGGCTTCGGTATCTCCTTGCGCCTTACTGGTTTGGGGCGATACCCATGTTTGCTTCCATTTACAATAAATCTTACTTTTTCGACCACTTCATCGGGGGTACATTTTCCGATGTCCTCGATTGTGAGGTTGTCTGTTCCGCTTGTCTTACTTCCTGTATTCTTCTTGATATTTCTGTACGCAAGCAAAATATTTTCTCTTTGAAGTATAACGGACATTAAGTCTGTAAACACTTCTCCGTTTGCACTCGCTTGGTAGAGATTATCAATGGTGCTCTGCATTCCGTAATACTCATTGTGCCGCAGATTATCCTCACATAGCAGTTGTTTTCCCTTTTTCTTGGTCATAAGGCATCACTCTCCTTTCTGGGGAAAGTGTCCCTTTTTGTCATACTCGTAATCCTTATTAGATTGAATGACAACAATAGTTTCTAACCGACTAAAGCCCATTCCTCAAGCCCGCCTTTTTCGTTGGGCTGTCATAGGTTCGAGCTTCGCTTTTCGGCACAGATTAAGCGGCTTATATGATTCGTCCGCATATTGCAAATGTGCAACTCTGTACCTTTCCACGTTCCGATAACTCTATCTGTGCATATATCCTTAGGTGTCCGCTATAGTCCTGTCAGCTTGACTGTGCCTGTAACACAATACGGAGTTTCATATTTTCGATTCTTACTCCACCGCACTGACCCACATTTAAGTGTCCGTACATTTCTATACGGTAAACATCTAGACCCGTACATTCGCGGTTTTCGTCAGTCCGTCGTGGACAATTCTCACCATAGATATTTTGTAGACTCCCGGCGTGTCATCTGCATACAGTACCTCTACCGCACTTTCGTCAGCCGTGTTGCCACGCTGTTACGACAGACTTCCGCCGACTTTATCGAGCTCCAGACCCCTGCCTTTACAGCCGGAGCCGGTCGAAGTATCAGAGAAGGCATTTCAGGGCGTTACCCCGTCATTCTACCTTTCGAGTTATCAGTTGTTGCTTATCCCTTACGGAATAAGCCCGACGTTTTTAGCATCGCATGGCCATAAGTCTATGAAGTGTTACCCTCATAGAGCGATGTTTGTGCGTCAACGTGTCGCACCAAAGATGTTCTCCACCTCACGGCTGGATAGCAGGTCTTTGACGTTCTGGGTGATGCCCGTGGGAACGCCGCCCCACTTGCGGAATCGCTTCCATATCTCCACCGTATACGCGGCGGTCTGCTCCTCCTTCAAAAGAAGGTGCATTTCGTCGATATAGTAGCGGGTGGACTTGCGCTGCTCACGGTTGATCGTGACGCGGTTCCACACCGCGTCCTGCACCACCAGCATCCCGATCTTTTTGAGCTGCTTGCCCAGCTCCTTGATATCGAAGCTGACCACACGGTTTTCGATATTCACGTTGCTGCGGTGGTTGAACACGTTGAGGGAGCCGGTGACGTAGATTTCCAGCGCCGTGGCGATATACTGCGCTTCCTTTTCATCCTGCCTGCGAAGCTCGTTGTACAAGTCCTCCAAAATCGGCATCTTCTCCGGGCGGGGGTCGCTCAGGTACTCCCGGTAAACCGAGCGCACACAGCGGTCGATGATGGTCTTTTCCACCGGCATGAGGCCGTCCTTGCCGCCCACGATCAGCTCGCACAGGGACAGGATGAAGTCGGATTTCAGGCTCAGCGGGTTTTCATCGTCGCTGTAATTCAGGTTCAAATCCATGGGGTTCAGGTAGTCGGTGGAGGTGGGCGAGATTTTTACCACCTGCCCGTGTAGGTGCTCCACCAGCGGGCCGTACTCCGCCTCCGGGTCGCAGATGATGATATCGTCGTTTGTGACGAGGAACACGTTGGCGATCTCACGCTTGGCGGAGAAGGACTTGCCGCTTCCGGGCGTGCCCAAGATCAGCCCGTTGGGGTTTTTCAGCAGCTTTCTGTCTACCATGATGAGGTTATTGGAAAGGGCGTTCAGCCCGCAGTACAGGGCTTCCTTGCCGTCCTGAAACAGCTCCTGGGTGGTGAAGGGGACAAAAATAGCGACGCTTGAGGTGGTCAGCCCCCGCTGGATCTCGATCTGGTTCAGCCCCAAGGGGAGGCTGCTCATGAAGCCCTCCTCCTGCTGGAAGTCCAGCCGCGTGAGCTGGCAGTTGTATTTCTGGGCGATGGAGCCCGCCTGAAAGACGTTGTTGCCGAGGCGCTGCCTGTTGTCCGCCACGTTCACCACAAGGAAGGTCAAAAGGAACATACGCTCGTTGCGGCTTTGCAGCTCCTGCAAGAGCTTTTTCGCCTCCGTGCCGTAGGTGGCGAGGTCGGAGGGGATAATATCCATATCGTAGCCGGAACGCACCGCTTTTTTCTGCTCCTCAATGGTCATCTTCTGCAAATCGGTGATCTTGCGCTTGATGGTCTTGATGGCCTTTACCTGATCCACGGACTGGACGTGCATACTGACGATGAGGGAGCTTTCCATATCGAGAAAATCCGCCAGCATCCGGTCGTTGAGCTCCGGCGCTAAAATCTGCAAGAAGGATACGCAGCCGGTCTTGCTGCCCACGCCGAAGCTGCTGCCGGTCTTGAACTCAAAGGCGCTGGGCGCGATGAAGTCCTTCACCGACAGCCCGGAGGGAGCCAGCCAGTCCCACGAAAAGCGGAAGGGCTGCGGCTCGTCCATGTGGAGCATCCCGTGCAGCAGGCGCAGGCGCTCCATCCCGTTCAGGCTCTCCGCCGTCACGCCCAGACGGCGGAAGTTGTTGAGGATATCCGTCTCGATGCGCTCCAAGCGGGGCTTTGCCGCTTTCAGGCTGTCCGCCTCCACGCCGAAGGTCAGGTACTTGGTCTTAATAAGCCCGTTGTTGCCGCGGGCAAGCTGGCTTTGCAGCATCCCGGTGTACTCGCTGCGGAGCTTGTCGAAGCAGTCGCCCTGCAAGGGGATGGCGATGCGCCGGGCGTAGGTATCCCGCGTGGCGGAGAGGTTGATGAAGGAGAGCTGGAAGCGGATGGAGGAATCAAAATAGTTGAGGAAATCGCACCAGCCGTCGAAAATGGCGGTCTTGTCCTCGTTCTGGTTGAGCTGGTAGTTGATATCCTGAAACTGCACGGTTTTCGTGTAGTAATTGTCCGTCACGCGGCACACGCCGTCAGGGTACATCCGCTGAAAGGGGATGCTGTCCTGGGCGGACTTCTTTCGCTTATCCTGACGCTTGGCTCTTGCAATCGCCGCGTCGATCTGCTTTCGCTCGGCTCGTGTGAGCTTTCTTGCGGGGGTTTTGTTTGTGGACAATCGCGTAGACCTCCTTATCCAAAATATCCTGCCGGTTCAGCAGGTCGTAGAAATTGTTCGTCCTGTACGGGCGCTGCTTGGGGCGCAGGAAGCACACCTGCACGATGTTGCGGATGAGCTTCTCCGGCGGCTGACCGTTCTTTTCGTACATGGCCAGCAGGAAGAAGGGCAGCATGACCAGCATCATGCAAAGGGCCGCCGCGCTGCTGCCGATATGGCCCTTGAGCAGAAAGAAAAGCGGTACGCCGATGAGCGCGCCGCCGCCGAAGCACAGAATCTGCCGTTTTGTTAAATTGAACATGACCTTGGTTTTCACCGCGTTCAAGTCCTTGGGTACGGGAACGTATGCCAAATTTCATCACCTCCGTCAGTGAGCGTGGAACAGGCTCCTGGCAAGGGAGCTCGTCTTAAACAGCGTGAAGCACAGCAGCACCGTATACCCCATGCACGTCCATATGGCTGCCGAGACGCTGCTCTCCACCACGATGTTCTGGATCAGCACCGCGTAAATCGCCACGCAGACGATGATGAGGAAGCCCTGAAAGCCCAGCGCCAGCAGGCTTCTGAGGTAATTCTGGCCCATCTGCCCCCATTCCCGGTTGACCATGGTCGCCATGGGGATGGGCGCGATGGAGGTCACGCAGTAGATCTCGATCATCCTGCCGTAGCAGATGATGAAAATGCAGATGGTCAGCGCCCACATGGAAAGATGCACGACAAGGGACTCCAGCCACAGCCCCAGCAGCGACCAGACCTCCATTTCCGCAAGCGCAGCTTCAAATCCCGCGATATGCTCGTTAAACGTCAGAGACGTGTCCGATATGATAATGCCCGACGCGCTGTTGACGACGCTCTGAGCCGCCTCGAACACGCCCATGACGATGTTCCATGTGTTGGTGACGATGAGCACGGCGCAGGCGGTCTTGAATATCCATTTGAAGAACATCCAGGTGTCCACGTCGTGCATATTGTTCTTTTCCGTAATGAGCTGAATCAGCTCCAGCGTCATGACAAATGCGAGGATCACGCCCGCGATGGGCAAAATCACATTGTCCGACAGCGTTCGGATCATGCCGTAGACGCCGCTGTTCCAGCCCTGGGGCGTAGCGCCCACCTGTCCGGCGATGCCCGCCACGCGGCTGTTCACGTTGTCAAACAGTCCGTTCACGTTGTCCATGATGCCGCTGACCAGCAGCTCCTTCAGCCATTCGGTGAATTTCTGCCATATCAAATCCAATGGGCTTTACCCTCCTTTCCCGCAGCGCCCGCCCTGGGGGCGGACGCCGCGAAGGATTTGTGCGGGCGATTAACCGAACAGGCCGGAGAGCAGGGGTACGAGAATGACGCCGATGAGCGCCACGCCGCCGCCCGCCATGAGCTGTTTCATGCCCTGACTTTTAGCGCCGGGGTTGTCGTTTCCGTAGCCTTCCAGCAGGTTGATGGCTCCCCAAATGCCGAGGCCGGCACCGAGGGCGATGACGAGGGTCTGGAGAACGCCGACAGCAGAGTTGAAAAATTCCATATTTGTGTTGCCGGAATCATTGGGTGTTGGTTGTGTTGAAATCTCGCGGATACAGCAGGAACCGGAGCGAAAGCTGCGATGCAGCCCCGATTCCGGCTTCTCCTTTCAAATTTTAGTTCGTGGATTCGTTCCGACCCTGCAAGCGAGGAGGCGTCTTTTCTCATCCGTATCTATATGAAAAGCCGCCGCGCGGTTGGCGGCGGGCTTGTGCGCTCAGACGCGGCCCGCGTCGAACACCTCGTAGACCTCATCCGCTTTCGGCACCAGCCTTGTGGAGAGGTATTTCTCGATATCGAAGGCGTTCCTTGGGTTCGCGTCCGACAGATACTTATAATTGGGGTGCTTGGTGATATCGTACTTATCCGAGAGGAAGGGGCGCACGCCCCGAAGCTGCAAGATGCACTTGCCGCCGTCCAGCACCGCCAGCTCGTCTATCGTGGCAAGGTCTTTTCCCAGCTTCTGATAGTTCAGGCTGTGGGAAACCTCCCGTCCACGGCTCTCGCCGGTATTGAAGGTGTCGATGGTCTCTTTCCCCAGCGCCTGATTCAGCTCCTTCAGCGTGCCGGGCTCCTTGCCGCCCAAAAAGATGGAGCTGTCGCAGTTGCCGATGATGGTGTCGGCGTTGTCCTTGTACAAAGCCTTTAGCTGGCTTTGGGCTTGCAGCACCAGACAGGCGGAAATCTCGCGGCTGCGGATGGTAGCCATGAGCTTCTCCAGATTCGGTATCTGCCCGATGTTGGCGCACTCGTCGATGAGGCAGCGCACATGGACGGGGAGCCTGCCGCCGTACACGTCGTCGGCCTTTTCGCACAGCAGGTTGAATAACTGGCTGTAAATCATGGAAATGAGGAAGTTGAAGGTGCTGTCGGTGTCGCTCATGATGAGAAACAGCGCCGTTTTCCGGTCGCCCAGGGTGTCCAGCTCCAGCTCGTCGTACATGGTGATCTCCCGCAGCTCCTGGATATCGAAGGGCGCAAGGCGCGCGCCGCAGGAAATATTGATCGACTTAGCTGTTTTGCCCGCCGCTAATTTGTATTTTTTATATTGCCGCACGGCGAAGTGATTCGGCTCCCGCTGTGCCAGCTCCTTGAAGGCCAGATCCACGTTGTTCTCAAAGGTCTCATCGTCCTCGCGTACCTCCATAGCGTTGATGAACTCGATGAGGGTGGCGAAATTCTGTTCCTCCTCGGGGGCTTCGTAGTGGATATAGCCGATGAGTGCCGTGTAGAGCAGCGTCTCGGCCTTCTGCCAGAAGTCGTCCCCGGATTTCCCGTCCCCCTTGGTGTTGGCGATGAGGGTCGTGACCAGCTTCAAAATATCCTTCTCACTGTGGATATACGCAAAGGGGTTGTAGTGGTGGGACTTCTTGAAGTTGATGGAATTGAATATCTTCACCTTGTAGCCATTACGGAGCATGAGCTTTCCGCACTCCACGGCGATGCTGCCCTTCGGGTCGGTGACAACGTATGAACTGTGTAATTGCATGAGATTTGGCTTAATGAAAAACCTCGTCTTGCCGCTGCCTGAGCCGCCCACCACCAGCACGTTTTTGTTCCGCGCTGTCTTGGGGTCTTTGGGGCGGTTGGACATCATGAGCCGCTCGGTCCGGGTGAGAATGACGTTGTTCTCAAACTTCGGATCGACGTAAGGGGCGATATCCTCGGGCTTGCCCCAACGGGCAGAGCCGTATTCCAGATTCTTGCGGAATTTCTTGGCGTTTTTGCCCTTGACGTACACGATAAGCCGAATGAGCAGAGCGGCAGCGACGCCCACGCACAGGTCGAGGGGGTGGAAGCTGGGCAGCGCCGATTGGAACGCGGCGGCAAAGCCCTCCATGAGGTGCAGCGCCTTTCCCGAGAAATCCATGCCGGGGGCAAGCCGCCACGCCTGTCCCAGCTTGGTGGCAAAGAGGGCGATAAAGACATACGGGATATTGGGCAGCAGGAACTTCTTGATATTCAGAGGTTTCTTCATATCGTGATGCCCCTGTTCTGATTTCGGGATTTCCCCGGCGTAATGGCCTGAACCTTCGCCTTGAGTGCTTGCAGATGCGCCAGCACGGAGGGACGGTTCTGCGCTTTGGCGGCGCGTTTAAGCTCATATGCCGTGTATTCCTTGAACGCCGCCGTCAGTGCGTCCGCGTCCCTCGCCTTAAAGAACACAAAGTATTTCGGCGGTGAAACGCTGCGGTCTTTCTTAACGGCAAAATCCACGCCGTATTTCCGGGCTATGCGCTCAAAGCCTTTGATATTGCTGTTAGTGATCTCAATGTTGGATACACCCTGATTCTGCCCTATGAGCTGCTTCACCGTCTGCTTGCCGCTGGGCTTTTCGGGCGCGGCACGCGCCTTTTCCATGGCTTTGCTCTTCTTTTCGGAAAGATATTTATCCATCCCGGCCTTCAGCTCCCGTGCGGTCAGCTTGACGGCGGAGATGATCAGAGTGACAGTTCTGTTTTCAATTTCTTCCTGCATGAGTTTTTCCTCCTTCCGTTCGCATTGGGAGTGATGGTATCATCGCTCTGTCACCGGAGCGGTCTTGCCCTTGCCCGCAGCCTTGGCGGGCTCGGTAGGGATCGCCATGATCTTGCTGCCCATCTTCAAAAAGGCTTCCGGCTGACGGAACTTTTCCTCGTATTTCTGTTGCAGCTCCTTCGGCAGAGACGCAAAGTTCTCATCCCCCAGACCGCAGAGGAAGAATTTACCGGCCACAATATCGTAGATATCGCCGTCCCCGTCCCGCAGGGCGCGGTTCAGGGGCTTGCCCTCCAGCTTGGCTTCCTCCCCGCATATCAGCGCCACGGGGTCGTCATACGGGTAGACCGCCTCGATATAGCCGTCCACCGCCTTCTGCAAGGAGGCAAGGTCGGAGCCGATGCGCTCCATGCGCGGGTACTGTCCCGGCTCCACCATGAGCACCTCGATGGTATCGTCCGGTGCTCTTTCGGCGGAGATTTCCTTGCCGTCATTACTCTCAAACTCCACCTCCACGAAATTGTCCGCATCCAGAATATGATCCCCGGCGTGCCACTGGTCGCTTACCATCTGCTGTGCTTCCTCTTTGGAAGAAGCCTCCACGGACACGGTGAGCTTCAGCGTTTCGGTGATGGTCACGTCAAATTCCTTCATGCGCGCCGCCTCCCTCGTCAATTTCAGCCGGAAGAAAGGGAAAGAGCAGCTCCGCCACTGCCTTGACCACAGCTTCCGCTTCCGCAATGGACAGCTCGATTTCTTCGCTGTCATCCTCCGTATCGGGTGCATCTTCATATGGGACTTCTGGGCTTTCCTCAAGGTCGTCGGCATATACGCCGCGTTCGTCGCAGCAGTCGCAGTGGATGTGTACGTCGCCGTAGATGTTGATGGTTACGTTCATGGATAAACCTGCCTTTCTCAGCGCTCGTTCCGGCGCTGCTGTTTTTTCTGCCACTGCTCCAGCAGCTTGATGATGGTCTGCTGCATTTGCAGGGGCGTGTAGCTTCGGGGAAAGTATTTGCGGAGGGTATCGCTGCTCAGCGTGATGCGCTCCTGTTCCTCCTTCTTTTCCTCGGACATGATGGAGCGCATGGCCTCCTTCGTGCATTTTCCCTCCCGGCTGAGCTTCTTGAGCCGCTGCGCCTGGGAAAGCGAGGGCGTGTTCTGGGAATAGTCCATTGCGTCCAGAAACTGCTTTTGCTCGTTATGGGTGAGATATGACAGCTCCACGGCGGGGCTGAACGCGATCTCCTTGCTGTCCACCTTTTCCTGAATCTCAGGGACAAGCTCATTGAGACGAACAAACCGTTGTACTTGATTTCTACTGGAACCTGTTTGCTGGGCGATAATTTCATCGGTTCTCAACTTCGTCCCAACTTGGGACGAAGTGAGGTCTCGCCGTTTTCCCTGATGCTTCAACGCTTCCAGCTTCATTTTGTATGCCTGCGCCCGCTCCATGGGGCTGATGGTTTCCCGCTGCAAGTTGCTGTCCACCATGAGGATCACCGCCTCGTCGTCGTCAAGATTGCGGACGATGGCCGGTATGGTTTTCAGCCCCGCAAGGTCTGCGGCATGGAGCCGCCTGTGTCCGGCTACCATCTCGTATCCGCCCTCCGGTGCGGGACGGATGATGGCGGGGTTGAGGACGCCCACCTGCATGATGCTGTCGATAGTCTGCTGCATGAGCTCGTCGTCCGTCACCTTGAAGGGGTGGTTCTTGAAAGGACGAATCTCTGACAGCGGTATCTGCTGTACCTGTTCGTTGGGTTTCTGTTTCGGCACGGTCGCATCACCTCCTGAAAATGCCAAAGCCGCAGGCAATAACCTGCGGCTCAGATGAAGCCCTCCGACATATCGTGGCTCACAAGGCTTCGGTAGTAGTTCCCGATGGTCAGAGGGGCGTTATACAGCGTGGCTAAAAGATACTGGCGCATATTGCGGATGCGGGTGGTGTTTTCCTTCAGCCCGCCCACCACAAAGCGGATGTGCTCGCTGTTCAGCTTCAAAAACTGGCTCCTGACCACCTCGGCGGGCTTATCGTCGCCGGAAATGCGGACGGAGCTTTTTGTCGTACAGACAACATCCACCAGCAGCTCCAGTATTTCTTCCAGCGTGTCCTGCTCGTATGGATAGTCTGTCAGGAGTGCGTCGTAGGCGATGTTCTCCGCAATAAGCTCTCTGTACCGCTCTCTCAGAGCCGCTTCGTTTCCTTCCGCTTCCCGCCCGTGATCCCTCCTGAACGAAGTGAAGGGAAAGGAATCAGTATCACTAAAATCAGTATCATTATTCTCAGTATTATTAGATCGTGATTTTAACGATTCCTGATCCGTGATTTTCACTGCTCCTGAATCGTGATTTTCACGGTTCTGGAATCGTGATTCCGGGGAGGGCGCGGTGCTGCCCGATGTGTTATCCACAGGGTTATCCACATCCTTCTCCACAAAGTTCTTGACGTAGATGAGGTTGGGCTTGCCCAGCCCCTGCCGCTTGCGCTCGATGAGGCGGCATTTGCTCTCCAGCTCATGCAGCAGCTTTCCGGCCTTCTGGTCGGCGCAGCCCAGGGCGGTCATGACCTCCTCGATTGTGAAGATGATATACACACGTCCTTCTTTATCCAGCCAGCCGTTCTTGCAGCTCAGGCTCATGCGGTCAAGGAGCAGGCCGTAGAGCACCTTGGCTTCTGCGGAAACGTTTCTGAACCGTTCCTCCGTGAACAGCACCTTGGGGATGCGATAGAAGGAGAACTGTTCCGCTTCCGCGCCGTAGAAATAGTCATACATGGCTTCTGTCACGCTCCTTTGGAAGCCCTGCGGCGCGCATGACCTCTTTGGTACACCACCCGATGCAGGGGGCAGCCCGTCCGTAGGGGCAGCCCTCGCACTCCGAAACGGGAGCGGCGCTGTCCGCAGCTGCTTCGTAAACTTGTTCTATGCCGTTCCGTCTTTCGGGCTTCTGCGGGATGGGACAGCAGCAGCCGTCCGGGTAGACACAGCCCTTTAGCTTCCCTTTCCGGTACAGGCAGTACCGGCAGTCATATACGTTGTAGCCCCACGACTTCCCGTATGCTTTCACAATAACACCTCCTTCGCCCGCATCTGGGCATAAAAATAGCGCGCCTGCCGACCCAAGCGCCACTTTGGGTAACAGACGCGCTATGTACTGATTATTGCAAGGATGTCGTCTCCTTACCGGGAGATGAACCGAGCAATAGCTGCTGAAATTGACTGTTTCAAGAGGGCGGAATACAAGTAATTTCGCTGTTCGGGTGTCCTAAAACCATTGATATTACTGTGTTTTTTGAAAAATGCTGTATCACCACTCGCACCAATGTTTTTTTAAGTGCCACGAATACGGAAATGTTGGAATACATATCCATCTTAATCTGTTGATACTTTGAGCTATATCGGCGACGTGCTGATATGGATGCAACATTGAAGTCAGAGAATAGCTTCTCTGGGGCCGGAATTTGAATTGCCAATCCGCAGGATATGATTTCTTTAATGGTTCTGCCGTCAAGCCCTTTCTTGCTCATAATTTCTTGTACATCTGTACAATCTTCATTTATTTCCTCGTTAAATCGCTTATCGAGTTCGTCGTATAAAACTGTAAAAATTGATTTTGCTGTCGCAACTTGTAAATTAGCATCCTGCCCAAGTAAGAAATCCTGAAATTCGTGTTCAACTTCTGCTTTGTGGTTTTTCGTTGAGAGTAAAGAACGAACAAAGAAAAATTTTGACAAATCAATGTCTGCTTCGTTTACATTCTGGTCTTTAGCAATAGCTTTGCGAATCTTCTTGATGTTTTCTTCAATCGATTTATCGTCTAATCCTGTCCTTTCATTAGGGAATACCTCGGTGCCGGATACGACTATATCTGTATTGCACACTAATGATGCACTATCAACATAGTCGCTATACTTTAGTGCATTGCGATACAGTTTTTGAAACCATTCATCTTTAATTACAGCAGACAAAAGATACTGTCTGTCCGTAGACTTAGTCTTAATCTGATACAAATGAATGGCTGAAGGATTATCAGGGTCACTAATGACAGAGACGTCCTCTATGTAATCCATCATTACAAGAAAATCTGTGGAGTAAAAATCCATGATTAACTGGATTGCATAGCTTATTTGGATAGTTAAGCGATTTTTTGTGCGTGATCCAGCAATTTCCTTGTGGCAACTGGAAATAAGATCACCCAATGACATATGCAACCCTTCCCTCGTAGATAGATTCGCAGGAGTATTTTTGTTAATTATACCATTTGTGCAACTACTACTCAAGGGAAAATCACCGTTTTATACAAATCAAATTGAATCGGAAGATATGTTATTTACTCTTGCCTATCAATCTCCACACCGTCAGCGGCACATACCACGCCGCCACGATCAGCCGCCAGACCAGAACAAAGCCTCCGATAATCCCAGCCAGAATGAAGCTCAGCGCGAACAGCGCGATCCCGCCGCCCAGAGAGCCGCCGCCCGGTATGATCCAGAGACGCAGCCGCCAGATGCCGAACGGCAGCCCGCAGAGTATCCAGAGCCATAGGTAGTCCAGTTCGCCGTTTTTCACGCAAGCGGACCGGAAAATGCAGTACAGCAGCGCGGCGGCCGCCACAGGCAGGATCGTCTTGTAAAAGAAATCCTTTATCGCTTCGCCTCTCGTCATAGGCTCGCCTCCTTTGATATGTCTATATCGCTATTATATTTGATGTTCTGACAAAAGCCCAGGATAAAACGCAGAAAACAGATTTATTCCAGCTCCACATCCTTTTTTCGCTCCTGCTCCGGCTGCGGTGGAGAAAGAAAATCCTCCACATTTCGGCGTATGGCGGCATAGTCCCGTTCCTCCCGCTGTGCCTTCTGCAATTCGGCTTTCAGCGCGGACTTCCTTACGCTGAGTTCGTCCATTTCTGCCTGCATCCGCTCCATGGCAGGCAGCGGAACAGCCCCCAGCCGTTTGCACTCTCTGGCGGCGGCTTCAAAAAGGATGATCTCGCTCTCATGTCCCCGCAGAAACTTTTCCTTATCTCTGGACGCCTTATAGCGGTCATAGATCGGCTTGAGCTGGCGGTAGGTGGCGACGTGCTTCATCTTCAAGGCCAGTTCGTCGATTTTTGCCCCGGTATCCCGAAGATCCGCTTTGAGACGGGCAACGGAGGCGGATGCTGCCTCGCACCGATCCAACAATTCCTCATAGCTGCCGATACCATGCTCCGTCAAAAAGTTGGAGGTATCCGCAATACGTTTCAGATTTTCGATGGTCGCCCAGCGGCGATAGCCCGCGCTCTGCTGTGCCTTGATATTATTCTGAATGTCGATGAGCAGGCTGATTCTTCCGTCACGCTGCTTAGGCTGTCTGGAAGGTCTGGAGCGTCCGGCGATCCGGGCGGTGATGGCTTCTTCCGTGTAGTCTACACCCAGGGTTTTCATCCGGGTAAACCGCTCCTGGTCAGAGACCCGGCAGGAAACGTATTTCCCCCGCTTGATTTCGTATCCTTCCCTCTGCAGGCGGAGCAGCAAATCTTCAAAGTCGGCGGAGGCGGGGATCAGCTGGTCAATAGCGGCTTTCAGCTTTGCCTTGTAGCTGGTCCCGGCCTGGGCCGCCTGGTGTTCGATGTAGCTCTTGCCCTTGGCCTGTCTGGGGATGATGACCGATAGGCCATGCTCTTTGCATATCCGGTCGCTGGTGCGACGGATGTAGTGATAGCTCCGCTTGTTGGAATGGTAGTGCTTGTGATCCGTGAAGCTGACCGCATTGAAAATCAGATGGTTATGGACGTGATCCTTGTCTATGTGGGTGGTCAGCACAAATTCATACTTGCCGCCCAAGATTTCTTTTGCAAGTTCCATGCCTATTTCATGGGCCTGTTCCGGCGTAACCTCC
>ERZ773187.196-NODE-196-length-62955-cov-29.530525_pt1 | contig 62955 bp, 49 predicted proteins | sample MGYA00511242_ERZ773187 | MGnify/ENA primary metagenome ERZ773187 (study PRJEB29015, sample SAMEA2737744) | human gut metagenome | biome: human gut; feature: human-associated habitat; material: faeces | place: China | collected 2012 ...
AGATAGTAATTATCGACAGTCAAATGAATTACCGAGGAAAACTTGACACTTACCCTATTTCCCTTTCCTATCGTATTTCTTTCTTTTTTATGTTATAATGTTCAAGATATTTTCAAAAAAATGGAATGATTATACAGGGGAGGAAATGATATGGAAATGAGTGAAGAATGGAGCTGGCCGATCGCCCTGGCCTTCATCCTATATCTGGCAGGCATGATGTGCATCGGGCTCTATTACTCGAGACAGCAGAAAAATTTATCGTCTTACATCCTGGGAGACCGCAAACTGGGACCATGGCTGACATCCATGAGTGCGGAAGCCTCGGATATGAGCGGCTGGATGCTGATGGGACTGCCGGGCTATGCGTACCTGCACGGGCTCTCTGCTTTCTGGACAGGCATCGGCCTCATCATCGGTACATGGGCGAACTGGGTCCTCGTCTCCACACGCCTTCGTCACTATACGGAGGTCGCGAATAATTCGCTCACCATCCCGGACTATCTGTCGAACCGCTTCGAAGAAAAGAAGAATGGCCTGCGCCTCATCTGCGCCCTCTTCATCATTCTTTTCTTCATCATTTATACATCCTCCGGATTCGTTGCAGCCGGCAAGCTTTTCAATACCATCTTCGGTCTGCCCTACTTCGAGTCCCTTCTGATCGGCGCCTTCGTCGTCGTATTCTACACCTTCCTCGGCGGCTTCTCCGCCGTCGCTCTGACTGACCTCATTCAGGGAACGATGATGTTCTTCACCGTCCTCTATGTACCGGTCGCTGCGGCCATCGCACTGGGCGGCCCCGCTCCGACCATGGATATCCTGGCGAAAGAAGGGCCGGACTTCTTCTCCTTCTTCCCGGACTCCACCGGCATGGGCGCTCTTGCCATCATGATGGTCTCCTCCCTCGGCTGGGGGCTCGGCTATTTCGGACAGCCGCATATCCTCGTCAAATTCATGGCGATCTCGGATGCCAAAGACCTGAAAAAATCGACACACATCGCCATGACATGGGTCATCCTGTCTCTCGCCTTTGCCATCGCCATGGGCGTCATCGGCAAGGCATACCTCACGACCCCGCTTGAGAATGCGAATGCAGAGCGCGTCTTCGTCCTGATGGCAGAGTCACTCTCGGCGCCTTTCATCACGGGCATCATCTGGTCTGCGATCCTCGCGGCCATCATGAGTACCAGCTCCTCGCAGCTGCTCGTCACATCCTCGGCGGTCTCCCGTGACCTCTTCCAGGCCTTCCTCTGCAAGGATGCCTCGGAAAAAACGCTGATCCGCGTCAGCCGTATCTCGGTCCTTCTCGTCTCCTGCATCGCCGTCTACCTCGGCTCGGATCCGAACAGCTATATCTTCTCCATCGTTTCCTACGCATGGGCCGGCTTCGGTGCCTGCTTCGGCGGGACCGTGCTCCTCTCCCTCTACTGGAAACGCATGACGCTCAAAGGCGCCTATGCCGGTGTCATCGTCGGCGGCCTCACCGTTCTCATCTGGAAACAGTTTGCCTGGTTTGACCTCTATGAGCTCGTCCCCGGCTTCCTCTTCTCTGTCATCGCGATCGTCGTCGTGAGCCTCATGGATAAGGAACCGTCTGAAAGCATCAAGAAGACCTTCGAAAAAGCCCTCGCGCTGTCGAAATAAAAATAGAAAAAAACGCTGCTGTGAATTTCACGGCAGCGTTTTTTTCGTCTAAGTCTCGGAAAATACCGATGCAACCAAAGGATCCGTATTTCCCCTAGGGAAACACCGATTCAATCGCAGAGTCAGATTCTACAAGAATTTTTATACATAGCTTCGTCATAGCCTTCCTTAAATAGCTCGCTATTCGCGTCAGGTTATTCCTCGCTATGTATAAAAATTCAAGAGTAAAATCTGACAACGATTTAATCAGCGTTTCCCTAGGAAAATTCGGCTTGCGTTTCTGTCTCTTCCATAGTATAATCGAATCATATCGAAATGAACCTAAGTCAATTTTAAGGAGGATATCATGAAAAAATTTGCACTGGCACTTGCCGCTTTCACTATGCTTACTGCGACTTCTGCGATGGCGATGGATTCTGCGACACTCCTCGCCCATCCTGACCGTTACCGCGTCATTCATGCAGACGATGAAGAGATCTGCTACGCAGACATGGAGTCCCTCTCCGGCATGCAGACGATGGACTTCCCGGGCAGCATCGAAAATGTAGACTTCACCCTCTACGTAGAAAGCCTCAAAAAGAACCCCAGCGACTATGACTTCGCGGATGGAAATCTCACGACCCGCATTCGTGAATTTAAGATCAATCTCCATGCGGATAAGCGTGAAAGAGAATACTCCATGGATCACGCCCTCATCGCGATGTATGATGCGAAGGGCAATGCTGTCAGCAAGTATGACCACCTCTCTGACGTGAAGAAAAATCGCAAGCTCGATGCTGAGGCCAAAGAGCTGTATGTGAACCTGTCTCATGTGAGAAAATAGGGACTGGCGACTAGTGACTAGGGAGTAGTAGCTAGGGATTAGGTTTGCGATACGAGAAAACCGCTGGTTCCAAACCTCTGCGGCGCTTCTGATTTTTATGCGCCGCACCACCATTTCGCATTTCTCATTTCTAATTTCTCATTCAAGAGAGGCTTTCATCCACAAACAAGGGAGACCGCACGTCCCCGAGGCTAATCCTGAACCCTGAACCCAAAAACAAAAAACCTGACATGAGTCAGGTTTTTTTGTTTGCCTTATTCATAATGCAGTGCATCGATCGGATTCAGCTTCGCCGCCTTCTGTGCCGGATAGAGACCGAAAATAAGGCCGATCAGGACAGAGAAAACGAAGGAACCGACGATGGGTCCCGCTGAGATGACGGTCGGGATCTGTGACAGCTGCGGTGTCACGAGTGCGATGCCGACGCCAAGAGCGACCCCCAGGAAGCCGCCGGCAAGACTGACGGTGATGGACTCGATCAGGAACTGGACAATGATCATCTGGTATGTCGCGCCCAGTGCTTTGCGGATGCCGATCTCCTTCGTACGCTCCGTGACAGAGACGAGCATGATATTCATGATGCCGATACCGCCGACAAGGAGGGAGATCGCTGCCACACTGCCAAGGAATATGGTCAGTGTCTGCGTGGTCGACTCCATGGTCTTGATGAGATCCTGCGAATTTTGAATGGAGAAATCATCATCCGTCCCGGAGACGCGGTGGCGCGTGCGGAGCAGATTCGTCACATCAGACTCGATCTGTGAAAGATCGCTGCTGTTATCCGCCGAGATGACGATGTTATTCACATAAGTGATGTGCAGCATACGTTCCTGCACGGTGCTGAAGGGACAGAGGACGCGGTCATCCTGATCCATGAAGGAGTAGCCCTTTTCCTCCAAAAGCCCGATCACGGTGAATGGATTCCCATGGATACGGACCTTCTTCCCAATGGGATCCTCTTCTCCGAAGAGCCCTGTCGCGACCGTTTTCCCGATGACAGCGACACGGGCACGGGCATTGTATTCCTTCTGCGTCCAGAAACGGCCTTCCTGCACCTTGAGGTCAGAGAGATCCGCATAGTCCTGCGTGCAGCCATAGACGCGGGTATTCCAGTTCTTATTGCCATTGACGAGAAGGTAGCTCCCCTGCACGAGCGGAGCGGAATAGGTGATATTCGGCAGATTGCGGATCGCCAGATAGTCCTTGTAGGTCAAGGTCTGCATAGAGCCGGCCGCCTGCTTCACCCCCGGCTTTCTGCCGGTCCCCGGCGTGACCGTGATGGTATTCGATCCCAGACGGGAAATATCGCTCTTGATCGAGTCCTGCACGCCATAGCCGATGGACATGAGCGCGATGACGGCCGCTACCCCGATGATGATGCCCAGCATGGTGAGCAACGAGCGCATTTTATTGCTGACGATCGAGCTCCATGCCATGAGGACACTTTCGAAATAAATATTCGTCATGATAAAGGCCCTCGTATATCTTTACTAATATGTCCATCAGAAAGGATCACGTGGCGGGTCGCGTAAGATGCGACATCATTCTCATGCGTGACGAGGATGATGGTCTTCCCCTCTTTATATAAGGAGGAAAAGATCTCCATGACCTCCTTTGTCGACTTGCTGTCCAGATTCCCCGTCGGCTCATCCGCCATGATGATGGCAGGGTCATTGATGAGCGCACGGGCGATGGCGACGCGCTGACGCTGCCCGCCCGACATTTCCGCCGGCATATGATACGCACGGTCACCCAGCCCCACGGAGTCCAGCATGCGAAGAGCGCGCTCTCTTCTCTCCTTCTTGAAGACATTCCCATAGATCATGGGAAGGATGACATTATCCAGAGCCGAGAGCTTCGGCAGCAGATTGAAGCTCTGGAAGACGAAACCGATCTTGCGATTTCTGGTATAGGCCAGCGCACTGTCCCCGAGCCTTGCGACCTCTTCCCCATCGAGCTTGTAAGAGCCGCGACTCGGACGGTCGAGACAGCCCAGAATATTCATCAGCGTCGATTTCCCGGCGCCCGAAGGTCCCATGATAGAGACAAACTCCCCCTTGGAGATCGTAAGATCGATCTTCGTCAGGACAGGCACCTCCTGCTTCCCGATATAGTAGCTCTTGCCAATATCCGTCAGGCGGATGACTTCATCCGATTTCTCTTTCTTCTCCATCACACCGGACCTCCCGGGCCGTGGCGATTGTTCTTATTCGTCGGTGTCGAAGTCTTCTCCTGCGAGACAGTCCCGCTGACCACGATCTCCTGCCCTTCGGAAAGACCGCTCGTCACCTCGATCTCCTTCTCGGTGGAGATCCCCGTCGTCACATAGGTCTTCTTCACATCCGCCCCCTCTTTGACGTAGACATAGGAGCCTTCCGAGTCGCTGCGGATCGCCGTCACAGGCACTGTCAGCGCATCCACGCTCTCGCGGCCCTTGATGACCGCTCTCGCCGTCATGGACGGATAGAGCCCTTCCAGCTCGTCCTTATTGATATCCACATAGACGGTATAGTACACGACCGAGCTCGAGGAACTGCTCGTGCTGCCGCTCGCTGAGTACTGCTTCTTGGAAATATCCGACACCACGCCGTGGAACGTTCGGTTCGGGTACGCATCGACCGTGAATTCCACCTTCTGGCCCACGGCCACCTCACCGATATCTGTCTCATCGACCAGAAGCTCGATGCGCATGGAAGAAAGATCGGCGACCGTCACGATGACCATCTGGCTAGACAGCCCCTGAGACACCGTCTCCCCTTCCTTCATTGGCTCTCCGATGACTACGCCATCCATCGGCGAAGTGATGACCGTATCATTCACATCCGCCTGCGCCTTGTCATACGCTGCCTGTGCATTCAGATAGTCCATGCGCGCATTATCCATCTCCTGATACGGGATCGCGCCTTTCTCATAAAGGCCTGCCAGACGTTCATAGTAGGACTCCTTGTTCGCGAGTGTATTCTGCGTCTGCTTCATCATGGACGTCAACGCCTTCGACTCGATCATCGCCAGCGTCTCGCCCTTCGTGACCTTCTCATTCTGCTTCACATACACCTTTTCCAAAGTGCCGGACGCCGTCGCCGAGAGATCGACACTGTTCACCGGCTCGATCGTCCCCGTCGCATCGATGGTAAGCCCGATAGCAGCGCGCGATACCGCCCCCACCGTGTAATTATCCTTCTTGGGAGCATGGCTCTTCTGATACCAGAAATAACCGCCGCCCGCTGCCACTGCGATGACAATGAGGAGAACGACCATCCATTTCTTCTTCATATATTTCCTCCTTATGGGGCTCATGAATTCACAGGAAACCCTACATTTCGTAAAAACATTCTCTCCTAATAATGTCATTATATCACAGGAAAGAAAAGTGCGTAAAAATAAAGGAAAGTAGTTTGCAGCTAGCCTGCGGGGGTAGGGAAATGAGAATACCGCTCCTCCACATCCCATCATTCCCCCGTATCATCATTTCCCCCCATATCGTCATTTCGAGCGAAGCGAGAAATTTTCCTTGCACACCGGTAAAACGTAGACTGTGAGATAACGATACGGCAAAAAAATTTGGGCGTTTCCTCACCAATGCAGAACGCCGCTATCGCATTAAGATCCCTCGGCTCTGCTTTCGATGACGATGCGGAAGGACGGGCTATCTCACATCCCCTTTCATCCCTTCTCGTAGAAGGCTGCCCCGTATCGTCATTTCGAGCGAAGCGAGAAATCTTCCTTGCACACCGGTAAAACGTAGACTGTGAGATAACGATACGGCAAAAAAATTTTGCGTTTCCTCACCAATGCAGAACGCCGCTATCACGTTAAGATCCCTCAGCTCTGCTTTCGATGACGATACGGGAGGACGGGCTATCTCACATCCCCTTTCATCCCTTCTCGTAGAAGGCTGCCCCTGCGGGGCAGATCTATCCTCCGCCTTCGGCGCGCCCCTTCTTCAAGGGGCTGCTCTACTGGCATGCAAAAACGCAATCTGCGAGAGAAATCAGTATAGTCTGAAATACGAGAATACCGCTTCCCTCACATTCCCTTTCACCCCACTGCGAGAGCCAACCTCCGCCCCTTTGGGGCACCTCCTTCCAACGGAAGGAGGGAGAATGTCAACCTCCGCTCCTTCGGACCGCCTCCTTCCAACGGAAAGAGGGAACGATGCGAGAGTCCCCCTTTCCTCAAAAGAGGGTACAAAAAAACGCAGCCCATGCGGGCTGCGCTCTCTGATTTCAAAAACTACACATTGAAGCGGAAGTAGGCGATATCCCCATCCTGGATGATATAGTCCTTCCCTTCGACACGGAGGAGACCTTTTTCACGGACCGTCGTATACGAGCCGCATTCCATCAGGTCTTTGTAGGAGACGATCTCCGCACGGATGAAGCCTCTCTCGATATCGCTGTGGATCTTGCCGGCGGCCTTAGGTGCTTTCGTCCCTTCACGGACCGTCCAAGAACGACATTCATCCGGTCCGACGGTGAAGAAATTGATAAGTCCCAGCATAGAGTACGCACTGCGGATCAGGCGATTCAGGCCAGGCTCCTCTTCGCCCAGATCGGCCAAGAAAGCCTTCGCCTCTTCGGCATCCAGCTCGGAGACCTCCTGCTCGATCTCCGCAGAGATCGGCACCCACTTGGCGCCTTCCTTTTCTGCCTGCGCCGCTGCCTTTTGGACGAAAGGATTCGCTTCCGGATCCGCGATGTCATCTTCCGCGACATTCAGCACATAAAGGACAGGCTTCAGCGTGATGAGATTCAGCTCCTTCAAGACCTCCAGATCATCTTCCGAGAGATCAAGGGCTCTTGCCGGCGTCCCTTCCTGCAGCGCATCGAATACCTTTTCAAGCACCGGCAGATCGAGCTTCGCCTGCTTGATCCCTGCCTGCGCGAGCTTCGCCGTCTTGACCTTCTTCTTATCGACACTCTCCAGATCCGCCAGACACAGCTCCGTATTGATGATATCCATATCACGGACAGGATCGATAGAGCCTTCTACGTGCGTGATATTTCCATCCTCGAAGCAGCGGACCACATGCGCGATGGCATCCGTCTCACGGATATGCGAGAGGAACTGATTTCCCAGGCCCTCCCCCTTGGATGCGCCCGCTACGAGGCCGGCGATATCGACGAAACGAGTGAACGCCGGCGTCGTCTTCTTCGGCTGGAACATCTTCGCCAGATCATAGATGCGATGATCCGGGACCTCTACGACGCCCACATTCGGCTCGATGGTGCAGAAAGGAAAATTCGCCGCTTCTGCTCCGGCTTTTGTGATGGCATTGAACAGCGTGCTCTTCCCTACATTCGGAAGGCCGACAATGCCGATCTGCAGATTCGTACTCATGGATACTCCTTGTAAATATAGGTTCAGGGATCAGAAGTGACCGATGACTAAACGCGAAAGCGCCACCTCTCATTCCCAATTCGGGAAAAGCGATCTTCTCATTTCTCAATGCATGAGCCGATTGCACTCTTCCCTCCCCTTTGAATTTATCTGGCAGCCAGTGCCTTCTTCATGCGTTCTACCGCTTCCTTCGTCAGCTCCGGCGTATTGAAAGATGTCAGACGGACATAACCTTCCCCGCACGGACCGAAGCCGGAGCCCGGCGTGCAGATGATTTCCGCCTTATTCAGCAGGAAATCAAAGAAATCCCAGCTCGTCATACCTTCCGGCACCGTCAGCCATACATATGGACTGTTCACGCCGCCGCAGGCAGGAAGACCCGCTTCCTTCGCACCGGCCAAGATGACCGCAGCATTCTTTCTATAGATATCCAGCGTTTCCTGGATCTGCTTCTGGCCTTCTTCGGTGTAGATCGCTTCAGCGCCGCGCTGCACGATATAAGAGCAGCCATTGAACTTCGTGCACTGGCGGCGATCCCACAGCTGGTTTGCCGAGATCTTCTCGCCCTTCTTCGTTTCCAGCATCAGCTCCTTCGGAACGACGCAGTACCCGCAGCGGACACCGGTGAAGCCAGCCGTCTTCGAGTACGAACGGAACTCGATAGCGACTTCCTTCGCCCCTTCGATCTCATAAATGCTGTGCGGCACATCATCTTCCGTGATGAATGCTTCATACGCAGCATCGAAGAAAATGACAGAGCCCGTCTGCTGTGCATAACGTACCCATACCGTCAGATCCTTCTTCGTCAGCGCAGAGCCGGTCGGGTTATTCGGCGAGCACAGATAGATGATCATCGGATCATGAGACGGCAGATTTGCCTTGAAGCCGCATTCTTCATAGCACGGCAGATATTCGAAGCGTTCATACGCTCCGCGCACGAATTTGCCGCTTCTTCCGGCCATGACATTGCTGTCCACATAGACCGGATACACCGGATCGGTGATCGCTACGATATCGGATTCTGCAAAGATCTCCTGCATATTGCCGACATCGCACTTTGCGCCGTCGCTGACAAAGATCTCGTCTGGGGAAATATCGCATCCGCGATCCTGGAAATCATGCTTTGCGATCGCTTCACGCAGGAAGAGATAGCCCTGCTCCGGACCATAGCCGCGGAACGTCTCCACATGTCCCATTTCCTCGACAGCCTTCTTCATCGCTTCGATCACGACCGGAGCCAACGGCTGCGTCACATCACCGATACCAAGGGAAATGATATTCGCATCCGGATGCGCGGCTTTGTACGCCTCCTGCTTCTTGCGGACTTCCGCGAACAGGTATGCACCCTGAAGATTCAGATAATTTTCATTGCAATGAGCCATAAATTTCGCCTCTCTATTCTTTATTATTCATGTCAGTATGACTGTTATATTTTACCATACAGGGGAAGGAAAGGGAAATGAAAATGACTGCCGCTCCCGAAGGGCCTCGAAAAGAGACTAAGTGACGCCTGCAATAAAAAATACCCACACAGTTATACCTTTAAGTATCTTTATTATTAAACGCCGCTTATACATGGGGTCAACAGGTTCATCTTCAGAAATGCTCGAAATAAAGCCGAGTCAAAAATCCGTAATTTTGTGCCTTTTCGCTCTCATCTGAGCCAATGTTATCCTACGCTCTTTTTGATAAGCCTTAAATTTGTCTACTGGGTAAGGCATATACCAGTATGTATATCCCCAAATATACTTTGTACTGTTTTCTTTCCCACCATAAGAGTACTTTTCTTCCAAAAATCCCTCATAATACAGATCCCACAATGCTCTTTGCAATGAGTCGTTTTCGATAGGATAATATGATGGATTAACCACTTGGATATCAACAGTACATTCACCAGCACTATTAAAGGCTTTCCACTGTAAAAATGCGAACTCTTTGCCTGAAGTAATTCTAAGTTTCCATAGAACCGTAGAATTACTCAAACGATTCAGCGAATAATAGTACGTTCTTCCATCCAATATGCTCTTTTCCCTATTTAAAGTTGGTGATCCCAATTTAACCCAAACATCTTTAAAATTTTCAGACTTTTGAACGTGTCCTATATCTGTACTTACATTAAACTTATAATTTCCCTCCCAGACTGGTAATGGCAGCCATTCCTGCACCCCGCTCGCAGAATCGTGATGTCCCACGATAAAGTCATCGCCAAATTTCCTATGAATTAAGTTTAGCCGTTCATCATGAGACGATGTTTTTGCAAAAGAATCCATTCCATGCAGAAAACTACGATACTTATGATTATCATTATGAATCTTTTCATTTTGATCCTCTAAAATAAACTGTTTTTCAACTTACTTTACAGCCAAGATCTATTCTCTCCGCTGATGCAAAATGCTTGCCACACGATTCATAGCAACCTCAAAATCAGCTTTTATCTCACATTCCCAAATGACAATCACATGCCACCCCATCTTTTCCAATGATTCACGATGAAATGTATCATTTACCCTGTTTCTTCTAAACTTAGCCAACCAAAAGTCAGTACGGGTCTTAGGAACAAAGGCATATCTGCATCCTTCATGGTGATGCCAAAAACAGCCATTCACGAAAATGACCGTTTTATATTTGGGGAGCACCACATCCGGTTCCCCGGGATATCGGGGATCATTTTTCCGAAAACGGAATCCATGCTGAAAAAGCCAGCTGCGTACCTGCACTTCAGGTTTTGTATCTTTCCCTTTGACCTGACTCATATTCCAGCTGCGATGCTCTTTAGAAATGGTATCAGTCATTACTGGATTCCTTCTTTTTCTTTCACAAAGTCAATGAACTTTTTCAATGTCCAGATCCGATCACGTTTATTTTTGGGATAGGCACTGATATACGGTTTGGGAACTACAAGTATCACATTCTCTGACTGCATCTCATCCATCTGCGCCTCTGAGACTCCCTGCTGCAACGTACACAGATGGTGTACCGGAATGCGATCTGCTTCTGTAATCACCTGGCGCCATCGATCCTTACAGGTCGTTTTGGCAGCCAGAGATATGAGTTTATCCGCCGGAAAAGTCATATCATGGTACTTCCATTCAGAAGGAAAAATAAAGTCTGGCACCTTTTTCCCCTCTGTCCTTGCCTGCGCTGTATACTCCAGAGAATTCTCATCAAAAAGTGCCGCCAGATGATGTTCAAGGCTCTTGCCCGCCCTGCTTTTACGTCTGTTCAATACCCTGTTCGCCAGCGCAGTGAAATCATCAACGCTGTCAAAGCCTCTGCGCAAGAAGCCTCCATACTCAACATTTTCTACCGCGCGAAACAGTTTGAATTCCTCATCTGTCCAGTTGATCAACTGCTGATCCGGATTATCCCAAGAAAGGACTTTTTCCTTAAACAGGCGACTTCTCAATACTCTGGCTTCGGCAGACATCTGCTCTGTTGTTGGAAATGCATGATTCTCACGAAGCATTTTTTCAGCCAGCTGTTTCAGCTCAAGCTCATGAGATTCTTCTGTAACAGGAATATAATTGATCAGCGCATTGGTTTGCGTCGGGCTGATTCCAAGAACCTGCATAAACTCATCTATTTCTGCGTCAGTATCTAGGAAGAAGCCAGAGTAATCTTCCCAGTCCTGCTCCGTCAATACAAAGAGAGATCCGGCCTGATCAGGACGAAGAAAATTGAAATTGCGTCCAAAAGAAGTAATTCGCAATTCTCTCTTGCTGCTGTAGTAGGTAAACCGGCTGGTTGTTACCATTCCATCCGGCCATGTGATTTTAACTTCTCTTTTCAAGATGCCGGTACTTGGCAGGTACTCTTGAAACATCATGCCGGAAGCCCTTTTAGAAACCAGTATGCCGGATTGATGTCCACCCGTTGCGCCTGTATCATTCGCTGATAAAAATTTGCAAAAAGAATTTCTGGCACCTTTCACTGACTTGATAGCCAATTCACTCGCTTTCGGCATATCAGACGCCTCCTGCCCGAAAAAAAATCAATCGGTTACATGATTTCCTTTTCTTAAGTCAAAAAGTTTTTTTACGACCAGCTCTGCCACATTTGCCATCAATGGCATGACGACGGAATTTCCGAATTGTCTATAAGCCTGTGTATCTGATACTGGAATCTTAAAGCTATCTGGAAATCCCATCAGTCTTGCACATTCTCTCGGCGTCAATCGTCTGGGATTCTTACCTTCCTGTTCAATCAGTATTTCCGATCCATCCTTGTAATATCTTGCGCTTAGAGTTCTGGTTACTCCATCCAGCGGTGCCAATCCATAACCGAATCCATTCCCTTTGGCTTTGTGTTTGGCAGCATAGTTCTGCAGATATGACCACAGCTTATCCGACAGAGTATACTTTGACTCCACATGATCCATCAGAATATCAGCCACCACCGGTTTCGGCTCTACCGGAGTGATATCAAATTCAAAATCAATATCATTTCCAAATCTTTCCCGATCAAATCCCACAATCAGGATTCTTTCTCTATGCTGAGGAACAAAGTTCTGTCCATCAAGAATTGCCGTAAAAACCTGATAATTCAATTCTTCCAACGATTCCATAATGACTTTGAATGTATTCCCGTGATCGTGACTCTTCAAATTTTTTACATTTTCAAGCATAAAGGCCGATGGCCTGCGAGCCTTCAGAATACGGCAGACATCAAAGAAAAGTGTCCCCTGTGTCTTGTCTTCAAAGCCGGTGGCTCTTCCCATACTTTTCTTCTTGGAGACACCGGCAATACTGAATGGCTGACAGGGAAAGCCTGCGACAAGTATGTCATGTCTGGGGATACTGCGGGCATCGACTCTTGTAATGTCACCATCCGGCAGCTCGCCAAAATTGGCAAAATAGGTCCGCTGGCTATACTTGTTCCACTCAGAGGAGTAAAGGCACTTGCCTCCTGCGGATTCATAAGCAAGGCGCATGCCGCCGATTCCGGCAAACAAATCGATAAAAGTAAACTTACCTTTTTTCTTATCCTCTACCTTCATCAGTTTTTCCCGCAATGCATTAACAGCAAAATCCTGCATCGTCTCTCCATCTACAGCAAGGCGACTTTCTATAAGAGCCAAAATATCATTATCCAACGTAACAGTAATCTTTTTCATTATTCCTCCGGGAATGATTTTCTATATATTTCTTCCCAGTTTATCATAAAACAGTTGGATTATCAAAAGCAGAATAAAACAGGAAATGCCTCACATCAAGACATTTCCTTAGCCATTAGAAGTGGACACTTACGTGATAATCTTTGCAATACACTTCATTTTTCCCCCAAATTGTGTGCGAATTTTTCGAGATTCACTTAAACTGCTGACCTTTGCATCAATTTTCCCAAGAATAACGGCACAATCATTCGCGGACATCGTAGAAATTACATGCAGCTCAAGCCTTGCTCTGGATGCTCCCACATAAAACAGAAGCTTGCCGTCATCGTCAAAAGTTTCCGCATCAAAATCTACAAGTATGACGCAATCCGCCTGCAGTCCTTTAAACTTCCGGCAGGATGTAAAAAGATATTGACCACTGTAATAAAGCCTGTTATCCTTTTCCTGCATCTGATCAGAATCAGACAAAACGCTTTTTACTTCTGTTTTCATTGTCAGAATAACTATATCATGATATCCTCTTTGCTCGAATTTCCGTATGGATTCATCTACTGCGCGAAACACACCTGCCAGATCCCCCGCAAAATACATCATAGGGCTGCAGCCAGCCACTGCATTTTCAGACATCTCCGGTGTTTTATCTGATATAAGTTGCATCGATGTCCGTGCAATATTTTCTGTATTTCTGCAGTTTTTATAAAGAGTCAATTTACAATCAGCCTCTCTGATCACTGCGGGAATTCGGCTGCTTTGAATCATTTGGAGCTTATCATAAAATATATAAAAGGAACCGCTGGCGTTCTGCGCAATCTGACACAATGCTTCCAAGATCCGATTCTCTTCGATATCCTCCTGACCAAAGTCCTGCCCTTCATCGACGATTATGTTGGCTGTAAGCCCTGCTTTTCTCAGATAACTGGCTTTTCCTTCATGCGGCATGCCTGCAAATACATCAGTTCTTTTTCAAGATTTCCTTCTAGCGTATCATCGCACATATCGAGAAGATTATCCCAGACGGTTTCATTGAAATCCTCGCCAGACAATAACATTCCTTTATCCACGCAGGTAAGGCTGCTGGGTGTTTGCCCCGACTTTAATCTCGTTTCTGCCTAAAAATCTTCTGCAGCAGAGCCCAGATCTCCCAGCTCAAAAAATCCAGGGATATTCCCAGCTTCATCATGCCGGCCGACAACTGCCACCCGATCAAGCAGACAGTTGAACGATTCACAGCAGGTCTCCGGCAATAAAGCACAGGCATGACAAGCTGCATAATTCAAAGAATTATATCCCTGTGTTGTAGATTCGATACATAACGGATCCGACGAACACCATTTTGCCTGATCAAGCATGTTTTTCAAAACCTTTCCTATAATATCTGTTTCTGCCATACGTACCAGCCCGCCGAGGCTTCCATCAGACGCAGTTGATGAGGTATATAAGAGAATGCCTGACATCGGTTTTACTCTTCCAGGATATGTCGAATAAATCCTTTCTTTAATTGATGCTTCCGAATAGCCACACTCCTGCGTAATCTGTCTGATGAGCAAATGAGACAATGTATGCAATAATACGTATGGTTCAGAAAACACTTTCTGCATGGCACTGCCCGCCGGAATCCGCTGATACATGGCTCTGTACCGGTCAGTATCACGAACGATTGCTGCCCATTTGTCCAATGTTTCCATATTCAGTTGGAAGAAAATCCCCTCTCCATACAAATTGATTCCAGGCAGCCATTCCGTTTTTTTGATGCTCGGCTCTATATATCCCATTGGATGGAGTTCTCGATTGAACGCTTTCAGCTTCTCTGTTTCCTGATTGTTTGCATCTGTTGGATCCAGTGACAGCACTCTTCGGAATCCTACCAGCGCCATCACTTCCCGCAGTTTATGCACTTTAACGATCTTTTTGAAAAACGGGGTAAATGCTTCTGGCACAGCAGATGTTTCTATACGGAAATTCTTATCCTTATTATCCCCGCCGCAGAAAGCATCATATTCATCTTCACGCAGTTTTTCATAAGAATAACCTTCATTGCCTGGATCGCCTGCAGCGCTGTATCTTTCAAATTTTTCTTTGACTGCACAAAGGCCATACTTAGCTAAATATTCTTTAAGATCAGAATTTATTGCTTCCAGAAGCACTGGCATTGAAACAGCCGGAGCCTTTTTAATTTCTTGATACAATTTAAGCAATTCCGGGTGATCATCCAGCAGCTGATAGAAAGGATCCCTGCGCTCAGGGATCGTCAAAGCACTCCTGATGACTGAGTAATACACATTAGAAGCGCCACGCTGCAGTGCATGCATTCCCGCGATACAGTCTTTTTCCCAGACCTCTTTGCTCTTTCCGCCCCACGGTCTTTTTCCTTTGCACTTGTACCCCCGAAGTGCATTGGCAGACATGCACCCTTCCATGGAACGTTCTTTTCCGCACGTATCGCAATGAATAATAATACTTTCCAGTCCACCAGAAGTGTTATTGAATCGAATCTTCAATTTATGATCCAACTGTGTCTTGCCACGATGTACCCACCAGTTAAACGGAAAGTCCTCGATATGCCCATTTATGCAGGCCGCAACAAATCTGGATGGAATCAATTTGTGTTTTTTCCCGCAGTGCCGGCAGGTAGTAAAATCATTATCCCCACTCCCCAGCTTCCAATAGACGTCCAGTCTTCCGCAGGCAGGGCAGAAGTGCATATAGGGAAATCGAAAAGCGTATACATCCTGCGAAAGATGATTGCTGCTATTTTTATTACTTTCCATTGTTTTGGGAGCGAGAAAATATCGGACGCCAAGCAGATGCTCTAAATTCCTGTCATGAATTTTGGCAGACTCTGGAATTCGTTTTTGCTGATTTGAATTCTTATAGGCTCTTTCCCATAAATCAGCCGACGCAATAATACCGGAGAATTTTTCAAGATCTACGACGGCTCCTGGACCAAAAGTTGTAATGATCTGGCTTTTTCGCAACTCTCCAGCCTGCAACGGCTCGTTCCACTCAATTCTCTCTTCGTCCGAATTCTTTTTTATTAGCGGCCTTTTGCTGAATCCCATAGTAAGCTCCTTTAGTTATTGTAAACATAAACACCCGATGTTTCGTCAACCGTTCTCATACTGTTCATTGTGCTGAATTTCTCTCCGCTTGTATCGTTTTGAAGGAGATAATACTTGTCTCCAGGAGTTTTTTTAGTATAAGAATGGGTGTCCTTTACATGATCCCAATAGTCAATAAACTCATCTAATCGCTCTTCCACCAGATCAACTGCCATGGGATCAACATCTCTGACACGAGCCAGAATAATAGCTTTGGCTCTTTTTACTATGGGCAAATCTGGTCTGAACATTCCAGCTCCATCATTCGGTTGTAATTTCAAATCCAGATATCTGCAAAGTGTAACGAAAACTGCATGTACACCTTTCAACACTGCCTGATCGGAAAACGGAGTCAGACTGGTCGCTTCTACATACCGATACATACCAGCATGATATTTTAAAAACTGTTCATAATGACTGCGATCACGCGAACGGCTTGCGTTGTACAATGCTATCACAAGGCCAGGATTTTTACGCCCCACGCGACTTGTAGCCTGGATATACTCCGAATTGGTCTTCGGCTGTCCGACAACAACCATGGTTCCCAGCCTTGACACATCCACACCAACCGATATCATATTGGACGAAGCCACGCAATCTATGACATTGTCTGTTTTATTTTCATCAGTAATAGAATACTCAAGTCTTGATAAAATTTCTGCGACCTCATCAGAGCCTTTTCTACTTGTCAGTTCTGCAAAATAGGAGGGATACTCGACGTCCTGCATTTCCTGCATATGTTTAAATTTCATATCTCGTAGATATTCAAATCGACCTCTGACGTCGTCTTCCAGTTGCGTTAATGAATTGCCAAGCTCTCTGATACTGTTGAAATAGCAGACCATCGTCCAGTAGTTATCCGCAACTCCCCGCTCAAACTGATCACGGTACAGCAAACTTCTTGTAGCGAAAAAGAGTGCCGCCTGTACTCGAATCAGAGTGGTCGCCAAAGTAGCGCTGCTGCTCATAACACCACAATAAAGTCTTGCCGGTTTTTCTGTCATCTTCGATTTAAAAGCGAAGAATGAATCATCAGTAGTGAGACACTGTGGCGGGAATTGAGAATAATTTCTTCCATACAACTGTTTAATTTGATAGGCTGCATTCGATACTGTTGCAGTAGAAGCGATGATTTTAGGGCCAATCCCCTGATCTGTTGTACATAGTGCATTGACAGCTGTTTCATACAGACCAACCATACTTCCCAGTGGTCCTGAAATCAAATGCATTTCGTCCTGGATAATCAGTTCTGGCGGACAGTTGGGCGCTGCGTGCTCTCTGTCAAACAAAGCAGCAGCCTGATCCTGTTTGGGGAGCTGAGCAAATTTATCAACCGTGGATACGATAAAAGTTGGTTTGTGGGCATAGATGTCTTCATCCACCAGATGAATTGGCAATACACCATGATCAAAACGCTGAGAAATACAATCTGGATTTTCACAATGAACTTCAAGCCTGCGCGAAGTTTCATTAACCTCATAATTTGTCTCATTGATCAGATGCCCGCACCATGGGCAACATTTTAAGAGACAAGGACTCCCACTTTGATTGCTCACTCGGCTGAATGAATCTGACTTTACTTTTTGCAAAAAGCCATCTGCATCTGCTAATTTATTGGGCGTTAATCCATTCCCCACCCAGAGTCCAATACCGATTTCCCCATCACTGATGTTCTCCTGCCGATTCAAATCATTGCACGCCATGATCATCATTGACGCTCGTTCAAACTGCTGCAGGGTAAGAAGTCGTAAAGTATACCGCATAAAAACTGCAGTGGTCTTGTCATGCCGATTTCTCATCCGTCTTAGAAGAATGGTAAAAGCCGCTATACCAAGGTACGCTTCTGTTTTACCACCGCCAGTAGGAAACCACAGTAAATCCACTATATCTCTGGTATCATCTGACGGATCGATAATCCCAGCAATTTCATGCAGAAAAAACGCAAGCTGAAACGGATACCAGTTAATATTTCTGTCATCGATCTCCGTGCCATAAAGCTTTACCCCAGACTGCTTTCTCTGCATATACATGACCTGGTTAGCCAATTGAAAGGCTCTCCATGGCGCGTGTGCATCCCCCGATGCCTTCGCAGCACTTTGCAGCAACTTGACAGACTTACGCATCCTTTGAAGAGCGGTGGAACACTTTTTTATATTTCCTTCTGCAGTTTTGACCAGTTTCTTATCCAGCGAAAAAATTTCCTTCTCGCTCTTTTCAATCCATTTGCCATAACGATCAAGGAAATCATTCAGCCCATTAATAATTCGGGCAGAGTCCGCTTCCATAAGGAACTTCATATTGAATGTCTGATTATCTTTGAAAATGACTGGCCGCATCTGGTACAAATTATATTCCGGCATAAAGGCCATGCGAACCCAGTGCGGAGTATTTCCATGATCAAGATCCCACTCCACAGAGCAGCCATGCCCCTGACCAAAACATGGATAGTCATGGTATAGCAGCTGCATTTCCAGAGTTTCCTCATCATTGCTGATGCTTCCGTTGGCCGGAATTTTTACGAAAGTCCCTTCTTCACCTTCCACTGACAGCTGAACTTGAAACAATATCTTTTTAATGGTCTCTTCTTTAGAAGTATGGGAATCCATTTCTTCAATGACATTTTTATTGATCAACGTCAATGTAACAATGGTATCATCACCAGCAGATACCTTTCTCAGCCAATGCATATGAAGCCACACGTTATCTTTTATCGAAAAATAACGGTTCCCATAATTCTCTACAGGAATATCAAACTTTCGAACCCAGTTCTGCAGCTCTCTGCACCATTCAGCGCTTTTGTCCGTATTGCCATCCGTATTCTCATGACGATACCAGGCCCAGGACACCTTACAGTCAAAAGAGGGAGCCTCCGCTCTCACCGTAAATGTGATACCTGCAGAACTCTGCCTGACCGCATTACTGAATGCCAGTGGATTATCCTGCATATCTTCTGCTCTGGTAAAAATCTGATCACTCTGATTAATTACAGAATCATCTTCCATATCAGCCTCTTCAGCGGCCATACTGCCCGATCCTTCTGGTGCATCAGGTCTCTGCGGATATAATTTACCCATGATATAGTAGCGTTCCGGATTCTCATGTAAAACTTCATCAGCAGAGACTGGACCGATCAAGTCTTTACGCAGAATATCAACTATATTTTCCCTCGCATCATAAAACTTCTCATATCCAGACATGTCTGTCCTCCATCCGCGCAATTGAAGTACTGATTAAATCGCGGAGTCTGCTTTCACCGTTATGGCAAAGCCAGAAACAAGTAAAAGCAGACTGCAACGAAATCAATACTTTTATAACACAAAATCATAAAACGCAGAATCATTACGCAAATGACAATCAGTAAGAATATTCACATTTTCCTATTCCTGTCAGCGATAATCCGCTCCAGATGGCAAGATTTCCATATTTTTTCACGCCATCTCCCTGTCCCAAATTCTTATCAATAATTGTTATCAAATCATTGACATACAGATTATTGATTATTCTGGGATAATCCTCAAGAGAAGGGATATCTCTCCGGAGCGTGGCATCTGACATGGCGTCATATAAATCCGCCATAAAGACACTTCCTGCTTTTCCCAAAACATCAGGAACATCAGAATCTCCGCCATCCATCGCCAGTTCATAACCAAGGTTTCTTCGCCCATCCTGCTGCGTAATGTGCTTGTTCAGCTGCAGCAGTGTACCAACTGGCAAAAACTTCTGGATATACTGCTGGATTTCTTTCTTTGCAAATCCAGCTTCATCGATATCTCCGTAAAGACCGAATTCAATTTTGGAAGGCCGGAAGCCGCGTCTCTCTCCATTTTTCTTATATCCCCGCCCCATTCTGTCAATACAATGCCAACGGGGAAAACTGTCAAACTCCTCGTCCAAAATTCCAACATCCCCTTTGGTACGGCTTAATGCCACATAAGCCACCCGACACGTCTCATCAGATGGATCGCACGAAACATCAAGAAGATCTTTCGAAATATACACCTGGTCATACTCCCTGCCCTTGGCCTGATGAACATTGCTTATGATAATGGAGCTGTTCGGAACAAAACCAGAAAGTAAGATTCCACAGTTTTCCCGGAAACGCCAGGCTTTGAGTCTGATGTTTCGCAGAAGGCTCTCCACCGTATAATGCCCTTTGCCATACGAATCTTCCTCGACCATGCACTGTTCCAATGCGTCCCAGTAACAGAAAGCAGGAAGATTCATGTTTAGTTTTTGCTTTGTCTCATCATCAAAGAAGGACTCAAACGAATCGATAAATTTTTCCTTGTCAATCCGGTCCCCCTGATAATGCTGAAAAAATAATCCGATCCATCCAGCTAAGTATGCGTTATCTTTCCTTCTTTGGACATGCACAGGATAGTACACATCATTTTCAAACATGCACTCATAAAAACGTGAGGCAATTTCTGTAACTGTCACATTTTTCCACGTAAGAATGCCTGTTGCTTTATGGCTCTCCTCCTTACTCTCCTCTATGACAGAGTCTACAATAGAGTCCAAGGTATCACTCGATAAAATCCCAGAATTTTCGATATCCTTGATTTGTTGAGCTGCGCTGTCCGCATCTTCATTAATCAGCGCTGGTCTCATTGCATCAAGTTTTTTGTTTAATGCAGAGTCCGCATCTGAGCGGTAGTTATGGAAAAAAGAGATCCTGTCAACTCCAGACATGTTACAAAGTGCTTTAAAAAAGCGGCTGGATGTTACTACGTCATTTTCTTTGTCTTTAAGCTGAAAATCATAAATGGATTGGCAGAAATCCCCCAGAAGAGCAAATCCGGTTCCTTTTTCTAAATGTTGCAATAGCTCCAAAACAAACTGGGCTCTTATGCTGATGATATCCTGAATTTCATCTACAATAATATATTTATAGTCAGGTACCTCTTGCTTTCCAGCATTTAACCTCTTAAGCGCATTTCTGATACCTGCATCATATGAATTCGGTATCATATTCTCGACAGCCTGTTCATCATCACTGTGCGTAAGCATCCAGCAATAGGAATCTATCGTACCAATCTGCCAGTCCAACCCCTCCAGCTCTTCATCACCGGCACATTTTTTCTGAATTCGATTCTGTACTTCAGCAACAGCCGCACGACTGAAACAAAGCACCAGTATATCCTCTGGAGCCACATTTTCTTCTTTTACAAGATAAATAATCCGTTCTATCAGAGAATACGTTTTCCCTCTCCCAGGTCCCGCATTTACAATCGTTCTGGCATCCACAGGAAAATGAATGAATTCCTCCTGCTCTACCTGTTTGAATGATTCAAAAAGCCGTTGATTGGATATATCGCCTTCTCCTTTTTGATCCTGCGCGAAATTATCAGCCACGGGCGTTAGCTTTTTTACTTTATCGGCAATCTCGTCAAGGCAAACAAATAATTCTTGAATTCGTGTCAAAAGCCCACTGCATTCCCCCTCAACAGTCTGATACTTTTCAATGCTTTCTTTATGTCTTCTTTCTGAAGATTTGACTGATTCTATCAGCTGGCTGAGTTCTTCCACCTTATCCGCAAAATCAGAAACAAATCGCTCTACCGGTAAATTCTTCAGAAGCTTATCGGCTTCATCTTCCAGCGCTTTCCAGTCAGTCACCCAGTTCTGATGAAACTCACGACTGTTTTCCGCTATGCGTTTGCATTTTTTTATCTCGCTCGCTTTTACTTCCAACCTGCTTTTCAGTTTAGAAATGTCATCCAACCGCTTATCTCGACCTGACAATTCCGCATTATATGCCTCATAATTTCCTTTTTCATTTAAGTCACATAACTTTTGCAGCCATAAATCAACTGAATCCTTCTTCTCGGCTTCACTGACAAACTTCTCTATTTGCTCGATTATATTGTCGTTCGGTAATTCATTGGCATTGTATCGAGTCCTGATTTCTTCAATTCTATATTTAAGATCTGTCCAGCCCTGATACCATTTCTCCATCTGCTCACGCTGTCCATCAGGCGCTAAACTCGGAGCTGCGTTAATAATAGACTTTTGGCAGTACTGATATCCTTTGCAATCACTTCTATCGCACTTGCAGACGACCCTTTCTTTCCCATCCACAAGAACTGCTCCCCAAGGCTGTGTTTCGGGATAAAGCAAACACCAGGCGGGCGGTACTACAATCTTCCCATAAATTTTTTCTTGAATTTCAGACGGTTTATACATCCATTCTGTAATTGCACGATGCTCGATCTCCTCATGCAGCACAGCGATAGCCTTTCTATCACGAATCTGAGCCAGAAAGTCTTTATCTGATCTGATGTGAGCATCATCCTGCTTCAATGGATACAAATTGCTTCGAAACGCAATCGGGCTGACCTGTTTCATGCTATCCCTCCGACGACTTAAAATTTATAGCTGCATTTCAGGCGATCATATTTCCAGACCGGACTCATACTATCCTCTACCAAGTCACTGCCTGCTCGAACAGTAAGCACCATATTGGGATCTATTTCAGCAATTACATCAATGCCTTCGTCCAAAAAGCCGAAGGTCCCCTTAAGATTAACAGTCTCATATCTGCGATCAATATCCTCTACGCCAGTAAACACCAGCCGCATCTGCTTTGTCGTATCCGTTACTCCAAATTTTTGCTTCTTTCTGAAGTTCTTTATCGGATCTCCCTTAGAAACGAAATAATAAGGAGTCCCATCACTCAGTATAATTCCCACGTTCTGATTGGAAATATATTCCCCTTTATTCAAAGCCAGATAAGCAGCACCATCCGAAATACTCCAAGCCATGTTCTCAGGTTTCACCACTTTATCAATACCAAACATACTTTCAATTTCACTGATAATTGGTCTTAAATTACTGCTGCCGCCCACCATCAACACTTTATCTATACTTTCTTTATTCAGTCCGGCATCTTCCAATGTCTGATAGATACATTTCACAGCCTCATTGATTACCGGGCGTAAAATTGGTACAAACCACTGATCATAGTCAAATGCCAGAACAGCTTTCCCAAACTCACCATATTTTTGAATCATGCAGCGCACATTAGAGTTCTCCGAAAAGTCTTTTTTCAGCTTTTCGGCAAGGTAGTCCATTTCATCTCTCAACTCGGGAGCCATATCATCAAATGCCAAAGAAATGCCCTTCTTTTCAACCAATCTGGCATGTATATGTTCTGCCAGCATGCGGTTGATATCATTCCCGGCTTTAGGCATCCCCCCCTTAGCTAGTTCAGATATTTCTCCTTTTGAAATGTGCAGAATAGAAACGTCAAGGGTACCCCCACCCCAGTCAAAAACAAGTACATTGGAGTATCCTGCCAGTTTTTGCTTATTAGCCATATAAGCTGCTGTCGGCTCACTGATAAACTGTTGAATCATAATACCAGCATCCTCCGCTGCCTGCCGTATTGCCTGCCTTGCGACGGGCGGATATCCCACCGGAATAGCAACAACAGCTGTATCTATATTAAACTGTTCGTTTTTAGCCAAAAACTTGATATGCCTGAACAATTCTGCTGCCACTTCACCAGCGGTCCATCTTCGATGATTCGTTGATGCAACACAGTCTTTATCTGACCGAAGCTCCATTTTGACAGACGGAATCAAAACATTATCCAGCGCTAGCTTATTTCGCTTTTTCCAGGCATCATAACCGCACATGACCTTATCAGTTTCCTTATTGATGGCGACGAAAGAAGAGTCTGGCTCACCAATTTCATTCCCACAATGCATTGCGGTTTTCTGTGTCAGATTTCCTTCGTCATCTTGCTGAAATACAGATACACCGCTGCAGGTTGTCCCGAAATCTATTCCAAAATAGTTCTTGTAAGGCATATTTATTTTTTCCTCCTTATATTTTTACCCCTTCTTTTTCCAAAATTTTTATGATATCCTGCAACGGCAGTTCTAAAAATTCTTTATCATCATCCGGTACATCATTAATCGAAACTCTCAAGTCTGAAAAAGAATGCTTCAGCTTATTGCCCAAAGCCATCATCTGCTGTTTGTAATGATTTTCGAAACGAATATCATTATCTTGCAGCAATTTTTTTCGTTCTTTCAACTGCTCATCCTGCTTATCAATAAGATCTTCCTTCTGCTTCAGCGTCTCCTGCAATGAATTGATCGTATTCTGAGATTCTTTGCTCTTTTCGGCAAATCCTTGTTTTTCCCGCTCCATCTCATGAAATAACTGCTCCTTCTCATTAATAGCAGCCTGCCTTTCTTTCTGAATTCGAGCTTTCAAACCATCAATCTGCTTATTCAAATCTTTGATTTCTGTATCGCGCTCTACAATTCTCTGTTCAAACAGATCAATGGCTTTCTGTAAAGATACAACAGGAGCTTCATGCTGCTCTGCTTCCCCAGCCGGAGTAGATTCTTTTGTTACTTCCGCCGGCTTTTTCCCTTCAGATTTCGCTATGTCCACCGGCTTATTTACCACGCCTTTTTCATCCTTTACTGTCTGATTCTGCTTTGATACTTCCCTTATCCATGACAAGAATAACGGAAATTCCGGATGATTTTTTATTACTTCTTGTTTGTCTTCTTGCAGGCAGCGACGTACATAGTTTCTTAATTGCTCAAGATTTTCTATACTGCTTACTTCATCAATTGTCTTTCTAGATTTCCAGCTATCCAAGACAACCTCTCTAAAAAGAGAAATGTTATCTCCCCTAAATTTCTTTTTGGAGTCAAATTCCATAAACACTATGTTTTTTATGCTATAAATCAATATTGCCTGACTGTTTTTAAATTCACCATGTATACTTTCAGCCAAAAGCTGCATGAAAAAACGAAGCCTCATTCTTACCACGTTAACAAAATAAGTCTGCTTCATAAGAGATTGAATGATTCCTTTCCAGTCTTTGCCTTTCTCGGAATTCAGCAATCTTACAAGTGGGGCAATTCCTGTCGCTACAAAAGCATGGCAAAACCGCACCTGGTTCTGGTCAGTCATACCTTCTGAAAGAAGTGCATCTGTCATTACCCGCCTGTACTCCTTTTTCTTTTTCTTAGAAATACCAGCTTTGCTGTCTAGTTTTTTGTCCAAACTTTGGATAGTTATAACCGAAGTATCCATTTACTCAATTCCTTTCATCAACATAAATCAGCAGTTGCACGGGTGGAAACAAAAACATAAATTGTACTATCATCATTATTCAATCTGCGAAAACAAAGATTATAATAACCCCAGAGATTCAGGCCCTTGGATCTTGAGTGCGGATCTAAGACATAAGTTAGCAACCCCCCATTTAAAATGAGAGTTGCTAACTTTTGAGATTCTACAAGGCAGAACTAAAGAAAGAATCTACATAATATCCGTTTTCCCCTTTCATCAAGAATGAGCAAAAAGCCCATAAGCTGAATATCTCAGAAAACGTGTCTCTTCTACCTGTTATAGTACCATTTCAATACTTTATTTCCTGCAATACCATCGACATTTGACCATCGATAACAAGCATCTGAATCCGACTATACATTTCTTTTAAATCAGCATCATCCATATCACTGAACATCTGCAGGTGTTCAGCAGCGTCTGCCTGATTCCAATAGAATAGTTTTCTGTATCCGGCACTGCCCCGTCTTTTCGAATGAAACGAACACAATATCCCAAACTGCTCATTATGATCGCCGCTCCTTTCTTATCGATTAAGCCTGCCAAGTCAACAAGTCACATCCATAGGATTGAATAAGCCAAGATCCCCTTACATTTACATTATATCATTCATATAAAATTAGCGGAACATGTTTTTATCCTTTATGTATCATCCTCTCATCAGACATTATACCAAGCAAATTAGACTAAAATCAGCAAGATCCTGAAAGTTTTATTTAGAAGCAAATAAGAGACTCTTTCTCTTATTTGATAGCTATAGGCGTTATCGAATATGGGTGACGTTTGAATACTGATCCTTCATAGCATCCATATTTTATGTACGATCCCGATCTCCAGTCTCCAATCACCTGTTTCCAGTTCCTAATCCCTAATCCCCAGCTACTTTAAGATGCCAGTCGCCAAAGAGTATACCCCATCTTATCCCCTGTATTTACTGCAAGAATGGTATGTATGCCATTCTTGCAGTAAATAAAACGAACTACATCTTGCGTTGCTAATTTTTTCCCACTTGATTTTCCCTCTAGAACGTAGTACCATATAGTCATGAAGCATGGACATATTTGAACATGTTCCCCAGATGGACGGTTTCTCCGATCTTCAGAATTCTCTAAGCGCTACGAGATCACAGGGAGGGCCGCAACGGAAGGGGCAGATCTGCTATATGCACCGTGCGTCATCGGATGGGTCAGCGGAAGCGTACAGCCTGCTGCCGATGCCCATTTTAGGCTGACAAGTAAGAAAAATGAATATCCGGAAGCATGGCTTTCCCACTTCCCTGTCCTCTGCGAGGCCGGGTTCCGACGATAGCACAGGCCCTCCCGCACTTCGGTGCTCATGGACGACCGTCACCGATTCCGAGCTCCGCCTGCATCGGGCACAGGTGGGAAGCCTTTTCCGGATGTTTTTTTATGTCTTTGTAAGAAAAATCCCCATGGGCTATGGCATGACACATGCCGCAACCCATGGGGATTTTCTATTGACTTTTTGCTCTCACCCATTCGTGGCTTCTTCTCAGACAGAGTATCCTGCTTCTCGCCCGATTTCTTTCACATACGGGATCGGACTTTCTGTCGCAGCGGCAATGCCCTCGATCGACATGTTCAGTTTGAGCAGATTTACGATCACTGTTCTACCTTTTTCCTCCATCCATTGCTCCATCCCTTGCTCCATGCCTTGCTTCATGCCGATCTCGATCCCTTCCTGCATGCCTTCGATTTTATATTTTTGGAGTTCCATCAAAAGTGTCATATATTCTCGCCTCATTTCTTTATGTTCTTTGATCCGGATCACTTCTTCGTTGATTTCTTTCGTCAATGCACCCTCTGCGCATTCCCGTCCACATAGCGCAGGAAGGCTGTTTCATCAAAACGCGGAAAGAACATATAGTCATAATCAAAAGCAGTGAACCTTTCGGCTCACTGCTCTGGTATTTATTTCAGACAGAGTATCCTGCTTCTCGCGCTATTTCTTTTACATACGGGATCGAACTTTCTGTCGCAGCAGCAATGCCCTCGATCGGCATGTTCAGTTTGAGCAGATTCATGATCACTGTTCTACCTTTTTTCTCCATGCCTTGCTCCATACCTTTCTCCATCCCCTTCTCCATACCCTGCTCCATGCCTTTCTCCATACCTTGCTTCATGCCGATCTCGATCCCTTCCTGCATGCCTTCGGTTTTATATTTTTGGAGTTCCATCAAAAGTGTCATATATTCTCGCCTCATTTCTTTATGTTCTTTGATCCGGATCACTTCTTCGTTGATTTCTTTCGTCAATGCACCCTCTGCTGCTTTCCCGTCCACATAGCGCAGGAAGGCTGCTATATCCGGGTCAAGGGTATCACTTTCGCCTTTCGCGTTCAGGAAGATCTTTGTCGAAAGATCCCCCAGCTCCAGGCCTTCCTTTTCGATGCAGCGATGGCGGAAGGTATACATGGGGAGATTTTCGCCGAAGGGGTCGAAGGTACAGATGAAGATGATGAAGGACTCTTTCAGCTCTGTATAGTACTGCCCTTTTTTCAGCTCGTCCATATCGATCATGCCTTGATAGTAGCGGGTCCGCTTGGGGAGTTCCCCTTCGCTGCCATTCGTACATTGCATCTCGATGTCATAGACATGGCCGTTTTCATCGTGCACATAGACGTCCAGACGGATACTTTTGCTGTCGTAGCGGTTATCTATGGATTTTTCGCCTTCTGGAAATGTGATCTTTTCGATCCGGATGCCCAAAATCTTCTCGATCAGGTATTTGCAGATCCGCTGGTTCTGCATGACTTTCTGGAAAAGAAAATTATCCTGGATGGTCAGCTCTTCCCATTGTTTGAATCGTCCCATGGCATCACCGCCTTTCTACCTGTATTGTAACAAAAAATAGAGAAAAAGCGAAGAGAAATTCCGCAATATACAAGCAGAAAAGAAACATTCTCTCATCATATTTTGTATCTGTATGAGGAAAACAGGCAATAGAAAAGCAGTCTGCCGATGAAAACCGACAGGCTGCCTTTCTATGATTTTTATTTTTCCAGCTTTTTGAAAAGGCTCGCCATTTCGAGTGCATCCATCGCACATTCGAAGCCTTTGTTGCCGGACTTGAGGCCGGCGCGGTTGATGGCCTGCTCGATGGTATCGGTGGTGAGGACACCGTAGAGGACGGGGATACCACTGGAGAGGGAAGCCATAGCGACGCCTTTCGTGACTTCGGTCGCTACGTGCTCGTAGTGATCGGTCTCGCCGCGGATGACAGCGCCCAGGCAGATGACGGCATCGTATTTACCGCTTTCTGCCATTTTCTTCGCCGCGAGCGGGATCTCGAAGGCACCCGGCACCCAGGCGAGATCGACTTTGTCCATATCGACGCCGTGACGGGCGAGACCATCAGCTGCGCCGTCGATAAGTTTGGAAACGATGACTTCATTGAAACGGGAAGCGATAATGCCGACACGGATGTCGCTTTCATTGAAAAGTCCGGAAATGATATTCATGAGGAAGTCTCCTTTGGTTAATATGTAACATATTTTTTAAATGGTAAAGTCTAGGGTTCAAGGTTCAAGGTTCAGGGTTCGGGGTTATCCCCTGGGGCGTGCTGCCCCTTGATTGTGGATGAAAGCTTTGCTCTCTAGTTAGAAGTTAGGAGTTAGGAGTTAGGAGTGGTGGTGCGGCGCATAAAAATCAGAAGCGCCGCAGAGTATAAATAGGGCGATGCCCGAAGGTGGTATTTAGTCACCAGTTACTTTGCACCCCTAATCCCTAGATACTAATCCCCAGTCACTAGTCACCAGTCACCAGTCACTAGCCATTAGCCACTAGCCACTAGCCACTAGCCACTAAAATCCTATGCCTTCGGTTCTATGATGTCCTGGTCGAGCTTCAGCATGTGGCCCATTTTTTCCTGCTTGGTCTTGAGGTAAAATTCGTCTTCTCTGGTGGGCGCGATCTCGATGGGGACGCGCTCGGTGATGGTGATGCCGTACTCGCTGACGTCGTCGATCTTCTGCGGGTTGTTTGTCAGGAGGCGGATATGTGTCGCACCGAGATTTCTAAGGATCTGCGCACCGGTCATGTACTCGCGAAGGTCGGCAGCGAAGCCGAGCTTGAGATTCGCTTCGACGGTGTCATAGCCTTCATCCTGCAGGGCATAGGCGCGGATCTTATTGATGAGGCCGATGCCGCGGCCTTCCTGACGCAGGTAGACGAGGACGCCGCGGCCTTCCTTGGCGATCTGGCGCATGGCTGCGGAGAGCTGCTGTCCGCAGTCGCAGCGCAGCGACCCGAAGCAGTCACCGGTAAGGCATTCCGAGTGGATGCGGCAGAGGACGGGAGATCCGTCATCGACCTTGCCCATGGTGAGAGCGACGTGGTGCTCGCCATTCATACGGTTCACGAAGCCGTAGATCTCAAAGTCGCCGTACTTGGTCGGGAGTTTGGCAGCGGTGATGCGCTCGACGAAGATCTCATGCTTTTTTCTGTATTCGATAAGCTCTTGAATGTTGCCGATCTTGAGGCCCTTTTCCTTCGCAAGGCGGAAGAGGTCTTCGCGGCGGGCCATGGTACCGTCTTCATTCATGATCTCGCAGCACAGGCCGGCGGGCTTGAGCCCCGCAAGGCGGGCGAGGTCGACGGTCGCTTCGGTATGGCCCTGCCGTTCGAGGACGCCCCAGCGGCGTGCTTTCAGCGGGAAGAGATGTCCCGGGCGGCGGAAATCTTCCGGCTTCGCGCCGTCTTTGATGGCTTCCAAGGCTGTCATGGAGCGGGCAGCGGCAGAGACGCCGGTGCCGGAGTCTTTGTAGTCGATGGACTCTAAAAAGGCGGTCTGGTGATTGTCCGTATTGTGACGGATCATCGGTCCAAGGTACAGGGATTCTGCGATCTCCTCGGACATCGGCATGCAGATGACGCCCTTCGCTTCGGACGCCATGCGGTTCACATTCTCCGGCGTGGCGAATTCTGCGGCGCAGATGTAGTCGCCTTCATTTTCGCGGGACTCTGCGTCCTGCATGATGACGATGTGTCCCTGCCTGATCTCTTCTAAAATATCTTCAATCGGGTCAAATTTAAATTCCATAGTTTCCTCCAGAAAGTGTCTCAAGCATGCTCATGGTGAGACCTTCTTCCGTGTCCTTTTTCATGAGCTGCTCCACATATTTTCCCAGGTAGTCGCACTCGACATTCACCGGGTCTCCCGGGTGCTTCCCGAGAAGGATGGTCTTCTCCCCCGTATGTGGGATGAGGGCGATCGTGAAGCGGTCTTTCCCCCGCTTCGCGACCGTGAGGCTCACGCCGTCGATAGCGACGGAGCCTTTTTCTACGATGTATTTCATCCATTTCTGCTCGACGGAGATGGTGATATTGACCGCATTTCCTTCTTTGATGAAGGAGATCAGGCGTCCCGTGGTATCGACATGGCCGAGCACGATGTGACCACCCAAGCGATCCGAGAGACGGAGCGCACGCTCGAGATTCAGGGGCGAGCCAACGCGCACCATGGAAAACGACGTGCGGGAAAGCGTCTCCGGCGTGACGTCGCAGTCGAAAGAGTGCGTATCCATCCGCGTCACGGTGAGGCAGGTACCGTTCACCGCGATGCTGTCGCCGAGCTTCGTCCCCTCGAGGACTTTTTCACAAGAAATGGTGAGCGTGCAGGAAGATGCTGTGGGCTTCATCCTGCGAAGCGTCCCGATTTCCTCTACGATCCCTGTGAACATGGCTCTTCCTCTCTCTTCAGCAGGTCGACGTCCGTCGGGCGCGTGGACTCTGCCTTTTCTTCTTTGGCTTCTTTTTCTACATACGCTTCGATGACGAGATCCTTCCCCGTCATCTGCGTCTGGATGTCACGGAGACGGATGGCCTTCGGGATGGTCGGTGCGCCCTCGCCGCCGATGAGCCCGGGCGCAGAAACGCCGCCAATGATCATCGGCGCGGTATAGATGCGTACCTTGTCGACGATACCGGCATCAAAGGCAGACGCGGCGAGCGTCGCGCCGCCCTCTAAGAGGATGCTGTCGATGCCTTTCAGAGCGAGCCCCGTCATGGCGGCCTCGAGATCGACACTGCCGTTCTCTTCGCCGTCCGTCATGATGATATCGACGCCCATATCCGAGAGCGCTTTGCGCTTCCCCTCATCCGAGGCCGTCGTGGTGAGGATGATATTCTCCCCCTCTTCCTGAAATACCTTCGCTTTGAGCGGCACGGAGAGCTTTCCGTCCACGATGATGCGCACGGGGTCGATCATCCCCTCTGTGCGGGCAGTGAGCTGCGGATTGTCAGCAAGGATCGTCCCTGCGCCGACCATGATGCCCTTGTAGCAGCCGCGCAGGACATGTACTTCTTCCCGCGAGTCTTCACAGGAGATCCACTGGGAGTCCCCCGTGTGGCAAGCCGTCTTGCCATCCAGAGACATCGCAGCCTTGTAGAGGACGAAGGGCTTGTGCTGCGTGATGTATTTCAGGAAGACTTCGTTCAGCTTCTTCGCTTCCTCTTCCATGAGACCTACCGTCACAAAGATCCCCGCTTCTTTCAGCTTGCGGATCCCCTTGCCGGCTACGAGAGGATTCGGATCCTCCATCGCGACGACCACGCGGTCGACGCCTTTTTCCACTACGAGGTCAGCGCACGGCGGCGTCTTCCCATAGTGTGAGCAGGGCTCAAGCGTCACATAGAGCGTCGCCCCCTTCGGATCTTCTGTCGCGTGAGCGAAGCAGTTCACTTCCGCATGCGGCCCGCCATATACTTCATGCCAGCCCTCGCCGATGATGCGGCCATCTTTTACGAGCACCGCCCCGACCATCGGATTCGGACGGGTATGTCCCATACCGCGCACTGCTAGCTCCAGCGCACGGCTCATGAATTTTCTGTCTTCATCGATACGCAAAAAATCCACCTTCCTTTCCTTCAGGGAGGTGGACAGCCAAAAAGTCTACCACTCTTCTTTCATCCGGACTCTAACCGTCGGCTCTGGGTTCTCACCAGATCTACTGCAGGACATCTGCAGCTCGTGGGCTCAGAAGATCTTTACCACCGGTGGGGAATTCCGCCCCGCCCTGAAGAGATATATTTCTACGTCTCTATTATAACAGATGACGCAAGAGGGATGCGTGTCCAGCGGCTGGTGACTAGGGACTGGTGACTGGTGACTAGTGGCTAGGGATGAGAAAGGAGAATACCGCTTTCCCCATATCGTCATTTCGAGCGAAAGCGAGAAATCTTTTCCGTTCGCGGTCAAGCCAAGGATGCGAGAACAACGGATAACGGGAAACACCATGCTCCATATGAACTGGACACTACGGTGTTTCATGCAGACAGATTCACACAGGAAAGAAGAAACCCGTAGCCGAAAAAGATCCCTCGGCTCCGCTCGGGATGACGATACGGGAAAACGGACTCTCTCACATTCCCTTTCATACCGCTGCGGAGCCAACCTCCGCCCCTTCGGGGCACCTCCTTCCAAGGGAAGGAGGTAGAATACACACTATCCCCCGAACCATAGCCTTCCCTGCATGGGAAAGATGGCGAGCGTAGCAAGCCAGATAGGGTTCTAGCGGGATGAAAATGCGAGAGAACAACCGCCTCAGGTCAATGAAACGAGAATACCCGATCGCGGCTCACATCCCCTTTCATCCCTTCCCGTAAAAGGCTGCCCCCGCGGGGCAGATCTATCCTCCGCCTTCGGCGTGCCCCTTCTTCAAGGGGCTGCTCAGCGGTCATGCAAAAGCGCTGACCCTTCGCAATGTCTCCTCCCCCATATCGTCATTTCGAGCGTAGCGAGAAATCTTCCTTGCACAACGGTCAAACGGAGAGTGTGAGATGAGGAGCAGCACCTATGCGATTTTCTCTTTCCCTCATATGTGCAGAATACCCTACGACGTAAAAGATCCCTCGGCTACGCTCGGGATGACAATACGAGAGGATGGACTGTCTCACATTTCTTTTCATCTCGCTACGGGAGCCAACCTCCGCCCCTTCGGGGCACCTCCTTCCAGAGGAAGGAGGGAAAAGGTAGAAAATCAGAATACCGCTTCCCCGCACCATAGCCTTCCCCGCATGGGGAAGGTGGCGAGCGTAGCGAGCCGGATAGGGTCCTAGCGGGATAAAAACGCGAGAGAATGACCTAATCCCTAGCTACTAATCCCTAGTCACCAGTCACTAGTCACGAATCCCCCAACCTCCCTTGCGTAAAACCCGCGTACCATATATACTAGAAAAGATAATTCTATTTTTTATTAAGGAGATGGATGTTTTGAATTTTGTTGACGCCGTAGTGGCCTTTCTGAACATTGGCATTTTCAGTACACTGATCTGCCGCTTTACCGGAGCGAATATGGCAATGCTCGTTTTCTGTGCGCTGCTCTACATGGGAAGTGAACCGATGGAAACGGTAGGCATCATGCTGACGTACCTGGTCTTCATGCGCCTCACCATTTACACCCAGAAGCGCAAGCTGAATTTCAAGAAGCTGCAGGTCTTCAAGGGGATGCGAGTCTTTGTCCCCGTCCTTCTGATCGTGATCTCTCTCTTCCTGTATCCATTCGCAGCGCTGGCGATCTTCCTCCTGCTCTTCATGGTGGAGATCCTCGCGCAGATCAAGTCGGAGATCCCGGAAGACAGACAGCTTTCGAAGGGAGAACTCACCAAGTACATCGTGATCGGTTCCCTCCTGACCACCGTCTCTATGATTGCCGTGAAATTCATCCCCGCTACCTGGTACTATGCACTGGGCGGCGCTGTCGGCCTCTTCCTCTGCGGCTTCGTATGGTGGCTGGGACAGGACCGCGACAGACTTTCCGGCATCTGGGATACGGTCATCCTGCTCTCCTTCATCCCGCTCGGCCTCTTCGGCTTCGATATGGCGGACTGGATGGATGATATGCGCCGCAGCGTGAACCCGACCCGCATCGCATACAATCTGCCTTTCATTTTCCTGCCGGTCTTCTATGTCGGCTTCCTGATGGCGAATATCCTCTTCGGTGTCTTCTCCCTCTCCGGCATGTGCATCACCTTCTTCGGCGCACTCGGCCTGCGTCTTTTCGGCTACTATGAAATGTCCGGCAAGGGCAAAGCCAGCCTCATCGCCATCGGCTTCACCGTCCTCGCCCTCTTCCTCCTCTTCCTCACCGCGCCGGTACCCGTCGGTGTCTCCAAGTACGTAGACGCCTTCCTCCCGACCAACTATTATGGCTTCAAGGGCATCCTGAATATGTTCTAAAGAACCGTGAGAGGAAATCCAAAAGCTGTGTGACAAAGATCAAAAGATCATCGTCACACAGCTTTTTTTCATGCAGGAAACGATAGTGTCAAGAGTTTTATTAATTTGCTCCTCTTTTATATTTCAATATTATACACAAATATCACTCTTTCGGCCATTAAAAAAATTCCCCTAAAGCAGTTTGGTGATTGACCTTGTCTGCTTTAGGGGGATCGTATCATCCTGTAGTGCTCTTTTTCATTTTCCCAAAGGCTACTACTTATTTAAAACTTGAATTCATACCCCATGATGAAGTTTCTTCCTTGGGTAATATAAGCAAAAGTATCATCAGCCGGAGCTGTTACTGTGGTGTAATCATCTCTATTAAAGAGGTTGTTAACATGGAAGAACACTCTATGTGCTTTCCCTGGTTCATAGGATACATCCAAATCAGTAAATAGCGCTGGTTTTACATGAGTTTTTCCATAATCATTTTTATTAGCGCGGTATCCCAGATAATTAGCGGTTAAAGCAGATGACCACTTGTCTTTATGATATCTGATGGCAGAAGTGAACTGCAGTCTGTTGTTTGTCTTAATCCAATCGCCAACAACACCTGCACTATCTACACTTCTTTCTGTCGGATTACCGTAAGCAATACCCCAAGAAGTATCCAAGTAATCATTATGATGGATGTCTGCGGAAATTTCGATACCGGTATTTTTACTATCGGTATTCTGATATTCCACATCACCTGTGATAGGTGAGCCGCTAAAGCTTTGGATGGAATCTTTAATATTGTAATGGAAGAGTGCTACACGCCAAGATGTATTGCCCTGATTCAGTTTATAGCCCAATTCATAGTGGGTCCCATGTTCCGGCTTCAGGTCGATATTAGGAAGCATAGCCGCCCCACCAAAAATTTTGGTCAATTCTGGAAGGCGGAAAGATTTCCCAGCCTTAGCATAGATGGTGGATTTATCGTTAATCTTATGGAGATACTGTACTTCTGGAGTAAACTTTTGCTGATTTTCCTGTACAGAGTCTGTCACCTTACCGGAAACAATTTCCTGACTTGTACCATTGGCACGACGAACAAAAGTCTCACGAGCATTGAAAATCATTTGATCTTTTTCTGCCATGTGCCAATTATAGGATGCATAGAGTGAATATACATCACGGTTGTAAGTTCCCGTTTGGGCTGGTTTTGCTGGAGTATTCCCCATCTTTTTTGTCCCGGCACTCTTAACATCCATATCTTCACGTTTAAAGGAAGCACCAAACAGGAATGTATCTTCTTTACCTATGTTGAATACTTTCTGTAAGTTCAAATTTGTATTGTGCCCTTTACGCCAGCTATACTGAATAGCTTCGCTAATGGCACCTGTTTTCTTATTATATGTATCCTGATCATAATTTCGTTCCTGTGTACCATAAGATGCATAGCCCGTCAATCCTTTATGATCGTCATAATTCAGAAGAAAGGTATTGTTGGTATCTTCATACATCTTCTTCTGATACGGGCTCTTCAAATAGCTATTATCCATCTGATAAATGGTATTCTGGGTATTTACAAAATTGTGACTAAACTTCAAATTGTCATTGATTTTGTAATTCCAAAAAATACCTTTATCTTCGCCTTTATCATAGTTATACCAACGGCTGCTATATCCGCCACCCATGACCTTATTTTTAGTGGTTGTAGAAGTAATGTGGCCGATATCTCCACGGTGTTCATAATAAGCAGATGCATTAAATTTTTCTGTACCTACATTGGCACTATATCTCTGTTTATCATAATTGCCCACAGAAACTTTTACGCTATTCTGCAAATGTTCACGAGTAATGATGTTGATAACACCACCAGTCGCTTCAGAACCATACAATACGGAACCGCCACCACGAACAATTTCAATGTGATCAATAGCTTCGGCCCCAATATCTTCCAAGTTATATTTAGCATCCTGGTTCATTGGTACCCCATCAACCATAACCAGAGTTCCTTTATCCACACCACGGATATTAATCTTACTGGTCATGGAACCCATGCCGATCCCGTTCGGAAGCTGAGTACTTGCAAACACACCCAGTGAGTTACGCAGTACTTCAAAGGCACTACCGCCACCGCTCTGTTCAATTTTTTCACGATGAATAACTTCTACCGTTGCTGGTGTATCCAAATCATGGTTTTCCATACGCTGAGCAGTTACAATAACCGGGTCTAACTGGTATTCAGCAGCAGAAGCAGTAGCCCCCCCCAAAAAATGAAAATGTGCTTAATGCTGCAATAATACCGATTTTTACAGATTTCTTCATTTGTACTCTCCTTTTTTACTTATATGCCATAACTCTCACATCATGCATATAAAATTATAAGGTTATGCTTCTTTTATAATAAAGTATAGTGCCTTCAAAGTCAATGAAGATTTATTTAATACCAACTTACATCCAATACCCGGAATCAATTGGTTGAAGTTTTTTCTTATCCAAATATAAAAAAAACAAGACTATTTTGATAGGATCCCACCCACACGGACAGTCGAAGCAGAGGAAGAGCCTCCCGCTGGGCAATGTCTACGTCCGTGCCTCGGCCCTGCTGGCATTGGAAGGCAGGCGTCCGCTGGAGCTTCTGATCTCCTGCCCTTCCCTCATCGGGAAAGACGGCAGGCACTCTCCCGTGAGAGCAAAATAAAAAGGACGGTGTGACAAATTCATGTTTGTCACACCGTCCCTGGATGCAGAGAGTCTCTTCCACCAAGTAATGGGTCAGTTTTCTGCGGTCTTCGGCTGTCGGTAGGTGAAGACGCGCTTGGGAGCGTCGCTTTCGACTTTATGATCGAGGAGATTCACATCGAGGATCGGGCAGACACCACAGCCATTGCAGGCCTGGTGGCGGCAGTCGTGGGTGAGAACTCCTTTTTGCGCCATGCGCCACTCTTTCAAGAGGTAGTCTTTGGTGACACCGCTGTCGATATGATCCCACGGTTCGCATTCGTAGAAATCGCGGATGCGCGCTGCGTACTCGTCGGGATCGATACCACATTCCCGGAAGCTGTCCATCCAGACGTCGAAGTGGAAAAATTCCGTCCAGCTGTCATAGGTGCAGCCTTTCTTCCATGCGGTGTAGATGGCAGAAGAGAGCTTGCGGTCGCCGCGAGCGAGGACGGCTTCGATATATCCTGTCTTCGCATCATGATAGGCGTACTTGATATGCCGGTTTGTGAAAAGGCTCTTCAGATACTGCTGTTTGCGCTCGATCTCCTCTACGCTGCACTGCGGCATCCACTGGAAAGGGGTGAAAGGCTTCGGCACGAAGCTCGAGACGCTGACGGTGATGCGCAGGTCATAGCGCCCCTTGATCTCATGATAGAGCTCGTGGATGCGGTTCGCCAGATCGGCGATGCCCTTCAGGTCTTCATCCGTTTCCGTCGGAAGGCCCATCATGAAGTAGAGCTTCACCTTTTTCCAGCCATTTTTGAAGGCATTCGCACAGGCGCCCATGATGTCTTCCTCCGTGACGCCCTTATTGATGACATCGCGCATGCGCTGCGTACCGGCTTCCGGTGCCAGCGTGAGACCGCTCTTTCGGACCTGCTGGATCTTTTTCGCGATGTCGATGGAGAAGCTGTCGACACGCAGTGATGGGAGACTGACACTCACACGCTTGTCTTTGAAATTTTCCAAGAGGTGATCGACGAGCTCGGGCAGGCAGGAGTAGTCTGCCGAAGAGAGGGACATGAGGGAAATTTCATTATAGCCCGTATTCTTGATCAGGGTATCTGCGATCTCCTGCAGTCTCTCTTCGCTCTTCTCGCGCACAGGGCGGTAGATCATCCCCGCCTGGCAGAAACGGCATCCGCGGCTGCAGCCGCGGAACATTTCCAGTACGGCACGATCATGCACGATCTCGATATGCGGGAGGATCGGCTTGTCATCGATGTGGACATGGTCGACATCACGGATGACACGCTTCTTCACAGGGAACTGGGCCGCTTCGTCGATGGGACGGATGCTGCGGAAGACGCCATTCTCATAGTAAGAGACCTCATAGAGGGACGGCGCATAGCAGCCATCGATCTGAGCGAGACGGCGGATCGCCTCTTTGCGGCCGCCGGGCTTCCCTTCCGCTTTCCATGCTTTCACGATATCCACCATCTCTCCGATGGCTTCTTCGGATTCTCCGATGAAGAAGACATCGAAGAAATCAGCGACCGGCTCTGCATTGTACACGCAGGGACCGCCGGCGACAACGAGGGGATCCTCGCCTGTGCGATCCTTCGCCCAGACAGGAATGCCTGCCATGTCGATCATGTTCAGGATATTCGTGTAGCACATTTCATACGGCATGGTGAAGCCAAGTACATCGAAGTCCTTGACCGGGCATTTGTTTTCAAGAGAAAAGAGCGGGATGTGCTTCTCTCTCATCATCGCTTCCATGTCCACCCATGGCGCATATACACGCTCTGCCAGCGCATCCTCTCTGGCATTCAGGACACTGTAGATGATCTTGAGTCCCAGATGGCTCATGGCGACTTCGTAGACATCAGGGAATGCCAGCGCCACTTTCACCGGGATCTCATCGTGGTTCTTCACCACGCTGTTCCACTCTCCGCCAATGTAGCGGGCAGGCTTTTGGATATGCATCAGCCATACGGGATCGATAGTTACACGGTTCATTTGATACTCCTAAAATAAATGGGGTTACAGGTTTGTGGTTGTATTGGTTCAATGGGTTCAAGGTTCAGGGTTCAGGGTTGTGGTACGGCGCATAAAAATATAGAAGCGCCGCGAAATATAAATAATGGCGATGTCATGAGCTGGCATTCCAGTCGCTAGTCTCCAGTCACTTGAGACTCCTAATCCCTAGCCACTAATCCCTAATTCCCAGTCAATCAAACATCAATTTCTTTCTTCTTAAATAGATATTCATCAAAAGCCCGACGCAGAGAAGATTCATGAGGAGAGCCGAGCCGCCGTAGCTCATGAAAGGCAGCGGGATACCGGTGACAGGCATAATGCCGAGGGTCATACCGACATTGATGAAGATCTGGAAGAGCCACATGGAAAAGATCCCACAGGCGAGCAGGCTGCCGAAGGCATCCCCCGAAGAGCGGGAAATCATGAGTGTCCTGTATAAAAGAACGAAGAATAAAAAGAGAACGAAAATGGCTCCGACGAAGCCCAGCTCTTCCCCAATGACGGAGAAGATGAAGTCAGTATGATTTTCCGGGAGGAAATTCAGCTGGCTCTGCGTGCCTTCGAAAAGACCCTGCCCGATGAAACCGCCACTGCCGATGGAAATCTTCGACTGGATGACATGGTAACCGGAGCCATACGGATCGACGTCCGGATTGAAAAGGACGAGGATACGCATCTTCTGGTAGCTGTGCAGGACAAAGAACCAGATGAACGGGAAGACCACGACAAATGCAAGAAAAGCGCGTTTCACGAGCTGCATCTTGAGCCCGGAAATATAAAGCATGCCGAAGGTGATGGCTGCGAAGACAAGGCTCGTACCAAGGTCCGGCTGGATGAAGATCAAAAGTGTCGGAAGTGCCATCATCCCTGCGATAGGCAGAAGACTCTTCCATGTCTGGAAGCCGGATCTGTCATGCGCCATGAGCCTTGCCAGACAGATGATCATGATGATTTTTGCAAATTCGGAAGGCTGCAGCGTGAAAGGGCCGATCTGGATCCAGCGCTGCGCCCCGAGCGCACTCGTCCCGGCGAATTTGACGACCAGAAGCAGGATCGCATTGATGCCATAGAGGATGGGTACGAATCGATAGAGTTTCCTGTAGTCAAAATAGAGCGAGCCCCCCGCGATGATAAGACCGCCGACAAAGAAGATCCCCTGCTTCATGACGAAGTCATACTGCCCCGGTTGTCCATCCATATTCGCATGAGTGGCGCTCGCGATGATCAGAAGACAGATGACGCCAAGGCCCAGGACAGCCATCAGCAGCGTGCTGTCGATGCGCCGCCAATACCGAATGAGATTCATTCTGCTATCTCCTCCTCTGCCATTTATACGAGCGGCTGCCCGAGTGCCAGGAAAGGCCAGCCGGCGCCGTCTTCACAGGTGTCTTCTCCCGCGCATTCTCCGCCTCTGCTCTCCGGAGCAGCTTCTTCCAGCGCGGAAGCGGGATCTGTCTCTCTTCTTTGTACGATTTCCAGAAAAGAGCGAGTGCTTCTCCGAGCGCCCCTTTTTCGGAAAAATCCGAAAGCTCTCCCTGATGCGCGAGACGGTCTGCCTCCTCCGTATACGGGATGATGGCAGAGACGGACTCTTCATCGAGCGTCTCCAGCATATCCGTCAAGGAGATTTGCGTATCCCCCGAGAGGGAGAACTGGTTCAGCACATAGGTCATGTACCGCTTGCGCGGTCCCGTCATGAGACGCTCTGCATTCCGCTTCGAGGCCCAGGACGGCGCCACAACAAGGAACATATGATCCGAGAGATGCTCCGCAAAGCGGATGCCCTCTCCCCGCCCCGCCGGACAGTCGAGAAGGATGTAGTCATACTTGTCCTCCACGTCTTCGAGCACGGTATCCATCGCCGCAGGAAAGACGGTCTCCCATGTATCATTCTGCGCCGCCGGCAGGAAATCCAAATGGTCATTCACTTCCAGGATGACATCCTTCGCAAAGCAGCGGCCTTCCGCCAGATCCATCACATGATAGAAGCACTCATTTTCCAGCCCCAGCACGAGATCCATATTTCTCATGCCCATATCCCCATCGATGAGGAGCACCTTCTTCCCCTTCCGGGAGAGGAAGATCCCCAGAGCAGCGGTGAGGAGCGTCTTCCCCACGCCGCCCTTACCGGAAGCAAAGGATACGATCTCAGCCATTCTTTTTGCCTCCTGCCTTTGCCTCATCCGCTGCCTTCAGCTTTGCCGGCGAATAATCTCCGATATGGAAATAGGCATCCATCATCTTCTTGACGACAGGTGCCGCGGACTCCGAGCCGAAGCCGCTGTGCTCGAACATGCACAAGATCACGACCTCCGGCTTGTCGAAAGGCGCATATGCCACGAAACAGCCGTTATCGAGACCATTCGTTTCCGCCGTACCAGACTTACCGGCGATCGAGATCGGATAATGTTCGAAGATCTGGCCGCCTGTCCCATCCTTGCTCATGACCATCCGAAGTCCTTTGTGGATCGCATCAAGCGTATCCTTAGATACCGGAAGCGTCCCCACCTTCTCCGGTGAGAAGATCTTGAGCGGTGTCCCATCCAGCTGATCGATGCGGTTCACAAGGTATGGCTGGTAGCGGAAGCCGCCATTGGCGATCGCCGAGTATACCATCGCCATCTGCAGCGGCGTCGTCAGCGTGAAGCTCTGTCCGATCGCGGCATCCATCGTCTCCCCGAGGTACCAGTCCTGCTTGAAAACTTTCATCTTGTAGGCTTCGCTTGCGACATTGCCGTCCGATTCACCAGCAAGGTCGATGCCTGTCGTTTTCCCAAGACCGAATTCCTCCGCCATACGGGAGATGCGGTCGATGCCTGCACGGCGTCCCATTTCATAGAAATAGACATTGTCCGACTTTTCGATCGCTTCATAGAAATTGATCCATCCGAAGGCTTCGCCCTCAGAGTTTCTCTTATCGACGAGCCAGTGCTTGCCGTTATCAAAAATGCGTTCCTCCGGTGTCGTCACCTTCGCTTCGAGTGCTGCCGCGCCCGTGATGACTTTGAAGAGCGATCCGGGCGGATACATCGACTGGATCGTGCGGTTCTGCATCGGATGATTCTTATTATTGACGATCTCATTCCAGTCTTTCGAAGAGATCCCCTTGCTGAAGCGGTTCGGATCATAGCTCGGCCAGCTAGCCATTGCGAGGATCGCTCCGCTATTCGGATCGACAGCCACCGCGGAAGCCCCCGTCGGCATGACACCGCCATGGACGAGCGTCTTCACCTGTGCTTCCATTGCGTCCTCTGCCGCTTTCTGCAGATTCGCATCCAGCGTCAGACGCACACTGTTCCCTGTGACAGACGGCGTACCGCCCACATAGCGGACAGGCTGACCCGATGCATTGACCTCGACCGTCTTTGTGCCATTCTTGCCTTCGAGATAATTGTTATAGCGGCTCTCAAGGCCCGCACGACCGATCAGTGTCGTGGTCGTGTACGGATTTCCTTCCGCATCCCTGTCATCCGGCCCCGCTTCACCGACATAGCCAAGGACCTGCGCCCCCGCATTGCCCAGCGGATATACGCGCAGCGGATTCACTTCGATTTCGATGCCCGGGAATTCATCCTTCTTCTCTTCGATCTGCGTCGCGACATCGATGCCGACATCGTTTGCCAGATAGATCGCTCCGAAGGCCAGCTTATTGTCTTCGATCTTTTTCTTGATATCGGCAGTCGACACATGAAGAAGCTGCGACAGGCGGCTGAGTGCCTCATCCGACAGCGTATTCCCCTTGCGATCGACCGGCATGACGACGCTGTATGCCGAGCGCGAGCCCGCAAGGATCAAGCCATTTCTGTCATACATGACACCACGCATCGCCTGCATGGGAAGGTAACGGATGCGGTTCCCATCCGCTTCTTCTTTATAGTACCCGCCCTGAATGACCTGCATATAGAAAAGACGCAGTCCCAGGACGAGCAGGAGGAAGATCGCCGCATAGATCATACGCGCATAGCGGGACTCCTCGGTATTTTTCAAAAGCCCACTGAGAATCGAGGGCACATGCTTATTCACCACTTCGGTTCTCCCTCCCGTTTCATGGCCCATAGCGGCCTGTGAAGAAAGAGCACGGCTGCTCCATTCATGAAGGTGGTGCTCATCACAAAGTACAGGATATAAGAAATCGAGAAGACATGGCTGCCGGCTGCCAATAGCACCAGCCATGACAGCAGTGCATAAAGGAGCGAGGCCAGCGTCATCGCAAAAAGTGAAATATACCAGTGACGATTATAGCGCTTCCTCCCCAAAGCGAGATACAGCGCTGCGATTGCCAGGTATGGCAGGAGGTGCAGTCCGAAAAGATTTCCCGTCACAAGATCCGTAAGGAGCCCGCCCACGAGCGCAAGCGTCATCGCCGTCTTGTTGTCAAAGATCAATGTCGCAAGGACGATGACGACCAGCCACAGATCCGGCTGATGCAGGCCCGAGAAAAAGAATGGCATCACCGAGGACTGCACAAGAAAAACGAGAAAGCTCAAAAAAGCCAGTGCATAGCCGCTCATTCCTTCTCACCTGCCTGATGTTTATTGGGATTCATCGGCGGTTCCTTCTTCGGCGGCTTCACCAGGATGCTCTCTGGCGTCGCCCTCTGGATATGGTCCGTGATGATGAAGACCTCTTCCAGATGAGAGAAATCAGCCGCCGGAACAATGCGTGCCACCTGCGTGCCGCCGATGGAGTCGACATCTACCTGCTCGACGGTACCGATGACCATCCCCTTCGGATACACCCCGCCATAGCCGGATGCCACGATGGTATCCCCCTTGATGACATCAGCCTCACGCGGCAGATTCACGAAAGAGAGCTTGCCCGGCTCACTGCTGTTTCCGGAAACCATCGCCACCACGCGCGAGGCCGGACGCGCAACGATACCGCCCACCGATGTACGCGGATCCAGAAGGAGCTGCACACGTGCGGAATTCTCATACACTTCACTCACAAAGCCCACAAGACCCGTCGGGACGATGACAGGCATATACTTCTTGATGCCGCTGTCACTGCCGCGGTCCACGACCAGCGTCTGTGTCCATCCCCCGTAGTCGCGGGTGATGACAGAAGCCCCCGTCAGGTGGTACTGCTTATAGCCCTGCTTGAACGAAAGGAGACTCTTCAGTCGGATATTCTCCGCAAGGATCTCGCTGTACTGAGCCTGCTCCGCGCGAAGACTTTCATTTTCCTTCCGGAGCGCATCCAGCTCGTTCCAGTTCCCCCACGCGCCCGAAAGTAAGTCAAGCCCCTGTGTGAAAGAAAGCGCCGTCCTGCTCGCGGTATAGTTGAAAGGAGCTGCACCGATAGAGAGCGGCTGCGAAATGAAAGGGATGTACTCCCTATGCCGCCAGAACCAGCCGCATGCGCCCATGAAAACAAAGAGGGTGACTGCGGCGGCCATCTTTTTTCTGCCAAAGAAAATCACGATCAAGCGCCTCCGTAATATTTTTCACCGTTCTCGATGAGAAACGGCAGATCCTTATACATGCCAAGAGCCTGATAGCAGCCCATAGCCAATACCTCCCCCGGCAGAGCCGGTACGAAGACCGGCATATGAAGCTCTCCGGCGAGCCAGTCCTTCAGCCCGTCTAAAAGCGCACTGCCGCCGGAAAGAAGCAGACCATTCTTCAGAAGATCGCCCGCCATCTCCGGTTTCGCCTCGCGAAGGACACGGCGGATGAGCTTCAGAACAGGCTGCAGGATACGCTGCATCACCGGTCTTAATTCCTCCGTGGAAAGCTCCACCACCACTTCCACGCCATCACGGATCCTGCGCCCGCGGATAGTGAATGTCGCCTGCCCATCCGCCGCTTTGAGAGAGATCACTTCACTCTTCAGCTTCTCCGCCTGATCCAGCCCGATCATGATCTGATACTTTTCCTGCAGATACTGGCAGATTCCCTTATCGATATGATGCCCGCCGAAAGGGATCCCCTCCTGCGTGACGATCCCTCCGCAGCTGTAAAGCCCCGCATCAGCGACATCACGCCCGATGACAAGAGAAAAGATCACAGACGGTGCCAGCATATCCTTCCCCGCCCCGATAGCCGCAGCCGCCGGCGAAGGAAGAAGGTACACATGCTGCGCGCCGGCGTGGATCAAAGCATCCACCAGCGCATGCCGCGTGACCGAGCTCGTCTCGCCCGGAATGGAGATCATCACCGTCGGACGCGACACCGCATGATGAAGCGATTTGCGGATAAAAAAACGAAGCATCGCCTTCGTCATATCATAATCAGCGATGACGCCATTCTGTACCGGCCACTCCAGAGAAATATTCTCCGGCGCCTTGTGGTAATGAATGAGCGCCTCTGTGCCAAAGCCCAGTACATGGCCGTCGATGTTATCCACCGCGACCGTACTCGCTTCAGCAAGGATCACTTTATTCTCCCTGTAGATACGGACTTGGGACGAGCCCATGTCCATACCGATCCAGTTCGATAGTCCTCGAAACATTTTCATGGTAAACCCTCACGATATATAAAGGCCGGTACAGAGCTCCCCACGGTCAAAGACCTGTGAGATACAGCGAAAATCCGCGGCGCATCCTGAAGCGCAGCCCCTGTCTCTGTCCGATGTATTCAAATGAAACGTCTTATTATTATAGCATGTTTACCATGGAGAATACAGTAGAAAGAGACGGTTTGGAACCACCATAGCCAAGGAAATATACGACGACGAGCCATCGGACTGTGATCAGGGATTTGCTGCCAAAACAAAGAAAAAGGCATGATAAAAAGCCGGGGCATACCGCCTCGGCTTTCTGACCTCCTCAAAGGTCGATTTCCCCCATGTATTACCCCACCTTCATGGGTGTAACTGGACGAATTATATTTTTATCCGATATGATCGGAGAAATTCTGGTGCGTCTAGAGGGATTCGAACTCTCGACACCTGGTTCCGGAGACCAGTGCTCTATCCACTGAGCTATAGACGCTTAACAAGCGTAATTATAGCATATGGAGAGAAAATAAGGAAGGGGAAAAGATGTCTCGCTTTTGCCCGACAGGACGATACGAACCAGATCCCGCTCTCCTCCAGTGCCGGATCCTTCAAAACTATTTTTCTACAAATACTCTCGGGATGCGCTTCAGGTCGCACATGATTTCATGCGGGATGGTCTCAGCCGTAGCAGACACTTCATCGACAGTGATTTCTTCCTCTCCCTGCTTGCCCATGAGGATGACTTCATCGCCGGGACGGACTTCGTCATCGCAAGCGACCATGAACTGATCCATGCAGATGCGGCCGACGATCGGGCAACGCTTGCCATTGATGAGGACGACGCCCTTATTGGAAAGGCTTCTGTGCCAGCCGTCCGCATAACCGATCGGGACAGTCGCAGTCTTCATATCCTCTTTGGCAACATAGGTACCGCCGTAGCCGATGGCTTCGCCCTTGTGCAGGATCTGGACATGGGTGACATGGCTCACGACGCTCATCGCATACTTGAGGTCAAGCTTGTTCGTCATGACGTCCGATGGCTGCGGCCCATAGATGATAATACCCGGACGGGCAAGGTTATGCCAGCTTCTCGGGATATCAATGACACCGGCACTGTTGGCGGAGGAGATCACGAAGTTTTCATCGACCGGCATGTAGGAGATCGCTTCATCGAAGCGGTCGAGCTGCTTCAGTGCGGCATCCTTCTCCTTGTGGTCCGCTGTCGCCATATGGGTGAAAGTGCCATGTGCATGGATGTGCGGATAGGCTTCGAGCTTTTTGAGGAGCGCAGGTACATCCTCCGGATGAGTTCCGATGCGGTTCATGCCCGTATCGATCGGCAGCATGACTTCGATCGTTTTCTTCGAAACAGCCGCGATGGCTTCTAGGGCGTCAAGATCGACGGTATCATCGATCGGCATGATGAGGTCTTTGTTCACACCGATAGGCATATCCTCCGGCAGCGGCAGTCCCAGTACATAGATCGGGCAAGTGAATCCGGCGTCGCGCAGCTCCGCGCCTTCTTCCACACGGGCAACAGCAGCAGCGACGTATCCTTCCTCGAGGGCGATGCGCAGCGTTTCCGTCGCGCCATGTCCATAGGCATTCGCCTTCACGACAGCGAGCACATTCACTTCCTTCGGCAGATGCGCGCGGATGACCTTGAGATTGTGACGAAGCGCATTCAGATTGATTTCCATGTAAGAAACCGGCATTTGTATTCCTCCCATTCTTTTCTGCCGTCGGCAGAAATGAAAAGCACCGCGCCAAAAGCATCAGGCGATGCCTGATGCTTTGAAGCCTCGGTGCTTCCTTTTATTTTTATGCATCTATCATACCGCGATTGGAAGGAAATGGCAATGGGACCGTTTAAGAAAACAAGCTTCCCACAAGCGGGATCCATGCCAGTGTCAGGAAGCCATAGAAAAGCAGTCCGGCCGCCAATCCCACGATAGCCCCATTGATACGAATACCTTCCAGCTCATGATGCACTTTCGACTCGATGAATTCATTCAGTTCCTCTTCCCGAAAACTTTCCAGGACTTCTATCATAGACCATGATAAGAAACCATGCTCATAGGTGATGATCTCTGCGATCAAATCTCTTCCGATAGTGTCCAGCTTCTGTCTAAATTCTGAGTCTTCTGTAAAAGAAATACTTTGCTCTATAGCTGGTTTCAATTTTTCTGCCAAAGCTGGCACACCCCAATGGTCCTGAAAATCAGAAATCCCCTCGTCTATCCGTTTTTCCAAAGGGAAGGCCTCGAAGAGACCCCGCCCAAATTCCTGCAACGCCTCCAACGTAGCCGGTTCTTGCAGAAAACGAGCCACCAAAAGGTCCCACTGCGCCAAAAGTTCCTGATGAAACGGGTTATCCGCCTGTTTCCATGCTTTCATTTCTTCGGCTAAAGCATCCAATGCCGCCTCAGCCAACTGGTCATAATCGATCGCGCCAAACCATTTCCCGAGCGTATAGCCGATAGATCCCAGGAAGCCTTTCTCTTCCCGGTCGCCTGCCTTTCTCAGCTGCTCTGCCAGTTTGTGTCGAAGGGATGGTTCCTCTATTTTCCGTTTTCCCTCCTCCAAAAGACGAAGAAGCCATTTTTCCCGATTCATCTCCTGCTGTAACCGCCCTTGCGCGAAAGAAATAAAAACAGGCAGCCATTTCTGCGATTCACTCCGTCCCCAAGTGGCCATGTCTTCTCTATGGCTAGACAGAAATTCCACTGCATAGGTGGCTCCCTTCGCTGCCAATGTCTGAGAAATAGATTCCCTGTGACTGGTAAGCCATGGAAGACATAGATCCATCAAGGAAAGACGGGATATCTTTGCCAGCAAATTCTTCGGGCTCAAAAGGCTCTGATTCATTTCTACCACTTTTTGAATAATCCGATCCCGGTTGGCTGGAACGAGCGGCTTGATAGGGAGAAAATGTTTCCGAAAGAGTGCCTCTACGGCAATGAAATCTGCTGCGCATCCTATACAGCAGGACTGGGCCATGAAATAAACCAGGTCTGCCCAATACGTGCCCTGCCAGGGACTTCCCTCTTTGAGCCAAAGAAAAAATAGCAGAAAAAGCAGTGAAAAGAAACAAATCCCATTGGCCGTTTTATATCGTTTCATTTCTACGCCTCCTTATATTACGGTTGATGATTGATGGTTGTCAGTATGCATAAACGGAAACGCTGATTAAATCACAGAGCCGGATTTCATATGGATTTTTATACATAGCTTCGTCATCATCTTCCTTAAATAGCTCGCTATTCGCGTCAGATGATTCCTTGCTCTGTATAAAAATCCAAGAATGAAATCAGACAACGATTTAATCAGTGTTTCCAAAAATCCAAGAGTAAAATCTGACAACTATTGCATCAGTGTTTCCCATAGGAGTGATACAGCAAAAAAGGCCGCGCCCAAGAAAGCTCCCCACAGAGAACCATTGATACGAATGGCCGCCACATCTTCAGATACAGATTTTTCTGCCAAGGACGCCATCGTCCGGCCATCATAACCAGCCAAAGCCTTCTCCACCACCGACGCCGCCATGCGATGCATCCATCCCACATGCGGCCGCACCAGACGTAAGAAGAAGGCATCGAAATCCCGCCGCTTCTCCTGAGCAGAAAGCTGTCCGTCTATCAAAGAAAGTAAAGCCTCTGCCAACCGATGCGCCAGTGGCTCTTTCTTTTCCTGCCATAAGGAAATGAACCAATTCCGCCCTTTACCAGACAATAAGCGACGAATCAACTTCTGCGCAGCACCATTGACCTGCCGCTTCCAAACCTCATTGGTTTCTAGCTGCACAATCATTGCATCATAGGCTTCTCCCATCTTTTGGCGAAGCTCACTTTCCGGATCCGTCAAAGCCTCTGACAAGGACAACATCTTTTCCTGCACCTTTTTTACCATCTCTGCATCCCGATCCTCTACCGCATCCCGGAAGAGGGAATGAAGCCAGCCCTTATCATTATATTTCCGCCAAGCCAAAAGATAGACTCGCTGGATTTCTTCCTGCGTCACCTCAGCCTGCAGAAAGCCCTTCACCTCGGCCGCCAACGCCTCCGTCAAAAGCTCCTTCTTCGGATAATCGCGGAATGCCGCCATCACCTTGGCCATATGCCCTGCCCAGTCTATATCTGCCGCTTTTCTCTCGATCGCCTCACTGGACATCGTCCATATCGATTCCGCAGGAAATACAGTCAGCACCATGTGAATCACATCCGCTGCCAGCTTCTCCGTCAGATCCCTATGGACTGTCAGCCAGTGAGCCACCACATCAGAAGGCACATGCTGGCGCAGGATCTCCGACAGCCGTCCCCTGGTCAGAAGCTCATTCACCACCATATCCTTCGCGATGGATACGATCATTTCCCGATTCTTCGCGATCAAATCCGTTCGCCAAGAAATGCCAAGGGGCCTGCGAAATAAAGACGTCACGCCGAACCAATCGGCAAAACCTCCTACCGCCGCCGCAAAAGACATATGAAACACCCCTGCGAGCCACGGGCTCTCCCCCTGAAACGGAGCTGCCCCTAAGGTAAGAACCACAGAACTCGCCAGTATACCGTCAGCAAGCCATCTTTTTTTCAAAGAAATCACCACCTCCGATTAGATATCACTGGGAAAACGCTGAATAAATCGCAGAATCAGATTTCATCAGAGTTTCCCTAGTATGCAGTATACACCGATACATATATTATTATTCATTGTTTGCACCTAACAACCAGTTACCACTTATCGATCCATTTTTCCAGTTCATCCAAGGAATCAATGATAGAATCACAAGCCTTTTCCGTGACCGTATAGGCTTTATCTATCGCATCCACCAAGGTATCTGCCGTTTCCGCCAATTTCATCTCAGCCGCTTCCTGCTCCTCTGCTGGCAATTCCTCTATTTTCTGATCCACCCAATTTCCCGCTTTCTCCAATAATTGATCCATCATCGATGGTGCTTCCTCTGCCGGTCTTTCCTCCACCATCTTGGCATAATACCGCTCTGCCCACTGTTGTAATGCTTGACTCGCCATACCATTCGCGTCATCCCTGTTTCCAAATGGAATCTCAGGAAAATTGTTTCCATTGTCACTCATCCTATTTCCTCCTTATGAAATACTTTTTAGCTGCCTGATCATCAGCTTTTCTTCTAGTATATCCAAGAGGTTGGACAAGAAATGGGTATGAAACATATTTCTTTGAAAAACTTTGATGAAATAAAAAATGTTGTTAAACATCCGGCACACACCAAACATTCAACAACATTTTCTGTTATAACCTATAGTGATTAAATATTTCCCCATAAAATTTTATGATAAAGCATCATATTTTTTATGCCTATATAGCTCTATTTTTTTGATGCCACTCCTCTCATTCCAAATTTTAGTTTTTGCCAAAACCGTAAATTGCATCTGCTTCTGACTATAATCATATGTACCTTCAGGAAAGATAGAATTGACATAATACCTAGTATGATTTTGTACGAAAAAAGAAAATAGAATTAACTCATTCTCTATGTGTCCCTTTGCCAAATAATTTGCCATAATTTTAGTGGCAAAAGATACTTTCCTTCTATCATACAAAAAGAATTGCGTTTGGTTACTATCCAATACTTTTTCAAAAATGCACAAAGCATGCAACCGCTCTTCAACTTTATAAAAATTCTGATCCTTAGAAAAAGACGACACAGAAATTGTTCCACGCAGAATATGGTCTAATACCCACTGACTAGTCTGATGCTGAAACGGATATCTTTGTTTCAATTTATGTAACCCAGCCAGATGATAAAAATTATCTGCCCTAAAAGCAATTTCAATGGTATGGGCTTTCCCTTTTCTCCCTAAAACCACCTGATATTCAACGGTCATTAATTCTTGATATGCCCTAGCCGCTAATTGCAAAATATCAGCTTCTATAAAATAACCTCACTAAAACAAAATGGACGCTACTGAGAAAATAGCGTCCATTTTGCAATTCGCTATTTTTTATGTCTGCACATGATATGCATAAGTCAGGTTGAGGTATAAATAGCTAAACCCTACACAAGGCTACGCTGAGTCCCGCTTCCTGACACGCTTCTCAGCATCAACACCCATACTGACACACTCTGTTGCCAGTTCTCTATGTATAGAATATTCTATTTTCTCTATTTTGTCAAAGCTTTTCTTCCCTCTAAAAAATAATTTTTCAGCTATCTGTATATCAGCTTTCAGTATATGGTAGCAGATTAGACAAGGAATGGGTATGAGAAATATTTCTTTGAATATTTTTAATGAAATAAAAAATGTTGCTAAGCATCCAGCACATGCCAGACATTCAACAACATTTTTTAGTACTGTATTACATTTTCTCTACCACGCAAATTGGCCTTTTCCCTATTGTGGCAGGTGTCATAGAGTCAGAAGAAACAAACACATCTCCAGGCTGTAGATTTATGGCGGTTATTCCTTTCTCTCTCATATCATCCATCCAACCTCTATACTGTCCAATAACCGGGTTTTGTGCGTCATGCCAATAGGCTGATTGCCATTCTATCTCACCATAATCAATCTGTTCAATACACCAAAATGGCCTTTTATTTACACAAGATTGCCAATGCACGATACCATCCCGGTCCGCTTTCACGGAAAAAGGCTCATAGTGATTCAGTATGCATTTTTCTAACCGTTCTTGTTCTTCCCTTATGTTAGCACCATCAGCCCACTCTCTTCCATTCTGCCTTCCATTCTGCCCCCCAAAAGCCCCCAAAACCACACTCGAAAGGACGCCAGAAAGGTCAGGAATACGCCTATTATGCTTCCACAGAAGAATATAGCCCCAATCCGAAGTCCCACTATATGTAACCGTATGCGTCCCAGATAAAAAGCCTCTATGTGTATCTTTCTTTGCTCCATATATAGTGAAGAGCGTCTGCCCTTTCTCTACCATGGTCCCTTCTGCTACTTCGATTTTCAGCATCACTTTGGGAGCATATTTAAAACCACCTGTTGCATTTTCAGCCTGCTCCGGCCATAGGGCATAATAGCTAGCAGGAGCTACCTGTCCAGGTGTATTCAAATCACCCACCAAGTTCAAGTAACATTCCCCCGCTTTCCCATCAAAGGATTTCCATTTGTGATTTTCATACAGTATATATTCGTTCCGGTTTCTTTTATGAATCAGACCAGCTGCTTCGGTTGCTTCGTTCAACATAGATTCTTCGCAACCCATAAGCAAGTATAGCTGGCTCAGTTTCCCATAGGCACTGTCATTTTCCGCCTTCATTTCCTGACACAGGATGAGCGTATCCAGCAGGTAAGCACTCTTTCCGCCGGAATGGTCCACCTTTTGAAACCACATTTCCAATTCGGCGCCAGCTGTTTCTTTCATATGACAGAAGAGATGGTACAGCGGTGTATCCACATGGAGCGACTCCCGAATCCGTGCCACCGTCACCAGACCATCATCCGCCGCTTTCGCCTCTGGCTGCAACAAAGACCAAGTGAAAAGTAAGAGTGACAAATAGGCTTCTTTGCCCTTCGGGTCAACCTGTCCCATCACATGTCCTTCGAAAGGATAGGCTGCTCCTTTTCTCTCTGCACTGGTAAAAATGGCTTCCTTATTTTCTCCAGCCTGAGCTTCTTTCATCTGTGCCTGCTCCTGGGCAAGCTGCGCCACGCTATCCTGCAACCGTTGGAAATGATCTCCCATCTGCTGCAGTTCTTTTTGTATATCTTGTAATTTAGACATGATATTCTCTCCATAAATATATACTACTAGATATTATTTAACTCTTCACGTGCATCTTTTTCAGCCTCCCCATGGCAATCAATGGCTTTTTGGTACCACATTTTAGCCTTTCCAAGATCTTTATTTGTGCCTCTTCCCTCTTTATAGCAATCTGCGAGATTATACATGCTCCAATCAAACCCTTCTTGGGCTCCATTCAAAAACCATTTAAATTCCTGTGCACCATTTCCCTGCTTATTATAAATTACCCCAATTTGATTAGCTACATCTCCAGCAACATCTCCATGAAGCTCATAGGCCTTTTGGTACCAAGCTATCGCTTGTTCCTTATCTTCCTGTACTCCTTCTCCATCACGATAGCACATTCCTAAATTACGCATACCCCAATCGCATCCTTCTTCGGCACTTTTCTTATACCACTCAACTTTCTTTACATAGTTTTTCTGCCAATAATAAATATTCCCAATTTGATTAGCTGCATCTCCAGCAGCATCTCCATGAAGCTCATAGGCCTTTTGGAACCAAGCTATCGCCTGTTCCTGATCTTTCTGTACTCCCTCTCCATCACGATAGCAAGCAGCCACGTTATACATTCCCCAATCATATCCTTCCTCGGCGCTATTCTTATACCATTCAAATTTCTTTACATGGTTCCCCTGCTTATTGTAAATCAGTCCAATTCGATTAGCTGCATCTCCAGCAGCATCTCCATGAAGCTCATAGGCCTTTTGGAACCAAGCTATCGCTTGTTCCTGATCTTCCTGTACTCCCTCTCCATCACGATAGCAACCAGCCAAATTATACATGCCCCAATCGTATCCTTCTTCGGCACTTTTCTTCCACCACTCAACTTTTTTTACGTAGTTTTTCTGCCCATTATAAATATTCCCAATTCGATTGGCCGCCTCTCCTGCATGATCTCCATGCATTCGATAAACGGTTTCTAAATAATCTATGATTTGTGATTGCTTTTGAGCATCATCTTCATAGTAATAGCCCAAATTGAAAGCAGCTGTCCAATATCCATCTTTGATAGCCTTTTTCATCCAAAATTCAGCTTCTAACGCATCCCCCAATTCATCTTCCGCTGCTATATCTCCCGCTTGAGCCAATGGTACTATCTTGGGAACAATCTCTTTCACCATTTTTTCTCGATTGGCTCCATCTTCATAAGCCAAATTTAATTGACAGAGCAGATCTCCTTTTTCTGCCCCTAGGTGATGATAATGGAAGCCCAATTTTTCATTGACTGGAAGTCCCGCCCAACCAGAGCGATAATATTCTCCCATGAAATACATGGCCCGACGATTTCCTTGTGTCGCTAATTTCTTAAACAGGGGATAGGCATCCGTCACTTGGTCATGAATGAAAAGCGACACTGCTGCATCCAGCTGCATCTGTTCATCTGGATTCCAGTCAGAAAAATACCCTTTGATGACATTTGGCGTCAAGATTTGCCAATACCTCCGCAAAACACCGCCTTCATCTTTTTCAGTAATGAGTTTTACCGCTTCTGCCGCTTCTTCGATGATTTCCTGTTTCATATCCAGGAATGAAAAGAAATTGATGACTGCTTCAAGTCCTTCATCTCCTGCTTCCATTCTCCGCCATAACATGAGTACATCCAAAGCTAAAATACCATTCCCACCATATGTCTGTACTTCCTTTGCCCAATGTGTCATATCTGCTTCTTCACATTGTAAAACTTTGGTCATCAGTACATCCAAGTCATTTCCTTCTTCTACACTTCGATGAATACACTCAATAAATTGATTTCCTGCTTCATAATTCTTGGCATAAGGTTTTAATAAAAGAAGAACAAACTGTAACAATTGGATATAAGAAGTATGTGCCCCCTTCCCTTTCATAAAATGGTTTTCTATTTTTTCTTCTTTTGTCAATGGTGTTATAGCAGATGACCCATCTCTAAGCTGATTACATAATCCATACAAAAATCCCATATTTACTCTCCTATTCTTTGGCATAGTTTGTGAGCAGATCCTCATACTCTTTCAGCTGCTGGATACTCTTTTCTTTTTCAGCAGCTTGTTTTTCCAAGTTTTCAAATTCGGCATTCACGTCTTTCAAGAGGATATCCACAAACTGTTCCTGCAGCTGTCCCAATTTTTCTTTGAAAGATTTCACTTCTGTAGCGATTTGCTGGCTCAGGGCACCAATCAAGTCACTAGCTACCTGGGATACGACTTGTTTCAGTTGTTCTCTATCATTAGTGTCCCGCACTTCACCAGAAAAACGGTCTGTAATATCATTGATGTATTTGTCAAGAGACACTTGGAATACCGGCAGCTCAATCTGATTCAGCGTATCCTGCACAATGAGTCGGAGCTGGTCGGGATTGAAATCGATGGAACTCGTATCCATGTTGTTCACAATTGCCTGAAGCAAATGCCCCTTAAGGCCTTTCAAGTCAATGCTATCTGCCATACGACTATCGGTGGTCTGCTGGATCTGATGAGCATAGCGTCGCAAACTTTCCAATGCATCGCTAGTATCGATGTATTTGTAATGGGTATCGTAGGTATAGCTTTCTTCATGACTGCTAAACCAGCTGAATGGATTGTACCAGTGACTATCACTGATGGTGCGAGTTCCTTGATGAGTTTCCGTACCAGTCCGCTCTACTACCATATCCCTGTTAGCAGCCAGATTATGCAGTTCTCCCACCAGAGCCACTTTGGCACTTTCCATATCGCACATGACTTGGCTGAACTGGTCTCCCACATGGCTCTTCATCTTCAATATTTGATCCTCCATGGCTTGCTTTTGAATTAATATTTCTTTCTGGTCGTGACTTTCCAAGGTCTGTCTATTCTGTCTGGCTCTATGCAGCAGTGCTGTCAGCACGGTCTGGATATTTCCCTGCATGGCAGGAAGCATCTGTTGGAGACTGGCAGCCAATTTTTCATCTTTATGAGCTGCGATGTCTTGAAATTCTTTTTCAATGGCTGTCATATCCCCTAATTTTGCGACCAATTCAGGCGACATATCCCCATTGGCATAGTCCAAATTTTCAAATGTGTTTTCTTCTAGTGGGGTATACTGTTCTCTTGTTTTCTGAGCCATGCGATGCATAAGGGATGACAGGAAGAAAGGATGGGTACAGGAATGCATAAGTTTTCCCAATTCAGGTCGCCCGCTTTGGGTATATTCCTCCGCATACCGAGTAAAATCTCCTTCCACTCTACGCTGGATTTTTTCTTTTTCTGCAAGGATAGCTTCTTCCAAGCTGTCATAAGCCTCCGATGCGTCCAATACGACATCATCAAATTTGCTGGCAATGAGGCGGATGTCTCCTACGCCTTGTCCCGGAAGCTGGGTCTGGAGCAGGTCAATATCCTGTCCATCTAAGAGCTGGGATGCCTCGGTCAGGTAAAAGACTACGTCACATTCTGCTAAAAAATCTTTTGTCGCCTGGGTACGAGATACGATAGGGTCATTGGTCCCTGGAGTATCTACGATGGATAAGCCTTCCAGTTCTGGACGATTAATACAAAGAGTGACGTTTTTAACAATCGGAGTCAGCTGTCCATTGGCGCCCACATAGGTATCCAGTACCGATTCCATTTGTGCTTCATCTGGCATATCGATGATTTCTTGTCCCTTTGCCAAATACGGCTTTACATCTAGTCCACTATTTTTTACATCATTTACCAATTCTTTGGCCGTTTTCACATCTTTTCTAGTGCTACTTTCCTGCTTCGCCAGTTTTTCCAATTGTTCCCATTCAACGGGACGATAATAAGTAATCGTCATATGAGGATGTGCACCATATTCAATTTTTGTCAAAGTGGCAGTCTTGGGGCGAAAGGAATGGGGTAAGATATCTTTCCCTTGGAAGATGAGTTCATTCAGGAAGGAAGATTTCCCTGCTTTGACACGACCTACTACAGCCAGTGTCAACTTACGGTCTTCGGTTCTGAATTTTTCTAATTTCTTTTGGATACTCTGGGTGAGCTGATCCATTTTCTCCTTGTCCTTTTCATCCATATAAGAGGCAAGGCCCTGTTTCATGTTGTCTACTTTTTGAGCCAACTGCTGAATCCGTTCTTCCTGCTGCTGAGTTGCTTGAAATTGTACGTTCATGATGGTGTCTCCTTCTTAGTTGTTGGTTATTGGTTATCTGATACAAACAGGCAACAGCCAATCTTAATTCTCATTTTCTACGTATTACATTCATTTCCTCAATTGATTCTTTAGTACCTGGAACAGCTGATCTTTATAATCACTAGAACCAGGCAAGGCTGTCTTCTGCTCTTGCATACCAGTCATGACTTTTTTCAAGTTGAGCACCATGCCTAGATCTTCTTTTTTCCCACTTTTCTGCAACATATGAGCTAAAAGTGCAGCAGGATCACCGGCACTTTCTTCTGCCAGTTCTAACTCACTAGGCGTAGGGATCTCGATATGAACCTGCTCTGCCACTTTCCGTACCATGTCAAAAAAGAGGTTCTTCTGGGTTTCCAAATTGTCTTGGGCTTGTTTCAGCTTGCTGATACGATTGTTTAAGATGAGCTGTGAATCATGCAAGCTGCTCTGTATTTGTTCATTGTCTGAGAGAACCAGGACTTTATGAACCCGATCTAAGCGAGCTGTTTCTTCTCCTAGTTCTTTGCGGTAGTATTTTTCACATTCCACAAAGAGTTTCATAAAATCATGTCCAAAATGAGTTTTCTGTTGCTGGACATCCAATGCTTGTAATAAATCATGAACGGCCTGGATATCTGATGCGATTTCTTTCTGCCACCGAGGGAAACGGGTATATCCCCATACGCCTTTAACTGTGATACCATTTCGAGCAGCATCTTTTTGGATACTTTCAATGGTTTTGTGATACTCATCCATACCATGGGATAATACTTTATCGGCTTTGTTTAAAATAATGGCTTTAGGAATATGAGTGTCCAGTTGTTTCAAAAAGTCGATATCGGTCTGGGGCAATACGGAGCCATTGACAAACCAAAGAATGAAATCGCTATGGTTCAATTGCTCTCTAGCAATCTGTTCATCGGTACGAGCAGAATAATCTTTAGTATCTGGTTTGGAATAACCCGGCGTATCAAGAAACGCAATATGTGCATAGGGTTGCAACGTCGTGGAAATAAACATTCGCTGGATCAGCTGCCCCAATGAGACCCCCAATTGGCTTTTTTCTTCAAATCCATGAGCCAGAATACCTACATCACCAACGGTTAAATCGGTGATGCGACTATCAAATAGGTTGATAGCACGGATAGTTTCTTCGCTGTCTGCATGCATTAGATACGTCGGCACAGAGGTAGATGCCGCTGTATCCGTAGGAAGCAGTCTTACTCGATCTGCAGAATTTTCACTGAGAATACCATTTAAGAAGGAAGATTTCCCCGTACTGAATCCACCACCAAGAGCGACAATGTTCTTTCCAATCATGTCTTTGAATACTAAGAAATCCTCAAATTGCTCGTATACTTCTTGTAAATCGAAGCACAGAGCCGGTAAATCGGGCGGTGCTTCCATTTCCAACGCTTTCGGTAAATCTGTTTTGATGATTTTTTCGATTTTATGGGCTTCTTCTAACAGTTCATCCTTGTCTGTTTTCAAAGCGATCAATTTCTTTACTAAGGAAAATTGCTTTTCCATATCCTCTAGGAGCTGTGTTTCCATATATTCCTCCTTGTGTAAAAACAGGATTCAGCGATTAGAGAGTTTCATATCCGGTTCATCTCCCCGAAAGGCAACGTTGCTAAAGTCGATAGTAGTGTTGTTTTTATACATTTTCTCCCTTAGAAAAGTGCAAGGTAGGGGATGTCTCTTCACTTGAAATATCCCCTCTGCTATGACACTTTACATTTACGACTTGTTTTTCCTCTTCGACTATCACTGGCTCGCTGACTTTTTACAGCTCTTGTCAGTCCGCAGTACTCAACCAAGTTTCTACTTGTTTCCAATCTTGCTGGAGTTGCTGTTCTTTCTTTTCTCTTTCTTCCTGTTCGTTGTTCGCCTGTACAATCAGGTCATTCAATGCTTTTTCTTCAGCCTGAATCTGGGCATCCACTTCAGCAGCCAGTGTCTGACTGATTTGTTCAACCTGATTTGTAATCAGCTCTTCTACAATGCTCTTCACGCTAGCAGATAGCTGCGGCACAACCTCGGTCCGAAACTGTTGGATCACTTTCTGACGTAGTTCTTCTGTTTCACTAGATTTTCCAAAAAGAGTAACCGCCACGGTGATAGCCACTGATATGATCTGGACAATCGGCATTGGTATTTTAGTGCCGATCATGGCCAGCAATTTCAACAAGCCTTTTCTTACTAATTCTTCGGTAATCAGTCCCGTCAAGCCTGTTATTCCAGCTGAATCTGAATTAGGCATTTGTGGATTTATTTCCGGTATATCCACTTTTACGGCATTAGATACACTTTGCAAATATTTCTCTACCTTGGGTGCAAAAGTGCGTTTCATTCCTTCTTCTACCTTGGTACGAACAATGGTATTTACCCGTGATTTAATAGTTTCTCTACGACCGGATATAGTCAAATCAGCAAATTCTTCTGCAAAATCTTCTAAGGCAATTCCTACATCGCTGGCAATGCTATCCATGCAAGCTGGTATCTGTCCTTGAAATTCGTCCTTTTCACTAGCCAGCTTTGCTCTAAGCTGCTCAATATGTTTTTCTCGTTTTTCTTTCTCTGCTTCTAGTTCAGATACGGAGCAGTGCACTTGATTCAAAGTAGTGCGGAGATATTGTTGCAAAACGCTACCAAACTGCATGACTTTTTGATTTGTTTCTCTATCAAAAAGAGAGGCACTCTGTTTTTCCAATTCATTCAAAATAATTTTGAATCCTTCTACATCAACATTTTTTCCTTTGGCATTGGTGCAGTAAATGGGAACATTGTCCAATCCCACGTCCTGGTGAAGCTGTTGCTTTAAATTTTCTACGCACTGCTCCCGCTGCTCTTCCAGCACACTACCGGATTTAGTGACTACCACATATACCGGCATATCATGGAATTTTAATTCTTTTAAAAACTCCAGCGTATCTTCTTCAATGGTAGAATTTCTTGCCTGAAAGGTCAGAATATAGGCTTTGCTTTCTGGCAGATATTCATTGATGGCTTTATTATGCAATTCAATGTTTGTCCCAAAGCCAGGCATATCTACCACTCGCACATCAGGTACGGTCTTTAAGAAATCATTGGAAATCCGCAACTTGACGGTAGACCAATCACGAATGTTGAAATCATGGTTTATAAAATCTTCCATGGAAATATGTTTTTCCAGTACCACTTTTTGGGTATCAGGATCTTTCTTGACTAAAGTCACCTTTTCAATATCTCCATACATGATTTCTGTAGGGATTGCTGTTTCTGGCAGTGTATTTTCTGATAAATATTTCTTTCCTAATAATCCATTCAATAAACTACTTTTCCCTGTACTGAAGCGCCCCACCAATGGACTGGTTACTTTAAAATCATCGATACTTTCTATATAGGAAGTAATGGCGGTGGTCTGCAGGTCGTATTTCTCCATCATCTGTTTCATCGCAAGGAATTTGTCTTTTGCAATTTGTTTATTCATAGGTATCCTCTTTTTTCTGTACATATTGCCCTTGAATCATCATTTAGGCGAAAGCTCCACAGCTTATATCTAATATTTCTATGGAATTTTGTCATCCTGCTTATAAAAACAATCAACGTTCCATAACTGCAATGATTCTAATTTTATGGAACGAATGACGACTTAACACTTTGGCTCTAGCATCCATACGATTAGCTGCTTGTACCGTAGTCCGCTGTTTAGTAGAACCCTGCTTCTCCACCTGAAATTCCACAATATACGATTTCATTGTAATGACTCCTCTCTTTCAATAATTTGCAATCACAGTGGCTCAAAAATTCACGGCCATATGGCTCATATTTTCATTACCATTCACATAATCAGAACCTCAACATTAGTAAGTATCTCTATATCTTCAGTTCAAACTTATTACAAGTATGACGCCCCTTGGTCTTCAACCCCACAGACTTCATACAGCGAGCCTCTTTTTCTCTATCGAACTCCCACCAATTTCCGGGCAGTGGCTTGATGGCCGAATTGGTCGGATCATACCAGTGTTTACAAAAAGCACAATATCCAAGGCGGAAATCGCCGGCATAAAATTTTCCTTTACTCATTTGTAATACTCTCCTTTGTGCCATACACAGGCAGCTAACTGCCGACAGCTTACTGAATGACTTTCACTCTATCCCCCTGGCTTCCCAGCCACATGTCGATGCCGATCCCATAAGCTTCGGCGGTGATGGTGTAAACGCCCTCTTTTTCTTCTAGGATTTGCGCCGTAGGAAGTCTATCCAGCACAGCTTCTACGGAAGGGCCGCTGTAGGTGAAGGTCACACGGCGGAGCGGTCCGGGGTACATGAATTGTACCCGTTTCCGGAACTCACCATCTTTGAAGCGGTCGGCATAGGGGATCTGGAAGGTCTTTCCTGTCTTCTCCATCTCTTCGATGCGGTCGACGCGGAAGATGGTGGGGTATTCGCTTTCTTCTTCTTTGAATGAAACGAGGTAAAAGTAGTACTCGGAGAAGAGGATGGCGACGGGCTTCACAAGGTGTTCCCGATGGATGCCGTCCATGCGGGTGTAGCGGATGTGAAGGATCTCCTGGCCGCGAATGGCCAGCGAGAGATCCCAGAGTCGATTCAAGAGTTTCTTTCCGTGCTTCAGAGGGACGTAGTAGAAAGTCTCGCTTTTGATGATGCCTTCGATGATGCTCCGCTCTTCGGGCGGACACTCGGCGATGAGTTTGTCTAGGATGCCGTGAAGTTCAACTGGCTCCAGGGCGCGGCTTTCGAGGAGAATCTTCGCCAATGCCAGGATCTCCTTGTGATTCAGGTGCTCATAGGAAGAATGCACCAGTCGATATCCCCGCGCTCCCATGTCGTACTGGATCTCTCCGCGTCCGCCACGAAGGGCGGTCTCGGACAGATGCGCGCGGAGCTCATCGATGTCACGCTGGATCGTTTTCGTCGTGACTCCGTAAGCATCAGCAAGCGCTTTCTTCGAGAGGATTTCTCCATGGCTCAGCCTATCGTACATATCGAGCAGGCGCGCGCCTTTGTTTTCGTTTTCGTTCATGTATCTCTCCTTTGTCTGGAATTTGAAAGTGGCTAGGGCGGGTTCAGATCACCGCCTGCTCTTACTATACTCAGGGCCTTGGACATTCTTTGGGATAGGGAAGTGAATTTTCCATTTCTTCCAAATGCAAAAAGACCGCATGCCAGAAAGATAGACTTTCTATCATGCGGTCTCGAAAAGCAGAGGGTGGAACGTTTGTTTACCCCCCCGATTTTTTCTCTTGTTTCATCATTGCAACGTGGCAGCACAGCTTCATTTTTTCTTTCATATCCATGCTCCTCCGTTTCATACCAACGATTTTTGAATGGTTCTTGTATTAAGGACACACTGATTGAATCGCAGAATTCGATTTAATCAGCGTTTCCTTTATTATATCATGGATTCCATTTTTGAAAATACCCTTTCCCTCATTTTTCGTCCTGCTAAGAGATAAAAGATGTCTCTCTATATAGCTGCTCAACTGCCTCCAAAAAACATTTCCTGTTGTTCGGCAGTGGTTATTCACCATCCTGTGCAAAGTCCTTGCAGTAAAATAACGATCATCTCATTTCACGTTCCATCTGCCGCGGGGGACTTGCAGCTCTCATAGGAGTGACCGAGAAACCTTATCCCCGCTGTCTTTCATGCCATAGTCACCCTATCCGCCCCTTTCGGGCACCTTCCCCTAG